>Ga0209804_1000083_pt1 | contig 79107 bp, 63 predicted proteins | sample GraSoiAngelo_139_FD_185896 | JGI IMG/M metagenome (GOLD analysis project Ga0209804, IMG submission 185896) | Grasslands soil microbial communities from the Angelo Coastal Reserve, California, USA - 14_0929_12_20cm (SPAdes) (version 2) | ecosystem: Environmental > Terrestrial > Soil > Grasslands ... | reverse complement strand
GGCTTTTCCGGCGCGACGGTGCTCCGCGGAGTGGCCGGCTACGGCGGCTCGAGCGTCTATCACACGGACAAGATTCTCCGCCTCTCCCAGGACCTGCCCATCGTTCTCGAAGTCATCGAATCCACCGAGCGCATCGAGCAAATTCTCCCCCGCCTCGACGAAATGGTGGATGGAGGCCTCATCACCCTCGAAAAAGTCCGCGTCATCCTCTACCGCCCTGCTAAGAAATAGCTTCGTCAGTGGCGCTTTTGAGCTTCAGCGTCCTAGTGTGCAATCCTCCGGGTGAACCCGAATCATGCAAACATCCTCTTCTGAACTTCCCACGGTAGACTGTCGACGGTAAACTGCTGGCTCATGTCTGAAGCGGAGGAAAAACAGTCTTGGCTGAACCGCACCGTACTCGGTGTTGGCCTCACCAGCCTGTTCAGCGACTGGAGCCACGAAACGGCGACCGCGGTCCTGCCGGCGTTTCTCGCAGCGATTGGCGCAGGCCCGGCCTGGCTGGGGGCCATCGAAGGCGTCGCGGATGGCCTCTCTAGCTTCGCCAAGCTCATCGCCGGGCACTACACGGACCGCTTAAAGACGCGCAAGCCGCTCGCCGTATTCGGCTACGCGTTTACCGCGTTTTGCACGGCTTCGTTCGGGCTCGCCTCCCACGCTTATCAGGTGCTTGTTGGGCGCGCAGGCGCGTGGCTAGGCCGCGGCGTGCGCTCTCCCGCAAGAAAAGCTTTGCTTGCGGCTGACGTTCCGCCGCAGGCCTACGGCCGTGCGTTCGGCCTTGAGAGATTGATGGATACGCTCGGCGCTGTCTTTGGCCCGCTCACTGCGCTCTGGCTGCTCGAAGCCACCGGCCACTCTTATCGCAAAGTTTTTTTCTGGACGCTTCTTCCCGGCCTAGTCGCTGTCGCGTGCTTCTGGCTGCTCGTGCGCGAACGACCCATCGCTGCGCGCTCGAAACGTTCTTTTTTGCTCGGACTCGAGGCGCTTCCTGTTCCCTTCCGCCGGCTGCTCGTTGGAGTTGGCGTTTTTGGCGCGGGAGATTTTTCTCACTCGCTGCTGATTCTCTATGCCTCGCGGATGCTCGCGCCCGCGCACGGTGTGTCGGCCGCGGCGAGCCTCGCCGTCGGCCTGTACACGCTCCACAACGTGTTCTACGCTGGCTCAGCCTACGCGAGCGGCTGGCTCAGCGATCGCATTCCGCAACGAAAATTGGTTCTGGCTGCGGGCTACGCGCTTGCAGGAGTCACGGCGATTCTACTTCGCATGGGAACGCATTCGCTTTCGCTGCTAGCTGTGATTTTCATCCTCGCGGGCCTTTACCTCGGCACCGAGGAGGCTTTGGAGGATTCGCTCTCCGCCGAACTCGTCCCTCCCGAGCAGCACGGCCTGGCTTTCGGTACGCTCGCCGCGGTCAACGCCGTCGGCGACTTCGTTTCCAGCCTCCTGGTGGGGTCTCTCTGGAGCGCTTTCAACGTGCAAACCGCCTTCGCCGCTTCCGCCATGCTTTTCTTTGCCGGCGCTGTGCTTATCCTCCGTCTCGGCACGCATTCCTGATTTCCTCTTGCGCCGTTAAAAGCCGCATGGTAGGGTGACGAACAAAAGGCGAAAGCATTGCAGGCCTTTCCCAGTCTTTTAGGAGCTGCGGATCATGCCGCTGGCGGTTCGAAGGGCAACACACGGTCTCGCACGCGTTCACGAAGTGCTGGATTCTTTCGCTTCTCGTGACTGCAACGGCGAAATCCTTACGGCAGTGCGGCATTTTCCTGCGCGCGAACCGCAGTGGGCGGATTTTCCACGGTGGGTGAGGTCGGAACTGGTCACCGCCTACGCCGCGAAAGGGGTGAGCCGCCTGTATACGCATCAAGCCGCCGCAGCGGAAGCCGTCCATGCCGGGAAGAATGTTGTGATTGTCACGCCCACGGCTTCCGGGAAAACGCTTTGCTACAACCTGCCGGTGCTTAACGCAGTTCTGGAGAATTCTGACACCCGCGCGCTCTATCTTTTTCCTACCAAGGCGCTCGCGCAGGATCAGCTTGCTGAACTCTACGACCTGAACCAGCGGCTGGACCACTGCTTCGGCGTTTTCACCTACGACGGCGACACGCCTGCCGACGCTCGCAAAGCCATCCGCGAAAAGGGCCATGTGGTTCTCACCAACCCGGACATGCTGCACACGGGCATCCTGCCGCACCACACGCGCTGGACGCGGCTCTTTGAAAATTTGCGCTACATCGTTCTCGACGAATTGCACACGTATCGAGGCGTGTTCGGCAGCCACCTCTGCAATGTCCTCCGCCGGCTGCGCCGCATTGCCCGCTTTTATGGGTGCCAGCCGCAGTTTATTTGTTGCTCCGCGACCATCGCCAATCCCGGCGAGCTCGCTTTGCGGCTGCTGGAATCCGAAGTCGAGGTCCTCGATTGGAATGGCGCGCCTGCCGCGGAGAAGACTTTCGTTTTCTACAATCCGCCGGTGGTCAATCGCGCCCTGGGCATTCGCCGCAGTTATATCAACGAATCGGCGCGCGTGGCGCAGGAATTCCTTAAGCATGATTTGCAGACGATCGTTTTCTCGAATTCCCGGCTGCATACGGAGATTCTTCTCACCTATTTGCAGCAAGCCAATCCGCGCTTGCCAGGCAAACCGGAGACAGTCCGCGGGTACCGTGGCGGATACCTGCCGAACGAGCGGGGCGAAATCGAGCGGGGGCTGCGGGAAGGGAAGATCCGCGGGGTGGTGGCAACGAGCGCGTTGGAATTGGGAATTGACGTCGGGTCGCTCGACGCCGTCGTGATGGCCGGTTATCCCGGGACGATTGCCGCCACTTGGCAACGTGCCGGACGCGCGGGCCGGCGGAATGGAAGCTCTTGCGCCGTGCTGGTTGCTTCTTCCGCGCTCCTCGATCAATTCATGGTGCGACATCCCGACTATTTCTTTGGCCGCACGCCGGAGCACGCGTTCATCCAGCCGGACAATCTGGAAATTCTTGTCAATCATCTGAAATGCGCGGCGTTTGAATTGCCGATCGCGCCCGCTGAGAAATTTGGCGACGCGGACCTTCCTGATCTTTGCGCGCGGCTCGCGGAAGCCGGTTTCCTCTATCTTGCCGGAGAAAATTACCACTGGACACACGAAGCCTACCCGGCCGATACGATCAGCTTGCGTTCGGTCACCAGCGACAATTTCGTGATTATTGACATCACTGGTCAGCCGAACGTCATCGGGGAGATCGATTTTCCGAGCGCCCTGGTCTTCGTGCACGAAAAAGCCATTTATTTGCACGGAGGCCAGCAGTATCACGTCGAGCATCTCGACTTTAAAGAACAGAAAGCCTACGTGAAGCGCGTGGACGTGGACTATTACACCGACGCGGTGCGCTATACCCAGGTGCGCGTGTTAGAAGTCGCCGAGACTGCGCCTGGTTTGGAGTCAGAGGAGGTTAACGAGGCAGTGGAGGTAAAGGAAACAGGCCCGAGGATGGCACGTCCGGACGCTCTGGTTTCACCCTTTACCTCCTCTACTTCTTTTACTTCTTTAACCTCCTATAGCTGCCATTCGCATGGCGACGTTCTCTTACGGTCGCAAGTCGTGGGATTCAAAAAGATCAAGTTTTTCACAAACGAAACCATTGGCGACGGAAAACTCGAACTGCCAGAAAATGAAATGCACACTACGTCTTACTGGATCACGCTGAGGCGGTCTCTGCTCGAATCACTTCCTTTCTCGATCAGCGAACGGCAGTCCGGGATGTTCGGGTTACTGCATGCGCTGGAATCCATTGCCACGCTGATCTTGATGTGTGACCGGCACGATTTGGGCACCGCCATCGGCGAGAATCCGCCTTCTCCCCAGGAATCTGTCACCCTGAGCGAAGCGCTCCACCCTGTCTTGCAAACTCATCCGCGTGATAGCGAATTCTTCGAGCCAAATCTGTATCTCTACGACGCCTATCCTGGCGGCATCGGTTTCTCGGAACCGCTGTTTCGCGCGCACGACTTGCTCTTGCAGAAAACGCGCGAGCTGATTTCCTCCTGCGACTGCGAACAAGGCTGCCCTTCTTGCGTTGGTCCCGCTGGCGATCTCGCGCCGCGCGCCAAAGAAGCGGCGCTGGCCATTCTCGGCCGGCTGTGTGCATAAAATGGCTGCGATTGCGGACAAATTCTCGCGGCTCGCAGCGCTGAAATCCGCCCGGCAGGCCATTCGGCGCCCGGACAGAGCGTCACTGCGCGCGCCCGACCAAGCCGATCCGCTCGGCCAGCTCCCCGGCGCAGCCGTGGCAAAGAATCATTTCGGCGAACATCTCGCCATTCGAAACTGGTTTTCCACACCGGAATATGTTGAGCCCTCCCGAGTGACGCTTTCCCTTCTCTCGCACACACGAGACGAATCTATTTCTCGGAAAACGCGCGCAGCTCTCAACGATCCATCGAAATGGCTTTTCCTCGACACGGAGACGACGGGCCTGGCAGGCGGAACCGGCACTTATGCGTTCCTCGTCGGGCTGGGGTGGTGGGACGCCGCGGGATTGCAGGTCGAGCAATTCCTTATGCGCGACTTCACTGATGAATATTCGATGCTTCAGGAGCTAGCCACGCGGGTGAAGGAGCGGCCCGTGCTTCTGACGTTTAACGGGAAATCGTTTGATTGGCCGCTTCTTGAGAATCGCTTCAAAATGACGCGCTCCCTTGCTCCGCCAAAACTCGCCGCCCATTTGGATCTATTGCATCCGGCGCGAGCGCTTTGGAAGCTGCGGCTTGGCAGCGTCCGGCTCGTGGAACTGGAGCGCCGCGTGCTCGATGCGCGGCGCCTGGGCTGGCACCGCGAGGGCGACGTCGAATCCGCACTGATCCCGCAGCATTACTTCGATTATTTGCGAGGCGGGCCCGCCGAGCCGCTCGTGGGAATCGTTCGCCACAATCAGATGGACTTGCGCGGGCTGGCAGCTCTGTTTGGCCAAATCAACGCGATGCTTTCGGAATCGCCGGGCTTCCTCGAAGAATGCGAAAGTCTTGACCTGTTCGGGCTTTCGCGCTTCCTCGAACGCCGCGGAGAAACAAGCCGCGCACGATCCGCATGCGCGCAGGCGCTGGCAATCGGGCTACCCGCCGACGTCCGCCTCAAAGCACAACGAGAGCTGGCGCTGCTGGCCAAACGCCACGGGGAATACGAGCGCGCCGCCGAAATCTGGCAGGAAATGGTCAACCATTGCGAGGATGCGGTCCACGCCTGCGAGCAACTGGCCATCTATTACGAGCGCCGGGCGAGGGACACTGATCGCGCCTTGGAATACGCAAAACTCGGACTCGCCAAACTCGTGCGAAAGCACGCTCGAGCCTTGCACGGACTGCGCGAACCTTATCGGGAAGCGAGATTTGCCCGGCAGGAAAAGAACTTCAGGGAGCGGGTTGCCAGGTTGGAAAGAAAAGCGTTGCGGCCGTCTTTTCCTTCGCGGCATCGGGGTGCTCCGGGGGTTGAGGAGCCGAAGGCCACTCGAGCACTCTGGTAAAGGCATCAAAGAGCTTGCGGTTGGCGCCTTCCATGGTCACGCAGCTATCGCCGAAGCAGTAGAGAAATGCGACGCCGTCCGGCGTATCGAATTGAAAGAAATTGGGGCGCCGCAGCAGGTTGGAGCGCTCGGAATGTTTTTTCTCCAGCGTCTCCGAGTATTGCCCGAAGAAGCGGGCAGCGTGCTCCTCACTATCGAGATGCAAGCGGGTAACGAGAATCAGCTTTTTCGTTTCTTTTTGTTCGTAAGTCGCGTAGCGGTCGCCATCCCAGGCAGCCGCTAACGTCTTGCCACGGTCATCACCAAGAAACTGTTTCAAGACTTCCTTCCAGCCGAATTCGCCCAGGATGTTTTCATCGAGCTTGGCCCAATTTTTTCCCAGCATCTTATCGAGCGGCGGCAGCAAAACCGTCGCGGGGGTCTTTCCGGACTTGTACAGCGCCGGATGCAGAATTTGCTGGGTGGAGACTGGAGGGTTTTCGAACACGGCAGACAACGCCGGCCAGCCGGCGGTTTTTAGCACGGCAGCCGAGAAATTCAATCCGCTGATATACGGAAAGATGAGCGCGTCCTTAATAAACGGAGGGGCGCTTTTGAGGGCAGGGGTATTTTGCATGTCTAACTGGTCAAACAGGATGGCAGGATCAAACTCCGGGAGGTCCTTTAGCGACCGGCCAGTCCCCAGCATCAGATAATCCACCATTGCAGCCATGGCACTGCCCTCAAGCACCGCGTCGCGGGCAAGTTCCGCGTCTTCGTTGGGCTTCGCCGCGCGGCTCCATGCCTCAATGTGGAAATGCTGATCTTCAAGAGCGTGCGTCAATTCGTGCGCCATGACCATGCGTTGCTCGTCCGGCGCACTCCAGTCCGCGATGTAGAACTCCTGGGCCTTGGGGTCGTAAAGCCCTTCAATCTGTTCAGTAAGCACGTTTACCATGAACGAATCAAGGTCGAATCCCTTGGGGAGCAAACCGAACGCTTCGGCAGTGCGTGCGTCGGCATAGCGCTCGGCGGGATTTTTTTCTTCGTTCATCTGCTTGATAACATAGGCGCGAATTCCCTCGCGCGACCGCAGGGATTTCTTCAATGGCGAAAGGAGCTTCAGCCCGGTGATTTCGCTCATCTGCTGGAGCACTTCGTCCGCCGCAGCGATGAATTCGGCATTGTTGGCAGCTTTAGAATCCGCATGAGGCGTCGAGGCAGGCTTATCTTGTGCACGGCCCCCTGACGCGCCAAAACAGCAGCCAAGACCAAAAGACCACGCGACGAACGCACGCTGTGCGCGTTTGGAAAGCAAAGCCATGCCTTCAGCAGAATAACAGAATCAAGATGCCCATGCCGCCGCGCGAAGGCACTCGCGCTGGAAAGAGTAGTTTTGATAGCGAACTTCCACTGGCGGTATCACGTGGTTCGAACGAGTGTGTGGGCAGGCTTCACACCCCTACCACAAATCAGTAATTAAGTAATCCGCTCAGCGGATACAGCGTTCGCCCGGAAAAGGCCATGAAAGAGCTGGGAGAGCGCGCCGCGATTGCGACGGAGATGGTTTCATCGCCCGATCGGCGCCGCATCCATCCGGTTTAGAAGCAGCTCATCCACAGCGGCCAGCAGTTCCCCTACTTTGAAAGGCTTCTGAAGTATACGGGAATTGCTTTCAGCAATTTTTTCCGCCACTTCGCCCGAAGGCGCAACGGCGCACATCCAGATCAACCGTCGGGAGAGACGTGGCTTATGATGGGCAAGCCAGCTTTCCAAGCCGCCCGCATTCGAAGCATCCGCCAGTTGGAAATCAGCCACAATTACGTCAAAGCTCTGCTGTTCCAACGCTAAGCGAGCATCTTGCACATTCCCCGCTGTGAAGACGCGGTGGTCGCGGCCTCGCAGGAAGGTGCTAACAGCCTCGAGCACCGACTCATCGTGATCCAGCAATAGAATATGCGCGCTTCTGCCAGGATCAGGCTTGGGAACATCAAGCGGAGAGTCAGAAGCCATCACAGCCTGACACGGCAATTCGATGGTGAAACAAGCGCCACGCGAGGGAACATTTCGCACACGAATCGATCCGCCGTGCTCCGTTACGATTCCATAACAGATGCTCAATCCGAGGCCAGTTCCCTTTCCTACCGGTTTCGTGGTGTAGAAAGGATCGAAAACCCGCGAGGGGTCTTTCACGCCGGGGCCGCTGTCCGCAAACTCGATGACCAGCCGGTCGCCCTCTATTGCGGTACGGACCCAGAGATCTCCTTCGGTGGAGCGCTCCAAGATAGCGTCTAAGGCGTTGTTCACCATATTCAAAAAGACTTGCTGTAATTGATGAGGATCGGCAGCCGTCACAGGAAGGTCGGGCGCGAGATCCAGATGCACACGGATATGGTTCATGCGCAAATCGTAGTCTCGAAGAGCCAGGGTTTCCTCAAGAGCCTGATTCATCTTCACGGGAATTCGCTCGGGCTTGTGTTGCCGCGCAAAGCTCAGGAGGTTCTGGACGATGCGGTGGGTGCGCTGGGCCTGTTTGTAAAGTTTTTCGGAGTACTCGATGCCCTGGGATCCCAATTGCCCGCTGGAAATCAATAGCTGGCTGTAGCCAAGGATTGCAGTAAGCGGATTGTTTAGCTCGTGGGCGACACCGGAAATGAGCTGCCCCACGGCCGCAAGCCTTTCGCTGTGTAGCAACTGTTCCTGGGTACGGCGGAGGTTTTCGTAAGCCTGGCGTGTTTTCTCGTAAAGGATGGAGCGATCGATGGCGCCGGAAATCTGGCTGCCCACGGCGATGAGCAAATTCACATCGGCAGGAGAAAATTCGCGGGGAGTACGGGTTCCCACGACGAGGCCGCCGATCACGCGGTCCTTGGACCACAGAATCACAATGTAGGCGGTGGCAATGCCTTCCTTGATTTGGGCATCGCGGAAAACGGACGGCAACGGCAGCCCCTGCGCGGAGATAAAAGTCGCGTGAGCTTCTTTGATGTGCCGGAGCAAGTCCGGCTTCACGGCAACCGCGGGAAAATGCCGCGAATATTCCGAGCGATGGCCCGCCGCAGCCACGCGCCGCAACTTGGTGCCGCTTTCATCGAAAAGGTACAGCGACGTGGCATCCAGGCTGAAAAGTTCCGCCATTTGCCGCAGCGTGCGGTGCAACGAATCGGTCAGGTCCAACGACTCCATGAGCGTCTGGGCAATCGAATTCAGCACCATGAGTTCGCGGTTGCGCCGTCGGATTTCCAATTCCGCCTGTTTGCGTTCCGTAATGTCCTGGAGGAAACCCTGATAAGCCGTGACGTTTCCTGCCGCATCCCGCACGGTGATGGAAGACTCGAGCATGGTGCGGACTTCGCCATCTTTTCTCCGCATTTCAAACTCGAAATCCGCCACTGAGCCGTGTTCGTTGAGCAGTCTCGCGAGTCTTTCACGGTCAGCCGGGTTCTTGTAGAACGTCCCTGGAATATCAATCGCGAGTAATTCCTCACGGCGTTCGTAGCCGGACATACGCAGCAAAGCATCGTTGAAATCCAAAAAGCGGCCCTGAGGCGTGGAAATGAAAACGCCTTCCTGCACATTGGAAACAAGAGTGCGGTATTTTTCTTCCGCCCGCTTGCGCTCGGTAATATCTTTCAAGACATGTACGGTTCCCAGGTCTCGCCCGCTGGGATCCACGAATTTCGAATTGGAAACGAGAAAATACCCGGAAAGCCAAGGATCAGGATCATCCCCTTCGCCAGCGACTCCCTCGCAATAGGGGCAAACCTTGTAGGCCGCGTTCTTGACAGGAAGAAGCTCAATGACACTCCAGCCGACCATGGCCTCGCGTTCGCGGCTCAACAGGTGCCGCAATCGCTGATTGCTTCGCAGGATGCGCCCCTGCCCATCGTGGACCAGGATCGGATCACCAATGGAGTCGAACGTGTACTCCCACTGGTGCTGGACCGTGGCGACCTGCTCAAACAAACGAACGTTCTCCAATGTCATTCCAAGCAGGTTGGCCATGTTCACGAGATACGAGAGTTCGCCGGGAGCAAACCTCCTGCGTTCCGTTGTGCCGATCGCGATGACGCCGAGGGGTTCGTTTTTCCCAGGAAGAGCAAGGGTAACCAGCGATTTCAGCCCTGCTTCGTCCAACCGTTTCTGCGCCGCTGGGTCCCATTCGTCTTGCGATTCCAGAAACTGGCATTCTTCTTTCAGCACGCGCTGCGCCCATGGTTCTTCAGCGGAAACTTTGGCATGCTTCGCAAGAAACGGTGGCTCATAACCTACCGAAGCGCGCGCCACCAATTGGGTGTCCTTGCCATTGCCTTCTTTGAGCCGGACGATTCCATGTGTAGCTTCCAGACTTCCAACCAGTTGGACGAGCACCTGGTCGATAACTTCCTTCACCGAGAGAGTCTGCGTACTTGCTGCCGTCAAAAGCGACAGCCGGCGCATCTTGTCATTTAATTCTTCGCTCCGTGTGCGTTCGCTCTCCAGGACCACCACCACCATGGCAATGCCGAGCGCCACTCCCAGAATGTGATCGAAGGAGATGCGCAACAAAAAGTACGGGTGCTGCGGCCAAAGAGGACGGTCCAATCCATGCAGAGCAAGGAGGAGAAACGTCCCTGCAAGCAGCTGCGGGCCATGTCCGCGCTGCATTGCGGAAGATCGCAACAACAGGAAACCAGCCGCTAGACAAACCACGCTCTCCAAAACAGAGCTTCCCCAGTGCACCGAGGCAAATCGCTGAGGACCGTTTCTCTCCAGATAGTAAATGACCGCCAGAGATAAAGTGATAAGCGGAAGGGCGGAATAAATCCGGCGGTCCGAACCGGCCATGCGATTAATCATCGCCACCAGGAAAAGCAGCAGGGCGGCAGCATGCCCCGCCAGATAAACCAGATTCAGAGCCGCGATCGGGCGCGCGAGGAAGATGGCCTCGCAAACTGCCGACAACGTGAAGCAGAACCACCCGGCAAACCAGAAACGGAAATAAGCACCCTGCTGGTCGCGGCGAAAAAGAGCAAAAAGAACCAGCAGTATGACGAATGCGCTGGCTTCGAAGAATGCGATCCCGAGCAGGCCCTGGTTCTCGAACACGATGCACAGCCTCCCGGCCGGACGTGCCGTCACTGTGGCCGTCAGATTACCATTAATCCTGAGTGAACGGCGAGAAGCTCTGAATGGCGACCTCTTTTGAAGCTAACATGCTATTTCCCGACAGGGCAAGCGGGCCTTCAGGATGGTGTGCCGTCCATTATAATGAGTGCTGGAGCGAACCCGGGTGGACACCGAGAACATACTTGTGGTGGATGACGAGGAAGCGATTCGAGAAGTCGTTTCGACCATGCTCGAATCCAAAGGCTATCGCTGCACCGTAGCGCACAACGGACGCGCGGCCCAGGAACACATCAAACGCGCCACTCCCGACCTGATACTGAGCGACATGATCATGCCGGAGATGGACGGCATCAAACTCCTGGAATGGGTGCGCGAATTCGACCCCGACGTGCCCGTCATCATGGTCACGGCGATCCATGACATTTCCACCGCGCTCGAAGCCATCCGGCGCGGCGCGTACGATTACATTCTGAAGCCCTTTGAAAAGGATCAGCTCTTCCTGGGCGTCGGCCGGGCGCTGCAGCACCGGCGGCTCGTCAACGAAAATCGGAGATACCAGCGCGATTTGGAGCAGCAAGTGGAAGATCGCACGGCGAGGCTCCAGGAAGCGCTCGACCAGCTCGAGCAATCTTACGACGATACTCTGGAAGCCTTGGGCAGCGCGCTGGACTTAAAGGATGCGGAAACCGAGGGTCATTGCCAGCGGGTTACCGCGTTCTGCATTTCCATCGCGAAGACCATGCCGGTTCCCGATACGTATTTGGCGATTCTGGCGCGCGCCGCGTTTCTCCACGACATCGGCAAGATGGCCATTCCTGACGGCATTCTGCGAAAGCCTGGGCCTCTTAACGACGATGAGAAAAAAATCATGCGCACGCACTGCGAAATCGGCTACAACATGCTGATTCGTATCCCGTTTCTTCGCGATGCCGCGGAAATCGTGCTCGCGCATCAGGAGTTTTACGATGGTTCCGGTTATCCTCGCGGCCTGAGGGGGGACCAGATTCCGCTCGGGGCACGTATCTTCACGATTGCCGACTCCCTTGACGCCATGATTAGCGACAGGCCCTATCGGCGGGCACTTCCGATGTCCCATGCACGAGAAGAAATCAAACGCTGCTCCGGCAGCCAGTTCGATCCGGCAGTGGTCAAAGTGTTCTTGTCCATCCCGGAACAACATTGGATCGAGCTGCGTGAAAATCTGGGCTCGCCGTTCCGCCTGGCGCATCTCAAAAACCTGTAGCGACGGTTTCATGCCGGCGTTGAGGCCGCTTTTATGGCCGCGTGCATCGGCGAGTAGCGCCCGCTTGCATCGAGCCTGCGAAAATCGTTACTATCTGGCCTGGGAAGGAGTTCCATGGCACTGGTGCCCATCAAAACAGCTTCGGAAACCGGCTACTGCGATTGCATCTGTGGCTGCTACGAACTGGCCAGCCTGCGTGATGAAGATACCGGCAAGGGCTACTGCCCAGCGTGCGGCAAGGACCATCTTGAGCGGAACACTGGCATCGGCCTTCCCAACCCGTGTCCCGCCAAAGTTTCGCCCAACGCGCCGGGAAGCCACCGTTGCGCCTCCATGCCCGCTCCCGCCGATCCACCGGGCCGTTTGCGCGGGTAGCGCCGTATGACCTGGTGCGTCTCGACGTTAACGGCTTCGATCATTGCACCCGGTACCGCGGCACCGGTCTTATCGAGAGCCGTTCCCACCAAGTCCCCACTGATTACTTGTGCCTTGCTATGACTGCTTGCTAGAAGACTCAGTATGGCGGCCAGGGGTAAGTTAATTTTGCAGTCAAAAGAAAAATTGGAGTAGGGATTTAAGTCCTCTCGCGATTTCCCATTCTCGCGAGATAAGACCCACCACCAGAAATCCGTCGCCCGCAAACTCATAGAAGTGTCCGGGGTGGACGTAGACACCCATTTCTTCAAGCAGAGCGAGCGCGAGTTCGTCGCCCGAGCGGGTTGCGGGCACGCGCAGAACCGCGCACCAGCCGCCTTCGACCTCGAGGCGGCTGCAGACCTTATGTATTTCAAGTTGGCGGTCCAGCTCAGCGAGATTCCGCCGGACGCGCGTCATCAACTGTTTCTGAAACGCTCGCCGGCAGGCAAGAAACGCCGGCATGGCCAGCTGCACTGGCGCGCTCAAGGAGAGGTAGGTATCGGCGATCACCTCGAGTCGCGCGAGCGCTTCCCTTTTCAGCTCTTCCGGCCCGCTGGCCGCCAGCCAGGCCGCCTTCATTTGCGGCAAGCCACAAATCTTAGACAAGCCAGTCAAAGTGAACGTAAGCGCCTCGCGGTTCCCTGCAAAGCTAGGGGGTTTTTCCTCACCGAGTGAAAAGTCCAGAAAGACTTCGTCCGCAATCAATGCCAGCCTTCGCGCCGCACCGATGGTGTTCAATCTCTGTATTTCCGGGCGCCTTGTGAAATGCCCGGTGGGATTGTTGGGATGAACAACGATGATCCCACGGGTTCGTGGTGTAATCGCATGCTCCAGCGCGTGAAAATCAATCTGCCAGCCATAGTCGTAAACCAACGGATAGCGCACCAGCCTCACATCTTGGATATCCGCGAGAAAATCAAAAAGGGGATAGCTCGGCGCAGGTATCAGGATTTCGTCGCCAGGATTACACAGCAACCGGAACACATAAGAATAGGCTTCGCTCGTGCTTGTGGTCAGAACAATGTCATCTACGTGCAGGGCAGCATCATGCTCCGCGTAATAGTCGCACACTGCCTGCCGCGCCACCATCAGTCCACGAGACGAAGGTTCATATTTGAGCGCCTGGGGATTGCGCAGCGCTTCCAAAATTGCGACCTTATCATACACGAAGCCACATTCGGTCGGATTCGAAACCGTCAAATCCAATATGGGTTTCCCCGCCGCGCGATGCCGCGCAAGCGCTTCACTTAAGCGGTTCAGGGTTAGATTCCAGTTTGTTCGGTCCGCAAACATAGTTTCTCGAATCGTGCTGCAGGCCTGCCCGCGACAGGCAGGCATTATATCTATCTCGCTACAAAAGCCGCAGAGCTTCGCTTCGCGTATACTGAAGGACGTTTTGAATGAGCCCCCTAAGGAAAATGAGCACTCCTCCACAACCCAATCCTGCGCCGGAATTCATTCCGCAATTCGACCTTTCGTGCCAATACGCTGCGATTGGCGAGGAGATTCGAACGGCTCTTGAACGCGTGCTTTCCTCACAACAATTTGTGCTCGGGCGTGAAGGTACCGCTCTCGAAGAAGAAATCGCCGCGCTATGCGGCGTTGCTCACGGAGTGGGAGTCGCTTCCGGCACTGACGCACTGATTCTGGCTTTGCGCGCCTGCGGCGTCGAGCCTGGCGATGAAGTCCTTCTGCCGACGTCCACCTTTGTGGCTACCGGCAGCGCGGTCAGCGCCCTGGGGGCAAAGCCAGTCTTCGCCGATATTCGCCCGGAGACTTACAACCTCGATCCTTCCGAATTGGAGCGCCGCGTCACGCCAAGAACGCGCGCTATCATCGCCGTGCATCTTTATGGCCTGGCCGCGGACATGGATCCGATTGTGGCTTTCGCGAAGTCACGCAAACTGCCGCTCATCGAGGACTGCGCGCAAGCCATTGGGGCAGTTTATGGGGGGCGCCGTGTCGGCTCTCTCGGCAACGCCGCCTGCCTTAGCTTTTACCCTACGAAAAACCTTGGCGCGTACGGTGACTCGGGAATGATTGTCACGAACTCTGCGGAAATCGCTGCGCGCCTTCGCCCTCTTCGCAATCACGGCCAGACCGCCAAGTACCTGAGCAGTGAGCCCGGGTGGAACAGCCGCCTCGACGAGATTCAAGCGGCTATTCTGCGCGTCAAGCTTCGCTATCTTGCAGATTGGCAAGGCGCGCGGCGTTCGAACGCCGCCGAATACACGCGCCTGCTGCAACAAGTCCCCGGAATCATGCCCCCGCACGAACCCGAAGGCTGCGAACACGTCTACCACCAGTACACCATTCGAAGCGAGCGGCGCGACGCTCTCCAGCAGCACCTGGCCGCGCGGAAAATCGCCAGCACCGTTTACTACCCTCATCCTCTGCACCTGCAACCGTTGTACGCGCAGCTAGGCTACAAATCTGGCCACTTCCCGCACGCGGAGCGCGCCGCGAAAGAAGTTCTCTCTCTTCCCATGTATCCCGAATTGCGAAAGGATCAGATTTCTCGCGTGGTGGAAGCCATCGCCGAATTTGTGAAGTGCTAGCTCCGCGCCCGTTCGAATCTACTTGCTCAAATACAGAAGCGCAAACAGAAAAATCCACAAGGCATCCATGAAGTGCCAGTAGTACGAAGTAATCTCCGCCGCAAGCAAAATGGAGATTTGCGATTTCTCAAAATCCCGCAACAAAACGAACAGCAGCGCTGCCACGCCGCCCACCAAGTGCACTCCATGCGCTCCGGTGAAAATGTAGAAAAAACTGCTGGCCTGGTTGCTCGCAATGAACACGCCTTGCCGCACAAGCTGAAACCAGGCAATGAGTTGCCCGGCAACAAAGAGCAAACCCATCGCCGTGGTCAGCAGCCACAGTTTACGAAACCCCGCAACATCGGCACGCGAAAGCCGCAAGCGCGCCCGCTCGAGAGTGAAGCTGCTACCCAAAAGGATCCCGGTATTCGCCCAGAGAATCCGCGGCAGCCGCACCGCGACCCACACCTTGCTCCCGTGGTGAAGGACAAGGAAGGCGCTCGCCAGGGCCATGAAGAACATCAAGATGGAAACCATGCCGATGGCGATTCCCGTGGAAAATCGCCGAGGAGAAGGAGGCCCGTCCCGCCGATTCTTGCCGCGATCGCCATCATTGTCGTCATTGCCGCCGTCCGGCGGCCTGCCTCCGCCGCCACCGCCGCGCGAGTCCTCGATGGTGAGCTCGATTTCTGGAGGTGCAATGGTGCCTGGCATATGGATCCCTCTTGCTCGCTTCCCTTCTTCTCTCTTCTCTCTTCTCTCTTCTCTAATTTGCCTTGGCAACGCGATCCGGGGCAATGTGCTGCGGAATAAAATCTTCAGCTACGCCGGGCACGTTGAATTCATAAGCGCCTCGATAAACAATTGGCTCCCGCGCGTCAAAATCGTCTGCTGGCGGCGAAGCCACACTCCATTCGAGTGTGGTTGCCCGCCAAGGGTTGCAGTCCTCGACTCGCTCGCCACGAAACAAGCTCCAGAGAAAATTAAACAAGAAAATCCCCTGGGCAAACACGGTTATCAGGATGCCGGCGGTGATGAACGAACGCGCAGCCCCAATCCACTCGGCAACAGAAGCAAGGTGTGCTCCCGGATTCTTGGCGGCGTGCGAAACCAGACCAAGCCAATGCATCGGCATAAACACACAGTAGACGCCCGCGAACGTCAGCCAGAAATGCAGATTGCCCAAGGGTTCGTTCATTTGGCGCCCAAAGAGCTTGGGAAACCAGAAAAACAGAGCTGCAAGTATGGCGAACGTCGCAGCCACACCCATGACCAGATGAAAATGCCCGGCCACGAAATCTTGAGTGAGCGCCGTGGAAGTGAAATCGTGCCGCGCAAGGAAGAGTCCCGAGAGCCCGCCGGAAAGAAAGAGCGAAACAAACCCGAGCGCGAACAGCAAGGAGGTGTTGAGCCGGATGCGCGCGTTCCAAAGCGTGCCAAACCAACTGATCACAAGAACCGTTGCGGGCAGGCCAAGCGAAGAGGCCAGAACGGAAAACACCAGCGGAGAAAAGGGATTCAGGCCGCTCGAAAACATGTGCTCGCCCCAAACGCAAAACCCAACCAGGCCAACGCCACAAAGAGCGAGAACGACAGCTCGCTCCTTCCACACCGGCTTTCGGGAAAAAGTCGCGATCAGATGCGAAACGATGCCAAGGCATGGGAGCATCGCTATGTAGACTTCGGCCTGTGCGAAGAACCAGAACAGCCGCTGCCAGACCGCCGGCAAAACGTCAGCAGCGACGCTGGCCGTTTGCGACCCAAGAAAATCCGCGGCGGAGAAAAAGTGTGTTCCGAACAATCCGTCGGACAGCAGGCAAAGGCAGGCAGCTAGCAGAATGCTGAAAATGAGCATGCCGAGAATTGCATTGATAAACCACGCCCACACCGTTAGCGGCAGGCGCGGAAGCGTCATCCCCTTCGCGCGCAGGTCAATTGTGGTCACCGCGAAATTGAGTGCGCTGCAAAGAGCCGCCGCGCAAAAAACCGATACGCTCGCGACCCAGAGCATGATTCCCGTTTGCAGCTGAATCAGAAATGCGGCCGTCACCCCGAGGAGCGACACGGCCGTCGCCCAGAACGAAAAAACATTGAGTTTCGGAAATGCCATTTCCTGCGCGCCGATTTGCAATGGCAGAAAATAATTTCCGAATCCCGCCTGCGGCGCGGCAGTAAGGACAAAAAGAACCATCAATGAGCCATGAAACAACGGCAACGTGGCGAAACGCCCCGGCATACCCCCGAGTACCAACAGAAATGGGATGTGCGCGCCGGGCCAAGCCAGATGGATGCGCATGATGAGAGACATCGCCATCCCCAGAAAAACGCTGAAGAGCGCGAGCCAAAGGTATTGCAGACCGACGGCCTTGTGGTTCGTGCTAAAGAGGCGGCGCAAAAAAAAGCCGTTCCCTGGAGTTTCCTCGTGATTCGCGCCGCTGTCGTAAGTGACCATGCCTGTTTCAAACAAACTTCTGCCTTGCAAAGCCTAACCACAGCTTTAGGGCAGACAAATAGAATACATCGGGCGACAAAAGACAAGGGGAGCGCTCATAACATAACTCCACAACGAGCGGGCTTGCCCTCCTCCCCACGGCGCCCCAGGGGAGTCGCTCGCACACCCAACCAACCGAATCCGTGATAAAACAAGGTCATATCAGGAGCGTGCTTCTATGCTGTTCTTCTCTTTTCGGTTTTTCCCCTTTTTCCATTTCCACCCATTTTTTTTCCTGCTGTCCTTGTTCCTGTACTTTCTGCCCGCGTATCTGGCGCGGAACAAGCCAGACTTCACGTCCATACTGCTGTTAAATCTCTTGGCAGGGTGGACCTTCATCGGCTGGATAATTGCGCTGATTTGGGCGCTCACCGCCAAACCGCAAGCTCCAGCAAGCTATGTGGCTACGTCAGCTCCGCAGCCCGCAGCTGCAGGCAGTTTTTTCTGCACAGCCTGCGGAAAAACCTGCGCCGCTGGCGCACGCTTTTGCAGTTCGTGCGGCGCCGCCTTGCCCGTGACGCAACGCTAATCCTGTTTTCGGCAAGCCAGCGCCTGTATCACGGTGCTCCTGGGGCAAGAGACTCAAGCATTGCCGCCCGCGCCGGTAATATATGAGGAGTAACTAGGGCCCGCAAACCCGAGATCCTTCCAGAGGGCGAGGCCACCATTTGGCCATATCTCTCATCTAATCTTTCCAGTGAAGTGGTCTCTTTTTTGCTAGGGGAGGTAACGTAATAGTATACGGGGTGGGTAACCTCTTCAGGAAACCAATCACCAAGCAGGATCCCCGACTCTCCCGGCCACTCCCAGCCCGTTGGGCTTCAACCATTCACTGAAAGACCAATTCGGGAGGCCGCACATGCCGAGCGGGTAAGGACCATGCACAGCTACAGCACCGACTCCGACGAGAGGAGGTTCGTGCCTCTCATCCTGGCGGCACTTGCCATAGTGCTTGCCTGGTGCTCGTCCCAGTTTCTGATTGCCGTCGACGTGTCCCTTCCCTGGTGGATGGACGCTCCTTCCAGCCTCGGCCTATACGGTGCGCTTTACACCCTTTTTGACAAATACCTCTGGCGCAGCGGCCTCGTCCGCAAATTGGGGCTCTCAAGAATCCCCAACTTGGCTGGTCGCTGGACCGGCTTCCTGGTCACTTCCTTTGACAATTTTGACAAACAGCATGACGTAATGCTGCAAATCTTCCAGAGCTGGACCCAGATTTCCATCTATCTAACAACTCCCAGCTCCATTTCAAAGAGTTGTGTGGCGGTGATTCAGGTTTCCGACTTGAGCGGTGCTGCGCTCGTTTATCAATATCAATGCCAGCCGCTCGCCAATGCGAGAAAGTCCATGCACATGCATTTTGGCACCGGCATGCTCAGGCTGTGCAAAGACGATACTCGCCATTTGATCGGCGAATATTACGCCGGGCGCGACCGCAGGACCTACGGGCAGATTTGCTTTTGGAAGGTTACGCCAACAGGAAAACCGGAAACTCCAAAGGATTAGAGGAATTGTTCTGGGTTTGGAAACTCGGTTTTTTTGCTATTGCGAAATTTCAATCGAAGCCATTACGAGCTATTTGCTGGCAAGGCGAGGGATCAGAAAGCGGAAGAAGTCATCCGGGTTTGAATTGAGGCATACCTGTGCGTTCGGTGAACGCCGCGCGTTAGAAGTCCCAGGATCCGGGCGAGTAAATCCCTTTTCGTCCACATAAATGTACATGGGCTGAACCGGGCACAGGCTTGGGGCAACGATGTAAGCAATGGTCACAGGATCGAACAGCGTAGGCGTTTCCTGCCCCCACTCGTGATAAAGCAGAGTAAGCGCGTCCGTGATCGGCGTTCCCTGGCGAAACAGGGAATTGCGATCCTTTGCTTCCAATTTCAATTGCGTTGAATCGAGCGGCATCACAAACAGTGGCACACCCGCGGCAAACAATTTCTGCGCCGAAGGAATGTCATTCTTAATGTTCCATTCAGGCTCAGGGCCGCGAGGCGTCCCGGGGCCGAGGTCGCCGTATCCTCGGTAAATCGATCCGCCCATCATCACCACTCGTTTGAGTTTGCGAAAAGTGCCGGCGTCTTTCTCCATGGCGGCGCCCACATTCACCAGCGGCCCGATGGCGACAAGCGTAATTTCTCCGGGGTTGCGCCGAATCTCATCCAGCAAGAACATGATTGCATCTGGATGCGACGCCTTGGCGAACTGGCCGCCTTGCGCATAGCGAAGTTGGGTGAATGTCGTCTTGGGAGGCTTTGCTGGGCCGGCCGCCACGGGAATATCTGAGCGCCCTGCTTCACCCAAGAAACGATCGAGGAGTTTGGCGCGCGATTCGGTATCGCCGAAAGTTGTGGTGATGCCGAGGATTTGCAGTTCCGGGCTGCGCAGGGCCAGCGCCACCGCGAAAGCGTCATCAATGTCGTCGCCGATATCGGTGTCAATGATGACTTTCTCAGCGGACGCGCTTCGAACTTCTGTCGCCGGCGCAGAACTCTGCGCCAAGCAACAGCGGGAGAGCGCGAGCCCCAGGAAAGTCAGCGAAAAAATGACCATTGCGCACGCTTTGTTCATTGTCACTTGTCTATTCGTGAGTCCTGCTCCGCAGAAGAAACAATACGGAAAACAGTTGAGTCTATCACGAGCTTGACTTGCCCCTGGGCGGAGCGCGGGGTATGATGCGCGTCCTATGGCACGAATACGCGGCATCGGCGGAATCTTTTTCAAATCTCAAAACCCGGAAGCTCTGCGCGAATGGTATGCGAAGCACCTCGGAATTGTAGGCCAAGGCGAGCAAGGGACGCTGTTCCGCTGGAATCAACCCGACAGCCCTTATGCGGATAATTTCACTGCCTGGTGCATCTTTCCTGCGTCCACAACGTATTTCCAGCCGAGCCAATCACCCCTCATGGTGAACTATGTAGTCGACGATCTGGACGCCGTGCTCTGTGCCTTGCGAAAGGAAGGTGTGTGGGTGGATCCGAAAGTCGAGGAATACGACTACGGAAAATTCGGCTGGATCATGGATCCCGATGGCAACCGCATCGAGCTCTGGGAACCCCTGCCAAAGAAACAAAAGAAATAAGCCTGCCGCTAGAGTTTTTCGGAAACATTTGGTGCGGTAGAGAGGACTCGAACCTCCACGGTATTGCTACCGCCAGCCCCTCAAGCTGGTGCGTCTGCCAGTTCCGCCACTACCGCACAGTAGGTGACAAGCCATTCTAACCGTGGAACCAAAACCTCGCAACCGGTAGGCTTTGCTAGTGGGCCGCTGGCGATCAGTGAACAGAGATCGAATATCAGAAAGCAGTTTTTTCTTGGCGTCCCGGCTTGCAGTTCCAGCACGGGAGGTCGCCGACCTCTGATCTCTTTTCTCCGGTCACAGATCTCGTTCTGCCCTAGGGCTTCTTCGTTGGCGCCGGAGAAGGCTGCGAGGCCGGAGGCTGCTGTCCGCTCGCTGGCTTCCCGGATGGTTGCTGGGCGGCCGCTGGCTGACTGGACTGTGGCTGCGACGTTGCAGGCAGAGAAGTCGCCGGACCTTGCGAAGCCGGCGCCTGACTAGCGGGCTGCTGCCCGGCCGGCAGCGAATCATGCGTTGGTTGCGGCGCGACTGGCGCTGTCGGAGCCGGCTTCGGCGCGGGCTTCGAAACCTTTTGCAGCACGGAGCCGCCTTCCTCGACGGCCTTGTCCGTGCGCACGACCATGGCAAACGCGCAAACCATGAACATGATGGCGCACCACGTTGTGGCTTTCGACAAGACGTTCGCGGCGCCCCGCGGGCCGAAGGCCGTTTGACTGCCGGCACCGCCAAAAGCGCCTGCCAAGTCAGCCGCTTTGCCGCTCTGGAGCAGCACTACGATGATCAGAACGAGACAATTCAAAATAAAAAACGGTCTAAGGATCCACGTACCGCCCCAGGAAAGGCGGAAGCCTGTGGCGATAATCCCGAATCCTATGGCCAACGCAATGGCCCATTTCATCCAAGCTGGCATGCCTATCTCCTAATCGCTCGCAAAAGAAGGTCCTACTAGATTTTCTTAGAATATGGAGTTAAGCGCAAGCCTAGCTCCGCCTCTATTCTGGTGGCTGTGGTGTAGTGCGCCATATACTCCGCACCCGTCTAATAGGCAGGAGATTTTCCGCTGCGTCGTTTGACCGGCTGTCTACGATGGCAGCCACATCATTCAAACCAATAATCCAGGGTTCCGTCGGACCCTTTTCCAAAATGGCCTTCAAAGCCGCCCTGGCCGCCCAGCCCGGAAGGATCACCTGTCCCCGATCCAGGAACGACAAACCATGTCGCCTTGATCTTGCCGTTCTCGATGATTTCTGAGCCTTGAAGCACGAAGGTGCCCTGGCGCCCGCCGAGTTTTCCGCGGAATCGTTGGACGCTGACGAGGCTGGCAGAATGATCGTCGCGCAGGACCTGTAAAGCCCGAGCCGTTGATTCGCCCTGGATATCTCCGGTGAACGTTTCGCTTAGACGGATCTCCATTAATGTCGGGCTCGCGGTTTGGTCGTAGGGCTCGGCTTCAGAACTCTGAACGGTAATCTTTGCTTCAGCTCGTGCGCGCGTACGCGGCTCAGTCTGAGATTGCCCGATCGCGTGAATAGACTCACAATCGTTTCTTTGCGCTCTCGTTCCATTATATCGACGCCACATAACGGCATCTTCGGATGATATGGGTGTACTTGTCTCCTTCCCTGACTGCGCGCTTGCTGCTTGCAAGGTACTGAGGGAAATGATTGTGACTCTTACTATGGTTCGGAAGCTCATCTTGTTTCTCCCTTCCCTCGTTATTGTCGATTCCCGGTCAATCCGCGTACCACGCGGGCGGCTTTTATGCCGGGGTGTCGCCAAAGAAGTCTAGCGCTTAACAGAAGACACACGAGCCGCTACAACGGCGGATTCCGCTGCTTCGTTGCCGTTAAGCCGAGGCCTGTGCGGGACGCTCCACGATGGGCCGCACTTCCACGGCACCCCATTGCGCTGAAGGCACCTTCGCCGCGATAGCGATGGCTTCATCGAGATTCTTCGCCTCGATCATGTAGTAGCCGCCGAGTTGTTCGCGTGTCTCCGCGTATGGGCCATCGGTGACGAGCCGCTTGCCGTCGCGCTCTCGGACGGTCGTCGCCACCGACGCCGGCTGCAACTGGTTGCTGGCCACGTAGTGCCCCCCGTTCTTGACCTCCTGGGTAAACTTCATGTACAGCTCCATACCCTTCTGGCGCTCGGCTTCGCTGAACTTCTCCCACACCCGCGTGTCGTCGTAAATCAGAAGCATGTATTTCATGAGATCCTCCTCCCTTTCACCAGTGAATCGAATGGGGATGGCCAGAATCGACAGCCCGGCCAGGAATATTTATCATTCCCCATGCCCCAAAGCACGCCCCAGAACGTATCTGCCACATTAGAAGCGGTTTACCGCTCGGACTGGGGGCGCATTGTTGCTGCTCTGATCGGGCTGTTCGGGGACTTCGATGCCGCTGAGGAAGCCGCCCAGGAAGCCTTTGCAGCCGCCGCAGACCAGTGGCCCGCGTCCGGCGTGCCAGAATTCCCGCGGGCTTGGCTAATCCAGACCGCTCGCCACAAAGCCATCGACCGCATCCGCCGCAGGGACCGGTTCCGGGAGAAGCTGGAAGCCTATGGCGTGACTAGCTTCGGCACAGTCACCCAGGAACCAAATTACAACACCGAAGAAATTCCCGATGATCGCCTTCGGCTGATTTTCACCTGCTGCCACCCTGCCCTAGCTCTGGAAGCGCAAGTCGCACTCACTCTACGCGCATTGTGCGGCCTGGAGAGGGACGAGATTGCTCGAGCATTTCTGGTTCCCGGCCCAACCATGGCGCAGCGCCTGGTTCGAGCAAAGCGCAAGATTCGCGACGCGGGCATCCCCTACATTGTGCCCGAGACCAGCGATTTGCCGGCGCGGTTGGATGCAGTTCTCACCGTAATTTATCTGGTCTTCAACGAAGGCTACACAGCCACGCGCGGCGAGCGCCTCATTCGCACCGATCTCTCCACGGAAGCGATTCGTCTTGGCCGGCTCGTCAGAGGCTTGATGTCGCCCAAACCTCCGGCCGAAGCCACCGGGCTCCTCGCGCTGATGTTGCTTCACGATTCCCGCCGCGATGCACGCCTGGATGAAGCTGGCGAACTTGTTCTCCTTGAAGATCAGGATCGCTCTCGCTGGAATCACGCGCAGATTGCGGAAGCGCTCCCGCTCGTGGAAGAGGCGCTCGGTGGCGGGCCAGGTCCGTTCGCTCTGCAGGCAGCGATCGCTGCGCAGCATTGTCAGGCGGCGCGTCAGGAAGATACCGATTGGCCCCAGATCGTGCGCCTTTACGATGTCTTGGAGCGTCTCCAGCCTTCGCCGATCGTATCTCTCAACCGCGCGGTAGCCGTAGCGATGGTGAATGGTCCGCGATCAGGATTAGCCATCATCGATGCGCTTGCCTCAAAAGGCGAACTCAAGAACTATCACATCTTGCACGCCGCGCGGGCCGAATTGCTGCGCCGCAGCGGGTCGCGGGAGGAAGCCGCCAAAAGCTATGCGCGAGCGTTGGAATTGGTCGCAAATGACAGCGAACGCAGATATCTGCAGCGCAGACTCAAGGAGGTTCAGGTCTCGCAAGAGTGACCCGAACTCGCATGCGTCATCCTCTAGCGAAGCGAAGGATCTCCATGCGTGGAGGGCCTGTACTCTCCGATTCGGCTCCAGATTCTTCGGTCATCCTCGTCGGATGGGTTCAGAATGACAGGCATTTTTGAGGCGTCCACGGGTCTCAAACCGCCGTGACACTGGCTAAAGCTCCGCGAAACCTTAGGACGTGAAATTCACGATCGATGCGAAAGACTTGGGATCAAGACTCGCTCCGCCGACCAGCGCACCGTCCAATTCTTCCTGCGCCATCAGTCCCTTAATGTTGTCCGGCTTGACGCTGCCGCCGTATAGAATCCGCAGCGCCGCGGCGTGCGCCGAGGAAAATTTCTCTGCCGCGCATTGACGCAGAAATTTGTGAGCCTCGGCGGCAATTTCCGGCGTTGCCGTGCGCCCTGTGCCAATGGCCCACACGGGTTCGTAAGCGATCAAGATGCGCGAGAATTCGTCCGGGGTCAACAAACCGGGGCCCCCATCGAACTGCGTTTTGCAGACTTTGTGAGTTTGGCCAGATTCGCGATGAGAGAGGTGCTCGCCGACACAAACAATCGGAGTCAGGCCCGCAGCAAGCGCAGCTTTGGCTTTCTTGGTAACCGTCTCTTCCGTATCGCCAAAAAACTGTCGGCGCTCGGAGTGCCCGATGATGACGTAGCGGCAGCCGGCTTCGACGAGCATGCTCGTGGAGATTTCGCCGGTAAACGCGCCTTCTTTCTCCCAGTAAACGTCCTGCGCGGAGATGACAATGTTGGTGTTTTTCGCAGCTTCCACGGCGGCGGGAATGGCGGTGAAGGGCGGCGCAGTCACGATATCGCAGTGCTTGGAAGCGGAGACAAGCGGAGCAAACGCCTTGAAGAACGCGCGCGTTTCCGCTTGCGTCTTGAACATTTTCCAGTTGCCGGCAATCACGCGGCGGCGCATGCAAGCCTCCAAGAAAAAAGAAAAAGATGACGCAGAGACGCCGAGAGCACGGAGGTTTCGCAGAGCAAGAGGTTATCCATTTTGCTATTTGTTGGTGAGGGCTTCCACGCCGGGCAGTTTGCGACCGCCGAGAAATTCGAGCGAGGCGCCGCCCCCAGTCGAAATATGCGAGATTTTGTCGGCCACGCCTGATTGGCGCACGGCGGCAACCGAGTCTCCTCCGCCGATGATAGAAGTTGCGCCGCCGGTGGTGGCTTCGGCAACGGCTTTAGCGATTTCGAGGGTGCCCTTGGCGAAGGCGGGCATCTCGAAAACGCCCATCGGACCGTTCCAGACAATCGTTTTGGCACCGGCGATTTTTTGTTTGTAGGTTTCAATCGTTTTCGGGCCTATGTCCAAGCCCATCCACCCATCCGGGGTGGCGGAAACGGCAACGGCCTTGGTCGCGGTGTCGGCTTTGAATTCCGCGCCGACGACATGATCCACGGGAAGGAGCAGCCCGAATTTCTTTTGCTGCGCTTCCTCGCGAAGGCTGCGCGCCAGCTCAACCTTGTCGTCTTCCACGAGAGACTTGCCGATGGGCTGACCATCCGCTTTCAGGAATGTGTAGGCCATCCCCCCCCCAATGAGCATGGCGTCGGCGATCTTCATGAGATTTTCGACAACTTCAATTTTGTCGCCAACCTTCGCCCCACCCAGAATGGCAACAAAGGGGCGCGCAGGATTCGAGACCGCTTTGCCGAGATAGGCAAGCTCCTTTTCCATGAGAAGACCGGCAGCGGCCTGCTGCACAAAACGCGTAATGCCGACGACGGAAGCGTGAGCGCGGTGCGCTGAGCCAAAAGCATCGCACACGAAGACGCCATCCGACAGGGCGGCAAGTTGTTTGGAAAAAGTTTCGTCGTTCTTTTCTTCTTCAGGATGAAAGCGGACGTTCTCAAGCACGAGAACTTCACCCTGGCGCAGCGCTTTGCTCTGGCTTTCTGCGCCGGGGCCAATGCAATCGAGCGCAAAAGCAACTGGCTTGCCGAGCAGTTCTTCCAGTTTTCTGGCCGCGGGCCGCAGAGAATATTTTGGATCGGGACCGCCCTTGGGCCGCCCGAGATGCGAGGCCAGCACCAGGCGACCGCCTTTTTGGATGGCGAGGCGAAGCGTGGGAAGCGTTTCGCGGACGCGCGTGTCGTCGGTGACGACAGCGTCCTTGAGCGGAACATTGAAATCCACGCGAATGAAAACGCGCTTTCCTTTGAGCTCGAGGTCGTTGATGGTGAGCTTGGACATGACTCAAGAAGTGACGAATGGCTAGAAATCTGATGCGGCCCGCCGCGCGTCGCTAAGTCTACCTCAGAACTTTGAAGCCAAGAGCTTGATGAGGTCGCGGCAACGGCAGGAGTAGCCCCACTCGTTGTCGTACCAGGCCAAAACTTTGACGCAGCGGTCGCCCACGACCTTGGTGTATTCGGCGTCGACGATGGACGAATTGGCATTGCCTTTGAAGTCGGCGGAAACAAGCTCTTCTTCCGTGTAGCCGAGAATGCCTTTCATCGGGCCATTGGCCGCGGCTTTCAACGCCGCGTTGACAGATTCTTTGGTCGCAGGTTTGTCAACGAAAACGGTGAGGTCGACTACGCTCACGTTAGGCGTGGGCACGCGCATGGCGTAGCCGTCGAGTTTGCCTTTCAATTCCGGAATCACGAGATGCAGCGCTTTGGCGGCGCCCGTGGAGCTGGGAATCATGTTCAAGGCGGCGGCGCGAGCGCGGCGTAGATCCTTGTGCGGCAGATCCAGCAGGCGCTGATCGTTGGTGTAGGAGTGAATGGTGGTCATGGTGCCGCTCTGAATGCCAAACGTATCCTGGATAACTTTGGCGACGGGGGCAAGGCAATTCGTGGTGCAGGACGCGTTCGAGATGACGTGATGCTTCACGGGATCGTAGCACTTGTCGTTGACACCGAGAACAAAAGTGGCGTCGGGGCCGTCCGCTGGCGCGGAGATGATGACTTTTTTCACCGGAGCGCGGAGATGCTTCTTGGCGTCCGGGCCTTTGGTGAATAGGCCGGTGGATTCGACGACGATTTCCGCGCCAACCGAAGCCCAATCCAGCTCGGCGGGATCCTTCGCGCGGAATACCTTGAAGCTCTTGCCGTCCACCGAGATGCTGTCATCGGTGTGGGTCACCTTGTGCGGCAAATTACCGAGCACGGAATCGTATTTCAGCAAATGCGCGAGCGTTTTGGCGTCGGTGACGTCGTTCACGGCGACGAACTGAATGTCCTTGTCGTCGATGGCCGTGCGCATGATGTTGCGTCCGATGCGGCCGAAGCCGTTGATGCCGACCTTGATGGGCATGCCTTCCTCCGAACATGAATCGTTGACCGCGAAGCGGTAACGTTGGAATTTTAAGTGAAAACGGGAGGAGCCCCTCCCCCTATGCTTTTTGCGTAAGCTGATTCTAAAGGACTTTAAGTTGCTTAGAATCAACACCCGCAGAAGTGCTGATTACAAGGGGTTACCGCCGCGCAGAATCCTTCCTATCGGCTTGGGCAATCCCACCGCTCGTAACGCGAACGAGCACAGAGGAATGCAGAACCCTCAGAGAGGAGACGGCACCAGCCGCCCTCATAACTCTTTCGCTCTACTCACTAACAAGCTATTTTAATCCATTAACAAGCTTCGTCAAGCGGGATTTCAAGGAGCCTCGGCATTGAAAGCATGAAACTGGGCGCCTATCGTCTCGCCATGAAGGCGTTGAGACTCAAGACGCCACTCCCCACCGTGCTCGGGTTGTTCTCGACCGTTCTCACGATTCTCCTCTTCCCAGGGCTGTCTGTGGTTGGGTTTGTTACCCCACTCTTTCCGATCGCTCCTTAGTTGGGGAAGGCCAAACAGTCTTTTTGCATCATTAGGACCTTCTGCATTACAACGCCGTGGCTCGGGCCGCTTAACGGTTCTGGCTCTGGCTGCGACTTTCTTGCTGACTGCGAGTTGGAGGGGACGCAGCGCATTGCCGTCCAGTGCCCAGCCGGGCTGAAGCCCGGCGCCTACAAACCAGCGACAAAAGTGTGGCAGGCCCGAGTTGCGCTGCCAAGCAACCAAATGAAAACAGGGGTCTGAAGCCGCCACTACCGTCGAGGGCTATAATGGCGGACGATGAAGGACTGGTCACCGGCGTGGGCGGTGCGCTGGCTGTTTGCTTCGGAGCAGGGTAAAGCCGACGGGCTGCTACCGCGCTGGATTTTTCTGCGCGCGCTCGGACTGATTTGTTACTCCGCGTTTTTCTCCCTGGCTTTTCAAATCAAAGGATTAATCGGGCCGCAAGGCATCTTGCCGGCAGACGAATACTTACGCGCGGTGGCGGAACAATTTGGGCGCATAGGCTACTGGTATGCCCCGACGCTGCTTTGGTTTTCGAGCAGCCGACACATGATGACTGGGATTTGCTGGGCAGGAATGATTGCGTCCGTGCTGTTGGTCTTGAATTTGTGGCCGCGGGGGATGCTGGTCGTTTGCTTTGTGTGCTTCCTTTCGTTTGTGAGCGCCGCGCAGGATTTTTCAGCGTACCAATCGGACGGAATGCTGCTCGAAGCCGGGTTCATTTCCCTGTTTTTTGCGCCGCGAGGATTCCGGCCGGGCCGGGGGGAGGCAAGCCCACCTTCGCGAATGAGCTGGTTTCTATTGTTGTGGGAATGCTTCCGCATTTATTTCGAGTCGGGTGTGGCAAAAATCATGGGTGGAGATCCGCAATGGCGGAACTTCACGGCGCTTGATGACTATTACCAGAACGGGCCGCTGCCGACCTGGATTGGATGGTATATGCAGCATTGGCCGCATTGGTTCCACGTAGCGACGGTTTTTGGGACGCTGGCGCTGGAATTGGGACTGGCGTGGATGATGTTCCTGCCACGGTGGTTTCGCATCGCGTGCTTTTGCATCGTGACGCCGTGGCAGATCGGGATCATTCTTTCGGCGAACTACACCTTCTTGAATTACTTGGTGCTGGTGCTGGGGTTTCTTCTGCTGGACGACAGACTGCTAAAACAATTGGTGCCTAAACGGTGGGAAATCAGCGGTGGCGTTACCATCCCGGATGCAGCAAATGCTAAAGCAGAAGAAAACCCCGCGGGGCTGTGCCCCGCGCTACAGGACATGCCGGTTTCGGAAGTGCCGCCGCGAAAGGAATCTCTGGTTAAAGAAGCGCGGCAGTCCACCACAGCTGCTAGGCAAAAAGGTTGGCGAGAGACGGTAGAAAAACAGGGGGCCGCCGTGAAGCTCGCGGTGACGGCTGTGCTACTGACGTGCATTTTCTATGCTACCGCCGTGCAAATGGTGTGGATGGTGAAGCCAGTGGAGTTGCCCACGACGCCTGTTTCCGCGCTGGAACCATTTCGTATTGCGAACCGGTACGGATTGTTTGCGATCATGACGCGGGGGCGATACGAAATTGAGTTCCAAGGCTCGGACGATGGGCAAACATGGCTGGTTTATACGTTCCGGTTCAAGCCCCAGGATCCAGCGAAAGCGCCGGGAATTTATGCGCCCTATCAGCCGCGGTTCGATTGGAACTTGTGGTTTGCGTCGCTGAGCACCTGGCGGCAAGAGCCGATTGTGCCGCGAACCGAACAGGCCTTGCTGCGAGGTTCGCCGGACGTGCTGCTCCTGTTTGCGGGCAATCCGTTTCCGAAAGCCCCGCCAAAGCAGGTGCGAGCGGTGCTGTGGCAATACTGGTTCACCACGCCGCAAGAAAGGCGCTCAAGCGGAATGTGGTGGCGGCGGGAGCAGCTTGGATTGTATGCGCCGACGCTCGAGCGGGAGAACGATGGAAGAATCGGCGTGTTGCAGTGGCCGCAGATGGTGGAACCACGGGAATGAAAAGCAAACGCCCTATTGCGGAAACTGCTCGATTTTGGTGACGTGGTCGCCGGTGAAACGGACGAAGATGGTTTTTGACGGCGGCTGGCCGTAAATCCAATCCTCGATGTCGTTGCCATCGGAGTCGCGCTCGCGGACTTTGTGGTCCGGCTTGCCCATCGCAGCAACGAGTTCCTCACGATCCATGCCGACCATGGGCCGGCGTTCTTGGATGGCTTTCTTCGTCTCCGGCGGCAGAGTATCGATCCACTGCACGGAAGCGGAGCGCTCTTTTTGAAAATTGAGAAAGGGCGCGAGCACCTGTTTCAACTCCTCGGGGGTCATGTCGGGAACGAACTTGTTCCACTCTAGAAAAATGGTGCTGCCCATGCCGGGCTGCAGCCCCGGCGGACCGGTTTCCTGGGTCGATGAGCTCATCGTGGGATACGGGCCGCCAATGCCGATTTGGAGGTGGTCACGCCAATGATGCTTGCCGCGGCCACCGCCATTGATGTCCACGATAATCTGGCGGCCGCGAAATTGAAGGCCCGTGATCTGGACGCTGTCTCCCGAATTTATGGCAGCGCCATGCGAAGCGACGGCGCGGTCCAAAAGTTCCGTTTTGAGCGGCTGGCCCACAGAAAAGTCAAAACCCTGCTTGCCTGCCGGCAGCGCCTTGACGGCTTTGGCAAACTCGCCGGAGACGAAACGAATCAAGGTCAGCTTGGTGCTTTCCTGCAGCGGCTGATTGGGCACGCTGGCGGACTTCGTCTGAAGCTGGGATTGAGAAGCCTCGCTCTCGGAGGAAGCTCCCGAGCTCGGAAAAACCGGAATTTGTTCGTCCGAGGGGAAATTGAGAGACGGCTTGTCGGGCGCACGGAGGTTGTTGATGCGAGGCACGTCCGCATCAGCTAAAAGCAGGAAAGCCAGAGGAATGACGTACCGGTTCGGCATACCCAGGCGGGCTCCAGCTGGGGTACCCGCACTCCCTATTCTATGATGCCGGAAAGCGGCTGAACAGGTGCCAGGGTTAGAAAGAGATGCGATTCGCTTAACTGTACCGGCTGGGGGCGCGACTGTACGGTGGGACGGGCTGGCTGACCACGCCGACATTCCAAAAAATGGAAGCGAAGAATGATCCTTTGAGGCATTTAATGCAGGAGGTTTAGCGGGAGATGACGCTGACCCCACGGCGGTCAATGGTGGTGCGCAAAACCTTCCCACCAACCTCCGTGATGGCCTTTTCGACGCGGTCGCGGGTTTCCGGCTCAATCAGCAGAACCACGCAACCGCCGCCTCCCGCCCCGCAAACCTTACCTGCCAGAGCGCCATTACGACGGGCGTTTTCAATTACGCGGTCGATGGTCTTGGTGGAAATCGTGGGGAGGTTGCGTTTGCGGAACGACCATTCCTCGCGCATGAGGCGGCCAGCTTCCTTCCAATCAGGTCTCTCGAAGGCCACCCGCATGCATTGGGCCACTTCGGAAATTCGCTCGAGACTCTGTTGCACCGCCTTCTTGCCGCCAATCTGCGCTTTAAAGACTTCCCAGTTGTTGATTCCGTGCTGGCGGGGCTTGCCCGTGTAACAGACGAGGACACGGCGTTCGAGTTCGTCGAGATTAACGCGCAGCTCAACACGATGCTCGCCACCGGGAGGCAGTTCGATGGCCGCGGCACCGCCAAAAGCCGGGGGATAGTGGTCCTGCGTGCCTGTGGGAACATTGATGACGATGGCTTCGGCGTCGCGGCTGATGTGGATCCAGTCCACTTTGCTCTTCCCTGCTCCGGTGAAACGGTCCAGCGCGGCGCAAATAGCTACGGCCATGGCGCTCGAACCGCCGATGCCGGCGCCGGCGGGAGCTTCGGAATCGGTCATCAACGTGAAGCCGCCTTGCGGGCGGAAAAACTTGGCGATTTCAGCCAGAAGAGGAAGGCGATAACGCTTGGTTTTCATGAGCACGGCGAAGGAGGGGAAGCTTTCTTCGCGCTGCGTGTCGCGGGACATGAGGTGAATAGACTCGCTGCCATTGGTTTCAATACGGCAGGAAGCATAGAGGGAAATGGCCGCGTTGACGGTGACCGCGCCGGGATGAAACAAGTAGAGCGGCCAAATGTCGAGCGTTCCACCGGCGAAGTCCACGCGAGTTGGCGCCTTTGATTCAATTATCATAAGTAAAGTGAGCCTGGTTTTTGGATTTTTCGGACGAGGTAGTTTGACGGAAGGGGCTGGTAAGCTCAAGAAGGGAAAGCGGGAGTGTCAGCAGAAAGGCAATGCCCCGCAGCCGGGGGAAAACCGAGAGGAATTCGCGCCTAGCTGCCGGCCGAAGCGGTTCGGTTGCGGGCGATGAGTTGCGGGCCGTCCTTCTTTTCTTTGGCCATGGCGGGATTGGGTTCGAAGCAGCGGCGGCACCGCGCTTCATAAGCGCCCATGGCGCCAACAACGATTAATTCGTCGCTTTCGACGAGGCGCTGCGTGTGGACGGCAGGATTGCCGCAGCGTACGCAGATGGCCAGGAGCTTGGTGATTTCTTCGGCGATGGCCAGGAGGCGCGGCATCGGTTCGAACGGACGGCCGCGGTAGTCGGTGTCGAGGCCGGCGACGATGACGCGCTTACCGAGATCCGCGAGCTTGGTGCAGACGTTTACGACTTCGTCGCCCAGGAACTGCGCTTCGTCGATGCCAACCACTTCCGTGCGCGGGGACAATTTGTCCAGGATTTCGGAGGCCTTGGTGATGTTGTCGGAGGAAATGCCCAAACCGGAGTGCGAAACGATTTCGTTGGCGGCGTAGCGCTCGTCAATGGCGGGCTTGAAGATTTGGACGCGCTGACGCGCAATCTCCGCGCGGCGCAGGCGGCGGATCAGTTCCTCGCTCTTGCCGGAAAACATGGGACCGACGATGACTTCGATCCAACCCATGTTGCCTTTGACGATGTCCACGGTCGCTCCTGTTTGAAAGTTCTCCGTTATAAGTTCTCAGTTGTTGTACGTTCCAAGTGCGCAGAGTTCGATGTTAATTCTTTCCTGGTGAAAATTCGCTCTGCGCATCGGAAAAACCGGCTGCGGCTGTTCGTTGCCAGATCCGGCTTGATGGCTCTCTCTATTTGATGATCGAGGAAGAGAAACCGATATGACAGCATCCAACGGGCAATCACGACGCCCATCCCGAAGCGCCGACGGCTACGGCGCGATACATCTTCGCATTATAGAACGGCGCAAAAGCGGCAATTACGGCGACGCGAAACGCTTCCTGCCGGCTGATGAGATGGCCCGAAAGAACACCCCAGGCACCCTGCGCGTCACGGATGCCCACCATTCCGGCGAAGCGGTCGATGGCCACGGCCAGTTCGGTGTCATTCTCGAGAACTTCGCGGGCGAGCGCTTCCGGCAACTCAATTCCACCGGAACGACCGTAGTGACCGCGCGTGCCATCGGAAACATATGCCCAGCTCTCTAGCAAGACGCGCCGACGCCCGTTGGGATGGGGATCGGAATGCCGCCGTTCAGCCAAGGGCGGGGCGGTTTCGTGGATTATGTTGAGGCCGCCTTCCAGGCCGACGAAATAGTGCCACTGCAAGCCGTTCTTCTGGGCGATTTTCGCGAGCGTTTCGGCGCGTTGACGCGCTCCACGCATGAGTTCTTCCTGCGAGGAAGGCGTGTGGCTAACGCCGCTGTCCACTTCGAGACCGACCAATTCGAATTCCGTGCCGGGAGGAAAGTAGGGAGAGAAGACCTCCAAGGCTTGCTTGACGGCGTTGATCTTTGGGCCGCGCTTGCTGCCGACGGCGATGTTGATTTTAGGCATTTGCTCGAGTGACTGGCCTGATTGTAACGGCACTTTAAGCGGATTTTCACGGAGAATTTTTGGAGCCTGAGGAAAACTCGGGAGGCACTTTCAAGAGCATTCCAGTAGCGTTTAGCAGGCAGAAACGCTTGATCTTCCTCAGGTTGTTCGCACGCAACAAGTAGAGAAGCGGTTCCCATGTACCACGCGGAAGGCGGGTTGGCTCCCAGGAATGAAAGGAATCTTTACGGTGGTCATCATGCCGTGGGGAGTGTTTGGGTTTTGCCTCAGTCTGAGCTAGCATTTTGTCTCGGGACAAGTTCCTAAGGCACGGGGCCAGTTCCAATAGCGAACACGAACGCGATACCCAGCTTACAAGCACTACGGAATTTGCGGCGACTACGCCGCGGGGCGACATAAGTGCATCGGTTCGCAGCACGAAGAAGAAGCAATCGCGTAAGCCAATGCAAAGAGGCCAATCCAAGTTAGAAGCAGAGCGGGAAAGGCTGCTAAGAACCGCCGCGAGAATTGTCATAAAACTGGGCACGAGTACAGTGACCGCACCGGACGGAATGCTATGCCGGGAACGCGTGGAGCCGCTCTTATCGTCCATTGCCAGGCTGCATGGTACCGGAAAGCAAATCGTGCTCGTGTCTTCGGGAGCCATCGGTTTGGGAAGAGGCTGGCTCGGGCTACATCCCTCAAGATTACAGGACTTGGCAACGAAGCAAGCGTGTGCCGCGGTCGGTCAGGGTCTGTTGATGAATGCCTACAAGGAAATGTTCTCCGTGTGGGACATCAAGATTGCGCAGTTGCTTTTGACGAGCGAAGACTTCAGCAATTGGCGGCGCTACACCAATATGCGGCGCACGATGGAGAAGCTGCTCAGCCTGGGAGTGCTTCCCATCGTCAACGAAAACGATACCGTCTCGACAGCGGAGATTGAATCCCTGGACGGAAGGGACCGAACGGCAGCCTTCAGCGATAATGACCGTCTGGCGGCGCTGGTTATGAGCGGTCTAGAGGCTGACGCGCTCGTTCTTCTGACTGACGTGGACGGGCTGTTCCAAAAAACGCCCGTGAAGAATGAAAGCCGGTTGGCACCTGAAGTAATTCCTGTGGTTAGCCAAGTGACGCCAGAACTCAAAGATCTGGCGGCAGGCCCTTCGGCTAGCGGGCGCGGAGGAATGCTGACAAAGCTCGAAGCCAGTGAGATTGCCATGAACTGCGGACGGCTGTCGGTGATCGCCAACGGAAAAAAACCGGATATTTTGGACCGAATTTTTTCCGGTCAAAGCATCGGCACCACATTTCTGCAAGCGAAAAGAATCCGTGGAAAACGCCGCTGGATTGCTTACGCGGCGGACGTGCGGGGGCGCGTCACTGCCGATCCGGGAGCTTGCCGGGCGATCACAAACGGCAAGGCCAGTTTGCTTACTTCCGGCGTGGAGCGCATCGATGGCCACTTCTTCCCCATGGACGTGGTGAGCATTGTAAATCACGAAGGCAGGGAGATAGCCCGAGGGATCGCCACCTGCGGCAGCCAGGAGGCGGAGGACATCCTAAGAAGAAGGAAGACCATTGGGACAGGGAAAGCGCTGGGCGCTGCTTTGCGGCATATCCTTGTCCGACGCGACAACATCGTCCTGGTGGAAAAGTCATGACGGAAACTTCCACAGGCATCTCGCAGAGATCCGTTGCTGAAGTTGCCAAGCGTGCGAGAGCCGCCTCGCGTCAACTGGCCAAGCTTTCCGAAGCCCAGCGAAACGACATTCTCACGAGCGCGGCGAAAGCCCTCCAGGAAAACGCTGAAAGAATTCTCGACTCAAATGCCCGCGATTGCCGCGGGGCTGAGGCCGCGGTTGCCGATGGCCAGATTTCAGCCGCTATGTTTGCACGCCTAAAGCTGAGTCCTCGCGGCATCGATGAGATGATTGCCAAGGTTCTCGACGTGGCTCGTTTGCCCGATCCGTTGGGCCGGCGCCTGGCCACAACGGAATTGGATGAGAACCTCGTACTTTGCAAGGAGACCTGTCCCCTAGGAGTGATCGGCATCGTCTTTGAGTCGCGTCCCGACGTCGTTCCACAGGTGGCCGCGCTGGCTCTTAAATCCGCAAACGCCGTGCTTCTCAAAGGGGGAACCGAAGCAGCTCACACCAATCAGACGCTCGTCGAGATTTGGCGACGTTCTCTTGAAACCCTTCTGTCGGTGCCGCCGGAGGCAGTTACACTGCTCCATTCGCGGGCCGATGTCATGGACCTTCTGACGTTGGAACAAGATGTAGACCTAATCATTCCGCGCGGGTCGCGCGAGCTTGTTGACTTTGTCGCGCGCAATAGCCGCGTGGCCGTTCTCGGGCATGGCGAGGGAATCTGTCATGTTTACGTGGATCGCGCGGCGGACGCAGAAAAAGCTATTGAGATCACCTTCGATTCGAAAGTCCAGTACCCGGCCGCCTGCAATGCAGCAGAAACCTTGCTGGTGCATCAAGACATCGCGCAACAGTTCTTGCCGACAGCCGCAGGAAAATTGACAGCGGCGGGTGTGCAAATCCGGGGCTGTCCGAAAACCATAACCTTGCTTGCGCAGCCAGGCATTCTTCAGGCCAGCGATGTTGACTGGGCAACGGAGTATTCAGACCTTATTCTCTCCGTCAAAGTTGTCTCCAGCATCGAGGAAGCCATTGCGCACATCCATCGATATGGGTCAAAGCACACGGAAACGATAGTCACCGAGGATGAAGAAGCTGCAAAAAAATTCATGGAGGAAGTAGACGCCGCAGGAGTATTTCACAACGCTTCGACGCGCTTCGCAGACGGCTTTCGATACGGGCTCGGAGCGGAGCTCGGCATCAGTACGAGCAAACTTCATGCCCGCGGTCCTGTTGGCCTAGAAGGACTGACAACCTACAAATACAAGCTGTTTGGCAACGGTCAAACGGTGGCTGAATATTCCAGCGGAAAACGTCAGTTCAAACACAGGCATGTTTGAAGTGAAATGAAAGGCTCCTCCTGGTTCGGCGGGGCACGGAGGGAATGACCGGCCGGCAGAGAACCGCACGCAACGAGTGCTGCACCGCCTAGGAAACCCTTTATTTCCATGTCAGGCAATGCCATCAAGTACTAGGAGTTGGAAAACCGAAATAGGTCAGCACTAACGGCTGACAAATGGCCAAAACGGCTAACCATTTACTTATGGACCGTGTTGAATTTGCCGGGAATTCCGCATATATATAGAGAGTTGTTCCCCAGCTTCAATCAGTGGTTTCTCCCAGCTCCATCAATTAAGTTCAATTAGGTCCTGAAGACAGGGTTTATCCGAGCACAACAACCAGGAGTAGGGTTCAATGTTTTATGAACGACCTGTTGTTCGACTTTTGGGAATGCCGCACTCATTTCAAGACTTCTTATTAGGACTAAGGAGTTTTGACGTATCGATTAGTTCAGATTGGCGAGTTCAGAGACTGAAGAACCTCATAGACGGCAACCCCGCAAGAGTTCGATGGAACCTGGATCAATTGTCCGAGCAACTGGGCTTGCAAATGTCCGGCCGCCAGGCCCGTCGCCTCTTCAAAGAGAGCTTTGGCATGGGCATCAAGGAATATGCAAAGAAGAAGCGTCTTGAAGTTGCCGCGCAGCAGTTGCGAACGACGGATGTTCCTGTCAAAGCGATCGCCATAGACGCAGGATATCTTCACGTTGGCAACTTCACGAGAAGTTTCCTGAAGCACTTTCGTTTGTGCCCCATTGAATTTAGAAGGCTCTTGCGCGAGACCAACACCAAGGACTGACATTAAGGGGGTGCAAATGCTTACGAACTTGGATGTTGGTGGTCGCAGAGTGAACCAATGCGCACTAAACGAGCAGCCGCCCACATTTCATTCTAAAAGAACTTACTGCAGGCCCCAGCTTTTTTGTATTGGTCATGCATTGAAGTTGATTCGTGAAAGGGCCGATTGCAAGTCTAAACTGGTGGCAGAGAGAGTTCGGCGAATGATAGACGAGTCGGGGGGCAGTCTTTCGTTCAGCCCGTCGGGCGAATGTCGGAGGCTTCAGATCAGTCTATCCCTCGTGAGTCGGCAATTCAAAAAACTATACCAAGTCACGATGCGTAGTTATGCGCGTCAAGTCAGAATGAAAGCTGCCGAAAAACTGCTCAAAGAATCAAAAAACCTCAATATAGATGAAACGGCGAGACTCTTTGGGTACAGTTTCACGTCTGCATTTTCGCGCTGCTTTCGACAAACCTTTGGCAGGCGCCCCAAGCGGTATCAGATGCAACAGTGGATCACCGCCCCGTGGAAGACCGGCGGGCCGAATAATGTTCGGCAGGATTCTCAACTTCTCGAAAACTGAATCAGTAGCTGTAACACCCGGGGGCATAGGGAGATTTTCTATCGGTTAGAGGGTGGTACTAGACCGCCAGAATTTCCGGAACCCGCACCAACTCGGGAAATGGCAAGAGCTTGATAATCGAAGCAGAGCGCCAGTCTCCCGATGACAAGTATATTCAAACGATCCAATTCCATGGCAAGTCTTATTCCAAAGCGTGGTTCCGTCATGAGTGGAGCCACGATTGTTTTCAGAATGGGAAAGGACCGAAACAAGCGGTTTGGCGCGGAAGAAAGTGCTGCTCCCCCCCTCCGGTTTTAGGAATCTTGTTCGCGTGCGCCGCGTAATGCGTAGGGGAATCATTCAAAAAAGAATCATTACTTTCGTTTCACGACAGAGACCGTTGACAAGACCCGCGAGAGTTCCTATCTTTCACCGAGAATCATGAGGGGGGAGTTTGTTCCTTGGCAGGACGCATTGCGAGCGCTGGCTTCCGTCGCTGGCGTTGGCGTAAGCATATGACGTCGCAGAGTATCAGCGTTTGGAGGAATTCGCAGAACTAATCGGCAAATCCTGTTTCCGCCTCCCAGAGCCACCCCCCACGCAAGTCCGGCCCTCAGTAACGCAGGAAGTCTTGAAATGACAATGGGATCCGTTTTGTGTCAATCCAGGCTGACTCTCACCGTGACTCGCAGAAAAGGGAACAGAAAAACCCTCCTAAACGTGTCAGAAAGTGCGGGAGATAACTCTTGACTCCGAACTTCAAGATGCAGGCGAGATGGTTTTTTCAGCAGATGCGGCCCCTCCTGCCTGCTTACTCTTTGAGCGTAGTGCTTGTAGTTCTAAGCGGTCTCATGTTTCTCCTCGACCCTTTGCTCATGAAGTGGCTGATTGACCGTGTTCTGCCAAAAAAGGATTTCCGCCTTCTTCTTTTTGCCGCCGCGGGTTTCTTTGGACTATATGTGTTCCGCTTGGGTTTCTTTACGTTGTCGCAACTGGTGAATTTCCGCACGATTCAAAAGTTGGTTCTCCGCATGCGCCTGAAGATCCTGGAGCAGATGAACAGGCTCTCGGCCGACTACCATGAGACCACACCAGTGGGCGAAAGACTCTATCGCGTCGAGCAAGACGTGGACCAAGTGGCCGAAGTGGGATCGAATTTGGTGCCTTTCGTTCTGCAAACGGCGTTCAAGGCCGTTTTCGTCATGGGAACCATGTTCGCCCTCGATTATAGGTTGACCTGCATGGTTCTCCCGTTGATGCCTCTCTTTTTTGTCTTCCGCAAGAGGTTCGAAAAGCCTTTACGACGAGCATCCGATGCGGTACAGCAAAAAGCTGCCATGGAGAATAGCTTTCTTCAAGAACACCTCACCTCGATGCTCCAGGTTCAACTGCTCCATCAGGAAAAGAGCCAAAAGCAAGCTTTTGAGGAACGCGCCGTAGAACGCATGAAAGCGTTGAATCACCGCGAGCTGGTTGAGGTCATGTTCAGCGCCTGCTACATGGCCATCATTGCCTTGGGTACGATCGCGATCCTTGGCTACGGCGGCTATCAGGTCTTCATCGGAGCGTTAACCATCGGCGGTGTTGTCGCCTTCTACAGCTATGTTGGAGCACTGTTTGATCCCCTGGGTGCGGCCATCCACATCTACTCGCAACTGAATCGCCTCGGCACTAACATCCGGCGCATCCTGGAAGTGACGGAGCGGACTCCAGGAATCCCGGAAATGCCCGGTGCGGTGAACTTTCCTTCCCCAGTTCGAGGCTATGTGGAATTGGAAGATGTCTGCTTTTCCTATCGGCATGAAGCGCCGGTCCTCGACGGAATCCACCTGAGGCTCGAACCTGGCGAGAAAGCTGCGCTGGTCGGCATGAGCGGCAGCGGGAAAAGCACCATCGCCAAGCTGGTCGCCAGAGTTTATGACGCGAACCGTGGAGCGGTCTACATCGACGGGGTGGACGTTCGCCATGTCCACCTGAAAAGCCTGCGCACTCACGTGTGTTACCTCTTGCAGGATGCAGTCTTGTTCGACCGCACGCTGAAAGAAAACTTGTTGCTCGGCAATCCGTCTGCGACTGCAAGAGAGCTACACAAAGCGATTGAGATTGCTGACATGAAGGAGCTTCTGCGAAGGTTGCCCCAGGGTTGGGACAGCCCGGTTGGTCAAAGGGGCAACGCGTTATCGGGCGGCGAAAGGCAACGCGTCGCGTTAGCGCGCGCCGTTCTGCAAAACCCTTCTGTATTGCTGCTCGACGAATCCACCTCGGCCCTCGATGCACCTTCCGAACGGAGGGTGTTTATGAACCTGGCGGAACATTTTCATGATCGAACCATTGTGTTTGTCTCGCATCGGATCGCTGCGCTGAAGTGGGTAGACCGCATCATTGTCTTAAACCAAGGAGTGATTGAACAACAGGGAACTCACGATCAATTAATCCGTACCGGCGGTCTCTACACCCATTTGCACAGCGCTTTTGGAACAGCTCTGGGGGCTGAACCCCTCTCGCAACTCTCCAAGAATAACTAGGAAGACGGCCGCCCGCTGAGTCCCTGATTATGCATTTAGATGTCGCGGCCAATTTCCCTCCGCGGCCAACTAAGCAGGCAAACCGAGGGAAAACCGAAAATTCGAGACGGACGAATGTTAACGTGAATCGACCGCTCACTGTAATCGAGCACACCGCCCTGACGAACGGCCTGAAAGTGGTCGTTGCCCCAAATATGACTACCCCCGTGGTAACAGTGGGTGTGTACTACAAGGTAGGATCGCGGCTGGAGCCTCGGGGCCGTAGCGGTTTTGCGCACCTCTTTGAGCACATGATGTTCCAGGGCTCTGCAAACGTCCCCAAGACGCATCACATCAAGCTCATCAGTTCCAGCGGAGGAAGATCCAACGCATCGACAAACTATGATTGGACTAACTATTTTGAAGCGGTTCCCTCAAACGCTTTAGACCGCGTACTTTGGCTGGAGTCTGACCGGATGCGCGCGCTCGAAGTAAACAATGAGAACCTGCACAACCAGCGCGATGTAGTCAAAGAGGAAGTACGTTGCAATGTCATGAACCAGCCTTATGGCGGTTTCCCCTGGCTGGATTTGCCGCTTGTCGCTTATCGTAACTGGGCAAATGCCCACAGTCTGTACGGGGATTTTGAGGATTTGGATGCGGCAACCGTTGAGGATGTGCAGGCATTTTTCAAGACTTATTATGTGCCGAACAACGCCGTTGTTCTCATTATTGGCAACGTGACGGCGGATGAAGGCTTCGCGCTGTCGGAGAAGTATTTCGGCGATATTCCTTCCGGGCCCACCCTTGCGTTGCCCGACACAAGCGAGCCGGAACAAGAAGAGGAAAGGTACGCACGCATAGATGAGAAATTCGGCGATCTGCCGGCGATAGCAGTTGGGTACTCATTGCCTAAGCGCAGTACCCAGCCATGGTATGCCATAGCGCTGCTGGATCAGGTTCTTCACGGCGGAAAGGGCGGCAGAATTAACCGGGAATTGGTCTTCGAAAAGCAGATTGCCGTGGATGCAGGAGGTGGAATTGATGACTTCTTTGGCTACAACGGGCCGGCGCTAATGATGACGCAATTTCGTCTTAAGCCAGAGTATAGGACAGATGAGGCGCTCGCGGCATTCGACTCCGTTATCTCTGGAGTTCAAGAGAGAGGCGTCGCTGAAGACGAACTGGAACAGTTGAAAGTGAAATGGCGATCCCAATACTACAGCCATTTGGAAAGCGGTGGAGCTTACATGCCCAAGTACGGCTTGATGCATCTCCTGGCGTGCTTCACTCTGTTCGACGGCCAGCCTGAACTGGTTAACAAAATCCTCGACGAATTTCGTGCGATAACACGGGAAGATCTGCAGTCCGCGGCCAAGCAATATTTACAAAACAAGAATCGGGCGATTGTTTTTCGCACTCCGGCAAAAGGAGATTGGAAGGACCATCATTTCTGATGACCATCACAAGAATCGTTGCCTATTAGTTTCCATAGCTTCTTTCTCGGTTTCCCAGCAAAGTTTGAGCCACAAGGCGCTTTGGCCATGCGCTAGATCGGCGGACCATCCGGCGGCTCGGCAGGAATAGGAAGAGGAATCTGTTTCGGGTCCTTCTGAAAATAAGCAATTTGCAATGCTCCAAAGCCTAGATGAGCGCGCTGGGCATCGCCTCTTGCCTTCTTCGAAGCATTTATAAGCCAACCCCTCAGCTCCTCTAATTTCATGGAGGCAATCGCGCGAACCTGACCGGAGGCTTGCTGATTGGCGCTCAACGCCATGAGGTTGTAGAGCGCAACCCAATCTACCGTGCGGGCAACTTCGGCAACGTATCCAGACGAGCGCGGCGATTTCCAAGTCGCTCCAAGAATGTTGTCGATAACCTCCTCCAAACTCGGATTTTCATCACAGCGGGAGTGAAACTCGATCAGCCTGGCGGCACGGTCCGGGTTAAAGAGAAACCGCAGAGCATGCTGAGCGGCTGCTTCTGCGGGTGCGAACGCATCAAAGGACGGGCTTGTACGAGTCTTGAAGTGCTCGCGGTCACGCTCATATCCTGGCGGCCGCGGCGGAATCATTTTTAGCAAAATTTCAGGCAAGGCCAAGACCTCCGGCTTCAAGGTAGCCAAAACGGCGGAAAGAGCGCGCCTTTGTTCGGCTGGAGCAACAATTTGAGTCGGTGTTTGTCCATCCCCGCGCATTGCAAACGTGTAGTCCATGCCGCCAACAAACTTGCTGGCTGCTTCCACTTGATAACGATGGAGCATATAGAGTGGCACGAGCACATCCTCCAGGGTCGCTAATGGCGTTCCTTCACGGATATTGTTTTCACCAAAGTTTTTCAAAGCCGCTGCGCGAACCTCCATAATTCGGTTTAATTCGTCGATTGCGTTCGATCCAGAGTCCCATAAGTGGGCCACGGTGCTGCAGGAGCCGGAAGGCATCGCATCCTGATCCGTTTGATAGTGCAGGCCTCGTGTATAAGCACCCAGCAAGATTTTGTTCAGTTCTGTGCGCTCGTCAGTGCCAAAGGCAAATTCCTGGTAACCGAAGGTGATGGAGACTTTGTCCCATTCTCCGATTCCCTTGGCATATGCATCAGACAAATCGGGCTTGCCATCGCGGCCAAGTTTTGTGCACGGAGGCGGATAATCCATCACCGATGACCGATTCACTGAACTGGCGCTGTAATTATGTTCCAGGCCGAGAGTGTGGCCGACTTCGTGTGCCGCAAGCTGGCGCAGCCGCGCCAGTGTCAGCATCCGCATACTGGAAGAGATTGGTTTTCCTTTTTCATATGGCGCCAGAAGCGCTTCCGCGATGAGGTAGTTTTGCCGAACCCGCAGCGAGTCTAAAGTCACCTGCCCCTTGATGATTTCACCTGTGCGAGGGTCAACCACATTATTGCCAAACGACCAGCCGCGCCTCTCACGGTGAACCCATTGGATTACGTTGTAACGCAAGTCCATCGGATCAGCGCCTTCGGGCATAAGCTCCACGCGGAATGCGTTCTTAAAGCCTGCTGCCTCAAAAGCTTGATCCCACCAACCTGCTCCTTCCATCAATGCCGAGCGAATCGGCTCTGGTGCTCCACGATCAAGGTAGTAGACAAGCGGCCGCAAAGGTTCGCTGATGGCAGCCAGTGGATCCTTTTTCTCCAGTCGGTGACGTGCAATGAAGCGCGTAATAACCGGCTCTTCAAGGGGCGCGGTGTAGTCTGTGTAACTTACGCAGGAGAAGTTTGCTCTTGGATCATACACTCGCGGCTTGTAACCGGGTGGAGGGAGCCGTACGAGGGAGTGGTGCTGTCTCACGGTGATGGAGTCAGAAGATGGCAAAACTTTCCAAAGCGACGGTGCGGCGTCCTCCCCAACAAACGTGAGGACAGATTCCACCTCAGTATTGAGCTCGAAATTCCTTGTTTGCGGAAGATAAATTGCACATCGTGAAGGTTCTGGCCTAAAGTTACCCAGCCTCGCTACCCTGAGCAACGTCGCGACGTTAACCGCGTCACGAAGGAAAAACTCCGTTGCGTCAACGAGGACGCGATGCTCCTCCTCCGCAGCCACGGGGAAAGCCCAAAGTGCGGATTCGGCAAAGGAGTCGCGGACTGCCCGCCGTTCGTTCTCATCTTTGCTGATTGAACGATGTCTGAAGTTTTCTGCGATCAGCAGTATCTTGGGCCCCATTCGCTCAAGACGCACAATGTGGGTTCCACCAACCGCGCTGCGGTCCATCCCTATGTCATTTGATCCGATGCCAGCAGCCAGCCCACTCTGATACAGAAATTCGTCGCCCAGCCTGGTGACCTCAAGCCAGAGCTGGCCCTGTCCCGCGTCCCAGTAGAGATTGAAATACCCGGGCAAGGGCTGCATGCCCGCTGTCTTTTGTGCGATGGTTGGAACTTGCGGCGTTTGCGTCATCTCTGATTAAGCTTTCGCTGGCAGACCAAAAACTCCGGTCCGCATTGGAATGCAGAGTCACGCGTCTGGGCATCTTCATGACCTCCAAAAACATGATACACGCCTTTGCCATTGCAAAAAATCCGCTGAGAGAAGGGGTGGATGCGATCGAGTGAGACTAGGGAAATCACCTGAATGCGGCAGCGGTTGGGCTACTGCTAAGATTCCCTGGACTTGCCCGCCTTCGAGAAAGGGCGTGGAAACCAATCGCCCGCCGTGGTCGCCAGGACAACCCGCCAGCTTGGATGAAGATGTGGGAAGCGCTTTCCCATATGAGCAGCGAAGGAAAACCTCGTGGAATTAGATGTCATTGACAGAACTACAGGTGCTGCTTCGAGAGCAAGCGGTGAATGGACGTTGGCAGTCGGCGTCTCATTGGGGACGGCGTTGCTGGTGATAATTCCGTTTTCCCTGTTTGGAAACGCGTGGGGACAGGATTTTATGTTCCATGCAACCTCCTGGATGGATGTTGCCAGTCAGTGGAAAGAAGGGATCCTGTATCCGCGCTGGACTGAAGGCGCAAACTCCGGGTTTGGCGAGCCTCGATTCATCTTTTACCCACCACTGTCCTGGATGCTTGGAGCGGGGTTAGGTCTGGTATTGCCATGGAAGGTCGTCCCGGCGGCCTTCATTGTGATCGTTCAAACCTTGGCAGGTCTTAACTTCTATGCGTTGGCAAAGCGTTTTCTTTCAAGACAAGGAGCGCTGTGGGGGGCAGCGTGTTATCTCGCGAACCCTTATGCGTTGCTGGATATTTACATGCGCAGCGCGTTTGCAGAACTCCTCGCATGTGCAGTGAACAGCATTGGACAAGCATCGCGCAGATGTTTCCAGCAGGATCGTTTCAATTTCTCTACGCACAACTCGATTCCCGGGCCGTGGCTGGGAGACTCCCGTTTCATTGGATCGCCTCGAACGTTGCTGTCCTGCTTGTGGTAATTGGAGCGACTGCAGGTGTTGCCGTATACCGTAGAACTGAGCAACAAAACAACATTCAGAAAAAGCTGTGGCGCGTCCTCCTTTTGCTGGCTGTGACGGCAATCTTCTTGATGACGCGTCTCGGTTCGATCTTTTGGACGTATCTACCAAAGCTGTTTGTGATGCAATTTCCCTGGCGGTGGATAGGAATTCTTGCAATTGCCTACGCTCTTGCCCTGGCCGCCGCACTTTCCAATAGGCATGGGCAATGGATGCGGTCCGCCGTGGCTATTGCAATAATCAGCGGGTCCGGGATTTCACTCGTGAAAAAAGCGTTGTGGAACACGGAAGATATCTTTGCTTTGCAACAAGCGGTTGCGAGCGATAAAGGTTTCTTTGGATGGCCAGAATATTCCCCCAAGGGAGTGAGTTTCTTCGACTTGCCTCAGAACGCACCACGCGTAAGCGTTCTGGAACCTGAAGGTTCGAAAATGGACCCTTCGAATGCGCAGATTCGCCTCACGCAATGGACCGCCGAAGAAAAAAATATGCACGTCACGTCGAAGGAGCCGGCGCGCGTTGCACTGCGGCTATTCAACTATCCGGCCTGGCGTGTGGAGGTTAATGGCAAAACCGTGACGACGCTGCCAAACAAGCTTGACCAAGTCATCGTGCCGGTGCCTGCGGGTGAGTCCGCTGTGCGTGTAGCCTTTGTGCGCACGCCCGACCGCCTTTATGGCGACATTTTATCGGGCGCAAGCTTTCTTCTCCTGGCAATCATGCACTTAGCGTCGAAAAGAGCTCCTGATTCGATGGCCGCCGCCTTTTTAAGTATCCCAACCATGTGTTTGACCCACTTCTAAGCTGTTTGTTTGTCTGAGACCAGCCCATATTTGAAAAGTCGCGCCAACGTCCAATGCGCATTGGACACCGAGGCGGGATCAGCTCCGTTCCCGTAAGATCCGTTCAGTGAAGATTTCACTACGTCCACAACGGAAAGGCCGGGACGTTCTGCGATATTCCGGAGCATGTCCGCAAATTTTTGAGGGCATGGAACACTGGACATTTGAGATAGAAAGTACAAACGGCCGGGCCGCTGCAGCCACTTTTGCCCTTCTTCTGTCATAAAGCATTTGGTTTCCTCGTCTCGCTTTGCTTTAGCGTAGTGGCCAAAATATTTTTCCAGCGGCGACACAAGCAGGTTATGTGCGGCCGCTTTGCCACGCGAGTCAACAGTTTGTGCCGCTTCCAAGGATTCCTGCCACAACTGTTCATAGCGCCGGACAACAACTCTCCAACTGCAATTGTTTTCAACATACTGCCTCGCTGCCTGCCCCAACCTCCGCCGAAGGGCCGGATTCGCCGCAAGCTGCTCCAATTTCTCAGCTAAAATACCGACATCGATGGCGGTCGATTGGGCCAACGCATCCTCTTGCAACATCGAGATTGTGGAATCACAAAGCCGAAGTTCTTCAATATAGGTGGGGAAGATGGATGGGACCAAGAAGCCATTTTCGCCGTCGCGAACCAGATCTCGATACCCATCCCAATCTGAAACAACACACGGCAGGCCGTAGGCCATGGCCTCGGCAACAGTTAATCCAAACGTTTCCTGGATGTTATCACTGGGCGAGACAAAAATGTCCGCCTCGGAATAAAGCACATGCTTTTCCGCGACGGATGGATTGGGCCAAATCGTCACACTCTTCTGGCAGCCTAATTCGTTGGCCAACACACGCAGCCGTGGCGCCTCTTGTGTCTGAGTGTCGTCTCCTGCGATTACCAAGTGCAGTCCTGCTCCTCTGTGCAACAACAGAGACAGTGCAACCAACAGAGGCCCCAGGTCGCACTTACTGGCTTGAGACAGACGACCGCAGTACAAAGCGACGCAATCCGCTGCTTTGAGGCCTAACCTCAGTCGTAGTGCGCTGCCCGCGTCCCGCTCCACTTTTGGAATGCTTACGCCGAGAGGAACCAACGCTCGGCGTGCAGGATAGCGCGTACCGGCAGGCAACAATCGCTCGATTTCTTCAATGTACATATCAATCGTTTGCATCCCGGCCCGGCTGGAGCACAACAAAAGGTCGGCTTTGAACAGCCCGACGAAGCACTGTTGCAAAAGAGCAAGCACAAAACGTGCCGAATTAATGGAATGGATGAAACCACAAATGGGCGCACGATATTTTTGTATTTTGCTTCGCAAGTTCGCCAGCAAATCCAAATGACGGCCAGGCGTCAGCAAAACAACTTGATCGGAATCCTGAACGGGCAAAGCGCTTCCCAGGGGCGCAGGAGACAGGCGATCGACGTTTTCCGCCGACAGTCCCTCTTCCACCAATTGCTGTTTTCCTTCTTCCGTCACTCCAGGCGAAAAATAGGCGTCGTAAGTCCCGTGTTCCAGAAGAGCACAGAGCAGGTTCCACTCAAATACTTTCGCGCCCATGACTGTCTGACTGCTTTTCTGTTGGAGACGTTCCGGGTTGCCACTAATTTTTTCGAGATATAGAGCCTTCATCGAACCCAACCTTGATCCGGCCATCCGGAATAATGACGAGGGGCATGAGGGACTGCGCCAATCTCTCTGTTCTCGTGACAATTCGAGGTCAGACTCGGACCGGAAAATTGCCTCGCGTGCTGAATTGAGCGGGGAATCACTGACTGGAGTCCACGCTTCCCTCTTTGTGAGGCGTGTTTGTCCCGTTGCTAGAATTCAACGCTTCGCTGCCTTTAGCTCGCATTTTGTCGACCCAATACTTACTGCTTAACTTTTCTTCCTTGATTTCGCACTGCGAATATTGTTCGAGCCAAATAGTCAGGTTTCGTGCGGTAACGGTGGTCCAATCCTTGATGGGAATTACAGGCAAACCTTCATACAAGCAATCCAGCGGAGAGGAGGGCACCAGAACAATACAGCCACTGGCCAGCGCTTCCCACGTTCGATGACAATCGAGCCCTACTCCGTGCGGAGATAGCACAAATGCGTGCTCGCCCCACTTCCGCCATAATTGTCTTCGCGGGAGGGGTTTGCTTTGAAAAACAACGCAGGGATTTGTCAGAACCCTCGCAAGGATACTTTGCCTCTTGACAGGCCGGTATAGGTGCGCCGGCTGCCATGCAAAGTCAATATAGACCTTGGGAATCCTTTTGCGCACCGGACGAGACTCTTCGCGGATTTCGCGCAGCATCTGTTCCTGCTCTTGAGGCGACGCAATGCCTTCACCCCAAAGCGGTTGTTCACTCAACGTATGAAAATCAATTCCAATCGGTATGGGCGACATCTGGCCCATGAAGCCGGGACCGTCGCAATTTTGCGCGTACCAGTGGAGTACGTTGGGATTTTCCAAGATTTCCAGGGCTTCGGCCATAATTGGCAAGGGTACGCTCAAGTCAGAGTCAGCGGTGATAAGGACAAATCTTGCTTTGATCACAGGCAGAACTTGTGTGAGAAAAGACTTGATCCAGGAGAGCCTTACCCATACCAGATCGCCGTCCTTAACTTCTGTGTACATCTCAGGATTGCAAATTAAGTTGCTCAGCAGATGAGGGGGCGCGATGTGACCAACCGGATCTAGAACGGTGCCGAATCCCATGCCGGCAGGAAACTCATCCGGTATTCGCCAATCGCACCCAGCGGCAATCCCTTTGTTCCAAACCAGTTCGGTGTGAAAATCCGGCGTCGGGACACTGTCCTTTACAAGACGATTCTCTTTCAGAATCTCGATAAAACTGCTCACATCCTTTGCCACGCGTTCTTCTGGGGTATCGAACCTCCGCTTGAGTCGGCTGATGATTTGCGGCGCGGAAGCGCCCCCCTCCAACTCTGTCCATATGGCAACCGCCACGGAATTCAATTCGCAGAACGGACGTCCTGCGACTTCCAGCATGGCTCTGCCGTCTGCATTCGTCACGATACGAGCTGTTGTGGATACCTGCATGACTGCGCCAGACTCCGCGGTCAGTTTTCATCATAAACAAGCAAATTATCTTTCAATTTCTTGATGAACCGCGTGACGTCACGGGCAGCAAGTTCTTCAGGAGCCTTAAACTCCGAAGCAATTTGCGCGCTGATTTCCTCCGGCGACTGCCCGGCTTCCAGCCTTGTCCAAATGCTTAAAGCGACGCGGTTCAGTTCGAAAGCAGGCCGCCCGGCAACTTCCAGGACCGTTTTGCCGTCGGCAGTCGTAGCTACTTTCGCCACTCCAGATATTTGCATCTTTGTGACCTCCATTCGTTCGCCAGCAGTTTCGGTTGCCCTCTGCCTGCTCAGATCTCAGAGTTCCCCTGAGTCCGAAATTCGCATAGCTCCTTCAAGGAGGCAAAAACAAAGAACAATCACTAGTTGCACTCCCCTTCCCAAAAGCATTGACACTCTCAGGAAGGCTTCTTATCTTGTGGAGGTCAATTGTTTGTTTGCCTTCGAGCAGGATGCCCGCCCTCAGTTGATTCTTCATCCAAGATCGAGACTACTTGGTTTGTGAGCTGTGCACTAAACGACAGATAAAAGCGAAGGAACCAGCGAAACGTGGAGACGGCTTCATGACGCAGTTAAAATTCTGGTACGAGATCCACAACTATCAGAGCCACCGCCGCGTCGCTGAGATTTACAGACAAATGCTGAGCAGGCGCTACATTCCTGCTGTTTCCGTTGATGACGCCGACGTGGTTGTTCTTCATTTGGAACCTCACGACTATGAGTCGATCTATAATCAATTTCCTGCGCTTCGCAAGAAGTACGTGATTAGCTATTGCGTTTGGGAAGCTTCGGAACTCCCTGCTGCTTATCAACGTTCCCTCGCGCTTGTCCAGGAGGTATGGACTTGCTCAGAGTACTGCGTGGGCGTGATCAAAAAGCATCACCCGCGCGTTTTTCGGGTTCCTCATACCATTGTGAGAGAACAGCTCAATCACGACATTGAGGACGAAATCATTCGCCGCCTTATCTGCTACGACAGACAAAACTATTACTTTCTTTCGATAGGGCGAACGCTGGGCTCCCGCAAGAACCTCTCTGGCCTTGTGCAGGTCTTTGAAACGACGGCCTCTTCAATGCCCAATGCCAGGCTGGTGATCAAGGGTTTGCCCAAAGACCCCATTCTTCGTTCGCGCGACCCCCGGGTTATTTATCTTCCGTTAGGACTCAGCGAGTCGCAAATCAATGCCCTTTATAAAGCGGTCGACGTTTACGTAAGTGCGCATCACTCCGAAGGATGGGGATTGACTCTTTCTGACGCTATGCTATTCGGCAAACCCGCCGTCGCTACGGGCTACTCGGGTAACCTCGATTTCATGAGCAATGACAATTCGTTCCTCGTCCGTTTTACGGAGAATTACATTCGCGAAGATGAGCTCTTCGGTCTTTTTACGCCACAAATGAAATGGGCGGACCCTGACGCGGAGCATCTTCGAAGCATCATGCTTTCCCTGTATGACGGATCACTTCGCAAAGAAGCGATTCAGAAATCGAAGCGCGCGCTCGAAGACATCCAAAACTTCTCAACGGATTCCGTCAGGGAGCTGCTGCTTGGCAGGATGGAGGAAGTCCGGTTGCGCGCAGCGTGAAAGGTCTTACGAAGAATGGTGCGATCGGCTGAGTCGGCCGAGGGCCTCGTGGCTCAACGTCGTCGCAGCTTTTGAAACACCTTACGAGAGGCGTGAGTATCATGGTGGGCGTTACGATTGGAGTCGGTACATATTACGGCCAACTTGCAGAACTCGCTGCTAAGGCCATGCAAGAGAAGACCGGTGTGAAGACCGTTGTTCTTGACGACGAGCACTTTACACAATCGGGATTGCCTGCTCCTCACCACCTGAAGTTGCGCATGTTTGATTTGGTTGACACCGACTCGATCGTCTATTTCGATGCGGACATGGCTTGCTTGAAGCCTTGGAAGCCACAGCGCTTTGCAAATTCGGAAGCTGTCGTTGCAGTCGCTGAGAGCGCGCGGCCATTGCATGTCCACACGGCCCAAGACTGGGAAATACCTGTGGAACAGTATTTCAACGCAGGTCTTATGATTTTAAATCGCAGGCACCACCAAGGCTGGCTTCGCGAGACCGAACGCTTTGTTTTAACGGACACAAAGTTCAAAGAGTACGACCCTCTCGATCAAGCAGCCTTGAATATCACTCGTCATCGTTTGGGCGTCAAATTGGAGTTGTTGGATAGAAGATACAACTGGATTGGCTACGGAGTCGGGCGCCTCTGCTATGAAGTCCCTGTGTTTATGGCTCACACCCTAAAGCCCGAAAACAAATTTGCAAATATCGACTTTTTCAAAGGGCGCTACAAACCACCGTTTGACTGGCACATCGAAATCAACGAAGACGAGATGAACGAACTCAAGAATCACAGTTTGTGTTTGAAAACTGGAGGCGCTGAAACACTTCTTCGCTTCAACCCCGACGGGACTATTGGCCCTCCTTATTATGGCGACTTCGGGCAATACTGGTTTGTTCACAACCGCGCAGGCACGCCCCTGTTGGCAATTTGCTCTGAAGTTCAGATATTACGTGAGTTTCGGAGGACGCCCGAAGGATACTGGCAATCGACCCAGCGTCTGGAACTCATTGCTGGTTAGCACTTTGTCTCGGCCGCCTCTAAAGGAAGCGTTTCCGTAAGGATCCAGGCATGATTGCTGTGACAATTGGAATTGGCGAGGCTTACAAAAAGCTTGCAGAGCACGCCGCCCAGGCCGTTCATGAAATGACCGGGCTAAAGACGCTGATCCTGGATGATCAGCACTTTACCCGGTCGGGCCTACCACACCCGCATCACCTGAAACTAAGGCTATTTGATCTGGTTAACGATGACACCATCATGTTCTTCGATTCGGACATGGTTTGCCTAAATGCTTGGAACCCGCAACGCTTCGCCAAAGCCGATGCTGTCGTTGCCGTTGTTGAACGCCCGGTCCCCACGATTTTGAGGATCTGCCAAGCTTGGGATATCCCGTGGCGTGAATACTTCAATGCCGGGCTCATGATACTGAATCGCCGCTGCCATCACGACTGGCTCCGCGAAACCGAACGTTTTGTCATGACGAATGAAAAGTTCCGTGAGTACGATCCTTACGATCAAGCGGCTTTGAACATTACTCGTTATCGCGGAGGACTCAAGCTCGAGCTGTTGGACCGTAGATATAACTGGGTGGGCTTTGGCGCCGGAAAGCTCTGTTTCGAAGTGCCGGTGTTCATGGCTCATGGGCTAAAAGACGGAGACAGATTCGCGAATATGGATTTCTTCGAAGGCCGGTCCAAGCCACCCTTCGATTGGCAAATACAAATTGATGAAAAAGAAATGGACCGCCTCAAGAATCAAAAGATCCGTGTAAAAGACGGACGCCGCGAGAAGTCATTGTTACTCAATAGCGATGGAACCATTGGGCCACCGTTCTATCCGGGAATGGGCTGTTACTGGTTCACTCGGAAGAGGTCCGCCACTCCCGGCCTGACGATTGCATCACAAAAAGAAATGCTTGAGGAATTCACAAGGGTCGACGAAAACGCATGGGAATCTGTTCAGGAACTGAGGCCCGCCCGCCATTAACATTGCCTTTCGCCCGACGATAAGAAGCCAGCTTTATTGCACTCCGTTTTTAACTATATGCCATGTAATGTTCAAAACATATTGACTTATTTATCGCTGTTCACACCACGAGTACTAGGATAACAAACCGCAGTCGCTTCTCTTTGCTTGACATCCCTTGCCTTGGCCGCAAATCTCCCATTCTTGGCCGGAAATGAGAACTGTCTTGCGTTGACGGGCACTAGCAACCTCGCTCATCATCATCGGGTCTTCAAGACAGCCCGGCTTTTAGCCACCCCGGCCTTCTTTGCCCGCCCCTCAAACAAACGATTGGATTGATCTTCACAGATCCAGGTTCTTGTGCAGACATCGGCAAGTTTCAGAGCTTAATCGAAACGAGTGAGGGAGGTTTTCGAGAATGTTTTTAGTGATGCAAGCGTACCTGAAGCTAATTCAAGTTGACCTTTACCTGGCGAAAAAAGATTTTGCCGCGCTCTACAAAAAGGTGCGCAGCTACCCCGTCTCCGAGAAGACTCCATCTCCCAATGCCTTGGAACAAGTCTGCGCAGCTATGGATATGGCATGTATTTGGTACTGGAAAGAAGCTCTTTGCCTTCAACGATCCGCTGCTCTCGCCTGCCTTTTGAAGCGGTACGGCATACACGCACAGATGATTATCGGTGCACAGCAGGTGCCCTTCAAAGCGCATGCGTGGGTCGAAGTCGATGGCCGTGTCGTCAACGACAAAGCCTACATGCGCGAACTGTACGCGGTTCTCGACCGCTGTTAAAGCCTCACCTGGAAATCAAACGCAGACAAGCGGAGCAATACTAGCCATGAGCGTTCAATTTGGAAGATGGAATTTCGATGGTCAGCCCTGCGCTGCCGAGTACCTGGAGAAAGTTCGCACGACGCTTGCTCCCTACGGCCCCGACACGGACGAAGTCTACGCGAAGGACGGTGTGCAGATCCTTTATCGAGCCTTTCACACGACGAAGGAGTCTCACCGGGAAACCCAGCCGCATATTTCGCCTTCCGGTGCCGTGATCACATGGGATGGGCAGTTGGATAACCGGACGGACTTAATCAGCGATCTGGGTGATGTGCAAGCAAAGTCCACTGACATTGAAATTGTCGCGACAGCATTTGAACGCTGGGGGCAAAACTGTTTCGCAAGGCTGCTGGGCGATTGGGCGCTCTCCATCTGGAATCCCGTTAGCCGCACACTGCTTCTCGCCAAAGATCCCATCGGCACGCGTCATCTGTATTACTGGTTCGACCGGGACCAGGTTACTTGGAGCACCATCCTGGATCCCTTGGTCCGGTTTGCGGGAAGAACTTTTGATCTTTGCGGAGAGTACATCGCCGCTTGGCTCTCCATACCCATGTATCCCGCGGTTCATCTGACGCCTTGCATCGATGTTTACGCTGTTCCTCCATCATCCGCCGTATTTCTGCGGCCCGGAAGACACGCAGTCAGCAAGTATTGGGACTTCGATCCAAGCAAGAAGATCCGTTATCGGACGAACGCGGAGTACGAGGAGCATTTTCGCGTCGTATTTCGTAAAGCAGTCCAGCGCAAGCTTCGTTCCCATAACCCTGTCCTCGCAGAACTCAGTGGCGGCAGGGATTCATCCTCGATCGTTTGCGTGGCCGACACCATCATCGCCAACAACGAAGCCGACTGCCCACGCCTCGACACCATCTCCTACTACGATGATTCCGAGCCCAATTGGAACGAACGACCCTATTTCACAAAAGTCGAAGAAAAGCGAGGCAGACGCGGCTGGCACGTCGACGTCAATGCGCGCGATTCGCAGCTAACAAACCAGACCGAATCGCAGGCCGAAGCCGCGGTTCTTCGCTTTGAACAGACACCGGGCTACCACGGTCAAACTTCCCCTCAACTCAAGGACTGCCTCACTACCCAAGGGAATCGCGTGCTTCTCTCCGGCATTGGCGGAGACGAAGTGATGGGCGGCGTGCCATCGCCCGGACCAGAACTCGAAGATCTCATCGCAAGAGCACAATTCCGCAGGCTGGCTCACCAATTAAAGATCTGGGCATTGCAACTGAAAAAGCCCTGGATTCATTTGTTCTGTGAGGCAGCCAGGGAGTTTCTCCCGCACTGGCTGGTGGGCGCCCCTCCACAGGTACGGCCTGCCCCTTGGCTGCAGACGAAGTTTGTGAACCGCCATCGAACGGCGTTGACTGGCTACCACACGAGAACGAAGCTGTTTGGCCCCCTCCCTAGTTTTCAAACAGGCGTTGTCACCCTGGAGTCCATGCGCCGGCAGCTCAGCCGCACCGCCTTGCCTTATCAGCCCCCCTACGAAAAACGATACCCGTTTCTCGATCGCGACTTGCTGGAGTTTATGTTCACCGTACCGCGAGACCAGGTGGTGCGCCCTGCTCAGCGGCGTTCTCTCATGAGGCGCGCGCTTGCCGGCATCGTCCCCGACGAAATCCTGAATCGGAAAACGAAAGCTTATGTTGCTCGGGCGCAGATGGTTGGGCTCTCAAGGGACTGGACTAAATACGCGGCCGCCACCCAAAACATGGCGCTCGGTTCGCTCGGAATCGTCAACCCCCAGCTCATTACTGAAGCTTTGCAGAAGGCACGCCGGGGAGAGGACGTCCCCATGATCAGTCTCATGCGTACTTTCTGGGTCGAAGGTTGGCTCAAGCAACTCCGAGCGTTGGGAGTCGTGAACGTGGGCGCAATAGAGAAGCCGGCGCTGGCGTGGCAAACGTCGTAAAGGACTGAAAAACAGTAAAGGCGAAAGGGCAAGACACTTTTAAATCGAAGGTCAACATGAGCGTACAGTTTGGAAGATGGAATTTCGACGGTCGGCCTTGCGCACCGGAGTACTGCGAGAAAGTGAGCTCTACCCTCGCGGACTACGGACCGGATAGCAACGAGAAATATGCCCAAGGCGGGATGACAATTCTCTACCGGGCTTTCCATACGACGAAGGAGTCGCATCGGGAAAAGCAACCCCATGTTTCCCCCTCCGGCGCAGTTATCACCTGGGACGGCCGGCTCGACAACCGCAAAGAGTTGATCTTCGAATTGGGGCGCCCACTGGCCGCTGACTCCCCGGATGTGGCCATTGTCGCGGCAGCGTATCAGCGGTGGGGCGCCGATTGCCTTCGCAGGCTGGTCGGTGACTGGGCCTTGTCGGTTTGGAATCCCCGCGAACGCTACGTCTTGCTCACCAAGGATGCTATTGGCACGAAACCGCTGTACTACTTTCTTGGCGATAACCACCTGATTTGGAGCACTCTGCTGGATCCTCTAGTGCTCTTCTCGAGCCGGCCGTTCGAAATCGATACAGAGTATGTTGCCGGCTGGTTCTCGCACACTCCTGCTGCGCACCTGACCCCTTACGAAGGCATCCGCGGTGTACCGCCATCCTCTTTTGTGCTTCTGGGACCCGGGAAGCCCGCAGCAATCCGTAAATACTGGGATTTCGATCCGGGCAAGAAAATTCGTTACCGCACGGATGCTGAATATGAAGAGCACTTCCGCTCTGCCCTGGCTACCGCCGTTCAACGCAGACTACGCTCCGATCGTCCCATTTTGGCCGAGCTGAGTGGCGGACTGGATTCCTCCTCCATCGTCTGCTTGGCGGATGATCTCATCGCGCGCGGACAAGCCGATTGCCCACGACTCGACACCATCTCCTGGTACGACGATTCTTATGACCACCTCGAACCTGACTCAAACGAGCTTCATTGGATCAAAAAGGTGGAAGAGCGGCGCGGCAAAACCGGCCACCACATTAACCAGCGCGAACAGAAGAAGGAGGAGAGTGAGCCACGAAAGTCTTTCACCTCCGAATTGAAGGGCGGTTCTTTCGCGGTCACCCCCAGCAATCACAGGCGCCTCTCCGAGTTTTACCAGCGTTACGCTTCCGTCCTAAAGGCACACGCATATCGCGTCACGCTTTCTGGCATGACCGGTGAAATGGCCACCGGCGGAGGAATACCGACGCCCACTCCCGAATTGCAAAACTACCTGGCACGCGCGCGCTTCATCACCCTCTCACGCCAACTCAAGGCTTGGGCCACAAAAATGAGAGGCCGCAGGCTCCCGCTGCTTTGGGAGGCCATCCTCGGATTTCTTCCGCTTCGCTTTACAGACGGCAGGGAGAATCCGGTTCAAGGTAGCCCGTGGTTCCGCGATAGCTTCGTTCGTAGAAATCGCGAGGCGCTCCTCTGTTATCCTCGGAGACTGAAGCTATTCGGTCCTTTGCCCAGCTTTCAAGATCATCTGATCGATCTGGAAGGCGAACGAAGAATCCTTGCGCACTGGCCTCTCCTTGGTTATCCGGAACTCTATCGCGAAGTGCGCTTGCCCTATGTCGACCGCGACTTGCTCGAATTCGTGTATGCCATCCCCCGCGAAAAGATCGTGCGCGTCGGAATGCGCCGCGCTCTTATGAGGCGCGCTCTTGTCGGGATTGTCCCCGATGAGCTGCTCAACAGAAAGCGAAAATTCTTCGTTCCGCCGGATGCAAATCCCCAGCAGCAAAAACCGGATGTCGCGGCGGAATGGTCCAGGTTCGATGGCCTTGATTTTCGACAGATGGTGAGTGGCTCCATCGGCCTTTTGGATCCTGAACAATTTCGCGACGCCATCGACAAGGCTCGAAGCAACGGGGACGGTCCTGGACTGGGAATCGTTCGCATCGTCGAGCTTGAGCTGTGGCTGCGTCACCTGGCCGTGCAAGGGCTTCTTGCCAAGTCCCCCCTGCACAAGCCACAACCGGCACTCTTCAGCCCGCGCCTTCGCGAGGGCCATTCTTGGATTCTGGAGTAAACGCAGAGCCTCTTACTGTAGGTGCCGCGGTCAGTGAATCGCGCCGCTCTGCCGAGACCCAAAGGACTTCAGCTGGCTAGTTCCATCGGCCGGCTGATATCGCCAAAGAAAAGGAGGTGAAAACAAATGAAATACGAAACGCCAGAACTGGTTGCCTTGACCCCTGCGATCAACGCAATTCAGTCGCAGTCTCATAGCAAGCGGGCCGTGACCTTCCCGTCGGACGGCGCGATCAGCCACAACGACACGGCTCCCGGTTACATTGACTGGGAAGACTAAGTCGTGCAGTACCGGAGAGCCCGCTTCACCGGGCTCTCCAGCAGTGCCATTCTCTTAAAAAAAGGAGGTGAACACAATGAAATACGAAACTCCAGAACTGGTTGCCTTGACCCCTGCGATCAACGCAATTCAGTCGCAGTCTCATAGCAAGACGATGGTGACTTTCGCGTCGGACGGCGCCATCAACAAGAACGACACTGTTCCCGGTTACCTTGACTGGGAAGAGTAAGTAGTCCCTGCCGGAGAGTCCGCTTCACCGGGCTCTCCGGCAGTTCTATTCTCGCCTAAAAAGGAGGTTAAGACAAATGAAGTACGAAGCTCCCGAACTGCTCCCACTTCCCCCCGCCATCGATGCTATACAATCCAAATCCATAAGCAAGTCGTACGTGACGCTGCTTTCGGAAACCTCTGTCACCTATAATGACACGCTTCCCGGCTACATGGACTGGGAAGACTAGAAGCCATCAGCCATCTCATAAATTGGGAGCTTTAGCTCCGACATTGAAGCGCAAGAGATGCAGAGCTTCAGCCTCTGAGGAAATGTTCTTTTCTCGGCGGCGGACATTTATGGGACGTTTAAACTCCTTCGACAGCTTGCCCCGCAGCGCTCCACACAAGCCAGCTTTTGTTTTCGCTTGCTGCCGGTTCTTTTCTTGCATACTTCGTAGCTCGCGCCAGCGTTCGTATTGTTCTGCCTTTGCAGGATTGGGATCCTCATACCCTTGCAACCAGAACCGGTACCAGTCCACCGCCCCGCCTTGCGACGCCATCCGCATCGCGGGATTGCTCAGAGCATGCTCCGTCGTATTCAACAGCACCAGGTCTACCGGCTTTTGTAGGTAGCGAAGTCCTGCGTAAGGCTCCCACATAAAAAGCAGGTCATTGTGGCCTTCCGCAACCACCATCAGCGGCGTCTCCACCTTGTCTAGGTTAAAAGTGGGCGAGCGCCTCAGCCACACTTGCAAACCCTCACCAAACGGCGGCGCGCCAATCTGCGCGTCAAATTCCTGCATCAGTCCATTCCCTCGCAGATCCACTGCATACATATATTGAAGGTAGCCAGCCATCCTGCCATCCGTGATCAACGACGCTCTGTAGTGAATCGAGGACATTGTTGTCAGCGCCTGCATCACGTGATGAACGGTCGCGCTGAATCCGCTCAGCCCGATGTTCTCCGCATCCGCCAGCCCTTCCGACACAAGTTGCTTCGCAACGGTTTCAAAGCCCGCGGCATTGCAGGGCCCCTCGTCCGGAGCCCCGTCTCCGCAACTCCCCACATCTTGCACCTGAAGCACAATAATCCCGGCCGCCGCCATCTCTCTCGCTGCGTATCCTGTGGTAAGTCCTCCCGATGGGCGAAACTCCGTTTCGGAAAAGCCGTGTGTCTGAATCACCAGCGGATAACGCCGCCCCGGCTTGTAGTCGCTTGGCTTGAAGAGCAGCGCCCGTCTTTCTTTTCCCTCCCCATCCTTCCATGTGTAAATACTGGCCTGCCCCATGTCCAGGTTCTTGAGCTGCGGATTCGGGTCCCAGATCACTCGCGACACTTTATCGTTGGAAGCAGCGAGCAGCGGCGGATCGTTGAATCCCTGTTTCACCGTAACTTTCAAACCTTCATCAAGATTGCGCTCTTGCGCGGGTCCCCAAGCTTGCCAGGCGCCGTCATTTCCGCGCCGGTATTCCGTTTTCTCCACCAATCGCTTTCCATCCTTTATCACGATGAACGTTACGACGATGCCGCTCGCATCCCCCTCCGCAAACCGCGCGTCCCTCACCCAAACTCCTTCGAGGTCCTTTCGGATCTGCGCCCAAGTCAGCACGCAATTGGGGCTATCCGAGGGCAAGCTCACCACCGCAACACAAGGGCGGACCGGACCATTGCCTTTGGAAACGGGAAACGCCGCCGGCAACAAGATCTCCTTGCCGTTTCTTGACCAACTGGGATAGTACCCGCTGTCTCCCCAGTTGGCCTGCCACGGTAACGGCGAGTCCATCAAGACTTCAATGGCGCCTGTCTGTAATGTGATCCGCACATACCGCCGCGTCGAGAAGAGGCCCAGATCCATATTCTGCTTTCCAGAATGGACACCAGTGGCCGACGCGTAGGGCGGCTGATAAAGCGCTTCCCAGGAAGGTGGAATCTCTGCGACCGGCAGCGTAGTAACCACAGAGGTTGCATCCGGGGACAGCGCCAATTCTTCCGTGTGAATGATGGCGGCGCCGTCATGCTTCACTTCGAACGGCTTCCCTCCCACCACTGCCCTCAGGTGGCTGCGATTTGAAGAGAGCGCCTCTATCGCCGGATTGTCGGGAAACAGCAGGCTATAGAGTGAACGCCCCGTGGCATCAAAAGCGGCCGCCCGGCTTTCCTCATGCATTTTCTCGACCGGCGCGGGGTCTTTCACGCTATACACAAAATTGTGCGCGTCGCGGACGTCGAATGTTTTGATTCCTACCAGCGCAGTCGTTAATGGCTCGATCGTCTTCTTTCGTGGATCAGCAAAAACCAGCCGCTGCTTGCCCTCCGCCAGGTGCTCCAGAAAGATTACCGCGCTGGAATCCGCCAGCCACCGCAATCCGTCAAAGCCGCTCGAATCCGTTTTCGTAATTAGCCACACGGGTGCCGGAGGCTGAGTCCCGTCCGGCCCTTCCAGGAATTTCTGCACGTCCCGGCTGCTGTAAAACCGCAGCGACTCTTCCACATGATTGTTGTCCAAGCGTCCCCGCCGGGCTACGAGTGCAAAATAGCTTCCGTCCGGTGAAAAATGTAGGTCTTCCGACCCTTCCATCAACGTCAGCCCAATATCGTCGGCAACCGTAAAAGGCTTCTTAACTTGTTCTGCGCGGCTCCCGGGAGAAAAAATTGTGCCCAGAAGCCCGAGGCCCGCGGCACAAATCCAGACTCGCTTCATTCTCATCGCAACCTAACTCTCCCAAGCCCAATGACTGAATCTCTGTCAGGAAAGAGCGCATGGCCCTAATGCCAGAAAGCCGGGCGCGGTACTCTCGGACCGTGCCCGGCCTTCCTCCTCTCGCTTGGTGCGACCTGGCCTAGAAGACCAGCCGCAACGCGAACTGCATCGAGCGCGGTCCGCCCATCTGGTACTGAGAGTTCAGCGCCCCTACCGTGGCCAGTGAACTCGCCAACGTGGATGTGGCTTCACCGAAAGTGGGCAGGTCTCGATTCGTCTCGATATTGCCGAAGTTCGGGTGATTAAAGAGGTTGAAAGCTTCCGCCCGGAACTGCAGCGTTAAGTGCTCGTAGAGGGGAAACTCCCGCCGTATTCCAAAATTCATCTGCCAGGCCCCAAATCCTCTCACAAAATTCCGGGGAGTGTTTCCCTGAAGCGGCAAACCTGTATTCGGATCGGAGCCGACGTCCGCAAATGCGGCGGGATTAATCCCTCGTCCGCCAGGGCAAGAGATCATCGCAGGACCCGTTGCAAACGGGCTTACGCACTGTGTTATGTAGAGTGGTTGCCCTGGAACGCGATCCAATCCAGTAAAAAAGATCTGAAAATTCGGCAGAAGGCTCTCTGTTCCGCCCAGAGTCACCGGAAAGCCTGTTCGCGCAACAAACCGGTCGTCGATTCCCCAATTGTTCAGCAGCGCGCCTATCACGCCCCCGCGTCCCACCTTTGGCAGATCATAGGAAAACGCTCCTGTGAAATTGTGACGAATATCCATGTCGCAATTTCCTCGCTGGAAAGCTACAAGGAAGTTGGAAGAACCGTAGTCAATACAATGGGACCACGTGTAAGAGCCCAGCGCAGTCAATCCGCGGCTGAGCCTCCGCTGGAACTGGGTTTGTAGCGAGTCGTAGTCGGCTGTGAGTCCATTCTGTCCAATGCCAAGAAAGTCGCCGCTATTGTCGAAAAACAGATTGCTCTGCAGCAACCTCGAAGCGTGCGAGGCTGCATACGAGAGAGTGAAGGCCTGCGACTTCCCCAGCGCCTGCTCGATGCTCGCGTTCCACTGAATCGTATAGGGCAGTTGCAGATGGGGCGAGATCCCAAATCCACACTGGCAGTCTGCCAAGCTAGGGGTGCTGGGTATCGAGGGGATTGGAATCGCGCCCGGTCCAGACGTGCTGGGAAACGGAGCAGACGTACGATTCGTTGCCAGAAATCCTGGTCCGCTGAAGCCATCGGATCCAAATTGCTGACCGGTGTCAAAGAAAACGCCACCGCCGCTACGAAGCACCGTCTCCCATCCCGGATTGTCCCGGAGGACGTAAGCGGCCCCCAACCGCGGCGCGAAGTTGTACCAAGTGGTCTTCCACAGTGGCGTGCCCTGTGGCGCCAGGTTCCAGTTGCCCAGGCCTGCCGGCATAAGAGTCAAAGGCCCTTGCCCCTGCGTTACACCCGGCGGCGGATTCACCTCCCACCGAAGCCCCATCGAGAGCGTCAACCGGCGCGAAACCTTCCATTCGTCCTCCACAAAAGCGGAGAAGTTTGTATACCGTGGGTAGGCCGTGACTAAAGTCTGCAAAGCCGCGACGTCCGCAATGTTGTGGTCTATAGAAGGAGTAGTGGACGGGCTGTTAGGCGGAGCATAGGCCGTAGTATAGAAGTAATCTCCAAACGGATTATTTTGAACCGCCACAGGCGTCAACCGGCGGTAGTCCGCACCAAACTTGAACTGCTGCCTTCCCCGGGAGACGCCGAACGTATCAACAAAGTTCCACTGCCTTTGCTTACCGGATTGAGGCCCTTGAACCAGATCGGTGAAGTGTCCACCAGGTGCCAAAGTCACCCTAACCGCCGAACCAGGTCCCAGTCCGGCCAGTTGCTGGAGGTCCACCGGCGTGCTCCCCGCAAACGCGCTGATGTAGGAATTGCTTGTTGTTTCGTTCGACGTGTAATTCATCCGGAAGTCGTTGCTCAAGCGGCTATTGATCAGGCTTGTTGCTCCGGCCGTGTACGTGCGCAGTGTATACTCGGAATTGACGTTCTGCGTCGGTGGCGAACTCTGGAGAAAACTTAAACCGCGAGTAAGGGAATTGGACCCGGTGTCGCTGAACCGGAAAAAGAGCTTCAGTTTATCGTTTACTACGTGGTCGAGACGGATGCTGCCCGAGTCAATCGCGCTCGGATTCGACCAGCTCCCAAAGAAAAAGGATATCCCGTTTGCCGTGTCATCTATGGCATTGGGACTCTGCAACGGCCACGCATTCAGCACCTGATTCAACGGCGTCGGCGCAGCCGCTCGAAGCGCAGCGTCAGGCACTTGGATGGTGGCCGCGGGCTGGGGTGTCACCAGGCGCAGCCCCTCGTAAGATGCAAAAAAGAATGTCTTGTCTTTTCCCGTGGGAATCACCGGACCGCCCAGTGTCCCGCCAAAATCATTCTGCCGGAGCGCGGCTTGCTTCAGGCCATCAAACCCGGTGAACCAATCTGTGGCGTCAGAAAATCCGTTCCTCAAGTAGTCGAAGGCTGTGCCGTGCCATTGATTGGTCCCCGATTTTGTCTCGAAGATGAATTGCCCGCCCGGATTCCGCCCATACTGGGCCGAATAAGTCGAGCTTTCCACGCGGAACTCCTGCAGGTCATCCACGGAGACCAGGGCCTGCGTCGTCCCCAAAGCAGTCGAAGCCCCCACCGACCCGCTAGCGCCCGCCCCCATAAACATGCCGGAGCCGGCGGCCGCGCCTACATTCGCGCTCACGCCGTCTACGATGTAGTTATTGGCCTCGGTCCGCTGGCCATTCACGCTGAATTCGCCAGTCTGCCCGTTGCCAGCGGCTGTGTTCGCCAGACTCGCGTTGTTCTGCACCGACTGCGTGACCACGCCCGGCGTCAGCAGAATCAAATCCTGGAAGCTGCGTCCGTTCAGTGGCATGTTCTTTACATACGTTTGATCCACCACCGTGCTGATCGACGCATCCGTCATATTCACGATTGTCGAACCCGCTTCCACGATCACGCTCTCCGTCAGGGCTCCCACCACCATATTGAAGTTCATGGAAATCGTGTCCGCCACGTGCAGCGTCACCCCGGGCTTCACGATCGCCTTGAATCCGTGCTTGGACACCGTAAATTCGTAATTCCCCGGGCCCAGATTCGCGAACCGGTAGATACCTTCCTCATTCGTCTGCACCGTCGTCTCCACGCCGGTATCCACATTCTTGGCGGACACCGTCGCTTCGACAATCACCGCCCCATTCGGATCAAATACCCGGCCGGTCACCGCCGCCAGGTCGCCCTGCGCAAAAAGAGCCGTGCTCACCCCCAGCAAGCACAGCGCTGCGCACACCAGAACACACGTCACCTTAGCTCTCATGTATTTCCCAACCTCACTTTTTAATAATTGCGACCACCCCTGCTTCACCTTCTGTATAGAATCCTGCGATTAGCCCTGTACCAGCCCACGCCCTCTCCGAAGTGACGAGAGGAGTTTTTACCAATTCGACATCCGGTAAGGATAGTCGTCCTGAGCGAGTGCAGCGAGCCGAAGGATTCCTTGGAATTTCGCCACCTGTTATATTCTGTGTTTTCATGCAATTACGAGCTGCCCAATTTATAACTGCTTTGTTTTTATAACGATGCAAAGTACCCGGGGTGGGTGTGGGTATCTGACGCCCGTACTCTTAAAGTCTTACTTTGAGTGCTTCCCTAACACACTCACGCTAAACATGTTACGGCCTTCATTAGGCGAGCAGTGGCTTGGAACAGGGGGCTGGAGTCTGAGCTTGACCTGGAGGGGTTGAGTTCCCCAAAACCTACGGGTGATTCGCCGGCCCGTTCAAAAACGCTGAGAGCAGCGGCTTGCCCTTTGGCTTCACGGTTTCCTTGCGCGAACTGTCCGTCACGTACACGTAGTCAATGCGCGATAACGTCTTGTTGTCATCTACTTTGAGGACCCAACGGTTCTGCGCCGAATCATCCATATAAAAAGTCCCCAGGCTGCGGGGGCTTTCCTTACCCTCACTCTTCTGTCCCCAGGCCTGAAAAACCGCCCTCCGCTTCAGCTCTTTTTGCAAATCCAAATCGAAGGCATAAAAAATAAGCGACTTCCCTTCCGTATAGAAAATTCTCCCAAACGGGCGCTCGAGTTCGCCCTGACCGCTTACGTCATAAACATCAATGATGTGCAGGCTGCGCGAGCCCAGGATGTCTCGAATATCATGATCGGTTGCCAGCAGCTTTTGCTGCCGCTCCGCGTATTTCACCTTGGACAGCGTCTCCTGCGATAACGCTTCGTTCCGTGCGCTCAGCCCGGCCAGATCCTCCTGCGACTTTTTCAAGTCATCCGTCAGTTTGGAGACCTTCGCCAATAAATCAGTGTTCTCCACTTCCAAAGTGCTTTTGGACGCCTGAAAGACGTCCAACGAAGCCTGCAGAAGCCGTTCCCTGTCCCGCTGCGCTATGAAATCTCGTGCCTGCTGCTCGCGCGCTGCTTCGCTGCTGGCCAGGTTTGCGCGCAAGGCTTCGTTTTCAGCTCGTAGTTTCTGGGTCTCGTTGCTCTTGCTGATGGCTGCAGCTTCTGCCGATGGCGCCGCTTGCACGTTCTGGGAAGCGGCAGCCTGCAGACGTTCCGTTCGCTCCTTAGCGAGTTCGTCTCGAAGTCCGTCCAGCTCTCTCTGCAAGCTGACTGCTCGCGCCTCCGCGTCACCCGAATGCCGCTTCGATTCCCAATACTGGACGGAGTTCACGCCCACCGCGATCAGAAGTGATGCGGCAACCGCCCAGCTTGCCCAGGACGGCACGCCACGGCGAGAAGGGGTTTCCGTCTCAAGCACGCGCGGCAGCACCCCGAGCCGTTCACGCGTCCGCGGCAGGGTTGCCGTCCCCGGCAACTCCCTCAGCAATCTTTGCTTCGCCTTCTCTCGTTCGCTAGCTTCCTGCTCGGTTAGGTTCGCCGCTTCCTGCCGCGTCTCAGTTCCGACCTCTTCTTCATAAATCCGCCAGGCGATCTGCCGGTATTGCTCCACTGCCTGCCGGCACTCTCGGCAGGCCTCCGCGTGCTCGGTTAGCAGCCGCTCCTCTTCCTCGGATGCCTGATTGGCGCCCACCATGGCGCAGAGCAGATCGAAGTATTCGTGAGAGGATTCCACAGTCAGCGTACCGCCTTCTTGATGCTCTCCATACTTCCAAACTCTGTATAGCCCGCAAGCAGCCGGTTTTGGACCAACTCGCTCCGCACTTTCGCGAGGCCTCTATATAAATGATGGCGCGCATTCCCAAAGCTCTCGCCGATTTCCTTGGCGATCGCGGCAAGTTCTTTCCCTTCATAGAAATACAGGACCATGGTCCGGCGCTGCTTTTCATTTACCGAAGTCAGCGCTTTCTCCAGGCACTTCCGGAAATCGAGCGACCGGATCCAATGCTCGGGCTTGATGTGCGCATCGAGGACAGACGAAAGCGCTTCGCTATCACCGGATTGCCATTCCTTCCTTTTCACGGAGCGCAATTTTCGCAAGCAGCGATGATAAGTCAGGCACGAAAGCCATCCCTTCAACGCTCCTTTGCTGGGATCGAAACTTCTGGCATTTTGATAAACGTCCAGAAATGCTTCCTGAACCACGTCGGCTACATCTTCCGGATTTCGCAGCAGTTTCCTCGCAATGCTGCGCACGACGACGTAATAGCGGTCAAAAAGATAAGTCATCGCCTCATTTCTTCCAGCTCTAAGGCAATGAATCAATTGCTCATCTGTCAGCCTGGAAAGGTCCTCGTCGCTAGCGGAAGCGCGTATATTGGCCCGGGTGGCCAGAGACAAACTTTGGGTCGTCACGTCTCTCAAGCCTCACAGCCTCAGGCCGTCCCTGAGAAACTGCCGTGCGCTAGCGACGCAGCAAGGAGGTCCCCTATCAGAATCGAAAAGTAAGCTGTCGAGCGCTGACCAGATCGCTTTTGCCTAACTGGGCGACGGCTCCCCTGAAACGATCTTGGTTGGTAACGCAAGCAGAAGATACTCTTCGCCGTGGCCTCGCGCAAGTTCAAAAAATCCTACACGAAAGGTAGGACAAGGTACTGGAGCTAGACCTCGCGACGGGCCCCAAATTTTGCCCTGATCCGAATCCGTCGAAGCCAGCACCCTTTCGAATTATCATTGTGATTGAAACTTTTGTTTGATTAACTGCTGAAGATCTCGGGGTTGAAGTCAGACGGTGTTGAGCTTTCGTTTTGAGGTTAGACCGTCCAGGTCCATGCTGATCATGACAGCGGACATCCCCAACCCCACGCAGTACTCGAAAATCGTCTCGATTTTACTCTCTTTGGTTCGTAGGCGTGGAGGCAGGAAAGGTAAGTCATGGGTTCTGCCAGACGAGCCACCCTGACGTAAAGGACGTGAGAAGGATCTTGTTGGAAATGTGGGTGGGATTCAAACCTATAGCCCTTGTTGATAGCACGTAACTTATCGTATTCTCAGCACGGCAAAGACGCCAGATTAGGCACATTTCACGGATTGAGGTACATGCCCGGTACACGGAAACGAACCCGGGTTGGCCTCAGTCTGGTATTGTTTCCAAACCGTGATCAAGCAGATCCATGTGTGCGGTTATAGGTCTGTTCGGGACCTCGACCTTGAATTGAAGCCAATTAATGTCCTCACCGGCCCGAACGGCTGTGGAAAGTCAAATCTTTACAACTCCCTTGTCTTGATGGCGCGCGCGGCGCAAGGGCAATTGGCGCGAGCGATAGCCGAGGAGGGCGGCACGCCAAGCGTATTCTGGGCCGGAGGCGAGCGCGTTCGCTATCAGCGTAAGAAACCTCCAAAACGAGTCGTGCTTGGCTTTGAATCGGAGAAGTTCGGGTACGAGCTACAAATCGGGCTCCCCTCCCTAAACGAGCATGCACTGGGAACCATGTTCACACTCGACCCTCGCGTAAAGGAAGAATATATCTGGTATATCTGGCCCTCTGAAACGAAACGTCGCGTGGCTATGTTGAAACGGGACGAACCTTCGGCGTCGTTGCGCAACGCTGAAGGCAATATGGCCACTTATCCCTTCCAGATTTCGAAACACGAGTCCGTCCTGTCGCAGATCGTTGATCCGCACCTCTATCCAGAAATATCCGCAATACGCCAGCAGATCTTGAGCTGGCGTTTTTATCATCATTTCCGTACAGACCTGGAGTCCCCTGTGCGGCAGCCGCAAATTGGTGTCTATACACCAGTTCTTAGTCATGACGGCTCGGACCTTGCAGCTGCTCTCCAAACAATTCTTGAAATCGGCGATGGTACTGCCCTTCGACAGACCGTAGCCGAGGCCTTTGGCGGCGCGACTCTGGTTATCGAAGCTATGAATACCCTCTTCAGCGTAAAGATGAAAATTCCCGGCCTGCTCCGTCCCTTGCAGACGCAAGAATTCTCGGACGGACAAGTGCGGTTCTTATGTCTTTGCGCGGCACTGCTTAGCCCACGTCCACCGTCGCTATTGGCACTCAACGAACCAGAGACTAGCCTGCATCCAGACATTATGGATGCCCTGGCGCATTTAATCGTTCGCGCAGCGAAAAACACCCAGCTCTGGATTACCACGCATTCGAAACCCTTGGCTGACCGGATCGAGCAACATTCCGGCGTACCGCGGGTCCGCCTCTGCATGTCAGATGGTGAGACTCAAGTCGAAGGGTCTCGGAAAGGCGTCTAAATCAAGCCACAAGCCATCTTAGAAGCAAACATGAGAAGAGCAATCCTCGCCGCGACCCTCGTGGCTCTGGTGCCAAGCAGAGTTCCACAGGCCGAGGGTCACGAAACCAAACAAGTGACCACAAAAAGCGAGATGAACTGCTGATAAAGAGCGTCCAAGACGGTAAGATTTCAGCGATGGAGCAGGCCGGAAAGTGCGGAAATCGGCTCGTTGTTCCCTACCTCGGTCGGGAGCTTAAAGACAGCAGAGAGAGGAGCGCCGGGACTGAGGCTTCCCTGAAGCCTGTACCTATAGCTGGCTCCCTGCTTGATGTTCTGCGAGATTGGAGCAGGCAGGCACCGTACCGACAGCCGGGTGACTGGGTGTTTGCCAGCCCCGATATGGACGGCAAGCAACCGTACTGGCCGGAAACAATGCTGAAGTGCTACGTTCATCCCGCCGCGAAGCGCATAGTCATCACCAAGGTTCTCGGATGGCATTCTTTCCGTAGAACGTTTGCAACGCTGCTAAGAGGTGGCGCTGAAGACTTGAAGACGGTCCAAGAACTGATGCGGCACGCGAACAGCAGATTGACTCTAGACATGTACGCACAGGCTCTAACCCCGGAAAAGCGAGCCGCCCATCTGAAGTTGGTTGAATTGATTCAGCCAGCCGCAGAAACAGCAAATGGTCCTTTGTGGTCCCACGCCGAAAAACCAGTCGCTGTAAGGGATTGAAATTATGGAGCGCCTAAGGGGACGATTTTAGAACTTTTCTCCACGATTTCGTGGCAAGTTTGACGCAGGTCGAGTTCCATGCTGGATCAAGCTTGTAACATGATTCCGAGTTAGCCCGCCGGGAGTCTTACGCTCCCGCGCCAATTTGTCGCAAGAGCGTAGCAAAATCGAAGTAGATTCTTCCTGCCGGAATCTTTCTGGATCCAAGGTCGTACTCGTAGAAGGAACAACCAGGAACCTGAACCTTTTTGCCCGTAGCCACGATTTTGCCAAAATCGCCTTTGTGCACAGCGTCAAAACTCCATTCCACCGCGACCAGATTTTTGGCGTGGGCCAAGTTCCGAATGGAATGTACATTGCCAGGGAACGCGGCGATGAACGGTCGGACAAAGTTATCTCGCACGGCTATCTTCCCTTCGAGTGTTCCCGTCGGAAGCTGGAGTACCACATCATCCGAATAGTAGGCGAGAATTTTGTCTTCATCGGTGCCTTTCCAGGCATCGAAATACTCCTGAATAAACGCGCGGACGTTTTCTGGCGCTGCCTGGGCCGCTGCAACTTGCATACTTGCCTCTTTCTCGACGCTGCCATTGCGTCGCCGTTGGGGCAATTGTATACCCGTTGGCAGCAGCCAGCGCGATAGTAGCGGCAAATTGGGCCGTTCCTGTCATCTGAGCCGAACCACGCCCGCGAGTTCGAAACAAACTAGAGGGCATCGCATCCCGCGGCTGAAAATCTAAAGGTAAACATCGAGTGTTAGGCGTGGATATTCATGACCGCAGGACGCCTGCTGCCCGCCAGTGTAGCCGGTCAGCAAACTCAAATTTTTCACATTTCCACAGGCACGCGCCGCAACAACAACTGTGGATATCTCTCCTTTGCTAATACTTTCCCCAGAATCACTGTAAGGCGTGGGGAGTCCTCAAACACAAGCGCTGTAAAATAGAACCTTCCCGGAAGGATCGAGTTGTTGCAAGAAATCAAAATCAAGAACATTGCGGGTTAGCACAGAGCAGCCATGCTTTCTAGCTGTGGCGAATAGCAAGGCATCGTTCAACACCCGGCGTCGCTGGTCGCTCTTGTATCCCTGCAGCCGGGCGAGTGTACCGGACAGAATTCCCGCTTCACGCCATATTTCGGAATCAGTTGCGAGTGTGCGATGGCCTGGCCGCCTTTCGATCACCCCAACAACCTGTTCCATGATCCCGCGTGTCTGGGCATGTGCGGGGTCAAGTAGACCGCAGGTTGCGGCTAGTTCCGCTTCTGTTACTGGCGAATGCCACGCCTCGGCCGCCCGGAGCATGACGTCTCCCCTTCGCGGAAAACGGTTCTGGAGAATGTCGATATAAACCGTGGTGTCGTACAGCAGCTTGGTGGTCCAACTGCCGGTGGACTCGATGAAGTCGAGTTCCGATTCGGGACGCGGTTTGAGCGGTATTCTGTGCTTTTCGGGCTTAAGGCGTCTAAGGGTGCCCTGAAATTCAGAATTCAAGGTCAGCCTCGCGGTCGATGGTGCCACGGCGAGCAAGCAGCCAGTCAGCGTAGTCGTCAGCGACCGCAATGTTAGCCAACGCCAGCTCGATGAGATCGGTATCAGAAACAACTCCGGTGCGCTTCTTTGCCTGTGCCACCAGGGCCTTAGGCATTCTACCCCGGACCACTTGGTTCCTTTCCCCGCGCAATAGGCCTTGCTCTTCGGCGATGACCATCACCTCACGGAGCTTTCCAGGCCCGCTAATGCTGGTGCTTTTTCCTGTTCTCGAACTTGCAGATTGAGCAGCACGTTTCATGCTCTTCTCCTAGCATTGCTATTCTGTAGCACACACTAGCATTCATTGTAGCACACATCTCGACATTCATTGGAGATGGATCGAATCCAGCCGTTACCATCGCAAGATCCCTCGAGAGGTGAATTTCCTGCCCGGGACACACATCCTTATATCTCTGGCGTAAGGAAATGAGACCCTCCAAGGGAGGGGGGCGCAGCGACGCAAAGATTCTCGACTTTGCGTGTCAGGGCGGCTGGATCGTGGTGACTTTGGATGCAGAGTTCCATGCTCTGTTGGCGCTTTCTGGGGCAACTGGCCCCATCTGTCGTTCGCATGCTGCGGATCGAAGGTCAATTGCTATGCGCCCATGGTTGACGGCATGCCGATTTTGCACCCACAATGCTCTTGGTAGTTGGCAAAACCTCGTTTTCGGGTTTTCGGCAAGTGGAGCGAATTCAAATTGGACTTCTACTGCGTCTAAAGAACGTGTTACGTTTCCTTACTTTGCGCTCGATGCTTGTTCTTGTTTGTGCATTTTGTCTTTTCTCTGCCGCCCCTTTTTCTCTCTCCCGAGAGTCATACGAATCAGCCGCGGATCCATGCAACAAGCAGAAACCGCCTAACCTGCGTGAAATAGGCGTGATCCCCATGTCATCCCTTGTTCATTGCGGAATCGCTGCTTCAATTGTCAAAATCGGTGCTCTTGAGGCCTAGCGCCAGCCGATCAGGAACGTACCGAAACCCATGATGAGGATCGTCATGGCCAGCATCGCCTTGCGGCCGATGCGAACGCCGAAGTGACCGAAAATCGTGCCGCCCAGCGGACGAGCCACGAAGCCGACCGCGGGACTGAAGCTTGAGAAGAACAGTTTGTTAAAGAGGAGCGCAGCTGCCGCCCCGTAGATCACCTCAAGAACTGTTAGGGACGGGGAGAAAGGGAGCCGTCCCTACCCTAACATACCGCTTGCATACGGGCGACCAACTCTCATAATGAAGAGCAGTTCGGTGCGCTAGACTGGCACTCCATGCAATGTCCTCTTTGTCAGGCTGAAAATCCGCCCACGGCCATCAGCTGTACCAAGTGCAGCACACCATTACCATTGCATGACCAGACGCTCGACGGAGCCGTTCCGAGCGGCGCACTACCCGCAGGCACCACTCCCCGTGGCAGTTCCGCATGGTCAGTCGCGGTCTCTCCGCCGCCTGATGCCCCCTATCCCCAGGGAGACGAGCTTGTAGGGACACTGCTGGCCGATCGTTACGAAATCCTCGCATTGCTCGGTCAGGGTGGCATGGGATCCGTTTATAAGGCGCGCGACACGGAGCTCGAACGCCTCGTTGCTCTCAAGCTGATACGCCCGGACCTCGCCAGCAATCCGGAAATCCTGCGCCGGTTCAAACAGGAGTTGATCCTCGCTCGCGAAGTTACCCACCGCAATGTCATCCGCATTTTCGACCTCGGACAAACCAAGGGCTTCAAGTTCATCACCATGGAGTACGTCGAGGGCCGCGACCTTCGCGCCGTGCTCCGGGAAAGAGGGAAACTTCCGCTCGAAGAGACAGTTCGAATCATCGCCCAAGTTTGCCACGCACTGGAATCTGCACACGCTGCCGGTGTGGTTCACCGCGATCTGAAACCTCAAAACATCATGCTGGACGCGAAGGATCGCGTTTACGTGATGGACTTTGGCATCGCGCATTCCCTAGAAACACCGGGTATGACACAGACGGGCGCATTGATGGGCACACCGGAATATATGTCACCCGAGCAGGCCAAGGGCATCAAGGTCGACGCGCGCTCAGATCTGTTTGCTCTCGGCATAGTTTTTTATGAAATGCTGACCGGCATTTCTCCGTATAAGGCGGACACAGCTCTAGCGACCCTTTTGAAACGTACTCAGGAGCGGCCTCTGCCTCCCGCGGAAATAGATCCAACGATTCCAAAGGCGATCAGCGATGTGGTGATGCAGTGCCTGGAAATCGATCGTGACCATCGTTACTCCACAGCCAGAGAAATTCTCGAGGACCTAGGTGAGGAAATGCCCACCAGTGTGCGAACTGTCGCGCCCACGCCTCCAGTGATCCCCACTTCTCCGGCCGAAGAAATCTCACCCTTCGCGCGCTATCGCACTTGGATCGCCGGGGTCGCCGCGGTCGTCTTGTTCGCAGCACTAGGAACTGTCTTCCGCGGCAAGATTTTTTCCGGTTCCGCCTGGAAGCGCGCTACCCTTGTGGAACAGGCTTCCCTGGCCATTCTCCCTTTCCGAAATGCGTCCGGCGACGCATCGCTCGATTGGCTTGGCCCAAGCCTTGCGGACATGCTCAGCACAGACGTAGGCCAGTCCGCGCATCTGCGCACTATTTCTCCCGACCGCTTGCACCAGGTACTCTCCGATTTGAGGATCACTTCCGGGACGTCCATCGATCCCACCACGGTCAACCGTATCGCGGAGTTCAGCAGTGCTGATACTGTCGTCTGGGGCCAATACGCCAAGTTCGGCAACCAAATTCGCATCGACGCCACGTTGCTGGACCTGAAGCACAACAGCCGCACCCCTCTGAAAATCGAAGCCGCCAGTGAAAAAGAGATTCCCGGCACTGTTGACGGCCTCGCCGAGCTTATCCGCAAGAACCTGGCCGTCTCCTCGGACGTGCTGAAAGAGTTAAAGGCCAGTTCCTTCCACCCGTCATCAAATTCCGTGCCGGCGCTCCGCGATTACAATCAGGGTGTACAGCTTTTGCGCGACGGCAAGAACCTCGAGGCCATTAAGACGCTCCAAGCCGCCATCCAAGAAGATCCCCAGTTTGCCCTCGCTTACTCGCGCTTGGCGGAGACCAATTCGGCGCTCGGATACGACGCCGACGCGGAAAAGTATTCTCGCAAGGCCCTGGAGTTCAGTCAGCAACTGCCTCTCGCGGAAAAATACCTGATCGAAGCAAATCATGCTCGCATGATGAAGGACAACAAGAAAGCCATCGAAGCTTACGAGAACCTCACAAAGACTTTTCCCGATAACGCCGACGTCGAGTACGCCCTCGGTAGCCTCTATGTAGATAAAGGTGATTACAACAAGGCCCGGACGCAGTTCTCAAAAATCCTGCAGTCGGATCCCAAAAACATAAAGGCCTTGTGGCAAATCGGCGTTGTCGAAATCATGAAGGACAACCCGCAAGCCGCCCTCGAACCCCTGAACAAAGGTCTCAGCCTCGCCGTCCAGGTGGATAACCAGGAGCAGAAAGGCTTGATCCTGCTCAGCATGGGTATTTCCTATCGCCTGATGAACAAACCAGAGGAAGCGCTACGGAACTACGAGCAATCGATCGCCATCAACGAAAAGATCGGTCAAAAGCGTGGAGTAGCCGCCGCCATCGACGAGATGGCCCAGGTGCAAATGACCATGGGCAAGTCGGACATGGCCCTGGCCAGCTACGAGCGGGCCCTGAAAATGCGGCGCAAGATCGGCGCAAAGAAAGAGGTCGGAAACACCCTCATTGATGTCGGCAGCCTCTACCAGGCTCGAGGCCAGTATGACAAGGCGCTGCAGAACTATAAGGAATCGCTGCAGATTCAGCGCGACACCGGCGACGAGAACTACCAGGCAGTGTCTCTTACAGCCATCGGCACCGTGTACCTCGCCAAGGGCGACACCGACAATTCTCTTACCTATCTCCAGCAAGCGTTGCAGCTTCGGGAAAAACTGAATGTGCAGGGGGACATCGCAGAAACCGTAGCCGCCATTGGCGAGGCATACAGTGCAACCGGAAAGTACGATGAGGCCATGACTTCTTTCATGCGCGCCCTGGACCTCTGGCGAAAAGCTGGCGATGAGCACGGAGCGGCGGTGGAATCTCACCAGATCGGGTTAGTGTTGCAGTACCAAGGCCGGCTGGGAGCCGCGCTGAGCGCCATGCAGGATGCCGTTAAAGGCTCTCGTGGGATAGGTAACCGGGGTCGCGATATGCTCGAATTCCTGACCGATTTGGCTGACACCCTGGCCCAGACGGGACGCGGCGACGAGTCCTGGAAGCTGCTGGAAGAAGCGCAAGCGATGGCTCGTGACTTGAAAAACGAAAGCGTTGCAGCAGAAGTCCTGAATGCCCAGGGAGATCTACAGTTTTATCGCGCCGACCTGAGCGCGGCGAAGGGCCTCTATAATCTAGCCCTGCGCTCGGCATCCCGGGGTGCGGACCGCGACGAGGTTTTGATATCAAAGTTGCATTTGGACAGAGTAGCCATCGCGAAGGGCCAGTCGGCATCGGCTATCCCAACCTTGCGTGACATCACCCAGCAGGCAGAGGCTGCGAACCTCAAGCATCTCTCGCTTGAAAGCTCGGTGGCTATGGCCGAGGCCATGGTCAACACGAAGGATTACGCGCACGCACGCGAGGAATTGGACGGCGCCTTGGGCCGGAGCGAAAAGCTCGGTGCGCGCCTGGAGACTGCGAGGATTCAGTACTTGCTGGGCAATACACTTCGTTTGAGCGGAAACGCCTCGGAAGCCGCTGGCCACTACCGCCAGGCTCTCAATTTGATCGACGAAATGAAGAAGGAACCCGGCGCAGATCACCTCCTGGAGCGTTCGGACCTGCGCGCACTCTATGCCGAGGCTACCCGCTGGTCCCACGCCGAATAGCCAGACATCCCCTTCAGGTAACCAGTGAACCTCTAGCTGAACCGCGATTTGAGACTGGAAGATACTGGAAGACTCTAATTCGTCACGGTCGTCTTTATAATTACCGAGTTATCGATTCCGTCGGTGTCTGCGTTCCAGCTTTTGGCCGTAGCGGTATCGGTGAGCACAGTACCCAGAGGCATAGTGGGCGTAACGGGCGGAACTTTGACAACAATAAGTATGCCTGCACCCGTTAGCGTATTGAGTGGTGCCAGCGATCCGATTTTGCATGTGACCACCTGACCGCTTACGCTGCAAGGAGTTCCCGTCTTCGGAACCGAACACCCGGAGGAGGAACATGTGACCTTGTCAAAGAATGCTCCCCCGGGAACGACCGTTGTACCTGCCGGCACTGTGTCCGTGACGACGACGCCGGAGGCAACATTCGTTTGCGCCAAATTCACCGCCGCTATGAAATAGGCCAGGTTCGAGCCGGTCGACCCGGGCTTGATTTTGGATGCTGCAACGTAGAACAGGTCAAGATTGACTGGCTGATCCACGACTGTGTACGGTGCCGGTGCAGGGAAACCCGCGTTCCCAGCTACGTCTGTGGCGTTCACCGTGAAGTTAGAGGGCCCCTTTGCAGAGGTCGAAACGGGGCTGGTGAAGATACCTGGCGTCGGCGTTGGTGTACCGTTTGTATTTCCAGGGCCGCAAGTGGCTACTCCGGACGGTACCCCTCCCACCACCGGATCGGTACAGGTATAGGTCGCGGTCACGCTTTGGTTAAGAAGGTACGAATTAGCTATGCCGTTGTTCATCGTGGGCAAAGGCGAAAGCGTCGGGACAGAGATTGTCGGCCGTGTCGTGTCGACGTTGATGGGCTTGGTAAGGAAGGAAGTCATCCAGTTGCCGCCAGAAGGCTTGGTGAACAGCAGTTCTTCCGTGCCTGCGCAATCCGTCGAAAAGTAGCCAAGTACGTGCGAACCGTCGGCAAGACCAGTCAGCGTGGCCGAGGACACGAAAGCTGGAAGAGGCATACTCGGAGGAGTAGGCGGTGTGGTGCTAGGTGCGGGGCACATTCCGCTTGGTTTTGCAAGCATCGCGCTTGCAGGAGGGGAATTGGTGTCGTTCGCTGTTTGATCGACCCAGTAGTCAACTCTGGCAATCGGCGCAGGCACAAAGTTGTTCGGTGCAGGGCTGAAAAACGGCGCTTGCGTCGAGAAATTTACGACGACGGTGTTGCTGTTATTCCAGCCCGCCGAGTTCTGGCCTTCAACCGTAACCGCCGTCTGCTGCTCGGGGTGATTATAGGTAGGTATAACCGTAGAGTTGACGTTCTTTACCGTGATAGTTGTCGCATAAGTTGGGTCACCAACGGAGCTGAAGGTCGTCAGGAAATTCTGCGGGCACAATTCATCGGCCAGCGTCGAATCAGGGAAGACGCAGTTTCCACCCCCCCAACTGTCAATGGCCATTGGGTAGGCAACGGCCGTGGGGTTACCCATGAACAGAGGCAGAGAATTACCTGGACCGGTTGGCATGAGGGTTGACGCAGCAGCAGGACTAAAAACCGCTTCGTAGAATTCATTTCTGGCGGTAGATACAGGACAGTTCGTGCCGGACGGCGTCGTATTCGTAGACGTAGTGCAAAGGATTTGGTACTGCTTGCAGGCGGGGTTGCCACTCCCATCCTTCTCGCCCTGCATAATGAAGCACTGATCTACCGCAAATGAGGTGAATGCAACCAGGTTCGGGAAGTCGGTTGATTTAATCGGACCATCGGTGACCGTTACGCTGACACCTGTCACATCCACGCCACTCTTGCTCAGATCTACGATCTGCTCGACCGTTTGGCCCGCAGTTCCGTTAAAGACGTAGGTCACAGGGGAAGTTCCTGAAGCCGGCTGCGTTTGCACCGCTGCCACCGGCGTGCCTACCGCGCTCAACTCTTGGTCTGTGTTCTGCGAATTAAACGCCTCCGTGCTCGCACCGAAGGCATAGTACTTGTAAGCCGCGTCGAAGGTGAATTGGGCTTCGTAGCCCACGCAGCCGCTGCTCCTGCAACCGCCGGTCACCACATTGTTCACAGTCGTCGGCGCGGTGCCAGTGAACGTGCCCAGCGTGAAAGGCTCGCCGGTACCGTTCACTGTGACCGCATCGAACAGTATCGTCCAGTTCGCGCCGTCATTGCTCCCATAGATTTGATATTGGTACCCATCGTAGGCGCTCCCGACGTGGTCGATGTTTGGGAACACCACGATTGACGATACCGCGCTGGAGAAAGTCGCGAGGATCCAATTATTAGGGTCGTTGTTAAAATAAGGAGGTAACCCCGTGCCGGTGAGCGTGCCGGTGTAGACCCGGCAAGCGTTGGGCCCCGCCAGTTCGGACGAAGTAGGGGTAAATGGCGAACTCGCGCAACCATCGCTATTAGAGAAATTACTGAAGGTGGCATAACTGGAAATCTTCACGGTGAAGTCACCGATGTTGTGGCTGGTGTAGGTTGTTTGCGCATGGGCCATCGGAGCGACACCCACAACGGCGCCAGCAGCGAGCAAAGCAAGTCTCACCACGATATTTTTCATTTTTATCTCTTTAAGCAAATAGAGGAGGATTCCGTTGCAAAGCCATGCGCAATTGGCCAGCGCCCTGTGAAAAGATGAGCGCATACGCCGTACTCTTCCCGCAGTGCTCACCCGGTTCTTCCATTCGTTCTTGCTCATGGTTGTCTCCTTTTTCCTTTAGTTTCGTCTCCGAACTCTGTGCGGTCCGAGATCTTGCCGGTTGTAGTCGAAGACACTTTCCTGTTCGCCTTCAACGCTAACTCGTAAGTGCGATTTATCGGGGAAGCGGCAACTGTAGAGACCGACTGCGATGCCACCGATTGCGGAGGCACTGCGGAATGATCTAAGCGACTTCGCCTTCCACCTCCCAGATGGTGGGCCCCGGATTCCTTCTCAGCACTGAAGGTAATGGTGCAGTTATTCGTTTCTACCGTTCTATGGACGAGCGCGATGATCGAGCAAGCAGGTTTGCCGCGCATCTCCCATTTGGGAGATATTTGCGGCGCCAAGCCACTTTCTCGGTGGGGACGGGCCTCAATTCGAAAAACGCTGGGATATGTCGATTAGGCGGGTCCGAGCGGGTACTAGTATCCAGGGAAATGACCGATCGAAACTCCAGCATTTCCCTTATTGTCGGCCTAGCGAGTCACGACTAATTGGCCAAACTCAAGGGCGCTCAAATGTTCTGGCTGATACCGTAGAGGGGGAGTTCCGCGTTCTCCGCCCGGCCGCTACTGCCGGAAAGCTCCGATCTGGAACGAGGCGCAGCCGGAAAGGCTTGGTGCGATCAGGAGTTCCGGCCCACACCTGTATTGCCACGTAGGCATTGAAGATCCCTGCGGTGGCCTCATGCGCAAATTCCCCGGGCCAAATTGGCAGCTGCTGATTCTAGCTAGCGGCTGGATCATCAGGACAGTTTCAGGTAACGCGCTAGCGATAGATTTCTTTGCGATCTCCGATGCGGAGCGTCGGGGCTGCAACCGCAGGTGGGAACTCGCCGGAA
>Ga0209804_1000082_pt1 | contig 81020 bp, 58 predicted proteins | sample GraSoiAngelo_139_FD_185896 | JGI IMG/M metagenome (GOLD analysis project Ga0209804, IMG submission 185896) | Grasslands soil microbial communities from the Angelo Coastal Reserve, California, USA - 14_0929_12_20cm (SPAdes) (version 2) | ecosystem: Environmental > Terrestrial > Soil > Grasslands ... | reverse complement strand
GTAGGTGGTGCACCACTGGAAGTCATCAAGCAGTACGTGGACAACCAGAAGAATGTCTAACTCCACCAAACACGGCGTCAAGGGTCGGGTATATCTCACCCCAGAGCAAGTTCTCCTGGCGGCGCGTCAGTTTGGTTGCGCCCGATTTGTGTACAATCATCTTTTGAACTTTTCGCAAACCAGATACTCCCACAACCAAACCAAGACTTCTCCAGCACAACGCAGTCTGGAACTAACCAGAATAAAGACCGCGTTGCCTTGGCTCCGGGAAGTCAGCGCCCCATCGTTACAGCAGACCGGGCGTGCTTTAGATACCGCGTACAGGAATTGGTTCGACTCCTTGATGGGTAAGCGTCCGGATAAAGTAAAACCACCGAGGTTTAAGAAGAAATCAAACCGTCAGTCTGCTCGTTTCACCAGAAACTCTTTCCGTTTCAAAAATGGCGTCCTACGCCTTTCCAAGATCGGTGCTATTCCGATTGTTTGGCGCCGTCGTGTAAGCGGCGAGCCATCCTCCGTTGAAAAAAGCAAACCCTTTTCGCGGCGCGGCCGCTTTACCAACGGCTGGCTCAATCAAAACGGCCAATGGGTATGCATTGTCAGCCAGTCCACGATGATCGCCCGCTGAATGCAGTCAACGCAAAAGAAGAGAGCACAAGAGGACAGATCGGCAGAAAGCCAGAATCCCAAACGCGGTGGATGAGGGTGCTGCCCATAGAGGAGAAATCAAAAGCGAGAGGGAGAGCAAAATGGCAACAGAAGCTTGGATTATGGCAAAGCTGTAAAGCACGCGCTGGCGCGCCATCCCTGCCTCCAAGAGGAGAGGGAAAGCATACCCAGCACCGTTTGCGAGGTCAATCCAGAACACGCTCGAATCCCACCGCCTGATCCGGACGGGATCCGGACGGGGGGTTTATTGGCCGTCCCCGTCATCCGCTGATACAATGCGGTTTGGAATTATGACTGATTGGAAGCAAATTACCGCGCGCATCCGCCGCGCGCGGGCCAGCAAGGACCCCTTCGGCCAGCTCGCCAGTCTCTATGAGAAGACGAGTGACGCCATGGTGGCGTTCGAGCTTGCGAAACTGTTCGAAAACTCGGGACAGAACTCCGAAGCGGCCAGGTGGTATTCGACGGCCGCTGAGCGATTCCGGCGCGCGGAATGGAAGACCAAGGCGCAAGAAGCTGCGGCGCGCCTCGGCGGGAGTGTTCCAGAAGCTCCCGCGGATGGAGCGGCGCCCTCGGACGGGGAGTTTCGTTTGACGCCTCCGGCCATAGTTTCGGAAGAATCGGAAGAAAAAGAGCTGCCGTTTGTGCAGAATCCAGAAGCGCTGGAATCGGCCGTTGCGGTCAGCAGCGAGATTCAAGAGGCAACCAAGCGTGAAGTTACCCCCGTTTCAGAAGCCGGGAGAAAGCATGGTCGGCGCGGACGCCGTGGCGGAAGAAACCGGCGAAGAGCACAAACACCAAGCGAAAAGGTGGCACAAGCTTCCAATCGCGTGGCAAAAATGGAGCCACATCCCGAAGCGCCAGCCGCAATGCACGCGCAGGCGGCCGAGGCCGACACTTCTGCGCAACCGGTGCCCAGCCTTGCGGCGGAACCTCTGACAGAGCTGGGTGCGCCAATGCTCAAGGGCCGCTATGGCGATCCAGGGCTTTCTTCCCGGATTTCCTTGCTCGAAATGCAATTTCGCCGCTTGCTCGCTTGCCCTCCCGCGAAACTGAGCCAAGCGGACCACGCGCCCGCCGGACCAGGCGTATTCGTACTTACCGATTCCGACTTGACGACCTACTACTACGTGGAGGTTTGCCAAACCCTGCGGATTGCCGTCGCCAACTTAATGCGCGGGGGCAACCGCCGTGGCGCCGATTCCATCAAGCCGCGCCTCGCGGAGCATTTGGGAATTCCGGAAGCGCGCGTTGCGAAGTATCTTGCAGACCACTGCGTGGTGAGGTGGCTGCAGCTCGATGAAGGGGCATCCAATTTCGCGCACTTCGCCATTGCCGTGCTCCGTCCCATTCTCAACGAATAGGAGATGCCCCGCACAAATCTGGAAGCGAACAGCCTTCCGGGTGAAAAATCCCACGTTATGAGCGCTAGATATAAACCCCATGGGGAGGTCGGTAATTAACCATTCGCTGGCCCGGGCTACCGTTCGACCCTCGATTTCTACCATTCGATGCAACCTGCTGGCCTCCCCCCTCGGCAAGGGCCAAACTATAGGTGTCCAAAGACTTATTGGATGTACCCGGTTATGCCGTGGTACTGTTTTCGGACTCCGCAACTGCTGAGCCCGGGGGCAATCGTTGGGACTCGGCCCTGACGATTGAGTGGGCTCGCCATTCTCAAGGTTCAATTCTGGGCAACTTTCGAAAGAGAGGGATAGAGGTTTATGCGGAATCGAGTAGGCACGCAGGTTCTGAGGACCATGGATTGGGCGGTCTGCAAAGCCGCCGCCGCCACCTTCAACACTATTCAGTTCTTCAACAAGTACAACCCGAATCCGTCTTTCACTCCGAAGTGGACGGACAAACCGCTCCTGAAGTCTTGGGAAAAGACCAAGCCCACGTTGGGATGGCCTCGCCAGACCGATTCGCTGTGTCCCGATTGCGTCAAAGAAGCGCGCGAAGCCATCGTCCACGGCAAAAAGGACTGGCGCGACCTGATGCACGAAAAGGTCGGTGAGATCAAAGCGCAGATTATCGAGCGCGACGGCCAGATCTGGATGGTCAAGGACTGCCCCATTCACGGCCATTACGAAGACATGATGGCAGTCGACTCCAAATTCCTTCAGTGGATTGAAGCGCAGTTCCCCGGTCGCGACATTCCCGCGCACAACGATGAAGATCTCCACAAGCATGGTTCTTCGACGGTGCGCTATGGCCGCGGTTCCGTATTGACGGTCGACCTGACCAATCGCTGCAACATGATGTGCGATCCCTGCTTTATGGACGCCAACCAGGTTGGCTACGTCCACGAACTGGGTTGGGACGAAATCAAAGAAATCCTGGACAATGCCCTGAGAATCAAACCGCGCCGCCAGATGTCCGTACAGTTCTCCGGCGGCGAGCCGACCATGAGCCCGTACTTCCTCGACGCCGTTGCCTACGCCCGCAAGATCGGCTACAACAGCGTGCAGGCGGCCACCAACGGCATCGAGTTCGCCAAGAGCAAGGAATTCTGCAAGAAGGCGTTCGAGGCGGGCATGCGCTACGCCTACCTGCAGTTTGACGGCATCGGCAACGACGCCAACAGCCACCGCCAGGTCGGCAACCTGTTTGACGTGAAGCTGCGCGCCATCGAGAACATGCACGAAGCGGGCATCGAAATCGTGCTGGTAGTGACCGTCGTCAACAACGTGAACAACGACCAGGTTGGAACGATCGTGAAGTTCGCCATGGAAAACCCCAAGAAAATCGCGTTCGTCAGCTTCCAGCCCGTATCGTTCACCGGGCGCGACGAAGACATTACCCCGGAGCGCCGCCACCGCCAGCGCTACACGCTTTCGCACCTGGCGAAGGACGTCAGCCAGCAGGTAGGCAAGGTCGAGCCGACGCGCGATTGGTTCCCTATTTCCTTCGTCAGCACGTTTGCTGGCTTCTCCGACCTGGTGCACGGCCCCGAATCTCAGTGGGGCGCGCTTTCCTGCGGCTGCCACCCGAACTGCGGCGTGGGAACGGCGCTGATGATCAACAAAGAAACCAAAGAGTGGGCCCCCGTGCCGCGCTTCCTGGACGCCGTACAGTTGACCAAGGACGTCACGGCGATTACCGACGCGGCGCGCGGGAAGAGTTTCTCCAACTTCATGATGGCCCTGGCGTTGCTTAAGAACTATCACCCCTTCCGAGGTCCGGAGGGCTTGACCCTTTACGATTTGTTCAAGAAGTTCGACAAGACCTGGGCGCTCACGAAGAAATCCGTCACCAAGTACGGCCGCACTTCGCCGGACCGCACCTTCGAGGACGCTATGAAACGGCGGAAAGATCCCTGGAACTTCCTGTTCATCGCCGGTATGTGGTTCCAGGATTTGTTCAACTACGACTTCCGCCGCACCGAGATGTGCATTATTCCGTATGCCACGCAGCAGGGCGAAATTTCCTTCTGCGCGTACAACACCGGCATCGGCTGGCGCAAGATCATCGAGAACATGCACAAAAACGCGACCGTCGCCGAATGGTACCGGACGCACGGCAAGCACGAAATTTATGCGAAGGGAAAGAACGTCAATCTCGAGTCTTACGAGCACTCGCTCAAGATTGACGCCGAGGACGCCGCGCGCGTGCGCCATCTCGAGCACGACATTCCGCTGACCGCCGCCGAAGAGGACCGCGCGCGCCGCAAGAAGGCATACGAGGAACAAGCTAAGGTTCGCGCCATCTACGAAGAGCTGGTGCTAAGGAAGCCGCAGGCACCGGTAGTGCAAATCGGCACCGTGCAAGACATCGCCAAAGCCGTCCCGGCAAACTTTGCCAGCGCGGGCAAGCCGGCGATCCTCGCTCCCGCGAACGGCAACGGAAACCTCTCCGCAGCCAAGACGACTGAGAAAGCCGCCGAAGCCGTCGCCGGCAACTAAGCAAATTCATTAAACCTCTTTCGAGCAGGCCCCCGCTTTGCGGAGGCCTGCTCTCATTTGTGCCCCCGGATTCGAGCCGGCTCTTCTTCGTCTTTCTAGGGACGCAGCATGCTGCGCCCAATTTGGCAAAGATGGATCCTGCCATCTCGCAGATGGCGGGCGGGCTGCTATAATGTGGAAGAAACAGATTGAGGATAAAAAATGCCCGTCTACGAATACATTTGTGAGGATTGCCAGACGCACTTTGAAAAGATTGTGCTGAACAAGCAGCAGGAGATTTCCTGCCCGAAATGCGCAGGCCAGCGAAACGCGATCCAGTTTTCGGTCTTCCGCCCCGGGAATGGCTCCGCGAACGGTGTATCCGCGAAATCATCCAGCGGATTTTCGGGCGGCGGCGGTGGCTGTTGTGGCGGCGGTTGCGCCTGCCACTGACCCCACCAAGCTTCGTCGATTCCACCTATGCGCTGATCGCGGGCCGGTAGCCCTACCGGGGAGGCGGCTGCCCATCGCGATTGACTATCTTCTTCTATTTCAATAATTTGCCGGAATCACTGCGGCCGGGAATAGTTCTGGATGTTCGCGGGGGCAGGAATGGCAGGATGGCCACGAGGGTCCGGGACCGGCGTCTGCGAAACCCATTTCAGGGGAATGACGCCGGTCCAGCCGGGGGCGGAGTAATCTTTGTCGTCGTTGACCGCGAAACCGGTGCGAATTTTGGCGGAAGCTTCGACCAGCGGAACAGCAAGCACCATCGTGCCCTTCAACTCCTGCTCGGTGGGCGGTAGCACCGTGGCCCAGCGGCCGCGAATCACGTATTCGACGAAGTCGCGCATCGCGGCGAGCTTCGCGGCTTCGCCTCGCACGATTTCCGCTTTGCCGACGACCACCACAGAGCGGTAATTCACCGAGTGGCCCGTCGCGCTGGGCGCGCAAACGATGCCGTCGAGCAGCGTGACGTTCAAGCAGAAGGGCGCGCCGCTCGCGAGCGTCTTCATTAGCCGGCTGGCGGTCGAGCCGTGAAGAAACAATTTGTCACCGACGCGCACGTAGTTGGTCGGCACGACGAACGGAAGGCCATTGTCAATGAACGCGACCTGGCAAACGAAGGTTTCATCCAGGATGCGGTAGATCAACTCGCGATCGTAGCTGCCGCGGTCCAGCTTGCGGCGGACTGTGGTTTTTTCCGTCGGCACAAAGTCGTTCATCGTTACTTTGCTCATGCACGCAGACTAACTGGCTCTCGTGGTTCGCTGCAAGGGCAAATCTGGAGGCCCGACGAATTGACCTCAAATTGCAATCGTGTAGGCTTGTGGGGCGCTGCTATCCGGAAATTGGGAATCGAATCCAACCATGGCGAAGCCTGCACCCATTTTTACGCGCGAAACATTTCAGTTCTTCAAGGATCTCGGCCGCCATAACAGCAAATCGTGGATGGACGAGAATCGCGAACGCTACCAATCTGCTGTCGTGCAACCTTTTCGCCGGCTTCTCGAAGAGCTTTCCTCCGAAATGCTCAAGCTCGACTCACGGTTCGATGTTTCCGGGCGAACCGGACCAAACTTCTCGAGAATCAATCGTGACATTCGTTTCGCGAAAGACAAGACGCCCTACAAAACGCAGATGTATCTGAAGTTTTCCGTGCCTGCGCCCGGCAATGGAGAAACGGGGCAGCTCTACCTCGGACTTTCCGCGGACACCGTCACCGCGGGCTTTCGCATTTACTCCGGCGGAAAACGCAGGGAATCTATCCTCGCGACAATCGGTCAAGTCCGTGTGCAAGCTCGGCCAGGCTGGGTCACCAGGCAGAAAAAGCGTTTGAGCCAGCGGTACGAAAGTTACTGGTACACCATGGAAAAAGGCGAATGGACAAAGCATTCCGGCTGGCCCGTTGCACGCGAGAACTGGGACAAGGTTCTTGCGTGGATTGTGCGGCGCAAACTGACCCCCGCGGCCTCCATGCGGGCTTCGTTTCCGCGCGACTTGACCAAAATTTTCCGCGACCTCGGCCCGCTCCTGCGCTACACTTCGCTGCCAAAGTAAGCCGAAAGTAGGGAGGAAGACCGCGCATGAACCCCACGCCCGACCGGTCCCGAACCCGCAGAAAATTTCTGAAGATGCTGGGCGCCAGCCCGCTGATTGCTGGGTCCGGCATTCTTTCGGTCGGTCTGGCAGGGCTTCTCCGGGCCGAACCCCTGGAAGCAAAACATTTTCTGGGCTGGCTAGAGAATCTTCAGCAAAGTGATGAGGTTATCTCTTCTCCTGATCAGGCACTCGACGTGATGGATTTCGAACCCGCGGCGCGAAAAAACATTCCCCCGGCGCATTGGGGCTATCTGGCAACGGGCGTGGACGACGACGCTACCGTGCGCGCGAATCGCGACGGCTATTCGCACATTCAAATACGTTCGCGCCGTCTGGTCGACGTCACCAACATCGACATGTCGCGGACCATTTTCGGCACGAAGTGGGACACACCCATCGTGCTCTCGCCCGTGAGCGCCCAAAAAGCGTTCCATCCCGATGGTGAGTTGGGCGTGGCCCGAGCGGCGGGGAAGATGGGTCATCTGATCATGCTGTCCACCGTTGCCACGGCGTCCATTGAAGACGCTATCGCCGCGCGGGGCGGGCCAGTGTGGCAGCAGCTCTACCCCACAAACGTTTGGGAGGTTACCCAGGCCATCATCAAACGCGCGGAAACGGCTGGCGCTCCTGCGATGGTCCTGACCGTGGATCTGCACGACGGAAGCAACCGCGAGACTTTGTTTCGCGCTCAGCGCGTGGACAAGCGGCAATGCTCGATGTGTCATGGAGGCGGGTACTCGCCGTTCGCGCGTGGAAAGCCGGGGACTAGCTCATCCAAGGGAGGTTTCGCCGACTACATTGCCCGAAAGCCCATGTTTGACGGCCTGGATGTTTCCAAGGTGACCGAGTTGCTTCCCCTCGCCATGAGCTGGGATCTTGTGAAGCGGCTGCGCGATACGGTAACGGTGAAATTCCTGATTAAAGGCATCGTGACGCGCGAAGATGCCGAGCTTGCGGTCGAGCATGGTGTGGATGGACTGGTTGTTTCGAATCACGGTGGCCGCGCGGAGGATACCTTGCGCCCGACCATCGAGAGCTTGCCGGAAGTGGTTGAAGGAGTCGCGGGCAAAGTGCCGGTGATTGTGGACGGCGGCGTGCGGCGCGGAACGGACATTTTCAAAGCGCTCGCGCTGGGCGCGACTGCCGTCGGTTTCGGAAGGCCTCACTGTTGGGGGTTAGGTGCTTTTGGCCAAGCCGGTGTGGAAGCGGTCCTTGAGATTTGCCGGCGCGAATTGCGCGCTATCATGCGCCAAGCCGGAACGACTTCGCTCGACAAAATCACGCGCGACTATGTGCTAGCTCGCCGGGCTTGATCGGGTCGGGCGAACTCAAGGCGCCCAAAGACGCAGGCCGATAAGATGCCAAGCAGAAAGAAACAGCGTCACGACGCAGCAGGCCATCGAAACGAGCAGGGAATGGATGCGCACCCAATTGTGAATCTGCTTCTTGGGCACGCTTACGGCCAGCGCCAGTCCCGCGAGCGATAACAATGCAAACGCAACCGTGCCCGCAAAAATCAGGAACGACCAGAAATTGAATGTCCCAATATCGTCAAAGACTTTGCTGAAAGAGTACAGCACAACCAGCAAACTGAGCACGGCGCAAAGTGGCACCACGCGCACGCGCAAATGCTTTACACCTCTTAGCTCGCCAAATATCCATAGAAATGGCCATGAGACCGCAAACAGAAGCGAACTTGTCATCATAACTGCGGACGTCGCCAGAAGCAGCAATCGAGTAAACCGCCAAACAGGCAAGACCCTTTCTCCATAGGCCTCCTCGCCGGAACGGACATAAATCATCCGGCCAGTGGCATCGGGGAAGAAGACCGCCGTGGCCTCCGGTTCTTTTTCTGCCCGAAAAAGGTTTTTGCCGACGGGGAATAGCGGTTCATGGCTTTTTCCAAAAAGCGCGGAACGCTCCAGCATTCCATTGGCAACGCGAACCCGCGTGCCTCCGGCCAACTCATCCAGGAAAGCCAACAGTTGGTTCCTCGGCGCGCGCGGCGCGTAGTAACCCGAAAATTTCTTGAGATCCTTCGTCTCGAGAGAAATCACCGGTTGTCGCGGCTTGGGGAAATCCCTGGAAAGGAATGCAATCGCGAGATGATTCATGTCCCCCAGAGCTTTTCCCGAGACGGTGCTGTTCAACAAGACCACGTAGCCCCAATTCTGCTCCGGCATGTATCGGTAGCTGGAAAGGAAGCCGTCAATCCCTCCATCATGGCCGTGGGTGATGACCCCGCCGTCACTTTCCGTGTAGTTCGCCAGGCCGTAGCCGAGCCGCAAGCCGTGTTTTGCGGAAGAGATCGTCTCGGGATACTCCATTCGGGCGATCTGCTCCGGCTTTACCAATTGGACGTCGCCAGCTCTGCCGCGCCGCAGGAAAAATTGCACGAGCCTAGCCAGCTCGCCGGGCGAAGCTTTCATGTCGCCCGCGGGACGCAGGTAAATGTTTTTGTACGGAACCACGCGGGGCGGATCGCCTTCGTAGCCCTGCGCGAGCGCGGCGCGGTTCGCGTCGGTCAGCCGAAAATCGCCAACGGAAATCCCGAGCGGCGCAAGAATTTTTTTACGGATGTACGCGTCGAAAGGCTGGCCGCCGATTTTCTCGATCAAGTAGCCCGCGATGCCGTAGCCGGGATTCGAATAAGCGAACCGGGTGCCCGGCGGCCAGCGGACGTTTTGCGGCTCCGTAAAGCGCTTGAAAACTTCGAGCAGGGGATAATCCGCGCGGTCATGGCGATTGTAAACTTCGCTCGGCTGCATGTCGTCGAATCCGGCGGAATGCTCCAGAAGATTCACAATGCGCACCGGATTCGAGCTCGCCCAGCGGTTTTTCATGGGAATTTCCGGCGCAACGTCTTGCAGCCGCGCGTACAAATTGATCTTTCCTTCTTCCTCCAACTTCAGCAGAGCCAGGGCCACAAAAGTCTTGCTGATCGAGCCCGCGCGAAATTCCGTATCACAAGTGACATCGCGGTTCGCCGCGAGGTCCGCTTTGCCGATTCCGCCGCACCACAACAATTGACCATGCGAGAGCAGCGCCACGCCCGCTCCGGTTACACGGTTTTTCTCCACAACATCCTTCATGGCCTTCTCGAATTCTTCGAGCGTCTCGGGCGACGACGGCGGTTGCTTCTCCGGTTCTGTCTGCGGACTGGCGGCAACAGCAAGCATGCAAGCGACAAGGCAGAAAGTGATCGCTCGCCCCAAAATTCGGCGCATGAAACGCTCCTTGGTTGAGTTTGTTCTCGTGCGGCATTTTATCCGCGATTTCTCACGGCTGCCAAAGATTTGCCTGGGGAGTTGCCATTCCGCATCCTTTCGCCAATTGACGGTGCCTTGACTCTCGCATACGATGCCGCAGGCCGTCCTTAATCTTTAGTTTTTGCGAGGGATCGCACAAGGAGCTTTGCCTCCGATGAGTGATTTACTTGGACTCTTAGGTTTCGCTGCTTCTTTGTTGGGAGCGAGTTTTTGCCTGGCTCAACAGCAACAATCGCTGCCTCAGCCGGACAAGGCCGGGGAAAAAGCCGCGGAAAAGCCGAAAGACGAGAAGAAGCCCCCCGTCCCCGAAGAGAAGAGTGTGGTGACCAAACACTCGATCAAAATTGACGGCAAGGAAATCAAGTACACTTCGACCGCCGGAACAATTTTGCTGAAGCTCGAAGACGGCACGCCCAAGGCCAGCATTTTCTACGTCGCTTACGCCAAGGACGACGTCGCCGACCTCAGCCAGCGCCCCATCACCTTCAGCTTTAACGGCGGGCCTGGGTCTTCTTCCGTCTGGCTGCATTTGGGACTTCTCGGTCCCCGCCGCGTGCCAATGGGCGACGCCGGGTCGCTGCTTCCGCCGCCGTACAAGCTGGCGGACAATGACACTTCGCTCCTGGACGTCAGCGATCTGGTTTTCATCGATCCCGTTTCCACCGGCTACAGCCGTGCGGTTCCCGGCGAAGCGCCCAAGCAGTTTCACGGCGTGGAGGAAGACGTGGCGTCGGTGGCGGAGTTTATCCGCCTCTACGCCACGCGGAACAAACGCTGGTCCTCGCCGAAATTCCTTGCCGGCGAAAGCTACGGCACCACGCGCGCCGCGGGGCTGTCCGGCTATCTCCAGGAACACTTCGGGATGTATCTGAACGGCATCATCCTGATTTCCTCCATCTTGAATTTCGAGACCGTAGAATTCGATGCCGGAAATGACTTGCCATACATCCTCTATTTGCCGACGTATACGGCCATCGCGTGGTATCACAAGAAACTGCCCCCGGACCTGCAAGGAGACTTGCAAAAAGCTATCGAGGAGTCACGGAAGTTTGCCACGGGGGAGTACGCGGACGTGCTGGCGGCGGGGGATACGCTTCCACCGGCCCGCCGCGCCGAAGTCGCGCAGAAGCTCTCGCGCTTTACCGGGCTTTCGCCGGATTACGTTGATCGGGCCAATTTACGTATCGAGATCATGCGGTTCACGAAAGAGCTGCTGCGCAGCGAGCGCCGCACCATCGGCCGGATTGATGCGCGATTTCTCGGCGTTGACCGGGATGCCGCGGGAGAACGTCCGGAATTCGATCCCAGCATCGCCGCCATCACCGGGCCGTACTCAGGCGCGCTCAATGATTATGTGCGCGGCGACCTCAAATTCGACAGCGATTTGCCTTACGAAGTGCTCACTAGCCGCGTGCGGCCCTGGAATTACGCGCCGTTCGAAAATCGCTACGTCAACGTGGCTGAAACTCTGCGCCGGGCCATGACGGAGAATCCGTTTCTGCACGTCTTTGTTGCCAAGGGTTACTACGATTTGGCCACGCCTTTCTTTGCCGCCGACTATACCTTCGATCACCTTGGCCTGGACCCTATGCTACGCAGCCATTTGAGCGGCGGTTACTACGAGGCGGGACACATGATGTACGTGCACACGCCTTCGCGCGTGAAGCTGAAAGCTGATATCGCGCAATTCCTTAAATCCAGCACGGGGCCGGCGCAATGAAACGCATCCTTTCCATTTTTGCCTGGTTGATCGTCGCCTTCCTTGGCGCGAGCGCTCTCGGCGCGATTGCCATTCACCGAGGCGAGCCGCTCAACGCGATGTGGTTTGTCGTCGCCGCACTGGGTTGTTATCTCGTGGCATTCCGTCTGTATTCCGCCTTCGTGGCCGCCAAACTCTTGGCGCTGGACGACACGCGCGCCACGCCCGCGGAACGTCACGACGACGGCCGCGACTTCGTGCCCACCAACAAATGGGTGCTCTTCGGCCATCACTTCGCAGCCATCGCCGGGCCTGGCCCGCTTGTCGGCCCCACGCTGGCCGCGCAATTTGGCTATCTTCCCGGAACGATTTGGCTGATTGCCGGCGCTGCTTTTGGGGGTTGCGTCCAGGATTTCGTGATTCTCTTTTGCTCGATTCGTCGCGACGGGAAGTCCCTCGGCCAGATGGCGCGCGAAGAAGTAAGCGAACGCGGGGGATTCATCGCGCAGCTGGCGGTCCTGGCGATCATGGTGATTCTCCTGGCGGTCATTGCGCTCGTTGTAGTCAACGCGCTGAAGTCCTCGCCTTGGGCGACTTTCACGTTAGCGATGACCATTCCGATTGCCATCCTTCTAGGCTTGTACCTTCGGTTTGTGCGGCCAGGGCGCGTGCTCGAAGCGTCCATCATGGGTGTCGCGCTGGTGATCTTCGTGGTCGTTGCCGGCCAGTGGGTGGCCGATTCCCCGTATTGGTCCCACGTCTTCACGCTGAGCGGTCTTTCGCTCACCGCGGCCATCGTCATTTACGGATACTCCGCCTCGGCATTGCCCGTCTGGTTGTTGCTTGCGCCGCGCGACTACCTGAGCGCGTTTATCAAGGCAGGTGCCATCTTTTCGCTGGCGGCCGGCATTCTTCTGGTTCGGCCGCAGGTACTTATGCCGCCTCTCACGCGTTTCATTGACGGCACCGGACCTGTCTTTGCCGGCAAGATCTTTCCGTTCTGTTTCATCACCATTGCATGCGGCGCCGTCAGCGGATTTCACTCGCTGATTTCATCGGGCACTACTCCGAAAATGATTTTGCGCGAAGGTCATGCGCGGCTCATTGGCTACGGTGCGATGCTGCTGGAATCGTTCGTGGGCATTATGGCCATGGTCGCCGCCTGTGCCATGACGCCGGGCGTCTATTTCGCGATCAACAGCCCGCCGAGTATCGTGGGCGCCACCTCCGACGCAGGCGCGGCCACCATCAGCAGCTGGGGCTATCCGTTACAGGCGCACACCATGACGAATCTGGCCCACGCGGTTGGAGAGATTACGCTGTGGAATCGGGCTGGCGGCGCGCCATCCCTCGCCGTGGGCATGGCACAGATTTTCTCGAACACCCTTGGCGGGCCGCGTCTTCTGAGCATCTGGTATCACTTCGCGATCATGTTTGAGGCGCTTTTCATTCTTACGGTGCTTGACGCTGGCACCCGCGTCGGGCGCTTTATGGTTCAGGAACTTGGGGGACGCATTTGGGCTCCGTTAGGGCGCCGGGGCTGGATGCCGGGGATCCTGCTTTCGAGCGCGGTGATTGTCGCGATGTGGGGCTATTTTCTCTATCAAGGGGTCATCGATCCCCTCGGCGGGATCAATTCGCTGTGGCCGCTTTTCGGTATTGGGAATCAATTGCTCGCTGCCGTGGCTCTGGTAGTCGCGACAACGATTCTGTTGAAGATGGGCCGCTTGCGGTGGATTTGGGTAACGCTAGCGCCGACCGCCGCGCTGGTCCTCGTTACCATGACGGCGAGCTATCAGAAAATCTTTGATCCCAATCCGCTCATTGGTTTTCTCTCAGGCGCTAACGCCAGGGCCGCCCAAATTGCGGCCGGTAAAATTGCCGCCGAAAAAATCGTCGAAACAAATCGCCTGATTTTTAATTTGCGCCTGGACGCCGCGGTAACGGCAATTTTTGCTGGTATGGTGCTGGTCTTGGTCGTTGAGGCTATCTTCCAGTGGTATACGATTCTCCGTCGCAGGGGCGAGGCCGTTCTGCACGAATCGCCGTACATCGCAACACGCTGGGCCAAGGACTTTTCCGGCGCCCCCCACGATACCGTGGTTGGCGCCGCCATCGGAGACGACTGATGCGCAAAGCGGCAAAACACACGAAACGCTTCCTTCGCCGATTCTGGAGAGGGCTGCGCGAATGGTGCGGCGACGCGGCCTACGAAAGCTACCTACGCTCAAAGGCTTCCCATGGCGCCTCGTGCCGCATTCTGAGCCAGGCAGAGTTCTACGTGGAACAGCTCAATCGCCGCTATTCCCGTCCCAACCGGTGCTGCTAGCGTAGGACGCATTTGGCACATTTGGCATTTGAATCTTGCCTCCGCCACTTTGCAGGAGTACACTCTCTCCCAATCTGGTCAGGCCCACTCTCGGAAAATTTATTGGAGGGATTATGCGACTCATTCCTCGTTTGCTTGTGCTTCCTCTTTTTGTGCTCGCTGTTGGCCTCCTGTTGTTGAACTCAGCAGCGCAAGACAAAGCGAAGCCAGATTTCGATATGACTGCCAGCTACATCGAAGCCTGCAGTTGCGACATGTTCTGCCCCTGCTACTTCAACACTCATTCCACCGATCACATGGGAATGGGCGATCACAACATGGAAGAGCACTTCTGCCGCGCTAATCTCGTTCTGAAGGTTGGCAAAGACTCTTACTACAAGGACGTCAAGTTGGACGGCGCGAAAGTGTGGATCGCTACCGACCTGGGCAGCGACTGGAGCACGGGCAAGGACTCCTGGCTAGTAGTGAACTTCGATCCCCGCGTCACCAAAGAACAGCAGGCCGCGCTCGCTGACATTCTCGGCCAGCTCTATCCGATACCCTGGCAGAAAAAGGCTGTGCAAACGGGGGCGTTTTCATGGAATGTGGACACCAAGACGGGCGTAGCGCACGCCAAAATGAACGACGGCAAGGGCGAGGTTGTTTTGGAGCGCGTCAGCGGCAACAGCCCCGACCACGAGGTGGTCATGAGCAACTTGAAGTACTGGGGAGCGCAATCCAACAATGGCTTCCGCATGTGGAAGAGCAAGCACGAAGCGTTCGAAGGCGACGGCCACAAGTTCACTTATGACGGCACGAACGGCTTCCTGATCACCATTCATTTTTCCGGGAACGCCAAGGCCGGCTCAGCGGACTAAACCTCGGCCCATCGTCTGCGCAGGCGCCTGCGTGTCGCTGTTTTGAAAGAATCGCAGGTGCCTGCCTACAACTCCTCGTCATCCTCGCTTTGGTTTTTTAAAACCATCGTTTTGTGCGTGATTCGAATGCTGTTGGTGCGAATCCCTGAGAGGATGGCGCGGCGCGTCTCCGCAGGCAGAGCCTCCGGTGGAAACACGCCGGCAAGGTCCCGGGGAAAGAATTTAACGAAAAGCGCGGCGATGTGCGCGGTGGCATAGGCGATAGGCGTGGTGAACAGTCCTTGCTGCCGGATTTGGTAGAGCGTCGGAAGCACGCAGTCGCTGCGCAGCAGCAAAAGTTCGTCCGTGGTCCTGCCATGCTTCAATCCTTTGACCAACACCGCCGCCGCGAAGCGGGCATTCTGTAAAATCCCCTGCCGGATCAGCTTGGCGATTCTTTTGGGAGAGAACGTCTGAGGGAAGCGCTGCCGGGCCATGCCCCGGGACTTTGATAATTTCCCTTGTTTATGCCAACGGCGCAGGCGGTCAATCTCGTTTCCTCCGATCTTTACGTCCAGGTCCCGCATGGGAATAAAGTGCGGCAGCGTGGCTACTTCGTCTTGCGCGGCCAGCACCACTCGCACGCTTCCAATGGGATCCAGGAAGCGAAATGGCTCGACTTCCGAAAAGCGCTTCGCCAGCTGAAATTTCCCGTTGCGGTAAACGCGGGGGTGGGAAACCGCTTCGTCGAAGGACACTTCTGGCGACCATTGCGAGATGGGGTCTTCGCTCTCGCTGCTTTCGTAGAGCCGGATGTGCACCGAGTGCACCTCGTCCAGCAGATCGGCCGCTCGCTTGACGAGGAGATTCGTCAAACCCGGAGCCGCGCCCGCACCGATCAACGCGGTGCGGTTCTTTTCTTCAAACCTCTTCGTGTAACCGAGCTGCTCGGCTTTAAAGGGATTTTTTGTCAGGTGGGAGCTGAGATCCAGGTAATGAGAGCGCAGCCGCAGCGCCGCGCGCAACACAATCTCGTTAAAGACCGAAGCCGACGCGTTGACGATGAGCTGGCAGCCCTTGGCCGCCTTCACAATGCCCCTTAGGTTTCGTGCATTCACTTCGGTCACTGGGATGGTGCTTCTTCTACCCAGGAACCGCCGCGCCCGCTCCGGATCGCGGTCGCCGCACCAGACGTTATGTCCTTGACGCTCTAGCAATTGTGCAAGAAGCGAGCCGGTCGCCCCGGCCCCTAAGACGAAGATCCGCATGGTGTGCGCAAAACTCTATCACAATCGCCGCGCCATCTTGAGGCTCCTGTCGCCAAGGGTCGCCAAGGTCATGGAATTGCGCTTCTTCCCCTACAGGAATACACTAGGAGCCGTAACTCCGACCTCTGCTGCCTAAAGGAGAACCAACCCACGGCCGCAGGGGCGATGTCCCGCGCAATTTCCGGGACTCAGGGTTTGGGCGGAAACGCCCGCGCCTCCCGCGATTGGAAAGGAGCGGTTTCGCCGGAAATGTGCTTATTTCCGGCCGGCGCCCGATTCCATCGCTGGATTCGGGCAGTTTCGTTTTTTAGGGCTCTGTGAGTCAGTTTACGCGCGACCGGCATCCAACATAGGCCTGGCCAATATGACTCTTCGCGACAGTTTCGGCCGCCAAATCACCGACCTTCGCATCTCGGTCACCGACCGCTGCAATTTCCGATGCGTCTATTGCCGTTCCGCCGACCCGGAAAATTACCGCGGCCACGACGAAATCCTTTCCTGGCCGGAACTTGACCGTCTTGCGAGAATCTTCCTTGGCCTTGGCATCCGCAAGATTCGCGTTACCGGTGGCGAACCCCTGGTCCGCGATGGCGTCGAGGAGTTCATTTCTCGCCTTCACGCCCTGGGTTTCCCTGATCTTTCCATGACCACCAATGGCCACTTGCTTGCCGAACGCTCGAACCGGCTGCTGGCTGCAGGGCTTGGCCGCATCAACATTAGCCTGGACTCGCTCGATCCCGCCAAGTTCGAGCGCATTACGCGCACGCAGTCATTTTCCAAAGTTATGTATGGCATCGACGCGGTGCAAAACTCGCGGCTCGCTCCCGCCAAATTGAATGCAGTTCTTGTCCGTGGCCTCAACGACAACGAAGTCGAAGCCTTCGCCCAATTTGCCCGCGACCGCGGCGTCATCATGCGCTTCATCGAATTCATGCCGCTCGACGCCGACCGCCACTGGTCCCGCGACTTAGTCGTTCCCGCCGCCGAAGTTCACGACCGCATCCACAAGCGCTGGCCGCTGGTCCAAGTTCCCCACGAACGCAGCGAAACCGCGCGCAAATACCGTTTCGCCGACGGCGCTCCCGGCGAAATCGGCCTCATCGCTTCGGTGACTCAGCCCTTCTGCGGTTTCTGTTCGCGCATCCGCGTCACCGCCGACGGCAAGCTGCGCACCTGCCTGTTCAGCAAGGAAGACCACGACCTGCGCTTCCTGCTTCGCGACGGGGCTTCCGACGACGATCTGGTCGCTTACATCCGCTCCGTGGTCAACGAAAAGGAAGAGGGCCACCGCATTAACGAGCCCGGTTTTGTGCCCCCTTCGCGCACCATGGTGTTCATCGGGGGTTAGTTGGACAAACGATTCGTGTATGAGAAAATGGAGTTTCAGGAGCGGTTCAGGGACCGCAAGAAACCACCTCTAAGGTAAGAAACAACGCCAGCTATGGGCCACCTTGTCTCCATTTCGGGAAGCAGCACTACCAAACCGCCGGCTACGGTTCGGGCGCCGGAAATCGAGCCGGGAGTCGGCTGCAACTTCGATTCCTACCTGCTCGTCCCGGACAACGCTTTGGACGACCGCATCGCGGCCGCCAAGGCCCGCCTCGGGGAAGACGTCGTCATCCTCGGCCACCACTACCAGCGCGACGAAGTCATCAAATTCGCCGATTTTCGCGGCGATTCGCTAAAGCTTTCCTTTCAAGCCTCCGAAGCCTATGCCCGCTACATCGTCTTTTGCGGCGTCCACTTCATGGCCGAGAGTGCGGACATTCTCCGCCGCCAGCACCAGATTGTGGTTCTGCCGGACCTCAACGCCGGCTGCTCGATGGCGGATATGGCCGACATCGGCCAAGTGGAAGCCTGCTGGAACGAGCTTTCGTCGGTCGTAGACGCCAGCCAGCTCATTCCGGTCAGCTACATGAACTCGACTGCCGCCATCAAAGCTTTCACCGGCGAGTATCGCGGCTCGATTTGCACCAGCTCCAACGCCTCTGCTGTCCTGAAATGGGCCTTTGAAAAGGGCGAAAAAGTCCTGTTCTTTCCCGACGAGCATCTGGGCCGCAATACCGGCTATCGCATGGGCCTACCGCTGGAAGAGATGGTTGTCTGGGATCCATACCAGGATCTCGGCGGAAACACCCCCCAAGCCGTTCGCAAAGCGCGCATCATCCTGTGGAAAGGGTATTGCTCCGTGCATCAGCGCTTTACGCCGGAACAAGTGGCCCGTGTGCGCCGCGAACATCCTGGCGTGCGCGTCATCGCCCACCCCGAATGCCGGTTCGAGGTCGCCCAAGCCGCCGATCAGATTGGCTCGACGGAAGGCATTATCAAAGCAATCGAGTCGGCTCCCGCCGGTTCAGAATGGGCCGTGGGCACGGAAATCCACCTCGTCAACCGTCTCAGCAAAACCTTCCGGGACCGCAAAGTCATTTCGCTCGATCCCAACGTCTGTGTTTGCACCACCATGTTCCGCATCACCCCGCAGCACCTCCTCTGGGCCCTCGAGAACCTTGGCTCGGGCAATGTCGTCAACCGCATCTCTGTCGACGAGCGCACGCGCCACTACGCCCGGCTGGCCCTCGACCGCATGCTGGCTTTGCGGTAGGCAACCACTGTGGCAATTACTGCCTGATTCTGCTTGCAAAGCATCTAACTCTAGAAGAGACTTTGGTTTGCAGTATTCCGAATGACAGAGACCGAGTCGAAACGGAACTATGGCCGACGAAGATCCAGACCAGGACGAAGCTCCGGAACCGCCCCAGCGCGTCTTCACACTCATGGAAGCGGAACGTGTGCGCAAGGACCTCGAACCGTATCTCATCGAGGCCATCGACTGCCGCAAAAAGCTTTCCAGCTTGGAAAATGATCTTGCCGCCGTTTCTGCCCGCATCATGATGATGGGCGGCGTGATTGTCCCTTACGAAAAACTCTCCAAGCTGCGCGCCGACCATACTCACCTCGCCGAAACTTTGAAGCACACGCTCAACCGCATCCTGGAAACCGGTTGCATCGTGAAAGACCTGGACGTAGGCCTGCTCGATTTTCCCGCGATTATCGACAATCAGGACGTGTATCTCTGCTGGAAACTCGGGGAAGACCGCATCCGTTTCTATCATCGCCAGGACGAAGGCTTTGCCGGCCGCAAGCCGCTTGATCCCCGCGATCTCGGTCCGAGCGACAAAGTCCAGTAGCATGAGAATTACCATCAGGCTGGATCTTCGGCAGGCCGGGCTTCCGCCCGGCGTTTCTTTCGGTGTCATCCTGAGCGAAGCGAAGGATCCGAAGTTGCAACTTTTCGCAAAACGGTGAGCCCCCTTGACTGACCATCCCACCAACCGCCTGAAAGATTCCGCCAGCCCTTATCTTCGCTCCGCTGCTCATCAGCCCATTGACTGGCACGAATGGGGCGAAGCCGCCTTTCAACGCGCGAAAGCCGAGGACAAGCCCATCCTGCTCGACATCGGCGCCGTCTGGTGCCACTGGTGCCACGTCATTGACCGCGAAAGCTACGAGAACGCCGAAATCGCCAAAATCATCAACGAGCATTTCGTGCCCGTCAAGGTCGATCGCGATGAGCGCCCCGATGTAGACTCGCGCTATCAATCCGCCATCAGCGCCATTTCCGGGCAGGGCGGCTGGCCGCTCACGGGCTTTTTGCTTCCCGGCGGCAAACCGTTTTTCGGCGGCACCTATTTCCCGCCCGAGGACCAAATGGGCCGCCCTGGCTTTCGCCGTGTGCTTCTCGCCGTTGCGGATTCCTATCGCAACCGCCGCGCAGAACTCGAGCGGGCCGCCGACTCGCTCTCCGATGCCGTCGCCCAGGCCGAAGCCTTCACCGGCGCTCGCGCGGAATTTGACCCGGGCGTCGTGGACGCGCAAATCCAATCCATCACCCAGCTTTTCGACGGCAAAAACGGCGGTTTTGCCCGCGCGCCCAAATTCCCCCACACTTCAGCCATCGATTTGCTTCTCGATCGCTACCAGCAAACCAGGGAAAGGCATCTCCTTGACATCGTAGAAACTACGCTCGAAAAAATGGCCCGCGGCGGCGTCTCCGACCAGCTCGCCGGCGGCTTTCACCGCTACTCCGTGGATGAGCGGTGGCTCGTGCCGCATTTCGAAAAAATGTCCTACGACAACTCCGAGCTGCTCCGGAACTATCTGCACGCCTGGCAGGTAACGCATAATCCGTTTCTCAAGGAAACCGCAGAAAGCATCATCAGTTGGGTCAACGAAGTCCTATCCGATCAGGATAACGGCGGCTTTTACGCTAGCCAAGACGCGGACTATTCGCTCGACGATGACGGCGATTACTTCACTTGGACTCTAGACGAAGTCCGTGCGGCCCTTACGCCTGAGGAATCCCGCGTCATCGAACTTCATTACCATGTCGAGCCTCATGGCGAGATGCACCACAATCCCGCGAAAAATGTTCTTTGGGTCGCTCGAGATGCCGCGGATATTTCCAAGATGCTTGGTGTCGATGAATCCGTCGTTCGCCTTATCATCGCGCGTGCCAAAGGGAAGCTGCTGGCCGCGCGCAAGCCGCGTCCGACGCCTTTTGTGGACAAAACCATGTACGTTTCCTGGAACGCGATGTTCGTTTCGGCGTACCTGGAGGCAGGTCGTGTTTTGGAAGGGCCACTCGCAAACAACTGCCGTGGGTTTGCTCGGAAAACTCTCGATCGCATGTTGCGCGAAGCCTGGAGCGAAGCCCGCGGCTTCGCTCACCGCATCGGCGGGCCCTCGCTCGAAGGCTCGCTCGACGATCAAGTTTTCGGCGTTATTGCTCTTCTCGAGGCTTACGAAACGACGCTTGACGCGCGCTATTTCGCCGCTGCGCAAGAAACGTTGGACCTCGCCATGGCTCGCTACGGCGACGCCGAAAATGGCGGGTTCTTCGATCGCCCCTCCGACGCTGCGCCCATGGGCGGCCTCGAAGTGCGCCGGAAGCCGTTTCAAGATTCCCCGACTCCCGGCGCCAATTCTGTCGCCGCCATCGCGCTCATTCGCATGCACGCTTTCACCGGCGACGAACGCTACCACGCCTTCGCCAAGAAAACCCTCGAAGCTTTCGCCGGCGCTGCCCCGCAGTACGGCCTGTTCGCTGCCACCTACGGCCTCGCCGCCACGCTTTTTGCGCATCATCCCATTCAAGTCGTCATCACTGGTAATGCGAATGATCTGGCTGCCCCAGCCCTCGAAGCCGCTGCTCACCGCGTGTTCCGTTTTGGCAAATCCGTCTTACGCGTCACTCCCGGGACTCCATTCGCCGCTCTCGCCGGCGCCTTGAAAGAAACGCTTCCTCATCTCCCCGCTGACAAACCCCTTGCCGTCGTCTGCTCCGGCCGAACCTGCCTTCCTCCCACCAGCGATCCCACCCAACTCGCGGCCTATCTGCAAAACGGCACCGTTGGGGTTGCCTCCCACTAGCTCGCCAACAGCCTCTGGTTCGCGAATACTTTTCAAAAACAAAACGGGCACGATGCCCGCGCATCATGCCCGCTCACTAACGGATAGTCAGGTACCGAACCGGATTGCATTTCTCGCCATCGGCGGTTTTCACCAGTCACGAGTCAGGAGTCAGCCGTCACTTCTTCGGCCTCGATTCCGGCGGCACCAACCCCGCCACCCGGTAATACACCGCCAGCTGCCCGTAGTGCTCGCCCGAATGCTCGATCAGTTCGTAGGCGAGATCCCCCAGCCGCACCTGCCGGTTCCCGTACGGGTCCACGACTGTCTCCGACATCCCCGCATCTCCCTTCGCTTTGATCGCGGCCGCGCCATCGGCGAAGCATTTCTTCACGTAGGCCGCTACCTCCGCTTTGGTTTTGAGTTTGTTCTTCGACCAATCTTCCTCGGCAGGCATGGGCTTGCCCATCGCCGGATTCGTGAAGAAATAAGTTGAGTCGGCCATGTGGAGCAATTGCTCCCGGAAGCTGCGTTGCTCCGGCTTCGGTTTGAACTCGTATTTATCTTCAGGGAAATCCTCCGCCATGGTGGTTAGTCGTCGCCCAACATCGTTCCATTGCTCAAGAACGGCCTGCGACGGACTCGACGCAGGTTTGGGCGGATCCTTCTTTGCTGCCTCTTGCGCCGACATGCACAACGTGGCTACCCCCATCGCCAATACTACGCCCCACAACCTCACCCACTTCTTCATGGCTTTCTTCCTCCGTTTCGTCCCCTTCGAACAGGGCACTCCCCTTCAGCAGACGCACCGCCCACCTGAGGGTTTTCCGTTTTCGGCCAAGCTCCGGACCCTGTCCTTTGGGCCGGGTTCATCTTACGCAAGCAAGGTGCAACCCGTCATTCCAATTCCTCGGAGCCCGCATGTTAAAATTGTATTTTGCAGCTGGGAGAATGACTGTGAATGGGCTAGAACTGCTTCGTGCAGGCATCATCCTGGGCATTTCCGCGGTGCTCTACCTTTCGCAACGGTTCTGGTACCGCTCTCTCTGGCGGATCACCTCCCCCTGTGGCCGTCTGTGGCTTCGCCGGGGCCTCCGCTCAATGTACTTGATTCTTCTCTTTTTGATGGTTTTCACGCTGATTCGGGTCCTCTTCATGGGGCACCCGGGACTGACCCGCCGGAGTTCCTGGATTACCGTGCTGACCGGGCTGTGGTTCTTCAGCGCGCTTTTTGCCTATCTTTCGGTGAAGACAGTCCATGGGTTGGAGCGTGTCTGGCGTTGGTCCCATAAGGCCGCGGTCAACCAGGCGAGTCATGCTGCCGCGTCTTCCTCAAAACCGCCGGAACGTGGCCCATCGCAGGAACCGGCCGAAACCGTTGCTGACCCCGGCCGCCGGTACTTCTTCCGCGCCGCTACCGCGGCTGCGGGTGCTGCTCCTTTCCTCACGGCCATGTACGGCTTTGCAGCCGAGCGCTTGAACTATCAAGTTCGCCGCGTCGAAATTCCCATACCCAACCTCCCGTCTAGGCTCGACGGCATGAAGATGGTTCAGTTAAGCGACATTCACCTGAGCAGTTACATGTCCCGCGCGCAGGTCCGCCGCGCCGTGGATATGGCCAATGATCTGGGCGCGGACATCGCCGTGGTTACGGGCGATTTGGTCACTGGCTCCGGGGATCCGATTGCCGACTGCGTCGAGGAAATTAGCCGTTTGCATGCTCCGCTGGGCACCTGGGGTTGCAATGGCAATCATGAGATCTACGCGCACGCGGAGGATGAAGCGGCTTATCTCTATGCGCAGGCGGGCATGAATCTGCTCCGTCAGTCCAACGCGCAAATTACATTCAACGGGGCCAAATTCAATCTCATCGGCGTGGATTACCAGCGCGAGTACAACAGTCGCGGGCAAAGACAGCAGCTTCTCGCGGGTGTCGAGCCGCTCGTGCGCCGCGACATGCCCAACATTCTCCTCTCCCACAATCCCAATTCTTTTAATCGCGCTGCCGAACTTGGCATCGAGCTTTCCCTTGCCGGCCACACCCACGGCGGCCAGATTCAAGTGGAAATCTTGGATCACCGCCTCAGCCCCGCTCGTTTTATCAGCGACTACATTGCGGGGCTGTACCGGCGTCCCATGTTCGCCTCCGCTCCCAACCAGCGCGCCGGTTCGGTTGTTTCCACGCCCCGAAAATTCACACCCGAATCCACAGATATGGCCAGCATCTACGTAAATCGCGGCCTCGGCACTGTCGGCGCTCCTGTGCGCCTGGGAGTTCCGCCGGAAATCAGCTTGATCGTCCTCCGCAAAGCCTAGGTTGGAATTCCATGAACACCGTCCCGGCTGGGCAGGAATTGTCGATTTCCTGTCTTCCGCATTTTCGTATTGTCTCTCGGGCTGCAGATTCCGTTTTCTGAAACGGGCTCGCTCGGTCGGCTGCATATAAGGCGGCTAAGTCCTTAGCTCTCATGCGGGAAAAAAATGAGTCACATAATTGGAGTCCTTGGAGGACCGGCTGCATCCAATTCCCCAGTCCACCAAGGTGGAGTCTCGCTGTAGGTCAGTCTGGGCCGTGTTTCGCTGCGAAATCTTGCTTTTGGAGGCACATTCGGTCATGCACTTCTTCCCGTTGTCAAAGTTTCTTGCCGTTTCTGTTCTGTTGCTTCTCTTGTTCCCGGTACTAACCCCTGCCCAGCATTACCAACAGACCAATCTCGTCTCCGACATTGCAGGCATGGCTTCCATCACGGATCCCAACCTGAAGAATCCCTGGGGAATTACCCGCGGATCTCCCACACCTGCCAATCCGAATGGCAGTCCATGGTGGGTCGGCAACAACAATTCCGGTACTTCCACGATCTACAATGGGAGCGGAAACCCGGCTAACTTCTTCCCCGATCCTCATCCGGATTCCAACGGCAACGGTATTAACAGCCCGTTCAACAACTTCGTCATGGTTCCGCCGCCAGGCTTTGCTCCCGGTGCGCAATCCGCACCAACAGGCGTAGTATTCAACGGCAGCCCAACGGACTTCCAGGTAGCACCGGGCAAACAAGCCATTTTCATCTTTGCCACGGAGGATGGCACGATTTCCGGCTGGAACCCGGGAGCGAATCCGCCCGCGAGCGTGACCAACGCCATTCTGAAAGTCGACCATTCCGACCATGGCAGCGCGGACGGCGCCGTCTACAAGGGCATGACCTCCGCCGACATCGGCGGGAAGCGCTTTCTTTATGTCGCGAACTTCCGTTCCGCCCAAGTGGAAGTCTATGACACGAATTTTCATCGCGTTCAACTCGGCGAGGATGCCTTTCTCGCTGAGGAAGTTCCCAGTGGTTTTGCTCCCTTCAACATCCAGAACATTGGCGGGACTCTATTGGTGACTTATGCCAAGCAGGATGGACCAAGGCATGACCCGGTCGGCGGCGCGGGCCTTGGTTTCGTCGAACTCTTCACTCCCTCCGGTCGTTACATCGGGCAGCTCGAGCATGGCGATTGGTTCAACGCTCCTTGGGGCGTCGTGTGGACCAGTCGTGACTTCGGCGAATTCAGCAACACCATTCTTGTCGGCAATTTCCGCAGCGGCTGGATCGCCGCCTTCAACGGCTTCACGCGCAAATTCATCGGCTTTGTGAAAAATCCCGATGATTCCATCATGACCATTGACGGGCTGTGGTCGTTGACGTTCGGAAACGATGGTAATGCCGGGCCCGCAAACACGCTGTTCTTCAGCGCCGGCATCAACAACGAAAATGACGGCCTGTTCGGGACGATTACTCCCGTCGATGGCCTTGACGGCGACGAGGAATAGCGTTCACGCATTTGAAAGACGTGTTTTTGCGGATGTGCAAGGAGCGCGGGGTGAAAGCGGTGATTTCGACGGACTCGCACAATACCGCGAACCTGCCGTTCATCCGCTACGGCGTGACGATGGCGCGTGGCGCGGCGTGGCTGGCTGGAAAAGCAAAACGTCATCAATACACTGCCGTCGATGAATTCCTGGCAGCGCCCCGTCCCAAGCCCGGAGCGGCCCACAGGAAGCACGCCGCACGAGCGAACCGTCAGCGCGCTTGTATCATAGCTCTGCAAATGCCGGATTAGGACGACGTATCCCTAGCGGGACGCGAGCCGGCCCCGGCGCCCACTTCGAGTTCCGAGGCGGCGTGCCAACCCCGGCGGCGTAGAGCACAGATTCTCCTACGCCGTCGATGCGGAGGGCAGCCTCGATGCGCGAATCCGCCAAAGCCATGGTGCAGAAGGGCGCCAGGCCAAGCCAGGTGGCAACAAGACAAAATGTCTGACAAATGTGCCCGGCATCCGTCAGGACGATGCGATAGGCGCGCGGCGGGGATATTTCCATCGGGTACGAGCAAACACCGCAGTCATTAGCACAACTACCGCAACTCGACCGAACCACCACTGACCGTTCAGATAGCGAACGACCTGTGCCGAGCTCGCGCCCCGGCGAAGCAGCTCCAGTACATGCGTCGCAGCGGCGTAGTGGTAGAGCCCGGAAGGCAGGCCATTGACGCGCAACGCGAGCACATAAGCCTCGATAGGATGTCGCGCGCCACCCGAAGGGGAAGTTTTGAGTGCAACGCTTCCAATTCCGCGGACATGCAGCCACGATTGCACGCCAAAGGAAAGGCCCAGCAAAGTTGCTAATTTCTCCAGGGACAATGAGCCGCCTGAAAACTGCCGCCACGTTCGCCGGGCGAGCAACACACTGGGGAATTCGCCGCTGCGCTGGGGCGGAGGCAGATGGAACTTGCGAGCTCTGGGATAGGACTTTGCCGGAGGGGGCATTGGCTCGATTCGGGCGCGCTGGCGAAGCTCGCGCAGCGAATCTTCGGGCTCGATGGGAGCGTGAGCATCTTTTGTGGAAAAGTGGAGAAAGCTGGCGGCTGGGCTCCACTCCTTCCAAAGGGCAAAAGCATCCGCGTGAGCGTCCCTCGGGGCGCGCGAACGCTCCAATAGGCTGAGGCGAACCAAGGCACGGACCGCGCACCGAAGAGAGGCAGGACTAAAATGGGAGTACCGCTTGAGGAGTTCCTGAACTGTTCGCCAGCGGTCGAAGAAATGCAAAATTTCACAGGTGAGCGGGGCGGCGCTGACACGCGAGCGGCTCGCGTAGTTCTCCAGTACGAGCTTGTTTCGCCACCAATAGCAAACCAAATGAGGAGAGCGACGATAGAAATCCTTCACTCGGATTCGCAGCTCCTTGCCGGCCTCATATCCACTTAACGTTTCCGAGTTTAATGAAGCAATCCTTGAGAAGCTTCAGTTCCAAATCGATGGCCTTAAGTTTTGAGCCACGGGCTGTTTTCCGCAACTTTTTCAGTTTGCGTGCCACCTTTTTGAGTGCGCCGCGAACCGGCGCAGGCGAGACCACGAACTCTTTTGGCATGATGTTCCTCCGGGCATGGGGATGGCCAAAGTTGCGCCAGCTTAGTCTCGGCTTTTTGGCGTGTCAAGCACGCACATGAGCGGTATGGAGGGCTAAGCGCAAGCAAAACGGCTTCTGAGCCTTTACGGCAGCACGTGTTGTCCTGGTTGCTGGGTGACGCGCCGCAAAAGAGCCCGGAAGTGTGGATCGGATCGCAGCAAATCGAATTCGGGCTCGATGTCCAGTTGCGGCATCCAATCGGAACGTTCGGCGTAGGCTCTTTCAAGAAACGCCAGCGCCTGCTGTTTGTCTCCTAGCCCCATGCGGATCATGGCGCTGTAGACGGGTGAGACATAGCGGGCGCGAGAAAGTTTGGCAAGTTCTTGGCCAAGCTTCTCTGCCTCGCTACGCCGTCCGGCACGTCCATAAGCATCGCCCAGAACCCCCAGGTTGCGCGGGTAGTCGGGCAAAAGAACGTTGGCGCGCTCGAGCTCGCGAGTTGCCTCGCTCAGCCGTCCCATTACCAGATAAGTCTGCCCGAGAATCATGTGTGCAATCCAGAAATCGGGCTCATTTTGCACGAGTGATTGCAGAAGCTCTATCGCCCGGTCATAGCGGCGCGCGAAGTAATAGCAACGCGCAAGATTCACTTCAATGATCAAGGAAAGCGGATCGAGCTGACCGGCGATTTGCATCTGTGTAATGGCGTCGTCAAAGCGGCCTACTTGGGTCAAATAGAGGCCATCCCACTCGCGCGCGGTCGCATAGTTGGGGTTGAGGAAAAGGGCCCGTTCAAATTCTCTTCCCGCGGTAGTAAGATCCCAGTCATAGGTCCATTCGATGGTAGCGAGCGAGGCATGCGGCTCAGCCAACGAATCGTCAAGTTCGAGGGCCTTCTTCGCAGCGGCTCTGGCAAGCGGCATGGCCACACGGGGAGGCAACTCTCCCTGATCTTCGAGCAGGTTGTAGCCGTCAGCCAGTGCGGCATAGGCCAGCGCATAGCTAGGGTCAAGATTGATGGCCTTTTGGAAAGAGGCGACAGCGTCGTTAAGATCGCCCGGAGTGCGCTTATTCAAAGAGTACAGACCGCGTAGATAAGCTTCGTAGGCTTCGGGTTTTACAGTCCGGGTGACCGATAGGCCAGCCCGCTCTTCCGGAGTCAGCTGCGCTCGGACTTCTTCTGCGATGGCGCGCGCCACGCTGCCCTGCATCGTCAGAACATCGCTAAGATCGTTTTGGTAGGTTTCTGCCCATAGACTCCGATCGCTGCGTGCGTCAATCAACTGCACGGCGATCTGTACCTGGCTGCCTGAGCGTTGGACGGAGCCTTCGACCACAGCATCCACGTGCAACTCGCGAGCAATGCGTGACATCGGCATGTTGGTGCCCTTGTAGCGCATCACCGAGGTCCGCGATGTCACGCGCAGCGCTTTAGTTCTTGCGATGGTGCCGATCAAGGCTTCCGTCATGCCATCGGCAAAGTATTCTTGTTCGGGATCGCGCGAGAAGTTCTCGAGCGGCAGCACGGCGATAGAGCGAATTTGCGGAAAGCGCGGGCGCCCGAGCAGACGATCGCGCCAGCCACCCGCGTTCACCGCGACTAAGAGTGCGGCAAGGGCCAGCAGCGCGGCCGTCCCGTAGGCGAGGCGTCTGCTCACCGCTCGCCGGGTAGGGCGCGGCGCTGGTGGCGCTGCACTCGTTGGGGGGATGGGCTGCAGGCGACGAAGATCCACGAGAAGCTCTTTGGCGGACTGATAGCGGCGGCCGGGGTCCTTGTCGAGAGACTTGAGGATGACGGTTTCAAGCTCGGGGGAAATGCGCGGATTCAGCGCGCGAACGGGGACAGGAGGCTGATGGAGGATGGCATCGATTAGCCGCGAAGGCAGTTCTTCTTGAAAGGCTCGGCGGCCCGTGGACATCTCATAAAGCACGCCGCCCATGGTGTAGATGTCGGCGCGCGCATCGACGGGTTCGCCTTTCAGCTGCTCCGGCGGCATGTAGGGAAGCGTCCCGGCAGCTGCTTGGGAGTTGGTCAAAGTCTCACTGCTTCCCCCCTCGACCGGGCGCAAGGACTTGGCCAATCCAAAATCCAGGATCTTGGCGTAGCCCTTTGTGGTAATGGCAATGTTGGCCGGTTTCAGGTCCCGGTGGACAATGCCGCGGTCATGGGCCTCTTCCAGCGCGGAAGCAATCTGGATTCCCAGAGCGATGACATCCTTTTCGGGAAGCGTTCCCGTGGCAAGCCGTTCGGCAAGTGTTTTGCCGGGAACGTATTCCATAACCAGAAAATCGACGCCGTCTTGCGTGCCGAATTCATAGACGGTTTCAATGTTGGGATGATTGAGTTTGGCCAGAGCCGTGGCCTCTTTGCGGAAGTGTCTGCGGGTGGCGTCGTCGCTGAGTGTGCCGGAAGGCAGGGCTTTCACCGCCACGTCGCGGTCGAGCTGCTCATCGCGGGCGCGGTAGACCACGCCCATCCCTCCAGCGGCGACTTTTTCGAGTATGCGATAGTGGCCGAGAGTTTGGCCAATCATGGGGTGGGCCTGATCTGTGCCGGTCGTCTTAGTTTAGACAAGAGAAGGGCAAACAACAAGGCGGGATTGCCCCGAGACGCCCGATGCGCAGCGCGCTCTGCCGTCTGTTTTTTCTGCGCTCTCCACTAAATCGCGGCTATGCAAATCGCCGCACCTTTGGGTGATTTTTGGGTTCCCTCAACGGGGATGCTAGAATCCCTTTACGCCAACCTCGCCATGCCGATTCAGGAAAAAAATTATTGGCTCGAAACGGTAGCCACGCCCCCGGTCGAATCCGCCCGTGACCTGCCCGAAGATGTCGACGTCGCCGTTGTCGGCGGCGGCTTCTGCGGGCTTTCCGCGGCACGCTCTCTCGCCAAGGGCGGAGTGAACGTCGCCCTGTTCGAAGCCGAAACTTTTGGCTGGGGCGCGAGCTGCCGCAACGGCGGCATGGTCCTCACCGGAATGAAATTGCCGGTGAGGACGCTCATCAAGCGCTACGGCAAAGAAGCGGTGCGCGAGATGTACGCCGCTTCTCTCGAGTCCGTTGACTGCGTCGAGCAGATCGTGCGCGACGAAAACATCGACTGCAATTTCTCGCGCTGCGGCCATCTGGAAGTTGCCTGCAAACCATCGCACTTCGACGGCTACGAGAAATTCGCAGCGGTCATCCAGCGCGAATTCCATCACGCCCTGCGCATCGTTTCGAAAAACGAGCTGCGCGGCGAAATCGGCTCAGACATTTATTTTGGCGGTATGGTGGACGAAACCAGCGCTGGGCTGAATCCGGCGCGTTACGTCGCTGGCCTGGCGCATGCCGCACAGCGCGCCGGCGCCTGTCTGCACGACCACACGCGCGTCGAAAAAATCGAAGCTGATTCGCAGAACGGCGCGCGCAAATTCCGCCTGCGTACTGCCCGCGGCGCCATCACCGCGGGCGAAGTGATTCTTGCCAGCGGCGCGTACGCGACGGAAGCTACTCCCGCGCTGCGAAAAAAGATCATTCCCATAGGCTCGTACATTATCGCAACCGAAGTGCTGCCGCCCGATCTCGCATGTGAACTCAGTCCGCGCAACCGCATGATCTATGACTCCAAGCACTTCCTCTACTACTACCGGCTGACTCCGGACCATCGCATGCTTTTCGGCGGGCGTGCCGCATTTTTCCCCGAAAACGAAAACACCGTTCGCCAGAGCGCGGAGATTCTTCGCCGCGGCATGATCACGGTGTATCCGCAACTTCGCGATACCAAAGTCGAATACCTCTGGGGCGGCACGCTGGACTTCACTCTGGACCTGATGCCGCACGCCGGAAAAATCAACGATATGTATTTTGCGGCGGGCTTTGCGGGCCACGGCGTCGCCGCCGCCACGTGGTTCGGCACGAAACTCGCCGATATGGTGTGCGGCCGAGCGGATGGCACACCGTTTGCCAAGATTCCGTTTCCCCCGGCACCCTTCGGCCTGCGCAGCGGGAACACTTGGGCGCTTCCGCTCGCCGGTTTGTGGTACCGGATGCTGGATGTCCTCACCTGAGAGTCCCAAGTTTTAAGCTAGCTAAGTCCCAAGCAGGAAGACGAAAACTTCTGACACATCTTTGTGAGATCTTCGGGCAAATGCGCCACCCCTCCAGGCGTGAACTACAATGCCCGGGGATGAAATTTGCGAATCACGAAGTACATCGGCAGGGCCAGCAGCACCGGCACGGGTCCCCACTTGAGCCCAAACCGATCGCTGCCCACCAGAGCGACAAAGCTCATCGCCAGCGGAGCCGCCACCACGTAGAAAAGTCCTGCGCGGTGCCAGGGAATGCGAAACGGGCGCGGTATCTCGGGCTTGGTCTGGCGCAAACGCCACGAAAGGACCGTCAGAATGGTCACGCCAATGCGCAGCCAGACGTAAATCGTCAGTAGCTGCACCATCGTTTTTTGCGCGAGTAATGCATAGACCGCCGAAGAAGCGATGATGGCCGTCCACGGCGTTCCATAGCCCGGGTGCCGCGCGGAAAAGGCAGCGGGAAGGTAGCCGTCTTCCGCCATGGTCGAAGGCATGCGCGTGCTCGTCAGCACCGTGCCATTGAGCAGCGCAACGTTGCCGATCATCGCGGCGATGGTGATGGGAATGGCCAGCCAGGGCCCGCCGATGAGCTGTGCCGCATTGGAAAAATAGCCGGTGCGCCACTCCTGCCAGTTTCCTAGGGCGGCGAGCGAAAACAGCGTCGGCAGAAAATACGTCGCAACGGAAAGCGGCACGACGATAGCGAACGCACGGGGATAAGTGCGCTGCGGATCTTCTACCTCTTCGGCGACGCTCGAAAGTTGTTCGTAGCCGGAATAGAGCCAGAGACCGAGCGCCAGTCCAGCGCCAAGTACCTGAAATTTGGACGCGTGCGGCGGGACAAAAGGCGAAAACGGAGTGTGCCGCCACTTCAGCGCGGCGACGATGCACAGGGCGGCTACGACGGCAAGCACAGAGACTTCCAGAATCGTCGATACGATCCCAACCATGTGGATCCCGCGCACGTTCACGAAGCAAATTAGGGCGATCAAAGTGAAAGCAAAGGCGTAATGGGTCCCGCTGCCCACCGGCTGGAAGTAAATCGAGATGAAGTCGGTGAGATAGTCGGCGAATAGAACGGCGTAGGTGGCGGCGAGCAGGAACGAAGCGCTCCAGTTCCACCAGCCTGCGAGGAATCCCCAGAAGTCGCCGAATCCCGCGCGCACCCAGCGGTAAAAGCCGCCCTCGACCGGAATGGCCGTGGTTAGTTCGGCGGAGACGAGCGAAACCGGGATCGACCAGAACAGTGGAATGAACAAGAGATAGAGCAGCGTTAGGCCGGGGCCGCTCTTCCTGACCATGTCCTCGAGGCCAAAGGGGCCACCGGTGGCATAGGCGTACATTACGAAGACAAAGGGTAATAGGCTGGCCTTGCGCACGCCGCAGGTGCTGCTCGGAGACCTTGGGGAAGCGGACTTGAGACTCTCGTTTCGCTCGCTGGGAATTTTCTTCGTCCTCCACACCGGGCGAAAAGTTTACTGTGGACAGTTGACGATTCACAGAAAGAAAAACAGAGTGGGGGAAGCGAACGCGGACGGCGGAGAGAGGGGGGCGACCGATGCCCCCTAGTCTTTGTATAAGTGTTGCTGCTAAAGAGCTTAGTTTGAGACCTAAGTCGTTTAGAATGAGCACTTGCGTGCCTACATGTCGCAACGTTTACTAAAGCGAAACAGAAACCACGTTTTTTGGAGCGTTACTGTTTCGGTGTGATATATTGCCGCTGACCGAAGTGATTGAGGGCTTCGGACCAGACCTTCCATTTTGAGTGGTTCTCTCAGGAAATCCCCCAGCCTCGAGGGCTCTTGGCCGAAGGCACTCGCCGCGTGCTCGATTCTATAGCGGCGTGGGCAGGCCAATGCGACCCCTGATAACAACGCTGCAGCTCACTCTGTTACTTTCCGTTGTGTCGGTGCTCGGCGCAAATTCACTCGCGCAGGAAAAATCCAGTCCTCCTGGGCGCTCGGATAGTTCTCCCAGGAAAATCCTTCCCGCGAAAAGCCGGGCGCAGGCCGCTTCAGAAAAACAGTCTCCCCCAGGGTTTTCCGCTGAGCACGAAGACAATGCCGAGCTGATTCGCAAGCGCGCGGAATGGTTTTATAAGCAGCGCAGCTCTGCCGGCGGTCATATTCCCGCGGGCGCCCGGCTGAAGGCTTTGCAACACATGCGGCGCATGATGGTTGCGGAGGGGAAGCTCGCGCTCCGGCCCGATGGGAGCTATGCGACGGCAACGCCGCTCGTGGGCCCCGCCGTGGGCGGAACATGGTCTGCACTCGGCCCGACACCCACGTCCGGCGGGTTTTTTAGCCCGGTCAGCGGGCGCATCGAGGCGATCGCTAGCGATCCGAGCGACCCCTCTGGGAATACAGTCCTCATTGGAGGTGCGCAGGGCGGCATCTGGCGTTCCACCGATGCCGGTGCAACGTGGACGGCTGTAGGGGACCAAAACGCGTCCCTGGCAATGGGTTCGCTTGCCTTCGCTCCCTCGAATCCTGCCATTGTTTACGCGGGCACGGGTGAGCAAGCCTCGATTGGCTTTGACGTTTACTACGGTGCTGGCGTTCTGAAGTCGACCGATCATGGCCAAACCTGGACGCAGACCTGCACGACTGCCAGCTCCGCGTGTCCCTTCATCGGTCCTTTCACCAACACGCTGAATTTCGGTTTCTTCAACGACGGGGGCGCACGTATTAGCTATGTTGCCGTAAATCCCAGCAATCCAAATCTCCTGCTGGTTGGCGCGCAGATTCCGCGAGTCGGAGGAACAGCCAGCGAAACCGCCGGAGGGATTTACTGCTCCTCGGACGGCGGAGGTACTTGGGTGCCGCTTTTGAGCGGCGAAGCAGGCTCGTTCGTCGGGTTTGCGACTTCCAGCATTGCTTATGCCGCCCTCGGGCGACCTTCCGGGACAGACACGGGAGCCACCAACCCGAACGGCATCTACAAATCCACAAACGCCAACGCGGCCTCGTGCGGCGCGATCACTTTCAGCCCCGTTGCTCAACAGCCGACCACGCAATCCATGGGCCGCATTGATCTGGGCATCGCGCCTAGTGACACCACGGGGAACACGGTTTATGCCTCAATTGCCGATGGCCAGGAAGGCTCTCGTACGAACTTGGGTGTTTTTGTCACCACGAATGGAGGCACTTCCTGGACGCAAACTTCCGCGCCCGACGTCTGTCGCAACCAATGCTGGTACGACAACGTGATCAAGGTGGACCCGGCCAATGCGAATATCGCTTTCCTCGGCGGCTCGTCTGTCGCTAATTTTCCTCCGCCTCCAACGCCATCTACGTTCCAGTGGGTGATGCGCTCCACGAACGGAGGGGCCACATGGAGCCCCGCTATTCCCACGCCGACGGGGCCCGGAGACCCCACGGTGCCGCACGTCGACGAGCACGCGATGGCGTTTGTCAAGTTGCCTTCCGGGACAATGCGGTTGTATCTCGGCAACGACGGCGGCCTCTGGCGCACGGACGATGCCGAGGCGTCAACGGTGACGTGGACAAACCTGAACCAGAACCTTACGCTCACGCAGTTCTATCCAAATCTCTCGGTGAATCCTTCCAACCCCGCGATCGCCTATGGCGGCGCGCAGGACAACGGCAGCCAGGTGTTTCAAGGCCACCCCAATTGGATAGGCAACGGAAGCTGCGGCGACGGCGGCCAGACGGCTGTTGATTTTCAGATTCCTACGTCGGTCTACATCACCTGCCAGTTCATCGCCATCCTTTTCTCACCGACGGGCGGAACCGACCCGACTTCGTATATTTTCGTGGGGGACGGTATAGACCCCACCGGCACGGATGCCGTTGATTTTATTCCTCCCATCGCCACGGATCCTTCCACGCCCGGCCGCGTTTATTTCGGGACGGACCACGTTTATCAAAGCAATGGCAACGGGAATACTTTCACGGCCATTTCCGGAGCACTCCCGACAGGGGAGGAAAACTACCTCACGGCTTTCGGCATTTCTCCGAATAATCCTGCGGTCGTTTATGCCGGAGCGAATGGCGGCGATATTTTCGTCGCCACCAATGTGGCCGCGGGGAGCGCCACCTTTTCGCAGGTGGCGGGACAGGCGCAGCATCCGCTCCGTAACGTTACCGCTCTCGCCGTGGATCCGCACGACCCAACGGGCAATACCGTGTACGCCGCCTTCTCCGGCTTCGCCGTGTCCGGTCAGGACACTATGGGCCACATTTTTGCGAGCATGAATGGCGGTGCGGGGTGGGCCGATGTGAGTTGCTCGGTCGCGGGAGGGTGTCAAAATCCTGTGGCTACAGACCTTCCTAACATCCCTGTCAACGACCTCGTCATTGATCCTGATCTTCCTGGAATTATCTATGCCGCAACCGATATTGGCGTTTTCCAAGGAACTTGCACGGGAACAGCTTGCTCCTGGAATACGCTCGGCGCTGGCCTGCCCAACGTGGCAGTGCTTTCCTTGAAGCTGCATGAGCCGTCCCGCACATTGGTGGCTGCGACGCACGGCCGCGGCGCTTGGTCCCTGGTTCTGACGAACGCCCCTTTGCCGGTTGGTCCGCACATTAGCTCGCTTTCGCCCATCTCCGCTCAGGCGGGTGCCACTTCTCCCCTGACCTTAGCGGTGCATGGCAGCGGTCTGACAAATGGCACGGTACAGTGGAAGGCGGGAAGCACAACCACGGCTCTGGCCACCACGGTTGTCTCGGACAGCCAAGTGACCGCGACGGTCCCCACATCTCTGCTTGCCACCGGCGGACCGGCTCAGGTGTTTATCTCGGTGGCCGCTGCAAACAGCAATCAGCTCACGTTTGGCGTTCTTTTTGGACTCCCTACGATTTCCAGCGCCACCCCGGGCAGTGCCCCTGTGAATACCGCAGCCCCCCAGACCATCACCGTGACCGGGACGAACTTCTCGAACAACTCCCAGGCCATGCTGAATCCCGATTTCCCCCCGGGAAATGGTCAGCCGAACGGGCAGGTTCTTATTCCGACCACCGTGCAATCTTCCACGCAATTGACGGCCACGATTCCAGCCAGCTACTTGGCTAATTTCGGCAGCACGAATTCTGTTGGCGTGCACACTCCACCGCCCGGCGGCGGAACAACCTTCTCGCCGCCTCCCACGGGCACCGGAACAACGCCGCTGCCAACGTTCACCGTTGTCGCGCCCGCGCCACTGAACGACAACTTCGCCAACGCCATCGCCATTACAGGCAATTCTTTCGCGGACACCAGGGACAGCTCCGCAGCGACTACCGAGACAGCGGACCCTAGTCCCCCCTGCGTTTTGGAGGGCAGCACAGGCGGGCGGTTCAACTCGATTTGGTACCAGTTCTCCCCCGCTTCGGGAGGTGCGGCTAATCTTGACACTTCGGGGAGCAATTACGACACCGTGCTCTCGATTTGGACTGGTTCCGCCGGCAGCCTTGCTTCGGTTGCTTGCAATAACGGAATTGTGGGCCCCGGCATCGTCATTGTTAACCAGTTGCGGAATGTGAATCTGACCGGGGGGACCACCTACTACATTATGGTTAGCTCTTTTGGCCCGCCGGATCCCAACCCGGTGGCTTTGGGCGGCAAGAGTGTCTTGAATTTCTCGTTTACTCCGGCCCCCGACTTCTTGCTGGCGGCAACGGGAACCACTACACAGACGATCAATGCGGGCCAGACAGCGACATTCACGAACGCCATCACGGTTACACCGCAGAATGGCTTTGCTTCGCAGGTGAGCCTATCCTGCTCTCTCCCCGTTGCGCAAACGTCCTGTGCCGTCAACCCGAACATGCTCGCAAATGGCAACGGTACGGCTAGCGTCAGCGTGACCACTATGGCTCACGGGATCGCGCCGCCGTGGGGGCGGTTCTACCTGTGCCCGCGGTGGGTTCCGCTCTTATTGCTCACCTTGTTACTGGCCATCGTCCTTTTGCGGTTTGCTCGCACGCGGCGCCAGCGTCTCGCCGGGGCTCTGCCCCTCGCCGTGATGCTGTGGCTGCTTCTGCTGCAAGCGATGGGTTGCAGCGGGGTTAGTTCCGGCCCGCCGCCTGCAACGGGAACTCCCGCAGGCATTTACACGATCACGGTGACTGGCAGCTCCGGAAGCACGACGCACACCACGACGCTAACGCTGACCGTGAACTGAGATGTTCCCTGTAGCCGAGGCCCGTCTGCCTAGCCGTTCCCCGGCTGTTTGGAACGGAGCCTAACCAGCGCTCACGTCTTCGGCTGCGTGAATTGCCATCCGAAGCGCCCCTTGATGCACAGGTTTCCTTGGGTGACGGAGTGGTCGAGCGGCGAACTCACTTTCACGATCTGCCCAGCCTGAGCGTCGACGGTAAGCTCGCAGCCCACGCCGCAATACGGGCAAATCGTTTCCGTGTGCGTCTGCCTCGATTCGTCCCACGTTCCCGCCTTGCGCATGTCGTATTCGGTTTTGCCCATCAGCGCGCCGGTCGGGCAGACGCCAATGCAATTCCCGCAATACACGCACGCCGAATCCGTCAGTGGAATTTCAAATTCCGTGGCAATGTGCGCGTGGAACCCGCGCCCGGCAACGCTAATCGCGAACGTGTTTTGGGCGTCCACGCCGCAAGCTTCCACGCATTTGTAGCAGAGGATGCACTTCGAGTAGTCGCGCACGTACAGTTCGTTGTCAATTTTCTCCGGCTGCGCCACCGTGGCGGCTCGCGGCCCGAATTTCTCCCTCCGCGCTGCGTAGCGTTTCATGTACTCCTGCAGTTGCGGTGCCGTTCGTACCTCCACGGACGAGGCGAGAAATTCCAGCACCACGCGCCGGCTCAGCCGGACTCGTTCCGAATCGGTGTGAATCACCATGCCAGCTTCCACTTTTCGCGAGCACGCCGGCACCAGCGCGCGCGAGCCTTCTAACTCGACGACGCACACGCGGCAAACATTGACTGGAGTCAGTGTTTCAAGAAAACAAAGCGTCGGCGTCTCGATTCGCAGTTTTTTCGCAGCCTCCAGAATCGTTGCGCCTTCGGCAACTGCCACGCGATTTCCATCAATGATAATTTCGAATTGACGACGCGCGACCCCCGGAGGAATTTCCGGCGCGGGCGCCGGCGGGATCGGAGTCAAAGGCGACGGCGCTTGCGCTTGTTCGCTCATGAAAAAAGACTCCAGCGATCCATCGCCGAAAGGATTGCGCCGGAAGCGGTTTGCCCCAGCCCGCAAATCGAAGCATCGCGCATCGCCTGCGCCATCTCCTTCAGCAGCGCGGTTTCCTGTTCGTTCGAACCGAGCGGCTTGCGTTGCACCAGCCGTTCGAGCAATTCTTCCTGCCGTATCGTCCCGACGCGACACGGCACGCACTGCCCGCACGTCTCGCTGCGGAAAAATGCGGCGATGCGCAGAAGAATTTGCTTCAAGTCCACGGAATCGTCGAACAGCATCACGACCCCTGAGCCAAGCGTCGCGCCGATGGCACGTGTGCCTTCGAAGGTGAGCGCGGTATCGAGTTCCTTTGGGGAGACAAAGCTTCCCGCCGCGCCGCCGAGCAGAACGGCTTGCAGCCGGCCGGTTCCGCCGACTCCACCGGCCATTTCGATGACGTTGCGGATCGTGGGCCCAAGGGAAACTTCGTATACGCCCGGACAAACGACATGCCCGGAAACACAAAACAATCGGTATCCCGAAGAATTGGCGGTGCCCACGCGTGCGTATGCCGCGCCGCCGCTCAAAATAACTTCCGGAACGTTGACCAGCGTTTCGACGTTGTTGACGACCGTGGGCTGATGAAACAACCCGCTTTGCGTGGGAAACGGCGGCTTGTTGCGCGGCTCTCCACGGTAGCCCTCAATGGAATTGAACAACGCTGTTTCTTCACCGCAGATGTACGCGCCCGCGCCGCGGCGAATTTCGACGTCCAACGAAAATCCGCTGCCCAAAATGCTTTCACCCAGCAAGTTCTGCGCGCGCGCCGTCCGAATCGCGTGTCCCAGCCGCTCCGTCGCTAGGGGATATTCTCCGCGAATATAGATGTAGCCCTTGTTCGCGCCGGCCGCGAACGCCGCAATCGTCATGCCTTCCAAAACGGCGAACGGATGGCCTTCCATCAGGATGCGGTCCTTGAAGGTGCCCGGCTCGGATTCGTCGGCGTTGCAAATCACATAGTGCGGACGATTCGAATTGCGCTGGAGATGCACGGCCTCCCATTTTTTGCCCGCAGGGAACGCCGCGCCTCCCCGGCCGAGAAGTTTCGAATCCATGACCTCGCGAATGACGCGCTCCGGGCCCCATTGGAGTGCTCTCCGCAACGCCTCATAACCGCCCAGACGCCGGTAGTCATCGAGGCTGGCCGGATCCACTTGCCCCACACCGCGCAAGAGCCGCAATTGCGGTTGCCCGGCTTGCGGGACCGAAACCTTTGCATCGATCGAATCAATTTGTTCAAGCAGCTTTCCGCTCGCTGCTTCGGTAAGGGTCGATGAAATGCCCTCCGCTTTGGCCGGCGCTATCACGCGCTCGCGAGGCGTTTCTCCCGCCGCGGTAATCAACGCACCCGGCGCGCGCTCGCAAAGGCCCAGGCACGAACTTCGCTGCCAAATGGCCTTGCCGCCAACGCACGGTTTTCCGGCTGGTCCAAGTTTGCGCTCAAGCTCCGCGCACAGTGCTCCGGCTCCGCGCGTCATACACGCAATGTCGTCGCATACGTGCGCCACCACGGGAGGGCGCGGCGTTAACGAAAACATTTCATAAAACGACGCAACGCCGTGGGCTTCGGCCGGCGGCACGCCCAGCTTTAGCGAAGCGTAATTCAATGCCCCTGGGCTGATCCATCCCATGCGTTGTTCGATCGCATGCAGCACGGGAAGAAGCAGATGGCGTTTCGAACGCAGTGGCAAGCCGTTGGAACTTGCTGCCGGTGCGCGCTCAACGTGTGAAGGCGCATGGTGTCCCGGAGCTTCCCGCTTTTCCAAGGCAGCATCGATGGCGGCTCGTTCCTCTGCGCTCGGCTTAGCCGCATTCAGGTGAAGGTCCACTCAGTGCTCCGCGCACTTCTCAATGCGAATCGCGGTGGCTTTGAATTCCGACGTTCCGGACTTTGGGTCCACCGCGTCAATCGTGAGGTCGTTCGTCGAGACTTGCTCGTGAAAGTGGACACAGAGGAAAGCAAGCCCGGGCCGCAAGCCCGGATCAAAGCGCACCGGCGCAAGCACCGATCCGCGGCGAGAACTGACGCGCACTGGCTCCCCTTCGCTAACGTGGTAACGCTTCCCATCTTCCGGCGAGAGGTCGAGCGTCGCCTCGCGGCGCAACGGAGAAGGGAATCGGCGGCTCTGCTCGCCGGTGTTGTAGGAATCCAAATGTCGTCCGGTGGTCAGCCGAATCGGATATTCGTCGCTTAGTTCGTCGACCGGCGGCTCGAACTCTACGACCGAAAAAGGCGCGCGCGGGCCAACGAGCGGTTCGCGCCACAACCGGCTGTGCAAATACATTTCGCCGGGGTGCGACTCATCGTAGCAAGGCCACTGAATCCCGCCGAGTTCCTCAAGCCGCTTGTAACTCATGCCCGCATGCATCGGGCTCAACGAACGCAGCTCATTCCAAATCGTTTCCGCATCCGGCTTGCCCCAGTCGCGGCCAAACCGCCTGGCGAGTTCGTAGATGATTTCCATGTCGTCGCGCGCGCCTTCGGGCAGCGGCACCGCCGCGCGCACGCGCTGAACGCGGCGCTCGCTGCTCGTCACCGTGCCTTCCGTTTCGCACCATCCCGCCGAGCCCGGGAGGATGACGTGGGCAAGTTCGGCGGTCTTTGTGTAAAAGAGGTCCTGCACCACCAGAAATTCCAGCCCGCTCATGAGCTTCACGGCGCGGTGACGGTCCGCTTCGGAGTCGATTGGATTTTCACCCAAAACGTAAAGCGCGGTGAGTTCACCGCGCTTCATCGCTTCAAACATCGCGCTTAAGTGCCAGCCGCGCTTCGGGTCGAGCCTTGCTCCATAGGCGCGTTCGAATTTCGCGCGCAACTCGGCGTTCTCCACGTGCTGGAAGCCCGGCAAGCGGTCCGGTATCGCGCCCATGTCACCGCCGCCCTGCACGTTGTTTTGCCCGCGCAGAGGATTGAGCCCGCTGCCGTAGCGCCCGACGTGTCCGGTGAGCAGGCCGAGATTGATCAGCGCCAGCACATTGTCGACGGCGTTGTGATGTTCGGTGATACCCAGCGTCCAGCAAATCTGCGCGCGCTCGGCCCTGGCGTAAGCGTGCGCGGTTTGGCGAATCACTTCCGCCGGGACGCCGGTCTCGCGTTCGGCGCGCTCCAGCGTGTATTTCTCGACGCCGGCGCGGTAAGCGTCGAATCCGCTCGTGGCATGTTGAATGAATTTCTCGTTTGCCAGACCCGAATGAATGATCTCGCGCGCCATCGCATTGGCCAGCGAAATATCGCCGCCAACGTCGGGGCCCAGCCACGTGTCGGCCCATTGCGCGGAGCTCGTCCGGCGCGGATCGATCACGAAGAGCTTCCCTCCGTTGCGAATCCCTTTCAGCACATGATGAAAAAAGATCGGATGCGTTTCCCGCGCGTTCGAGCCCCAAAGCAGGATCACGTTCGCCTCTTCCACCTCGCGGTACGAACTCGTCCCGCCGCCCGCTCCGAAAACCGTCGCCAGACCGACGACGCTCGGCGCGTGTCAAGTCCGGTTGCAGCTATCGATGTTGTTCGTGCCGATTACCGAGCGAACGAACTTTTGCGCCAGGTAGTTCAGCTCGTTGGTGGTTTTTGAACAACTGAACATCCCGAAGCTGCGCGGCCCGTGCTTTTCCACTTGCGCGCGGAAGCCCGCCGCGACGCCCTCCAGCGCCTCGTCCCAGGTCGCCGGCCGGTGCTTGCCATGCTCGCGAATCAACGGCGTTTTCAGCCTATCCTTGCCCCCATGATTCATGCCCGGCCCCTTGTTCTTTTCTTTCCCAACGTTCGCACTGGTTTGATTGTGCCCCAGCAAACTTATCCAGCACATGATAACTCTTTTCCGAGGCGCGTTCCTCTCGTTTGCTTCTCGTGAGCGGCACCTGCCCGATGCTCACGGAAGTTGTAGTGGCGGGTCTAGAGACCCGTGCCTTGCTGCGGGTCTTTTGCGGTCCCTGCGCCCCCGGTCACAAATTCCTGTTAACCCCGCCGGTCTCTCGTTCGTATCTATCTACAGACAAGCTAGCGCGGGATTTACCCGTTGAGGGAGGCGGATGGTGTGGAGAAGTCAACGCCCCTGGTCCAAAGTGGCGCGTTGGGCGTTCCTGCTGGCGATTTTTTCAGCGAGCTCGACGGCCCCTGTTGCACAATCCGCGCCAGCCCAGAAGAAACCTTCGCCCGCGGCGGCCACGCAGGGAAGCAAGGACCCCGAAGCCGTGCGCTCCGAGCTATTGGAATTGTTGCGGTTGAGCCCGAAGCTCACTGAGGTCATTGCAGCTGACCCGACTCTGCTCGCAGATGAAGCTTACGTGAGCCGCAACAACCCCGAGCTTGCTGACTTTCTCCGCAGCCACTCCGAAGTTGCTCGCAATCCAGAGTTTTACCTGTTCTTTCCTCCTAATTCCCTTGGCAAAGGGAGGCGGCAGAGGTTGCAGGCTATGGCCTGGCCTGAACTCCAAGGCTTTGGCGAGCCGCCAGTCATGTCCGGAATGCGGCAGGTACTCCCTTTTCTTGTGTTCGTCTTGATTCTCGCGGCGTTGCTCTGGGTTTTTCGTATCGTGCTCGAGAACAGCAAGTGGAACAAGCTCTTCAAGATGCAGAACGAGCTCCATAACAAACTGCTGGACAAGTGCAGTACAAACGAAGAGCTGCTTGCCTGGTTCCACAGCAGCGCCGGAAAGCCGTTTTTCGACCTGGCCACCATCGAGCCCCGCTCGGCAAACCCCCTGACCAGAGTCTTTCTGCCGCTGCAGTTCGGTATTGTGCTGGCCTTGGCAGGAGGGAGCTTCCTCTTTTTGCGCCCTAGCCTCCCCGAGGATGATGCCCGGCATTTCCTGATTCTTGGAACTTTGGCTTTTTCGCTCGGCATAGGCTTTATCATCTCAGCAGCAGCTTCTTACTTGCTGGCTCGCCATTTAGGATTGTTGCCCCAGTCAGGTAAGGCGCGTGAGACGAGTGCAAGCGATTGATCGCTTCCGCTAGCAAGGCCAATGAGATGAAAACCACCTCCGTCACGTGGCAAGGCGCGATTCGGCAACTGGACGTCGCCGATTCAGCAGATAGCCGTGGTCTGTCCATGAATGATGAGGCGTTTGCCAGCTTTTACCAACGTACCGCGCGCCCCGTCTGGAGCTACCTCGTCCATGTTTCCGGCAATCCTGCTCTGGCGGACGATTTGTTGCAGGAAAGCTATCTGCGTTTCTTGTGTGCCGCGCGCTGGAGCGATGGTGAAGGGGCTTGCCGGCGCTATCTGTTTCGCATTGCCACGAACCTTCTCCGTGATCATTGGCGCAAGCGCGCTCCCGCTTCGCTCGAGGGGCTCCCGGAAGAAGCCTTCGGTACGGTCCAGGGCCCCGACATTGCTCAACTCGACTCTCAAAAAATGCTTGCTCGCGCTTTCCATCGCCTGCGCCCCCGGGAGCGACAATTGCTCTGGCTCGCTTATGCGGAAGGGGCAACACATGCCGAAATCGCGGAGATTACCGGACTGCGAACGGCGGGAATTCGCATTCTGTTGTATCGTGCCAGGCGGAAGCTGGCCCACCTTCTCCAACAACGCCCGGCGACGCCGGAGAAAGGATCATGAATTTGTTCTTCTGCGCCTCGGAAAAGGAACTGGAAACAGCGCTCCGCCAAGGCCGCTGGCCGCAAGCTGGCGATCCGGATCTGCGCGTTCATGTGGAAGGCTGCCGCCGTTGCCAGGAACTTGTTTTGGCCATGCAAACTTTGCAAAGGGCGAAATCGAACGGGGAGCGACTGGCCCGGCTGCCATCTCCCGGCTTGCTGTGGTGGCGCGCCCAACTGCGTCGCCGGAAGGAAGCCATCCAAAGCGTCACCGAACCCCTGGCCCTCGCGGAAAAAATCGGCCTGCTCGGCTTGTTTGCGGCTTTTTGCGTCATGGTATGGCAAGGGAGCCAGTCCGCTGATTTTCTGAGCCTTTTTCAAGGCCTTTCGAGTTCCGGCCTTTCTCAACTGGAAGAACTGTGGGCGGCGGCATCCGGTGCGAGCGCCTGGATGATAGTCCTGGGAGTCACGGCCCTGGGTATACTGGCTTTCTTTGCGGGTTTTGCCATTTTCCTGCTGAGAGACGAAGGTTAGAGCGCCCCTGACAAAACGTGCCAATGGAACCTTTGTCCATCCTTGACGTCTAAGGACAGTGGAGTCTGATACGGTGGAAACCGCAGGCAGCACGATCAGACAAACGGAGCCCGATAACGGCAATACGGGCGCTGGTTCCCACACCCGGCCGCCCAGTCTTCACCCTGCTTGGCAATCTCTGATTCGCTTCTGCCACGATATGGGCCATGGCGAAATTGAATGCCTCAAGATCCAAGATGGCCTGCCCGTTTCTGCGGAGGTAGTCAGAAAGAAAATTCGCTGGTCCTGAGCTAAGCAAGAACCGAAGGAAATCAGCTTTCGGCTGACCGTACAAATCGGAGGCCGCCATGTGCTTCCCGCACAGGGCGGCCTTCTTGCGTCTGGAGACGTCTCATGTCGCCTCGCAACTGTTTCCGGCAAGCGATCTTCACGCGAATCGTCCTAAGCGCACGCGTGGCCGTAATATCTGTCGCCGTATGCCTCTCGAGCGCTGCTGCCTTTGCTCAAGACAAGTCACTGACCAACCATTTACTGAAACGCGCCGAAGCCGGATATCTTCAAGAGCAACTCGAGGTCGCGCGCGCGTTTCAACTTGGATTGGGCGTGGATCGCGATCCCGCTGAAGCCGCGCGCTGGTTTCGCAGAGCGGCGGATCAAGGAAATCCACAGGCCCAGTTTCAGCTCGGTTTTCTGTATAGGATTGGTTCCGGAGTGCAACAGGATGATCACGAGGCCTTCCAGTGGTTTCAGCGCGCGGCGCTGGAAGACTATGCCCCAGCTCAGTTTGACCTCGCCATGCTTCTGCTTCAGGGTTGGGGTGTTTCCCGGGATCTCCCGCAAGCGGCTCACTGGTTGATGAAGGCTGCTCAACAGGGGCTTCCGCAAGCCGAAATTAATCTTGCCATCCTTTATTTCCATGGATACGGAGTTCCTGTCGACCCGGCGGAGGGCATGCGCCGGCTGCGCAAAGCCGCCAAACGCCATTTTGCCCCCGCCGAGTTCCTGCTGGGCTCATGGTATGAGACCTCCCCCATGTCGGGAACGGAGAAGAATCCGGCACAGGCCGCTTATTGGTACCGCAGGGCTGCGCAGCAAGGATACGCGCCTGCTCAAGACAATCTTGGAGTTCTGTACGATAAAGGCGCCGGCGTTCCCGCGGACAACGAGCAGGCCAGGAAGTGGTACCGCTTAGCCGCCGAACAGGGCGATGGCACCGCCGCCGCCAATCTCGCTCATAACTACGCCGACCCTCACAATGCAAAACCCGACCTGGCTTCCGCGTACTTCTGGGCCCTTTTGGCCCTGCACTACCCTCCGCTTCACTCCCCGCCGTTGCCAGCCTCCTTTGCAGCCAACCTGCATGCTGGGCTGTCATCGGAGGAGGCGGCTCGTATCGAAGCGCAAGCCCAGGAATGGGTCCAAGCACATCCGTCAGGCCCGGACGCCCGGCACGACGATTGGTTGACTCTGTTGCTTACCGAATCGGACGCCGCCCCTCCTCCATAGCCCGTAGGACCACCTGATCCGTCCGAGCGTAGCGGCGGGGCAACCCCAAGCCTGTCATCCCGGCCCTCACCGAGGCGGTCTTCCACATGAGCTGAGGACGGAGGGATCTGCGTCTTAATCCTTGGTTTTCTGGTTCAGTTCGCACGAACCGGGGAGACCACTGGGGAGACCACCCTCCTCGGCGAATGCCGCGAAGCCAGCCCTGCGGTTCCCGCCGCCGCAAACAAAGGATCGCTCAACGCCGCGTGCTCTCTCGCCTCCTTCTCGAAGCGGTAAGACTCGATGACCTTGGCGACAACTTCCGGCAAATTTTCATCGCACGGCACGTTTTCCAGAATTTCCTCGCCTGCCACGGCCTGCGGCCCGGTCAGGCCGCCCGCGTAAATCGCCACGGCATCGGTGAGCTTTCCCCCCAGTCTGGTTTTGAATCCCCGAAATCCGATGTCTGCCGCTTGATGGTTCCCGCAACCGGCAGGACAGCCCGACCAATGAATCTTTAGGGGATTTCCGCTGGCCCCAAGCCGCTGTTCCAAAGCCTCAGAAAGCGCAACCGCGCGGCTCTTCGTTTCGATAAGCGCCAGATTGCAATAGTCCGTTCCTACGCAAGCCACCATATTGCGCAGGAAAGGCGACGGACGCGGCGAAAACTCCTTCAGCAAGGGTTCTGCAAGCAGCCCGCCGGCGGAGTCCGCGGGAACATTGGGAATGATGGCGTTTTGCGCGGTCGTGAGGCGAATTTCGCCATTCCCATAAATTTCTGCCAGCCGCGCGAGTTCGTCCAGTTGTTCAGAATGGACTCGGCCAGTGGGAATGCACAGCCCTACCGCGCAAAGCCCGTCTTGCTTTTGCCTGGTTCGGCCAAGGTGGTCGGCATGCGCCGAGCTTCGCATGTCCCTCCCTTGAAACGCCAATTCGTGACCCAGCCGTTCGATGAGCTCCGTGCGCAAACGCGACAGGCCCCATTGTTCGATGAGAAAAGCAAATCGGCACTTCGAGCGCGCCTCGCGGGGGCCGTGATCTCGATAAATTTTGATCAGTTCCAGCACCACGGGTGCCGCCTGAAAAGCTTCCACAAAAACATTCAGCGGCGAAGCAACGGTAAAGCCTCCCGAGCCCATCTTTCCGCCGACAAGCACGTTGAAACCAATGCGGCCCGCTTTCTTTGCAGGAATCAGCGCGATGTCCTGCGACTCGGCATGCGTGCAATTGTCCAGGCAGCCGGAAACCGTGATGTTGAACTTGCGCGGCAGGTTGGTGAACTCCGGGTTACCATCGCGGCCCACGATAATGCGGTCCAAGTCCTGCACGACCGGGGACGCATCCAGCAATTCGTGCGGGTTCAGGCCGGCAAGAGGACAGCCGTTGATGTTTCGAACGTTGTCAATGCCGGTTTGCAGTGAGCGCAGGTCCACACCTTCTAACTTCTCCCAAATTTCTGGCACGCCCTTCAGCGTGAATCCGCGCAGCTCCATCTGCTGTCGTGTCGTGATGTCCACGACGCCATTGCCCAGCCTCCGCGAAAGCTCCGCAATGGCTCGGAGTTGCTCTGCTCGCGTGAACCCGTTGGGCATCCGGATGCGCATCATGAATTTGCCCGGTGTCGGCCGGCGGTAGAAAACTCCGACCCATTTCAACAATTCTTTTTCCGCGGGAGTGAGAGATTCCGCGCCGCGTTCGATGATTTGCGGAAGTTGTTCCAGGATGCGCAGCCCGTCGCCTCCCACCGACGCCTTATGGCTTTCTACGCTGTTTGCGGGAACCGTCGTTTCACTGGCCACTAGCCACTCGTCACTCGCCACTGGTTTACCGCCTCGGGCTGGCTGTTCTGCTTTTTCTCGCCGCTCGTCACTGGTTCCTTCATGCTGGCACTCTCATCCGCGCCAGGGCAAACGCAAAGTTCTGCTGCCTTCTATTGAAAATTCTGAAAACTGATGCGATAAGGCCAGGAAAAGGCCCTACAGCGGAAGAAGAGCTGCTGGAGATCGTCATGCGCCGCTGCGAACGCGGCAGCACGCTGCTAACTTCCAACCGCCCCGTGGAAGACGATGGAAGACGGGGGGGAAGTGCTTGGCCACAGCGCCGCGGTCACTGTCATGCTCGACCGCTTGCTCCACCACGGCCATCTCCTCAAATGGGGACTCCGAAGTTGGAAGACGAAAACCGACTTGCCTGACCAGGTCAAGTTGTCCGTATCAGTGCCAATTGCAACGAAGGCCTTGCCGCAGTCAGCCGGAGGTCATCTTCCCAACCGAGGGGTGCTGGGAGGTCACAGGCGAAGTCGGTGAGACCAGCCTGACCTTCGTAACCCGCAGTAAAGGCCGCTACCTGGTGGTCCGCAGGCCCTTGATCGATTCGTTTTGGCGGAAAGTCGGATGCTAGTGCGATCCGCACCGCACTTGCACTTCCGACGCGAGATCGGGATCCATGAGCGCGGTCCGGCCGTTCAGCGCCGAGCAAACTTGCTGCGAAGTGACGCCCAAAGTGCCCCGCAAGTCCGCGCCCGTCAGATTCGCTCCGTCCGTCTCAGCTCCCCGGAGAACCGCGCCCGTCAGGTTCGCTCCTCTTAAGTCCGCGTCCTTTAAATCCGCATCCAAAAAAATCGTTCCCTTGCACAGCGCGCCAGTCAAGCTAGCGTTTGCGAGCCGGGCCGAGGAAAGGTCAGTTTGCTCCAAATTGGCGAAGGAAAGCACCGCGTGTTCGAGCCGGGCGTCCCTCATGTCGCTGCGCGAAAGGTCCGTGCGCAAAAGCTGCCCGTTGGTCAAATTGATGGCATACAGCGAAGCGCCGGAAATGCGGGCGTTCGATAGCACCGAGTTTTCAAAGGTCCCGTAGGACAAATCCGAAAAACGCATGTCCGCAGCGGAAAAATTCGCCCCCGTCGCGTTGGCGGAGACCAGCACCGCGTGCGAAAGCAGCGTGCGATCAAAAATTCCCGATCGCAGCAAAGTTTCTCGCAAATTCGCGCCCCTCAAGTCCCCTTCGGACAAATAAATGCCTTCGAGGTTGGCGCGCCACAATTTCGCGTTCACCAAAAACGCGTGGTAGGCGCGCGCGTAACGCAGATTCATTTCGTTCAGGTGCGCGCCGGAAATTTTCGCAACATTTTCGTCCGTCCACGGTGTGCCTTTGGGAAGCGGCGTCGAAAGCGAGGCTTCCGTCAAGTCCGCGTAGGGCCGGTAGCCCACGGACTGAAAAACCGTGGCGGCCCAGCGGCGTGGATCGGCGGCAGACGCGGCAGCGACCCCCGTTTTGTCAGAGGGCAGGCCGCGATTCACGCCCAGCGAGATGACGAAAAGAACGACTCCTGCCGCGAGCGCCGAGCGCGTTGTTCCCAGGATCATGCGCAAAACATTTCTCGATTTTGGCACGCGAATATCACCCGGCCGAAGGACGCGTGACACGATGAAAGGAACGCTGGTAGCCGTGCCAACCGCGGCAGTGGTCAGAAAAACGTGAAGCAGCGTTCCGCGAAAATCCTGGCATGTCAGGTAGCGCAGCCAGAAGAAAAATAGCGTGACCGGAACAATCCAGTACGCAAGCAGCGTCGAAAGAGCCGATTCGAACGCAGTCATGGCCGCGCGAGATTCCCCCTGCCAGCGAAAATGCCGCCGCACCAGGCCCATCAGATACCACGGCCCGTCTTTTTCAAGCGTTTGTCCATCGGGAAACACTGCAGGCAATGCCGCCATGCTGCCCCACAAACGCAGAAGCAAAAAATGGAAACGCAGCGACAAAACCAGAAGCACGATGGGCCCCCCGAGAAAAAGTCCGGTCGTCGGCAGCAGGTTTCCCAGCTTGGGGAAGGGCAGCGCCGACGAATTCAGCAGCAGCCGCACGTCGGTGGTGTAGATCATCAGCAGGCAGCAGAGAAGGCTCAGCCCAACCGTCAAAAAATAAAACCACCGCGCCACTTTCGTCGCGTCGCCGATGGCCTTCGAACTGTCCACCGCGGAAATCGATTCGGGAAGCACGGCGTCGAAAAGGTTGGTTCCTCCGAGGCGTCCAAACCAGAGTCCGTCCGCGCCATACACATTGGCACCCATCAAATTCGCGCCCCTCAATTCCGTCCCCAATAAATTGGCATTCTGTAAATTGGCGCGAACTAGACTGGCTCCCCTCAGGTTCGCCATCGAAAGGTCCGCTCCCGCCAAATTAACTCGATGGAGCACAGCGGACTGCAAATTGACGCCGGTCAAATCCGCTTTCGCCAAATTGACGCCGGTGAGGTCGGCTCTCGCGCCCGTTTCTCCCCCGGATTCGACCCACTGTTTGTGCTGATCCAGAATTTCGGCGAGATCGATCAGAGAAATTCCGACAGTGCCTTCACCGCCAGAAGCTTCGGCAGCGAGCGAAGATTTCTCTTTCGCTTTGGGTTCGATCGTGATTTCGGTTTTGAGTTCTTCCACTTCTTTGATTGACTGAATGTCCGGAGCCATTTGCACACTTTCCCCCGACGGATTATCTTCGCCCATACGCGCGCCTGGCCGCGGATTCCGTTTTGAATCCGCGCAAATGCCATCCCCCCACTTTCGAGTCCACAAGGAAGTGACGCTGGGTCTTCCAATCCTCTCTCACCAGCGGTGTGGAAATCGCCTGACCGAAGGTACAGGTTGCGCCAGAGGTAACGGTGGGGTCAATAAAAGAATGTGGGAGAGAAAAGCAAGAGAGGAGCCGCGGATTAGAGTGGATTGGCGCGGATTAAAGCTCTGAAGACTGCAGCGGAAGATTCCTTCCGGAGTTTATCGGCGAAAATCGGAGGGAATCCGCCACCAGTGCTCCGCCCCAAAAAACTGGAGCCGGGGCGCTTCGCTGAGGGGCCAAGGCACCCCGGCTGATCCTGCCCGCCTCCGCAGTGTGCGAGCAAGAAACCCGGAAGAAACTCTTTTGCCGCAGGCTGGCCTACCTTTGGGGACTGGATCCTGCGAACTTTTGCCAGTTTGTTAAAAACCCGAGGACTGTGGTCTGCCTGCGCAGCGGAGAATTATCGATCATCGTCGCCGCGAAGGAATTCGTACCGCTCGATCGCGGCAACCACACCCACGGCGCCTTCCTCGCGCGGTTCGGTGCGTTGCACGCGGCCAAGGCAGCGCACGCGCACCGGACCGGCCATGGTAATTTCGTTGGGCAGCGTCAGCAGAATCTCGACGGGCGAGCCTTCTTTGACGTCCTTGGAAAGATAGAAGTAGACACCGCGGGAGCTAACGTCCCGCGATTCGGTGCTGGTTTCGCCGACGGCAGCGCCCGTCGTCCAGCGAACCGTAAGCGGCAGCCGCATGGTAAAACGCTGAGTAGCACGGCGTTCAGAACCCGTCAAGACAGCCCTCCTGACCGAAACCAAAGTGTATCCGGGGGACCGGGCAGCAAACAATAGGACGTCCGATACAAAATCGATTCAACACTGAGAAGTACGAAGGTACTAGCACGCTTCGCGAAGCGTAAGCCAGCCGTAAAGGCCATCGGGTGGATCCGCTACCGCGCGGAATTCCGTGAAAACAAAGTAGTTATAGGGAAAGGTTAGCCGCCTGCCCTTGCCTGGCGAAAGGTCGCTGACCCCCTTGGAATCACTCGAATCACTCCATCTATCTTGACATGCGCAGAAGGGGGAAGTAGCCCTCGGGGAAATTGCGTTTTCGAACTTCCGACCCATCCCACAGCGGAAGGAGGGTGCGAGCCTAGAGAAGCTACGATTCCTGGCCGAAGCGCTTGATGTCTTCGGGGCCTTCCTGGAGCTTCCCCTCTTCGTGGCCCTGCACCAACACGCGAATTTGCTCGACGACGTCGGGATTGGCCAGCGTGGTGATGTCGCCGGTGTCCATGTGATTCTCAATCGCAGCGAGCACGCGGCGCATGATTTTGCCGGAGCGCGTCTTGGGCATATCCGGCACCATATGAATTTCCTTCGGGCGTGCAATTTTCCCAATCATGGTCTCGATGGCGGTCGTAACCTTGTCCTGGATGGCTCTGGTTTCCTCCGCCGAAGCGCCGGGCTTGAGCGAAATGAAAACGACCGGGACGCGGCCCTTCACTTCGTCCACGGCGGGAACCACAGCCGCTTCCGCGATTTCTGGAATGGTCAGGCAGGCCGATTCCACTTCCTTGGTTCCCAGGCGATGACCGGCGACGTTGATGACGTCGTCCACGCGTCCGAGGATGCGATAGTAGCCATCTTTGGCGATCATGGCGCCATCGGCCGCGTAGTAGGGCCAGTCGCGCCAATCTTTGCTTTGCGCGTTTTTGTTGTACTTCTTGTAGTACTGACTCACGAAACGCTGCGGATCGCCCCAAATCGTCTGCATGATTCCCGGCCAGGGATTGCGGATGCAAATGTTTCCGGCAAGGTTAGAACCGGCTTTGACTTCTCTTCCTTCTTCATCCCAAATCACGGGATAAATTCCCAGAGCGGGGGGGCCAGCGCTCCCGGGCTTCATGGGATCGAGCGCGGGCTTGGTGGTGCAGAGGAAACCGCCTGTTTCGGTTTGCCACCAGGTGTCCACGATCGCCGCTTCGCCTTTGCCCACCACGTCGTAGTACCACTGCCAGACCTCCGGCTCGATGGGTTCGCCAACAGTGGTCATGTGCTTGAAGTGGTAGTTGTACTTTCTAGGCTCGTCCAGCCCGGCTTTGCGCAACATGCGAATGGCGGTGGGCGAAGTGTGGAAAATGTTGACGTCAAGCCGCTCGGCGATGCGCCAGGGGCGGCCGACGTCCGGGTATTGCGGCACGCCTTCGTAAAGAACGCTGGTCGCAGCAAGCGCCAGGGGTCCATAAACGATGTAGGAATGGCCGGTGATCCAGCCGATGTCCGCCATGCACCAGTAGACGTCTTCGGGATGAATGTCCTGGTAATACTTCGCCGTGCCGGTGACGTAAGCGAGATAACCGCCGGTGCGATGCTGGCAGCCTTTTGGCCTGCCCGTCGTGCCGCTGGTGTACATCAGGAAAAGCGGGGCTTCGGCGTCCTGCGAAACGGGCTGGACGGTCTGGCCATGGTAGGCTTTCACGACGTCGTTGATGAAATGATCGCGCTCCTTGACCATTGGCGTCTCCGAGCTGTATTTGCCCGGATAACGCTGCCACACAAGAACTTTGTCGATGCGCTGGCCCTCTTTTTCGGCGGTCTTTACCGCGATCTCTGCGGCGGCTTTGTGATCCACCCACTTTCCGTTGCGCCAGTAGCCGTCGGCGTAGATTAGGACGCGGCTGCCGGAGTCGGCGGCGCGCAGCCCGCAAGCCTCGCCGCTGAATCCGCCGAAAACCACGGAATGCACGATGCCGAGGCGCGCGCAGGCCAGCATGGTGATAGGCAGCTCGGGAATCATGGGCATGTGAATGGTGACGCGGTCGCCGGTTTTCAGTCCGGCGAAGTCGCCCAGCACGGCGGCGAGTTCATTGACGCGCTTGTACAGTTCCTGGTAAGTGATGACCGTGGTGGTTTCGCCTTCGGGCTCCGGAACAAAAATGATGGCAGCCTTGTTTTTGTATTTGGCGAGATGGCGGTCGACGCAGTTGTAGCAGGCGTTCAGCTTGCCGCCGACGAACCATTTCCAAAAGGGCGGATTGCTGGTGTCCAGCGTTTTATGCCACTTTTTGTCCCAATCCAGAGCCGAAGCATAGTGATCGAAGCAAGCGGGAAAGTTCTTTTCGCTGAATTTTTTGACCAAAGCAGGGTCTTTTAGATTGGCCTGGGCGATGAATTTTTTGGAAGGATAGTAGTATTGCTCTTCCTTCCAGTGCACGGCAATTTGTGCTTCGCTAAGTGTCTGGCTGGCTTTCGGTTCTTTGGTGCCCAGTTTCTGACGCGGTGTGGCCACGGTCGCGGCTCCCTTGGAAGATCGATTCGCTTTGACGCAACGACGAGGGTCCGTCTGCATTCGGTCGCGCTGGCTTGAAGGTTCGCAGAAGCTCGTCCTGCAAAAATAATGCTCCCGCGCGGGCGCGCTCGTCAATCACCCGCGGCAGCGGTGCGGCGCCGCTTGGGTTACTTCATGCCTCCAACTTCGTCCCAGATCTTGTGCCCGTGGGTTTCCTTCAAAAGCAAACTTCCAACGATAAAAGTCATGCTGGCAACGATCATGGGGTAGTAGAGACCGGCGTAAATGTTGCCGGTCGTCGCGCACGAGGATAATCCGATGAGCGGCACGAGGCCGCCGAAAACGCCGTTTCCTATGTGATAGGGCAGCGAGAGCGAGGTGTAGCGTATTTTCGCTGGGAACGCTTCGACCAGATAAGCCGCGATGGGCCCGTACACCATGCAAACATAAATCACCTGGACGAACACCAAGAGAACGAGCATGGGCAGGTTGGGATTTGCGGCTTCCTTTGCGGGTACCAGGGCATTGTTGGCATCGCGAGTCAAGGGAGTCAGGGAAATGGCGCCGGTCACTTTGTTCTTCGCCGATTTCACCGTTTCCACGTTGTTGCCGGCGGCGCGCTCCATGGCTTTGTAAATCGGCATGTAGGTGAGCACGGCAATCAGGCAACCCGCCATCATGATCTTTTTCCGTCCGATGCGGTCGGAAAGCGCGCCAAAGACGGTGAAAAACGGCATTCCGAGTAAGAGCGCACCGGCAATGATATAGTTCGCGATGGTGGCGTTTACCTTCAGAATGGTTTGCAAATAAAACAGCGCGTAAAACTGACCCGTGTACCAAACAACGCCCTGGCCTGCGGTGGCGCCCAAGAGCGAAATGAGAACGCGCTTGAGGTTGTCCCATTTGCCAAAGGCGTCTTTCAGCGGCTGCAAGGAAGTCATTCCGGCGGTCTTGATCGAAGTAAAGATTGGGGATTCCTTCATCTTCAATCGGATATACAGCGAGATGGAGACGAGGAGGATTGACAGCAGGAAAGGAATGCGCCAGCCCCACGCAGAGAAAGCTTCCTTGGTCATGAAGGATTGCGTCGCGACGATTACCAGAAGGGAGACAAAGAGGCCAAGCGTTGCGGTGATTTGGATGAAGCTCGTATAGAAACCGCGCTTGCCGTCAGGCACGTGTTCGGCGACGTAGACTGCCGCGCCGCCGTATTCGCCTCCCAGCGCCAGCCCTTGCAAAACGCGGATGAGCAGCAGTGTAAACGGGGCAAACCATCCGGCCGTCGCAAAGGTCGGCAGGAACCCGATGATAGCCGTTGCACCGCCCATTATCGTAAGCGTCACGAGAAAGGCGTACTTGCGGCCGACGAGATCGCCGATGCGGCCGAAAAATAGAGCGCCGAAAGGGCGCACCAGGAATCCCACGGCGAACGTGGACAAATAGGCAATGAGCGCAATCGCGTCATTGCCGGCGGGATAGAATTTCGGAGAGAGAACGGCGGCCAAGCTGCCAAAAATGTAGAAATCGTACCACTCGATCATGGTGCCCACAGAGGACGCGAGAATCACGCGCCAAATGCTATAGTCTGGGGTGCCGCTTACCGCGATGGCGTCTGCCCGGCTGGCCATGGTTCCTCCTCGACGTTCTCAACGACTCGCACAGGCCATGCCCCGGGTCTTTCGCTCTTGAGGGCGACACCCGTGCATGCTTTTCGTGCTTTATCTTTCCCCTCCCGTTGAATCCCCCCGGAGACTCGCAGAGGAACGCGAGCGGGCCAGGTCTTCAGTGCCGGAAGGGTTTAGGAGACGCCAAGTTCATATACGCGTCCGGCTGCGTTGTCAAGAAAGGACTTGGCACTGGTTGGGTTGCGTCTCACTCTCGTGAATGTTCGGCCGTCTGCGGGGCAGCGGCTGCCCCGCGGTCAGCTAGCCATGCGCACCGAGTAGAGAGAAAACCAGGAGTCGTGACGCAAGCTCTGGTTGAGCCGCGGCGAGCCATTCGTCGTTCTCTCCGTTTCCTCGGCCAGTTCTCCATAGTGTTTTCACACGCGCTGCGCTATCTTCGAGAGCCGCGCCTGGGCAAAAAATCATTCAGGGCGAGGAGTCATTTTGTGAGCCGCGAGAGGGTGGATGTCCCCATTGTCGGGGCGGGCATCATGGGACTAGCTGACGCCTATGTTGCGGCGCGGTCCGGGCGCAAAGTCGCGGTCTTCGAGCGCAACCCGGCGGCCATGGGAGCATCCATCCGCAACTTCGGCATGATTTGGCCCATCATGAACAAGCTAAAGGTAGGGCTTGGAGGCGTGATCAAGCTCGTTATGTTGGTCCTTGCCTTTGTGTGATGGTGCGCTGACCTGAACTGGGTGAATTGTGCCCCGATTCACCGGTTGCCCCGCCCTTATTGAATGTCAAATTCCACATACAGGTCTGATATAGTCCCCGCTGTCATGGAAGCCGCAACCAACCGCTCAAACGCGCAATCGGCACTCGTGGTTCCACTCACGCGGAATCAGATTCGCGGATTCTGGGCTTCTTGGGGCGGCTGGGCGCTGGATGGCATGGATTCGTTTATTTACGCGCTGGTGCTGGTGCCTTCGCTTCGGGAGCTTCTTCCGCGCTCCGGAATTGCAGCGACAAAAGGCAGCATCGGCTTTTATGGTGGATTGTTGTTTGCGCTCTTTTTGTTTGGCTGGGGACTGGCGTTTTTGTGGGGACCGGCGGGCGACAGATTCGGCCGCATCCGCACGCTCATGGTGACCATCGTGTGGTATTCCGCTTTCACTTTTCTTAGCGCGGTCGTCACCAATATCTGGCAGCTCGCCATCTTGAGACTGCTCGCGGGAATTGGAATCGGCGGGGAGTGGGCCATGGGGGGAACGTTCGTCGCCGAAGAGTGGCCCGAATCGCGACGGCGCACGGGCGCGGGTTACATGCACACGGGATATTACGTGGGAACTTTCCTTGCAGCGGCGCTCAACTTTGTGATCGGCGGTTATTTTGGAAAACACGCCTGGCGCATGATGTTTGCGATTGGTGGATTGCCCGCGCTGCTGCTCGCGTGGGTGCGGCATGGCGTGACCGAGCCGGCACGCTGGAAGCAAAAAGAAGACCTCGTGCGCTCGTGGAGAATCTGGCAGCCATTTGCGGCGCTCTTTTCGAAGGCGCTGCGCCGCAGAACGATTCTGAATTCCTTGTACATGCTGGCGTCGGTTTGCGGGCTATGGGCCGGAACAGTTTATGTGCCGGCAGCCGTAACGGCGCTGGCGGAAGCGGCGGGGAAACTTGGCCCGGCAGCCGCGCAACTGGCTTCGCGCGCGGTGATGCTGGTCTCATTTGCTACGATTCTCGGGTGCCTGGCGATGCCGTGGCTTGCGGAAAAATTTGGAAGGCGCGGAGCGCTGGGATTTTATTTTTCACTGATGCTTGCCTTTATTGCGCTTACTTTCGGAAAAGTGTTTTATCTCGGCGCGGCGGGCCTGCCTTGGTTTTTCGCCTGCCTTTTCTTTCTGGGATTTGGCGGCGCGAATTTCGCGGTGTACACGGTGTGGCTGCCGGAGCAGTATCCGACGGAGTGCCGCGCGAGTGCGTTTGCGTTCTCTACTTCCTTCGCGCGATTCGCGGGCGCCGGGATAACATTCCTGGTAGGCGCGGGCGTGCAGCGGTATGGCTCGCTGGGAATCCCTGTCGCCCTGACGTCCATGGCGTTCGCGACCGGATTGTTGCTCGTTCCTTTCGGCGCGGAAACCCGCGGAGAATGCCTGCCCGCCTAGCGCTGCGCGTGTGGCGAACATGACCGAAATGCAATCCAGGATTTTTCCCATTGAGAAGCTGCGCGAATTCTGCACTCGCGTGTTCCTCCACTTTGGCGTGCCTAAGGAGGACGCGGCGGAGGCTGCCGATGTGCTGGCCAGCGCGGACTTGCGCGGAATCGATTCACATGGCGTGGCGCGGATGTACAGCTATTTCGGCATGCTCAGCGAAGGGCACATCAATCCAAAACCGAAAAGCAAGATTGTGCGCTCGACGCCAAGCACTGCGACGGTGGATGGTGACAATGGTCTGGGTCTCGTCGTGGGCCCGCAAGCCAATCGCATGGCCATGGCCATGGCAGAACAATGCGGCTCGGGCTGGGTCAGCGTGTGCAACACGAATCATTTCGGAATCGCTGGCTACTACGTCTTGCAAGCGCTGGAGCGAGATTTGATTGGCTGGGCGATGACGAACTCCACAAAGCTCGTTGCTCCGTTGTGGGGCGCGGAACGCATGCTGGGCACAAATCCCATCGCCATCGCGTTTCCCGGCAAAGAAGAGCCGCCGATCGTCATTGACATGGCGACCAGCGCGACGGCGTATGGAAAAATTGAAATCGCCCGGAGGAGGCGCGAGCCGATTCCCGAAGGCTGGGCCATTGACCGCGAAGGCCGTCATACAAAAAATCCCCACCAAATGATCGACGGCGGCGCGATGCTTCCGCTTGGTTCGGAACGCGAGCGCGGCGGGCACAAAGGCTACGCGCTTGCGATGATGGTGGACATTCTGTGCGGGCCGTTGAGCGGGGCGAATTGGGGGCCGTTTGCGCCACCGTTTGCGCTGCGGCAGGAAATTCCCAAACGCAGCGTGGGAAAGGGAATCGGACACTTCTTTGGCGCGATGCGCATTGACGGTTTCATTGACGCGGACGAATTCAAGCGGCAGGTTGACGAATACGTCCGCGTGTTTCGCGCCACCAAGCCTGCGCCCGGCACAAATGGCCCGCTGATTCCAGGCGATCCGGAACGCGAAGCGGAAAAAGTGCGGCGGAAGAATGGTGTGCCGCTGATTTTGCCGGTGATCGAGGAGTTGCGGGACATTTCGCAGAAGACCGGCATTCCGTTTGAATAAGAATGAAGCCTCGTGGCTTGCCCCTAAATAAGCCCGCCGTTGCGGTAGGGGAGACCCTTCGCTTCGCTCAGGATGACAGACCGATGAGCGCGATTTTTTAACCGCCGGCTTGCGTGCGCAACCGTCCGGGTCGCAAGGATTCGGGCGGCTGGGCGCGAAGCGATGCGTCCAGGATTTGAATGGTGTGCAGGACCGGTATTTTGAGATGCCCGCGGGCGAGTGCGGACTCAAGCTGAAGCATGCAGCCGGGGTTACCGGTGGCCACGACGTTGGCGTTGAGTTGCGAAACAAGTTCGGCTTTGCGATCGCCGAGCGCGTTGGCAGCGTCGGGCTGCACGAGGTTGTAGATCCCCGCAGAGCCGCAGCAGATGGCGGACTCAGGGATTTCGGCGAGCTCCAATTCCGGGATGCCCGAGAGCAAGCTGCGGGGTTGCGCACGCACACCTTGGGCGTGCTGGAGATGGCAGGAGTCGTGAAATGCGACCCGTAATTTGAGCCCATGACGCGGGCTGCGCGGTTCGAGTTCCATCAGAACCTCGCTGATGTCCTTGCACTTTGCCGAAAATACCTTCGCGCGCCCGGCATATTCCGGATCATCGCGAAGCAGGTGGCCGTATTCCTTGACATTGGAGCCGCAGCCGGCTGCATTGGTAACAATCGTTTCGACATCGGCTTGCTCGAAAGCGTCAATCGTTTTCTTCGCGAGCTCCATGGCGGCGGTTTCTTCCCCGGCGTGCACGAGCAAAGCTCCACAGCAGGGTTGTGCTTGCGGCGCAACCACTTCGCAGCCTTCCGCGGCGAGCACGCGGGCGGTGGCGGCGTTGACCTGGGAGAAAAATTCGCGCTGCACGCAGCCGAGCAGCAAGCCCACGCGGCGGCGCTTTGCACCAATGGCAGGACTGACTTGCGGAACCGCTTCTTGCGGCGTGAGTTTGGGAAGCAGCGCTTCCAGGGTCCGCCATTTTTTCGGGAGAAGGCTTGTCAAGCGCAAGCCGCGAACAAGAGCTTGTAATCCGGATTTTTGATACAGGAGAAGCGGCGTGCGCAATCGGCGAAGACGATCCGGGCACGTGAAGGTTTCGAACAGGAAACGGCGATGCCGTTTCTCGGCCGAAGAGCGCGCGAAATTTCGTTCGATTTGTGCGCGCGTGGCCTCGATCAGTTTTCCGTAGTCGACGCCGGAAGGGCACGCGGTCATGCAGGCCATGCACCCGAGGCAGCTATCGAAATGGCTGACCCATTTGGCGTTGATTTGCGCAGAGCCTTCCCAGGCAAGTTTCATCAGATAGATACGGCCGCGCGGCGAATCCATTTCCTGGTTCCAAAGAACGTAAGTGGGACATGCGGGGAGACAGAAGCCGCAGTGCACACACTTGTCGATGATCGCTGTGGCGGGTGGATGGTGCGTGTCGAAGGAGGTGGGAATGAGGTTAGGCGTAGTGGTCATGGTGAACTTTGATGAGCCGGCCACTTTGAAGGTACAGGAGGGAGGGACCGCGACGCAACGGCGAGAAGAAATAAACTCTGCTCTTCTCACAGGCCAGAGAGGAAGCGGCCGGGGTTGAGGATGTGGGAAGGATCGAGTTGACGCTTGACGGCTTGCATGAGCGGAAGGGAATCCGCGGGAGTGCCCCATGCGTCGAAGGCGGGGAAAGCAGCGGGGCGATGGAGAAGCGCGAGAGAGCCGCCTGACTTCTCCAAATTGCGGCGTAAGCTGATGAGGGCGTGGTGCACGTTTTCAGCAGGCCCTTCAAGGCGAAGCCAGCCGAGACCGGTCGCATACAGCAGAGATTTCCAACGGAGATGCGAAGAATCGGCGGCGCGGCGGATTAATGCGATGGTGCCCGCGAGGTCGGCAGGAAGAATGCTGATCTTGGCGATGGCCAAGGGAAAGGCCTCAGGGCTGTCTCCCAGAGCTACCCCAGCCGCGGAATTAGGAGGCGGCCAAAGGTTCTGACGAGCATTCCATACGTTTGGAGAAGCCTCGGAGATTCCTGCGGATTGGCAGAGAGAGCGGAGCTGGGTAGCTTGCGCGTCGAGACCAGCCTCAGGGCCTTCAAAAAGAACGTCGAGGGACGGTGGAGTCTCGGCACGGAAATGAATTTGAAGCGCGACGTGGGCAAGTTTGGAATCTTGTATGGCCAGAACCAGCTTTTGCGCTTGGTCGGGATGGCCCGCAGAAACAGAGAACGAACGCGTGTTTCGCGGAAGGGGATGGAGGCGAAAGACGGCGCGCGTGATGACGCCAAGAGTGCCGAGCGCGCCGGTGGCGAGTTTTGGAAGGTCGTAGCCGGCGACGTTTTTTACGACTTTGCCGCCGCTCGACGCGAGCGTGCCATCGGGAAGAGCGATGGTGACGCCGATGATGAGATCGCGGAGCGCACCGAAACGCAGACGAAGCGCACCGCTGTCGTTGGTTGAGAGAATGCCGCCGACAGTGGCTTTTTCCGGCCAGAGGGGATCAAGGGCGAGACGCTGGCCGTGCTGGGCGAGCGTCTGCTGCAAGGTTTGAATTGTGCAGCCAGCTCCGATCGTGACGGTGAGGTCGGCCCAGGCATGTTCGAGGACGCGGTTCAAGCGCGCCGTGGAGAGGAGGAGATCCGCGCGCGAAGGCGGATTGCCCCAGCTGAGTTTTGTGCCTCCGCCGCGCGGGATCACCGCGAGTTTGGATTCGTGGGCCAGCCGAAGAGCGGCGGCGAGCTGTTGTTCGGTGGCGGGTTCGACGATGAATTGGGGCTGAACGGCAGAAACGGCATCGGCGGGAGAGGTGCGATGGACAGCTTCGGAGCCGAGGAGGCCCCGGAACAGGTTTTCGGTCTCGTTCAACATGGATGCCACGGCGACGATACATTACCACCGCGGCGATTGGGAAATCGAAGAGCGATTTCTCACTGCGCCGGCCGACGCGTCGCAAGAGCGGCGCGAAGAAAATACTTCGGCCGGCTCGGTTCGAAATGACACCCTGACCCAATGGCGTGCAGCAGGCCTTAAAAGCGCTCGGCGAGGCCAGCAGTTTCGAGCGGATGAGGCACGTATTCGCCTGGCTTTTCGCCACAGAGGCGCGGCGTGGGAAAGACTTTTGTTGGATTCGAAAGTTGAAACGGATCGAAGGCGCAGCGGACGCGCTGCATGGTGGCAAGGTCGGGTTCGGCAAACATTTTTCCCATCATGGACTTTTTTTCCTCGCCGACACCGTGCTCGCCGGTGATGGAGCCGCCTGCCGCGATGCAAAGTTCCAGAATCTTGAAGGAAAGCGCGAGAGCGGCGTCTTCCTGGCCGGGAATGCGGCGATCGTAGAGGACCAGCGGATGCAAATTGCCGTCGCCGGCGTGAAACACGTTGGCGACGCGCAACCCATTTTCCTTGCTGAGGCGCTCGATTTCGCTCATCACTTGAGGAAGCGCGGTACGGGGGATGACGCCGTCCTGCACGATGTAGTTGGGCGAAATGCGGCCGACGGCTGCGAACGCAGCTTTGCGGCCCTTCCAAACCAGCGCGCGCTCGGCGTCGGTTTGCGCGACGCGAATTTCCCACGCACCATTCGAACGGCTAATTTCCTCGACGTGAATGAGGAGAGCTTCGACTTCGGCGACTGGGCCGTCGAGCTCGACGAGAAGCAGACCGCCGCAATCCGGATAATTCGCGTGGACGGCCGCCTCGGCAGCTTGGATGGCGAGGTTGTCCATCATTTCGATGGCGGCAGGCAACATGCCGGCAGCAATGATGCCGCTGACCGCGGCCCCCGCTTCGTTCGTCGAAGGAAACGCGGCGAGAAGCGTGCGGACGCATTCGGGACGTTTGACGATACGCAGAATAATTTTCGTGGCTACACCGAGAGTGCCCTCGGAGCCAACGAATACTCCGGCGAGGTCGTAGCCGGGAGTGTCAAGCGTTTTTCCGCCAAGATGAACGAGCGAGCCGTCAGGAAGAACAACTTCAAGTCCAAGAACATGCGTGGTGGTGAAGCCATATTTCAGGCAATGTGCGCCGCCGGAATTTTCCGCGACGTTGCCGCCGATGCTGCATACGGATTGCGAAGAAGGGTCGGGCGCATAGAAGTATTCGTGACCCTGCACCCGGCCCGTAACATCGAGATTGATGACGCCGGGTTCGACGACCACGCGCGCATTCGGGATGTCCACTTCGAGGATGCGGTTCATGCGGGCGAGGCTGAGCACGATGCCATTTTCGACCGGCAGCGCACCGCCGCTGAGGCCGGTGCCGGAGCCGCGCGCGACAAAGGGAATTTTCTCGCGGTGGCAAATGTGCACGATGGCTTGAACCTGCTCGGTGGAAGTCGGAAGCAAAACCGCGCATGGCATTACGCGGAAATTCGTGAGGCCATCGCACTCGTAAGTGTGCAGCTCTTCGGGCGACGAAATGACGCCGCTATGGCCGAGAATCGAGCGGAATTCGTGAACTATGCGGCCGTCGAGAGGCATGCCTGTGAGCATAGTACGGCGGGGGCGCGGAGTACAGACGGGCGTATGGCCCAGCCGATGCTGCCGGAGCGCAACAAGCCCCGCCCCTCCCACCAGGATCTGCTAATGCACAAAAGTCAAACCATGAGGCACGAGGTGCGGGAAGACATAGGCATACAGCATGACGATGATGCCGACAATCGCGCCAAGCGCCAGCGAATGCCAAACGACGAAACGAAAGATGATGCCTTCGTTGCCGACCTGGTTCGTAGCGGCAGTGGCCACGCAGATTGACTGGGCGTCCACCATCTTACCCATTACGCCCCCCGCGCTATTGGCAGAAGTCATCAGGATGGGATCCAAATGCAACTGCTCCGCGGTGATGCGCTGCAAGCTGCCGAACAAAGCGTTCGAAGAAGTGTCGCTTCCCGTGAGGGCGACTCCGAGCCATCCGAGGAAGGTTCCGAAGAACGGAAAGAACCACGCCGTGTGGGTGAACGCCAGACCCAAAACGGCGTCTGTGCCAGAGTAGCGTGTGACGAAGCCTAGGCCGAGCATGCCTGAGATTGCCAGGACTGCAAAGCGCATTCGCACGAGCGTGCCCCCAAAGATTTTCATCAGATTTCCAAGGCTGACCCCGCGAATCAAACCGCCGACAATCGCTGCCAGAAAGCATCCGGTCCCCGTGGCCGAAAGCCAGATGAACGGAAACTTTGCAGCCTCCGGCGTCGGCTTGGGCACGACGGGCTTGTCCCGCGAAATCTTGCGGTGCAGCGGAGTGTTCCAGCCGCCGTTGGGTTTGCCGTCGGCTGTCACCCACGCGGGCGTGGTGTGGACATTCATCCAGTCTTTCACCGGTTTGTAGCCCCATAAAAAGACAAACAACGAGAGGATCAGAAACGGTGCCCAGGCTTTCAAGACTTGGCTCTTCCGGTAGTGGTGGCCCGCGCCGTCCGGCACCGCGGATGTTGCGGGATGGGAAGCCCCGGCTCCCACGGAAACCGCCTCTCCATCTTCGGCAAACCGCCAGATTCTTTTCGGCTTCCAGAAGAGCAGGAACAATACGGTGCATAGCAGCGAGAACAAGCCTGCCGTAATATCCACCAAATTGCTGTCCCGGATGTGATTGGACCAGAAAAACTGCATGGAAGCGAACGAAACGCCCACAACCAAAATTGCGGGAAGAACTTCAAAGGTTTCCTTCCATCCGACCATGGCGCGCACCAGCCAAAAAGGCACGATGATCGCGGTGATGGGAAGAATGCGCCCGATCATAGCGTTCATGTCCGCTTCCGGAAGGAGTGAAACAGCGGCCAGCATGTGCACCGGCGTACCGATCGCGCCCCAGGCAACAGGGGCCGTGTTGGCGATCAAATTGAGCGCCGCGGCGTGGAAGGGCTTAAAGCCCAGCCCAATCATGAAAGCGCCAGCGATCGCCACCGGCGAGCCGAATCCCGCGCATCCCTCAATGAAAGCGCCGAAGCAGAACGCCACCAGCAGCAGCTGCAGCCGGCGATCGGAGGAGATGCCTCCAACGGAAGCTTTCATGATCTCGAAGTCGCCCGTGTTGACGGAAATGTCGTAGAGATACACGGCGGCAACCACAATCCACACAATGTTCATCAGGCCCGTGGCAACACCATAGAGAAAGCTCTCTCCGGCGAGAGAAGCCGGCATGCGGAAGACGACGATTGCTACCAGCATCGCCGTGGCCGCTCCAGCTAAAGCGGACCAATGAGGCTTCACGCGGAGGCCAGCCAATAGTGTGAACAGAACAAGGATGGGTAGCGCGGCAACAAGAGCGGAGAGCCACCAATGTCCAAGAGGATCGTAAAGCTGAGTCCAAGTCACGGAGAGACCTCCAAGGCGCAGTAAGCCAGCTTTGGGAGTGCCTGGTGCCTGAATCCGCGCTAGCTCCAGAAAGCCCGAGAGTACGCAAAGCCCGCTCTCTCCCGGAGCCGCGCGTTTCGTGGGCTCCAGATACTTTGTTATCGCGCTCTTGTCAAGCAATAAGTAGGTTCAGCGCCGGTGGCGCTTGAAGCCGGCCCTGGGCAAAGAGTTCCCGCCTCGCTTCCTGCGTGCGGGGTTTCGTTGACTCCGAGCAACTTGCCCGCGCCTGCCGGAGTTTTCAATGAGCCTTTGTCCGAAGCGAGCACGATCAAGCCCAAGGTGTTCTTTACCGGACCCAAGCGATTTTCATCATTCCCGAACTGGCTGCCCAAATAAGGGAATACGGGAATGGCCGTACAAGTCTAGAATGGAGCCGCCTTGAAATGGCCAACACACAAAGACAAACCGGCTCGACGGAATCCGAATCGGCCAGCCCTTCGCGCGGCGTGACAATCGAATTCGGGCGTGAGATATGCGGGTCTCTCGAAATTGCCGAACAGCGGGAATGGCTCGTTACGAACGGTGTCGGCGGCTACGCCTCCGGAACCGTCGGCGGCAATTTGACCCGCCGCTATCATGGCCTGCTGATCGCCGCCCTCCATCCGCCGCTCGGACGGACGCAGTTCGTCGCACAGCTGGAAGAGACGGCCAACTACGACGGTTCGAGCTACGCGCTCGGAACAAATCGCTGGGCCAGCGGCGCCGTCGAGCCCAAGGGCTACCTCAACCTTGAGAGTTTCCACTTGGAAGGCACGAGTCCGGTATGGAGATTCGCGCCGGCCGACGCTTTGCTCGAAAAGCGCATCTGGATGCGCCAGGGTGAGAACACTACCTACGTCCAATATTCGTTGCTCAGGGGAAGTGGGCCTGTTCGCTTGGCTGTGAAGGCGCTTGTCAACTATCGCGACTTCCACTCGAATACGCATGCAGGCGATTGGCGGATGCAAGTCGGGTCGGTCCAGAACGGAATCCAAATTACCGCATTCGACGGCGCGGTCCCTTTTTATATTCTCGGCGCCAACGCGAGATTCGAACAAAAGCATGAGTGGTACCGCGACTTTTTCCTGTCCGAAGAAAGAGCGCGCGGGCTGGACGATCTTGAGGACTATTTGTTTGTGGCTGCGATGCACGTGGAACTCGTTGCGGGGCAGAGCGTGACTTTTGTCTTTACCGCGCATCCCATCACAGAACTCGAGGGAGCGCGCGCACTAGTAGAGCAGACCGAACGCGAACGAAAGCTCATCTCAAAATGGTCGGAAAGCGATAGCGCCGCAGTATCGGGCGCACCCGCATGGGTCCGCCAGCTCGTTCTTGCCGCCGATCAGTTCATCGTGAAGCGCGTCTTGCCGGAAGAGCCGGAGGGACAATCCATCCTCGCGGGCTATCACTGGTTCGGCGATTGGGGGCGCGACACGATGATCGCGCTTCCGGGCCTCACTCTGACCACTGGCCGTCCAGAAGTCGCCAGGAAAATTCTTTTTGCTTTTGCCCATTACGTCGACGAAGGAATGCTGCCCAACAATTTCCCGGACGGTGGCAGCCAGCCGAAATACAACACGGTTGATGCCGCCTTGTGGTACTTCGAAGCCGTCCGGCAATACTTCGAAGCGACCAAGGACGAGGAAGCCGTGTCGCAGTTGTATACGGTTCTGACCCAAGTCATCAGGGCCTACGTCAAAGGCACGCGATACCGCATTCATGTGGATGAAGCGGACGGTCTTGTCTACGCCGGCGAAGAGGGCGTGCAGCTCACTTGGATGGATGCAAAAGTCGGGGATTGGGTCGTTACGCCGCGCATCGGCAAGCCTGTGGAAGTCAACGCGCTTTGGTACAACGCGCTGCACACGATGGCCAGGCTTGCGCCTGTCGCAGGCGCATCCGCCGAGCCTTTTCAGAAAAGGGCTGAGAAAGTCAAGCAGAGTTTCGCCAAATTTTGGAATTCGCGAGCCAACTGCTGCTACGACGTGATTGACGATCCTCGCAATGGCAACGATGCGACTCTTCGTCCCAATCAGATTTTTGCCGTGTCGCTTCCGGAGAGCCCTCTTTCGCCAAAGCAACAAAAAGCGGTTGTGGACGTTTGCGCACGCCGCTTGCTCGCGTCCTACGGCTTGCGCAGCCTTGCGCCAGGAGAACCCGGATACCAAGGACACTACCATGGCGGCCCTCGCGAGCGCGACGCAGCCTACCATCAAGGCACCGTTTGGGGCTGGCTGCTCGGCCCGTTTGCGCTCGCACATCTGCGCGTCTACGGTGACCGCAAAACCGCCCTGAGCTTCCTGGAACCGCTAGGGATACGAATTTATGCCGAGGGCCTAGGCTCGCTTAGCGAAATCTTCGACGGAGACCCTCCTTTCACTCCGCGAGGATGTATTGCCCAGGCTTGGACGGTAGCCGAAGTCCTGCGCGCTTGGCGCGCGACTATCGCCTGACTTAAGCCTCCACAAATCGAGGCGCCGATGCGGCTCCGTGCGCGCTGTCTCTCTTGTGGCAGCCCTCAGGCCTGTGCTATGGCTGTCGAAGCTACCAAATACGCCTCACGGTTTGCGGCCACGCGCGCCGGATTGCCAGGCCTCCCAGTAGCCGAGTGTTTTCATTTGCTGGTCCAGGCCCGTTTCTTTCATTTGAGCTTCAATTTCCGAGCGCGTTAGGCGCTTGCCGAGCGGCTCCGTACGGTCCGCGATGCCCCAGGCGGTGAGCGCGGCGATCACCGTGTGCAGCTTCAGCTCTCGCATGTCCACTTTGTCGAGCGTGTCCGAAGCCGCGTGGTAGTTCGGCAGGTAGTTGGCTTCTTCTTGATTGGCGACGAGCGTGGGCACGCCTTCCAGCAGGAAATCGAAGTTGTCCGTGCCGAAAGAAGCGTCGAAGGTGTGATGATTCGCGCCCCAGGATTCCAGCGGCGTGAGAACTTCGCGCACGCCCGCCTCGGTATCGCGGCGGCCGCCGAGTGAATAGCCGGTGACGCGGCCGATGCCCGCGTCAAACGTAATCATCGCGCGGATTTTATCGAGCTCGGCGCGATGCGCTTTCACATATTCATAGGAGCCAATGGTGCCTTGCTCTTCGCCGCTAAAGAGCACAAAGCGGATGGTGCGGCGTGGAAGGAGCCCAGTGGCCTTGATGGCGCGGGCGGCTTCGATGATCAGCGCCACGTTGCAGCCGTTGTCGAGCGCGCCCGTGCCCAATTCCCACGAATCGAGATGCGCACCAAGGATGACCGCCTCGTTGGGTTTCTCGTACCCGCGAATTTCGCCGACAACGTTTTCCTGTTCGACCGGCCCGCCAATCTTGTTGGGCATCTGCAACATCACGAGAACTTTGCCCGGGTATGCTGCCGCCAGCCGCGCGAGATGCATGGCATCCTCGCGCGCCGCGGCGGCTTGGGGAATCTCATCGATCTCGCCATTTAGAGAGTTCGTGTGGCGATAGAGAAGCATTCGCTCTCGAGCACCCATCCAAAGAATGGCTTTGGCGCCGCCCGCGACCGCGCGTTTGATAATGTCCGGCGGCCGCAAATATTCGTTAAACAGATCGCTCCAAGTTGAGCCGATTTCCGTGTGGACCAGAAGAACTCTGCCCTTGACGGAGCCGGCATGCGCAAATTCCTCCTCGGTCCCGAAACCCACATCCGCGAGCAGGGCTGCGTCTCTCATGGTTATAGGCGGGCTCCATCCTAGGGAGACCGCGTGCACGGGAACAAGTCGGACGGTCCCTTCCGGTGGAGCCGCAATCCCGGCAGGATCGCCAATGAGAATCTTCGTGTCGCCTTCGCTCCAGGTGACCGGGAGCGTGTACTTCTCGGTGTGCACGTCCACTCCTGCGGCGCGAAACGCGGCGACGGCCCATTCGACGGCTTTGGCCATTTGCGGAGAGCCAGTTACGCGGCCGCCGATTTCGTCGGTCAGCCGTCGCAGATTTTCTTCCATCGGAGATGGCCCCATGACGATGGGAAGCAGCTTGGCCGCGACTTGCGCGCAGCTGGAAGCTTCCGCCGTGGAACAGCCAGCGGAAGCCGTGTTTTGCGTGGTCCCAAGGGGATTTTTGACCGGAGGCAGTTGCGCAGACAAAGAGGAAGTAAGGAAATAAGGAAGTAAGGAGATAAGGAAAAAAAACGTGCGCCGCATAAGGGCATGCTCCATCTGAAATTGCTCTGCCTTGCTGAAAAAGCACCAAGGAGACAAGCCGGATTATACAAAAGTCGCCTGTAAAGGACTCTTAATGAAGCCGGCGTCGGAGGTGGGGATTAACGAGGCAGTCGGCGACACGAACGACTTGGACCATTTCGGGGACATCGTGGACGCGTACGATGTGCGCGCCGTTGAGAATGGACACAGTGATTGTGGCGGCGGTGCCCCCAATGCGGTCTTGCGGTGGAGCGGGTTTTCCGTTGCGGGCGAGAGTTGTGCCGAGAAAGCCCTTGCGCGAAGTGCCGACGAGCAGCGGGTAGCCGAGCTTGGCCAGACGGGGAAGCTTTTCGAGCAATTCGTAATTTTGCGCGAAGCTCTTGCCGAAGCCGATGCCGGGATCAAGGACGATTTGAGATTTGAGGACGCTAGCCTTGCGTGCAATCGAGACGGATTTGCGCAAACCGCTAATCACGTCCCGCAAAACGTCCCGCGCGAATTTGCCTTTTTGCATGGTGCGCGGCTCACCGCGCATGTGCATCACGATGAGGGGCACACCGCTGCTCGCAGCGACTTCGGCAATACGCGGATCATTCTTCAGCCCGGAAACATCGTTAATGATTTCCGCGCCCGCGTCGAGTGCCGCTTCGGCCACTTCAAACTTTTGCGTGTCGATGGAGATCGGGATTTTCAGCCGGTCACGAAGGCCGTGCAAAACCGGAAGGACGCGCGCGAGTTCTTCTTTGGCAGGCGTGCCGGAGGAGCCGGGACGGGTGGATTCGCCCCCCACATCGAGCAAATCAGCACCCGCGGCTTCCATGGCCAGCGCGTGCTCGATGGCGTGCTCTCTGTCAAAGAACTGGCCGCCATCGGAAAAACTGTCTGGGGTAACGTTCAGCACGCCCATGACGAGCGTGCGTTCGCCAAGCGCAAGTGTGCGTGACCGCAGCTTCAGTCTGAATATCTTTCGTCTTAACGCCATGGGCGCACCAGGAGTGTAGCGCAGGTGGCTTGTTTGCCGCTCAAAACGGGATTCGCTCGGAGAAGGCCCAGTGCGGTCCATCAATAAAATGAATCACAAAGAGCTGAACTTTTGATGGAAGATGCCGTTGCTCACACCTGAGTTGCTCAGGTAGAGTAGTTGTATGGGGTCTCTAATTCCAGCCGGCCAGGGCACGTTGCGCACCGGTTATATGTGTTGTGCAGGGGGACCTCTGGCGGGGTGAGACTCGTAATCTAGAAACACAGATTTAAGCTGAGTCGTAACCGCACCCACCGCCAGATTTTGGGAGGCAGGTTTTGCTTTTTCGCGAGCTTTTTTCGACCCGTTTGCTTGGTTCCTGCGTCACTATGAAAAGAAAGTGAGTTCTGCATTTGTGACTGCTATAGCGCGTCAGAACCGTTTGCCTTCCTTCCTTCTTCCAACGGATCTGCGCGTCTGTTGTTGTTGAACCCTCCTTGCTTGTCCGCAGTAAGAAATAGAAACCGCTCCTGTTCCTGTCACTAAAAAAATCTAGGTCTATCGGAGTGTCAAAATGGATGTTCCTGAACAAGCCTCTCGCCTCAGAAAGTTGATCGCCTTCGGATGGCTCGCCGTGTTGCCGTTTGCAGCCTTCCCTCGACCGCTTCGGGCCCAAGGGGATGCCTCTGTGTGGGGTTCGATCAAAGACCCAAGCGGCGCCGGAATTGCCGGAGCAACCGTCAAAATCAAGAATCTCGAAACCGGTGCGGAACGCGAGCTTGTGACGGATGAAGGCGGCAGGTTCAGCGCGCCATCCCTTGCGGTCGGCAACTATGAAATCGCAGCGTTCAAGACAGGATTTCGCCTAGACGCCAAGACTGGTGTAACGCTTGTCGTAGGCCAAAGGGCGGAAGTAGATCTGACGCTTCAAATCGGCGATGTACACCAATCCGTAGAGGTCTCGGCCTATTCCACCGTCGTCAAGGTCACAAACGAGGACACTTCCGGGTTGGTTGGGGAACGAGAGGTGAAGGACCTTCCGCTGAACGGACGGAGCTACGACCAGTTGCTGACGTTGAACCCCGGAATTGTGAATTACGCTTCGCAACGTGCCGGCGGCATCGGAACTTCCAACTCTGTCCTCGGAAACATGTTTGCGGCGTCGGGCCGCCGCCCACAGGAGAATCTCTATCTTCTGAACGGCGTTGAATTTACGAGTGCCTCCGAAATTAATAACACGCCCGGGGGCGTGAGCGGGCAGCTACTGGGAGTGGACGCCGTCCGGGAATTTGCCGTGGTTAAGGACACTTACGGCGCAGAGTACGGGAAGCGTCCGGGCGCTCAGGTGAGCATCGTCACGGCTGGCGGCACAAATCAACTGCACGGCAGCGCCTACGAATTTCTGCGCAATAGCGTCCTCGATGCTCGAAATTTCTTTGATCACGGCGCGATTCCGCAGTTTCAGCGCAACGTGTTCGGCGGCTCGCTGGGCGGGCCGATCAAAAAAGACAAAAGCTTGCTCTTTGCAAACTACGAAGGCTTCCGCCAGCATCTTGGTTTGAGTGACCTCACGCTTGTGCCGGATAACAATTCGCGAGCCAGCGCGGTTCCCAGCATGCAACCCCTGCTGGCTTTATGGCCCGTGGCCAACGGGCCGGAGCTATGGACCTCCACCGGGGCAGCAAGCGGAATTGCCGAAGTGTTTTCCAATCCGGTAGAGAAGATTCAGGAAGACTTTGGTACCGCACGCTTTGACCAGAACTTCTCGCAAGACGATTCTTTGTCGAGTGTCTATACCGTGGACGACAGTGCCGGTCATTCACCGACGAGCAATCCAAACAGTTTTGTTGACCTTAGGTTGCGGGAGCAAGTAGCAAGCGCAAGTGAAACGCACCCTTTCGCTCCTGGCCTCGTGAACCGGGCAACCTTGGGTTTCTCTCGCGGCGCGTTTTATTTCAACAGCGGAACAACTGTGGCTTTGCCGGGTTGGATTCACTCCGGACAACCCGTCGGCGCTGTTGTGGTGGGAGGCGGCACCACGCTAAACGGGGCCTCGCAGATTACCAACGGCGGCACGAACGCAGGAAGCAATCTGACGGCGGTGCGCAATTTGTATTCGCTAACCGATCAGCTCGCGCTGACTCACGGAATCCACATGTTCAACTTTGGCTTATGGCTAGAGCGCGTGCAAGCCAACGACACTCTGGTGCAAGACCAATACGGCCAGATTTCCTTTTCCAATTTACAGACCTTTCTGATGGGGACCGCGAGCACCTACACTTACGCGCCCTCCTTCACGCCGTTGTCTTGGCGCTCTACGGAGGGAGCCGTCTTTGCCGAGGATACGCTTCGAATCAAGCCTTCCTTCGAGCTGCGACTTGGCTTTCGCGGAGAATTCACCAACGGATGGAAGGAAGCAAACCGGCGCGCCTCCAATTACGCCTTTGACGCAAACGGCGTGATCCTCACGCAGCCGGTTGTTGGCAGTTCTGTTTTCAGTGTGAACAACGCAAAATTCCTGCCGGCGCCTCGCGTGGGGTTCGCTTGGTCTCCCTTTGGGCAGAAAAGGACCGTGATGCACACGGGCTTCGGTTTGTATTACGCCCTGCTGGACAACTTGAGTTACCGCCTGGACCAAAACGGTCCCTACAACGCAGTCTTTGCAGTGAAGAACATTCCGTTTTCCAGCATCGCGCCAAACGCAACTTACGCGGGGGCGAAGGCGCTCCCAAGCGGCGTCCAACCCGACTTGAAGACGCCCGCGGTGGAATCCTGGAGTTTCAAGATAGAGCAGCAGCTTTCCCCTACCACTTCACTCGGGGTCAGCTACATTGGTTCGCACGGCTATCACGAACTGCTTTCGGTAGATGCGAACTTGCCTATCCCAACGATTTGCCCGGCGTCCCCTTGCCCTGCGGGTTACCCTGCCGGGGCGTATTACCATCCGCCGAATGCGCCGCTGGCCAACAATGCTGTCTGGAACACGACCGACTGGTTCTCCGAGGGCGTCAGTTCTTATCACGGGCTTGAGGCGGAGGTGAGCCGTCGCGTCGGTCACGGTTTGCAGTTCCGGGGAGTCTACACGTTTTCTAAAGCGCTCGATGATGGCGACAGTGTGAATACCAGTGTGGCAACGAACTCGCCGGCATTTGTTGCGAATCCACTTCAACCGAAAGCCGATTATGGGCGCGCTTCGTTCGATATACGGCACGCTGCGGTCATTAACGCGACTTATGACCTGCCGTTTGCGCGCCGCCAGGGCTCGGGGAGCTCATTGCTCAGCAAACTTTTCCGAGACTGGCAACTCAGCGGAATCGAGACGGTGCAGTCCGGGCTGCCTTTTACCCCGCAACTGTCCTACAACCCCTCGAACGACGGCGACACGCGCAATCCGGTCCGGCCTTCGTTGAATCCTAAGTTTACGTGGCCTTTGATTTTAGGCGCGCCCAATTTGTACTTCCATCCGACGGCGTTTATCCAGCCGCTTGCCGGCACCTATGGCAATGCGGGGCGAAACATCCTGACGGGCCCTGGTCTGGCGGAGACCGACTTGTCTCTCGCAAAGAAGCTAGCCTTTTCCGAGCGGCTGCATCTGCAATTCCGCGCCGAGTTTTTCAACCTTCTCAATCACACGAATTTCAACACACCGAATCCCGTGGTTTACACGGCGGCGACCGGAGGGCCGTCACCCACAGCCGGGGTGATCACCTCGACAGCCACAACTTCGCGACAGATTCAGGTGGGATTGAAATTATTGTGGTGATTTCCACACGAACAGCTGCGTGACGCAAGTCAGGAAACTAGTCCAAGTCAAAGTCGCGAATCGGCTTTCCGGCGGGAGCGTCCTTGGCCTTTTTCATGGCCTCTTCGAATTTCTTGGCCAGGATGTCTTCCTTGTGCGTTTCCTGGAAGAAAGAGTCGGCGAACTTGTCTTCGCGTTGCCGCTGCTGCTCGTCGAGAATGCCCCGGGCATTTTCGAGGTCGATATGGGGGCCGGCTTTTGGCGGAGCTTCATGCGCCAACACGGCGCCCAGAACCGGATCCACGGTGAGCTTGGCCTGGCAGCACGGGCAAGTCACTTTCAGGTTTTCGACCGAGCGGTTCCCCATGCCATCATTCTACACCCCTTCGCGCTGCGTGCGTAGAAGCACGCGGGAGCCGACCCGGTGTCGGGTGAGGATCGCGAGCCGCCGGTTTAGACTCAAGCGACACATCTTTTTTTTGCCCAGTGACAGGCGCGCCCAGGAAAGCGATTCTATGAGAAACAACAGCTTCGCTTGAGGTGCCCCATGTTTATGTCGCCCCCTCGAAACACGTTTCGCTATACGTTCTCCTGGCTCATCTTGGCCGGCCTGTTATTCCTTCCCTTGCTGCTCTGGGCGGCTTACGATTTCAACCAGCGCCGGCAGGTGGACCCGGTAGTGGCATTCTTCACGGTCCTGTCCGGGCTGCTGTTGGCCTACGCCTGGCGGTGGACGAAAACAAGAGTGACTCTGCACGACGAAGGGATCTCCTACAAGTCTCCGTTCCGGGAGAAAGATCTTCGCTGGGAAGAAATTACGGAGACCCGCTACGGGCAGCAGCCCATCAACGCGGGGGTTCATTTCGGGCTTATCGGATGGCTTATAGCGTCGATGGCTAGCAGCAACAACAAGATGATCCGGTCGTTTGAAATAATCGGCTCGCAGAAAATCACAGTTAATTCCAACACTCGCGATGTGGAGGAAATCGTGCGGCTGGTTTTGACGGCCGTCAATCCCCGCCTGCGCCAGGATGCCGAGCGGATTCTCAACTCCGGGGGAACGGTTGCTTTCGGGAAGATTTCGCTATCACCCGGCGGCGTAATCTGGAAATCGAAAGAGCCCATTCCTTACGGGGCGCTTGTGAAATGCAAGATTGATGGTTCAATTTTGCGGATCAAGGCCGAAGGAAAGTGGCTGGATAACGTAGCCGTTGCCGCCAAAAAGGTTCCCAATATATTTGTTTTGTTGGATCTGATCGAGGCTAAGCGTACAGCGATGACTGGAAAGCCCGCGCTCGCCATGGCGGGTTCCTCGGCAAATCAATATTTGTAGTTCGGGCCTCTCAACCTGCCTAACGGCTCCAGTGTGTCACGCCTTGGCGGGGTTTTCGCCTCGCGTGAAGCCGGGTGCGGGCCGCAATTCCGGCCGCACCGTTTTTGGATCCACGCTTGGCGCCGGCGGGGCTTGCGGAGGCGGCGTACGAGGCTTTTCCGGAAGCGGCTTGCCTTCCATGAGCAGCTTCACTTCGGCGGCGTCAATAACTTCACGTTCGAGCAAGGCCTGGGCGACGCGCTCGAGGACATCTTTGTTATTGGAAAGAACGTTGCGGGCCTGGTCGTACGCCGCGTTGACGATGCGCTTCACTTCCTTGTCGATCTGAATGGCGGTGTCTTCCGAGTAGTCGCGGTGCTGGGCGATTTCGCGGCCCAGGAAGATGGCTTCATCTTTCTTGCCGAAGGCCAATGGGCCGAGGCCGCTCATACCCCATTCGCAAACCATGTTTCGCGCGATGTCGGTGGCGCGCTCGATGTCGTTGCCCGCGCCAGTGGTGATGTGGCCAAGGAAGAGTTCTTCGGCGGAGCGGCCGCCCATCAAGACGGCGAGCATGGCTTCGAGATATCCGCGCGTGTAGGTGTGTTTGTCGGCTTCGGGCAATTGCATGGTGAGGCCGAGAGCCATGCCGCGCGGAATGATGGTGACTTTGTGCACGGGATCGGCACCAGGAGTCATGGCGGCAACGAGCGCGTGGCCCGCTTCGTGATAGGCGGTGTTCTTCTTTTCCTCATCGGAAAGAATCATGGACTTGCGCTCAACGCCCATGAGGACCTTGTCCTTGGACATCTCAAAGTCGGCCATGGTGACGAATTTGCGATTTTGACGCGCCGCCCAAAGCGCGGCTTCGTTGACGAGATTGGCGAGGTCAGCACCGGAAAATCCCGGGGTGCCGCGGGCGATGATGGAAAGATCCACGTCGTCGCCGATGGGCACTTTGCGTGTATGCACGCGAAGAATCTCTTCCCGGCCCTTGACGTCGGGACGCGCAACCACGACGCGGCGGTCAAAGCGGCCGGGACGCAGCAGCGCCGGGTCGAGTACGTCCGGGCGGTTGGTCGCGGCGATTAAGATAACGCCTTCGTTGGATTCAAACCCGTCCATTTCGACCAGCAGTGCGTTCAGTGTTTGTTCGCGCTCGTCGTGTCCGCCCCCCAGGCCCGCGCCACGATGCCGGCCGACGGCGTCAATTTCGTCAATGAAGATGATGCAGGGAGCATTCTTCTTGCCCTGCTCGAAAAGATCGCGGACGCGGCTGGCGCCGACGCCAACAAACATCTCCACGAAGTCCGAGCCGGAAATCGAAAAGAACGGAACGTTGGCTTCGCCGGCGATAGCGCGTGCGAGAAGGGTCTTGCCCGTCCCCGGCGGGCCAACCAGCAAAACCCCTTTAGGAATGCGGCCGCCAAGTTTCTGGAATTTCTGCGGGTCTTTCAGGAACTCGATAATCTCTTGAAGTTCTTCCTTGGCTTCATCGGTTCCGGCAACATCTTTAAAAGTGGCTTTTTTCTGTTGCGCGGAAAGCAAACGCGCGCGCGATTTGCCGAAGCTCAGAGCCTTGTTGCCGCCGGCTTGCATCTGGCGCATCAGAAACAAGCAGAAGCCAACCAGGAGGAGAAGAGGGAGGCCGTTCAGGAGGAGAAGGACCCAGTCGGCGCTGCGAACTTCCTTGACTTTGATTTGCACGGCCTTGTCGCGCAGCTCTTTGGTGACGCTGGGGGCATCTTCCTTGGCAATGGTCACCTGGAACTTGCGGTTGGCGGGGCGGATGTACTCGCCCTGGAGGTCGTAGCTGACCTGGCCGAGGTACATGGTGACTTCTTTGACGTCACCGGCTTCGACCTTGGCCATGAACTCGCTGTAGCTCGGCTGATCTTCGCGGGCTTGCCCGCCGTTCGCGGAGACCAGTTTCCAGAGCATCACTCCCAGCAAGACAATGGACATCCAGAAGAGAATTGTTTTTACCGTAGAACTGGAATTCACGTTTCCCTCTCTAATTCCGGAAGCCGCACGCTGCCTCTATCATGCTTTCTTTTTTCGTCCTTTTCCACTCTTCCGGGACAGGCTGTTCGATCCCGAAGAAAGCTGTCGGTGATTTCTGTCAGTGCCGTTGGGGCCGACCAAGCATCCCTATAGTGTTAGATGCAGTCCGAAAGCCAAAGTAATCGGGCTCCAGGGCCACGCGGCGCTTGCCGAGAAGCACCGCCAGCCCGATGGAACGCGGCCGGCTTTCTGCCAGACGGCGCAGAAGGAAATCCTGCGTCACGCCGCTCGCGAGCACTGCATCCACAACCAAAACGCCTCGCCCTTTCAACTCCGGCTGCGAGCCGAACAAGACTTCGCGCCGCGCATGGCCATTGTGATCCACCTCGCGACGTCCTCTCGAACAAAGTGACAAACCTTGGGCCGTCGATATGCCGGATCAAGTCGGCTGCGAAGACGAAGCCCACGGTCCAGGGTCGCGATCCCATCCGGTCGCCGGCCCCCCGTACTCGCGGGAGGTTTCTTTGCCCAAGACCGCCACGCGACGGGGCGATGCGCGCGGCAGAATACGTTGCCCCTCTCCGCAAGCTCAAAGCTCTTCCTCAGCGATCACAATCCCCGAGCGGGTCTTCTCATTCGCAGCAAAATCGGCGGCCACCGTAAAGCCGCGGGCCCAAACAAGAACTTCACCGCTCGTCAACACCGGCCAGCCATCCCGCTCCCATCGGCTGATGTGCTTTTGGTTCAGTAAGCGCTTCAGCTTGTGGGCGTTCTGATGGCCGGAAGGGCGCAACCGATCTCCGGGACGCCAGTTGCGCAGGACCAGGGGTGGACGCAACCGCTCGCGGTCCAGGACCATCTCCCTGTGGTTATTTTCCTCTGCCTTGGAAGGCCAGTCAATGACTCTGAGGCGGAAGACACAACCCAGCTGGGGGACTTTAACGTCCTGCGCGCCGCGGGACAGATCGACGCTGTAAGAAAACTCGCGCCGAGTCGCGCTCGTCTTTGCTTTTCGGGCCCCGCAGAACACAAGCGCTTCCCGCTCCTTGCGCACTTCCACGCCGCCCGGCAGAAAGAGCGAACTGCCGTTGCGTCCGCTGCGAGCAAGTTCGAGCAGGGCATCGACGTGGTTTGCGCCTAGTTGCCCGCCCTGTTTTTTCACCCGTTCCACCAGGCCGCGCGCCATTCGCTTGCTCATGGCGATGAAATGATTCTTCTCTGTGCTCTCAGCGTGGAGTCCCCCCTTCACCGCCTTGGCGAACAAATCAGAGAGGGGAATGCGCAAGGCCCCGTCGCTTTGCAGGGCAGCGGCGGCCATGCGCTTTTGCAGTAGAGCGCCGAAGAACGCTTCATCTTCACGCGCGAGCTGCGCAAGAGTTGTCAAATGTTCGACGATGGCGGGCTGAAATTGTTTCTCGAGAAGCGGTAGGAGTTTCTTTCGAATGCGCGCACGCAGTCGCTTGGTGTCACGATTCGTGGCGTCTTCGCGCCAGCTTTGTTTCTTGTGGCGAAGATAAGCGCGCAATTCCGCGCGGCGAAGGTTCAGAAGCGGCCGAAAAACGGGAGGGGCCTTGGGATGAATGCCGCCGAGCCCGGCGAGGCCGGTTCCGCGAAGAATGTGGGCGAGCACGGTTTCGGCCTGATCGTCGGCCGTGTGGGCGACGGCGATGCGGTTGCACACTCCGGAGTCGACGAGCGAGCGGAAGTAATCATAACGGGCGCGGCGCGCGGCGTCTTCGAGATTCGCGCGTTCCTTTTTGGCTTTCTTGCCAACATCAGCGGAGGCGGAATGAAACTCGAGTTTGTGTTTCGCGGCCAGCTTGGCGACAAAATCTTCATCCGCGTCGGAAGTCTTGCCTCGCAATTTGTGATTGAAGTGCGCCACGCTAGGAACGATTCCGAGCTTCTCGCGCAATTCCAGCAACAGCAGAAGCAGCGCCACCGAATCTGCGCCGCCAGAAACTGCGACGCCCACACGCTCGCCGGGGCGCGCAAACTCCTGCGTTTCGATGTGCTGCAACAGTTGTTGGCTCAAAGAAGAGCGCACGGCTGAATGGTTCCGCACCTCTTCTCGCCATCCTAGCAGCCACACGCCCAAAACTCACGCGACCAAAAGCAGCAGCAGATTTTCCGGAAACCCAACTAGCCTTCTAACGTGGGTGCGAACGAAAGAATCTGAGCGAGGGACGAGCACCGTCCTGGTCAGTTGTATTCTTCCTGAGACGTTCCCTATTGGCGGTCAGGAATGCAGCTTACGGAGCGATCGCTCGAGCCAGTGTCCCCCAATCGCCGTTGCGCCAGTCGTTCCGCGGTTCCGCCGCCGCCCGAGCGAAGGTCCACCATCGCACTCGGTCGTGATCGACGCCAAGCAGGTCTGCAAAACGCCGGATGGTTCCGTGCGGGTCGGAGAGCAGTCTTTCCTGGCAATTGAGCAGGTGCTGCGTGGCGTCATAGGCGGGATCTCCTACAAACGGTTTGGGATCGATAACCAGCCAGGGTTCGCGTTCTGCCCGGAGGACGTTGCCAGCGTGCAAGTCCGTCGCCAACAGCGCCTCTCTGGGCGCGCTACGCGGCAGCTGCTCAAACAGCCGCAGACCTTCTCGCACCAATCCCGCATCAGGCCAATCGTCCGCGCGCGCCAGCGTCTGTTCGCTCCAAGAAGCCATCAGAGCCGACAAAGGGCGAAAGGGGTGATGTCTGGATGGCGAGCTCCACAAACGACGCAGCAAACCTGAAACGACCACGTCTTGATCCCACTCGGGCAGCGCGCGCAGGGATGTCCCTGGCTCGCAGCGCTCTAAGAGCATGGCATTGAGATTATGGTCGGCCATGAGTAGCCGCACGGTCGGGTCTCCGTTCCAAAAGCGCAGGCCGTAGATTTCGTGCTCTCCCTCCATGTGGGGCATACCGACTTTCAGCACGGCAGGTGTGCCGTCAGCGCGCTGCACAGCTGCCACGTACGAGCAAGTTCCATCCACGCCGTCAAACGGCGCATGGAGCGTCAATGACCATCGATGTTGCAGCCCTTGCAGCGTATCAGGCAAACAATCGAGCCACGATGCGCGCTCCGGGGTCTCGCGGCAGGCAGCCGCCAGCCGTTGTGAGATTCTCAGCGTCATGCTTCCAATAGTAAGCCTTTCACGGAGACCGAACCTCGCGACACGACATCCCGAGGAAGGCTGTGGAAAACTGCAGAAAAGCGGTAAAGTGGCGTGCAGCGGTTCCGCATCCAAATATTTTTAGCCGACCAACCATCTGATTCCGTTCATCTTTTGACCTGGGGACGTTTAGGGAGCAAATTCGCATTGTATATTTGCCCTTGACTTCCACCTTTGTCTTGTATATCGTAATTATACAAGAGATGAGCGACTCCTTCAGCCGGTCCAAGCTTTCCGCCGTCGAGCGCAACTTCCGTTCCCAGATCGCGCAGCTCGCCTCCGGTCGATGGTTCCTGCGCGGCAATCTGTCAGAACGTTCCGGCAAGTGCGGCAAGGCGAATTGCCGTTGTGCCCAAGGGGAACTGCATAAGTCCTTGTATTTAGTGCACAGCCAAGATGGAAAACTGCGCCAGATTTGTGTCCCCAAAGCTTGGCAGGAGCGCGTTCGCCAAGCCGTCCATGATTATCACCAGATGCAAAAGCTGATTGAAGAAGTCTCCGAACTGGAGTGGAAGCGGCTCGAGGAAAGAAAACCATAAACGTTCTCCGTCGCCTGATCGCCTATTCGGAAAAGGTCTTCCGGTTCTCCCGGGAGGTCATCGCGCCGCTCTCGGACAAGAGAAAGGAACCGCGTATCTCTACGGCGGCCGTCGTGAAGTCCGCGACGGTGTTGTTTTGGGCTCGCCTGGGTAGCATCAACGCCTGGGAACAATTGGGGAAGTCGCCCTTTTGGCCTCGCTGGCTGGGAGAGCCAGCCTTCAGTGCCGACTCCCTGGGCCGCGTTCATGCCCTAGTGGATGCCGACGGCCTTCGCCAAGGAATTCACATCCTCTATGAGCGCCTGAAACGCAACAAAGCTTTGCCGGATATTCATGGCCTCGGCGTAGCAGTTTTGGATGGCCACGAAAGCCACGCCAGCTATTTACGCCACTGCCCCGGCTGCCTGCAGCGAACCATCCACGGTGAGAAGGGCGATCGGATTCAGTATTATCACCGGCAAGTCACGCTGATGTTGTTGCCGGGTGCGCCGCCCAACCGCCAGGCCGTTCGCCTGCTCC
>Ga0209804_1000078_pt1 | contig 82275 bp, 78 predicted proteins | sample GraSoiAngelo_139_FD_185896 | JGI IMG/M metagenome (GOLD analysis project Ga0209804, IMG submission 185896) | Grasslands soil microbial communities from the Angelo Coastal Reserve, California, USA - 14_0929_12_20cm (SPAdes) (version 2) | ecosystem: Environmental > Terrestrial > Soil > Grasslands ... | reverse complement strand
CCAGAGCCATGACCTCGGCTCGATATCTCAAAGCCGCCTTAGGTATCAAATGGAAGAGACGCTCGGCAACCTTATCCACAAGCACTTTACGACGGTACACCTAAGGGCGTTATAGCCCTTCGCTTTTCTTTCGTCAACAGTTTTCTAGAAGCCTTATATCCCCATGCCGGAAGGCAAGGGGCTTTACGGCTCCCCTCGGTAATACGACGCCACAAAGGACTGTAGTTCCCTTCTTTTGAGATAGAATCTGGTGCGTGCGGCGGCGGTTTTTCATTGACAAATTTGCGGGTGGCCGCGCCGTCCTCGGAGGCGACGCGGCGCACCATCTGGGACGCGTCCTGCGGGCCGAGGCCGGCCAACTTTACGAACTGAGCGACGGCCATCGCGTTTGGCTGGCGCGCATTGAAGACGTGAAGCGTGATCGCGTCGAATTTTCCCTGGTTGAGGAGTTGCCTTCCCGCGAGCCGGCTTTGCAAACGACGCTGCTTCTTTCGGTCGTTAGATTCGACGCCTTCGAGTTCGCCCTCGAAAAAGCCACCGAGCTGGGCGTCTGCGCCATAGTGCCGCTCGCAGCGAGTCGCAGCGAAAAGGCTCTTCTTGCAGCCGCGCCGAAACGCGCCGAGCGGTGGAAGAAAATTCTCCTCGAAGCATCCCAGCAGTCCCGCCGCCTGCGCCCGCCCACGCTGAGCGCGGTTGCGAAACCTGAGGCAGCCTTCTCGGCGCATGGCGAAAGCCTGAAGATTATTCTCTCCGAACGTCTCGAGACGCCGCCCCTTCGGAGCATCCTCGAAGGGCAAAATGCGACAACGGTAGGCCTGGCCATCGGCCCGGAGGGCGGTTGGACGGATGGTGAGTTCCAGTGTGCCCGGCAACGTGGTTTCCACGAAGCCTCGCTTGCGCAGCTGATTCTTCGCACAGAGACGGCGGTCATTGCCGCGCTCGCTTCCCTCAATTACGCGTTTCCCGCCCACGCGCCGAATGTCGCCAACGCTCCCATCTCTGCCCAAGCCGTTTAACCACAAAGTGCTGGAATACAACATGTAACGCGGACCGGTTTGCCTGAATCTTAACGGGTGTAAGGCTTTGCGGCGCCTGACCTTTTCTGCACACGGAATCAAAATCGCATCTGGCGCGCGCCGCGACGCCCATGCTATAAATAACCAAGTACCCAAGATGGACCGCTCGGACCAGAGACAGCGCGGCACCGCAACCTCACCGGAAAATCCGGGACCTGCTCTTTGTTCTGCTCCCGCTTCCGCGAGCGCGCCTGCGGCTTCCGCTCCAGCTACAGCTTCTTCCGCAAACAACCTCCGCAAAGAGATTCGCATCTGGACGCGCGACCTGCTCATCGCCATCGGTCTCGCGCTCGTCATCATCGTCTTCCTCTACCAGCCCGTAAAAGTCGAAGGCACCAGCATGGCGCCGCTGCTCTCGGACCAGGAACGCATCTTCATCAACAAATTTGTCTACCGCTTCGAGCCGATTCAACGCGGCGACGTGGTGGTTTTCTGGTATCCGCTCGACCATTCAAAGTCATTCATCAAGCGCGTCGTAGGTCTGCCCGGGGAAACGGTGGAACTTCGCCAGGGTACGCTTTACATCAATGGCAAGGTCGTTCCGGAACCTTACGTCCCGCCGCAATATGAGGACAACAGCGACTATGCGCCAAAGGTGGTGCCCCCGGACCATTTCTTCGTGCTGGGGGATCATCGCATCAGTTCCAACGATTCACGCGTCTTTGGGATGGTGGCGAGCGAGTACATTTACGGCCGCGCGGTGTTTGCCTACTGGCCCGTGGATCATTTCGGCTCGCTCGAAACCACCGAAGCGAGCAGCAAATAAATGGCGATGTGCATGATAATCAAGGGAGGCTCCCCTGATAGAAGTCCAGCACCGACCCGCGACCCTCGCGCTGGAAGACGGCCGCCTCTTTAATGGACGCGCCGCCGGCGCCATCGTGCGCCGCGGCGGCGAAGTCGTTTTTAATACCAGCCTCACCGGTTACCAGGAAGTTTTCACCGACCCAAGCTACGCAGGGCAGATTGTCTGCCTTACTTATCCGCACATCGGCAACGTCGGCGCGAATCTTGAAGATGAAGAGTCCTCCCACCCATACATCGAGTCGCTCATCGTCCGTGAATTCTCGCAAATTTCCTCGAACTGGCGCTCCACGGAGAGCGCCCAGCTTTACCTGAACCGCCACAAGATTCCCGTCATCTGGGACATTGATACGCGCGCGCTGGTGCGCCACATTCGCAATGTCGGCGCGCTGCGCGGCATCGTTTCGACCGACGGCACTCCCGCCGACCAATTGGTCTTCGAAGCCAAGCAGTTGCCGAAAATGGCCGGCCTGGAGCTGGCCAGCCGAATGACCTGTGCGAAACCGTATGGCTGGGACAAAGGCTCGGTCGAAGTGGCGATTTCGCCTTGGTCCGAACCGATGGGCGAGTCTGATGCCCAGGGCGAGAGTTACCGGCATCGGGTCTTGGCATTTGACTACGGTATTAAGCAGAACATCTTGCGCCTGCTCGTCGACCACAACTGCGACGTGTGGGTCGTACCCGCGCAAACCTCCGCGGCAGATGTCCTCGACGTGAAACCCGACGGCGTTTTTCTCTCGAATGGCCCGGGCGATCCCGAGCCCATCGGCTACGCCATCGAAACGATTCGCAGGCTCATTGGCCAGATGCCGATTTTCGGGATTTGCCTCGGACATCAGCTTTGCGGGCTCGCGCTGGGCGGCAAAACGTTCAAACTAAAGTTTGGTCATCATGGCTCGAATCATCCGGTGAAGAATCTCCTCACCGAGAAGGTGGAAATCACCGCGCAGAATCACGGTTTCGCCGTGGACCCCGATTCGCTTCCCTCGCGTGACGTGGAGATCACGCACGTTAACCTGAACGATTACACCAACGAAGGCATGCGTCACAAAAACGCGCCGCTCTTCAGCGTGCAGTATCATCCGGAAGCTTCGCCGGGACCGCACGATTCGCATTATTTGTTCACGCAGTTCACGGACATGATGAAAGAATGGCGCCAGCCGGGGAGCTCACGCAAATGAGAGCGCCTGACAAGACCCATGCCTAAACGGGAAGACATCAAAAAAATTCTGATTATCGGCTCGGGCCCGATCATCATCGGCCAAGCGTGCGAATTCGATTATTCCGGGGCGCAAGCGTGCAAGGCGCTGCGCGCGGAAGGCTACGAAGTCATTCTGGTTAACTCGAATCCCGCGACCATCATGACCGATCCCGAGCTGGCCAAGCGGACCTACATCGAGCCGCTCACCCGCGAATATCTTGAAGAAATCATTGCCAAGGAAAACCCGCATGCGCTGCTGCCCACGGTCGGAGGGCAGACCGCACTGAATCTTGCGGTCGAGCTTTCCGAAAGCGGCGTCCTCGAAAAATACAAAGTGGAAATGATTGGCGCCTCGCTCCGCGCGATCAAAGTTGCCGAAGACCGCCTGTGGTTCAAAGATGCGTGCCGCAAAATCGGCCTGGAAGTGCCCGCCTCCGCTTTGGTGAATAACGCGAAAGATGCCATGCGGCTCTGCGATCAGCTTGGTTTTCCCCTCGTGATCCGCCCATCGTTCACGCTTGGCGGCACTGGCGGGTCGATTGCTTACAACAAGGAGGAATTTGCCGAAGCCATTTCGACCGCGCTCGACGTGAGCCCGGTTCACGAGGCGCTGGTCGAGGAATCCGTCCTCGGCTGGAAAGAATTCGAACTCGAAGTCATGCGCGATTTTCGCGACAACTTCGTGGTCATCTGCTCCATTGAGAATTTCGATCCCATGGGCGTGCACACTGGCGATTCCATCACTGTCGCTCCCGCGCAAACGCTGACGGATAAGGAATATCAGCGCATGCGCGACGCCGCGGCCGCCATCATCCGCGAAGTTGGCGTCGAGACCGGCGGCTCGAACGTGCAGTTCGCCATCCATCCGGGAAACGGCCGCATGGTCATTATCGAGATGAACCCGCGCGTGTCGCGCAGCTCCGCGCTGGCCAGCAAAGCCACCGGCTTCCCGATTGCGAAAATTGCCGCGCGTCTTGCCGTGGGCATGAGCCTCGACGAAATCCCGAACGACATTACCGAGAAGACTCCCGCCTGTTTCGAACCGACTATTGACTACGTTGTGGTGAAAATCCCGAAATGGCAATTCGAGAAGTTCCCCGGCGCGGATAGCACGCTCGGCACGCAAATGAAGTCCGTCGGCGAAGTGATGGCCATCGGGCGCACGTTCAAGGAAGCGCTGCAAAAAGGCATTCGCTCGCTTGAACCGAGCGCTCCCTGGCGCGCACCGGCCGAAACGCCAGATTCATTGCTCCGCGAGAAACTGGCCACACCGCGGCCCGACCGGATTTACTGGCTGCTAACGGCCATGGAGCGCGGCCTCCACGCCGAAGAAATCTGCGAGCTCACGAAAATCGACCCGTGGTTCATCCATCAAATTGAGGAGTTGACCGCCATGAACCGCCGGGCTGCGGGCGTGACGGTCGAGACGGCTTCGAAAGATTTGTTGCGCGAGGTAAAGCGCCACGGCGCGAGCGACGAGCAACTGGCGCAGATTTGGCGGACTACGCCGGCTTCCGTGCGCCTGCAGCGCGCGCGCTATGGCGTTGCGCCCGTCTTCAAGCGCGTGGACACCTGTGCCGCCGAATTTGAGTCCTTCACCCCGTATCTTTACTCGACTTACGAAGACGAGGACGAATCCGACGCGCAGCCGCGGCCAAAAATCATGATTCTCGGCAGCGGCCCGAATCGCATCGGGCAGGGGATTGAATTCGACTATTGCTGTTGCCACGCCTCCTATGCTTTGCACGAAGACGGCTTCGAAACGATCATGGTGAATTGCAATCCGGAAACGGTTTCGACCGACTACGACACTTCGGACCGCTTGTATTTCGAGCCGCTGACGCTCGAAGACGTGCTCGCGATTGTTGAACGAGAAAAGCCGCAGGGCGTGATTGTCCAGTTTGGCGGGCAGACACCGCTGAACCTGGCGCTGGAACTGAAGCGCAACGGCGTGCCTATTATCGGGACGGCGCCGGAATCCATCGACTTGGCGGAAGACCGGAGGCGCTTCGGCCGCTTGCTCGAAGAATTGAAGATTCCTCAGCCGCGCAACGCGACGGCGCTAATTCCGGAAGAGGCTGCGCGCGTGGCCGGCGAAATCGGCCTGCCGGTGCTGGTGCGCCCGAGTTATGTGCTCGGTGGCCGCGCCATGGTCATCGCGTACGACGTCAACACGGTGCAGGATTACGTCGCGCAAGCCGCCCTGATGGGGCCGGCGCGCCCCGTTCTGATCGATCAATTCCTCGAAGAAGCGACCGAAGTGGACGTGGACGCGCTCGCCGACGGCACCGAGGTCATCATCGGCGGCATCATGGAGCACATTGAAGAAGCAGGCGTGCATTCCGGTGACTCCTCTTGCGTGCTTCCTCCGGTGAGCTTGACGCCCGCGGTTCTCGACACGATTCGTGAATACACAGGTCGCCTCGCGCTGGCCTTGAAAGTTGTCGGACTGATGAACGTGCAGTACGCCATTCAGCGCGACACGGTTTACGTGCTCGAAGTAAATCCCCGCGCGTCGCGGACGGTTCCGTATGTGAGCAAAGCAACGGGGGTGCCGCTTGCAAAAGTTGCGGCCCGCTTAATGGCCGGGAAGAAGCTGGCCAGCATGCATCTGCCGCTGGTGAAGAACAATGGCGTCGCCGAAATCGCCGTGCGCGAGTTCTATTCCGTGAAATCGCCCGTGTTTCCCTTCAACAAATTCCGCGGCGTGGATACCATTCTCGGCCCGGAGATGCGTTCCACCGGCGAAGTCATGGGGATTTCTACTTCGTACGGCCAAGCTTTTGCAAAGGCGCAGCTCGCGGCCGGCCAGCGATTGCCGCGCAAGGGCACTGTGTTCCTCAGCGTCAACGACCGCGACAAAAGGCATTTAGGCGCGCTTGGGAAGGAACTTACCGCGCTCGGTTTTCGCTTGCTCGCCACGCGCGGCACCGCCGCGGCCCTCGAAACAACCGGCATCCAGGCGGAAGCGGTGTTCAAAGTGAACGAAGGCCGGCCCAACATCGTGGATCTGGTGAAAACCGGGAAGATCGATCTGATTATTAACACGCCCCTTGGCCGCGAGTCTTTCTACGATGAGAAGTCGATTCGCCGCGCCGCGATTCGCTACAATATACCTTGTATCACCACGCTGGCTGCGGCCAACGCGGCCGCGCGCGGAATTCGCGCCCTCCACGAGCAGGGCATCGAAGTCGCCGCGCTGCAGGATTTGCATAAGGAAGCCGCCGCTTCCGGCGCGCCCGCCTCAGGAGATTGAGCCATGGAGTTGTCCGGAATTTTTTCCGCGTTAACCACGCCATTTGGCACCGACGGTTCCGTTTCCCTCGCCGATTTGAAGCATAACATCCAGCACTACAACCACACGGGATTGGCGGGCTACGTGGTGATGGGTTCAACCGGAGAGTCCGTGCTGGTTTCGAAAGCGGAGTGGGAATCAGTCCTCCTGGCAGTGAAAGAAGCAGCTTCGCGTGACAAGAAATTGATTGCCGGCACCGGCGCGGAATCCACAGCGGAAACCATCGAGCGCACCAAGCGCGCCGCGCAAATCGGCTACGACGCGGCACTGGTCAAAACGCCGTTCTACTACAAACCGATGTACAAGCCGGAAGTGTACATCGCGCATTACCGCCGCGTGGCTGACGCTTCGCCGATTCCTGTGCTGCTCTATTCCGTGCCGCAATTCACTGGAGTGGCGCTCGAAGTCACGGAAGTTGTAAAGCTAACTGAGCATCCGACTATCATCGGCATCAAGGAAAGCTCAGGGAACGTTCTTCGCGTAGCGGAAATGATTGCCGCGGTTTCGCCCGATTTCCAGGTGCTTGTCGGCTCGGCAGCCACTGTTTATCCCTCGATCATGGTCGGCGCGCGGGGCGCCATCCTCGCACTGGCCTCGGCGCTGCCGGAGAAGTGTGTCGAACTTTACGAACTGATCCGCAAGGGCCAGCACGAACGAGCGCGCGAGCTTCACACCGTGATTCTGCGCGCTTCGAAATTGGTCGTCTCCGAGAGCGGAATCCCCGGCGTGAAATACGTCATGGACCAGCGCGGATACCGTGGCGGCTTGCCCCGGCTCCCTCTCCTCCCGCTCCATGATGAACAAAAGAAACGCCTTAATGCCTTCCTGGAGGCCCTCGAACCGGCGGCCATGCGTGCCTGATTGGCGCTTCGTTGGGCCGCTAAATCGAGCTTTTTTCTTGTCCCATCCAGCCTGGAAATTTATCGGAAGCCGGTGAGACGTTTTCGTTTAGAGTTCATCTAACCGCTCATGGATTGTCGCGCTCTCGCGTTCCGCCAGCTGCCCCACCAGCCTGCGCTATTCCTCGCCTATTTGGAGAAATTTGAAAAAGTAAAGAACTTCTACGCCCACCCCCCAACGATAGAGGCGGTTAGCAAGACCACGCATAAGCTGGACTACCCCGAAGAACGCCGTGCAGAAGTAGCCGCGATTCTACGCAAGCAGAATGCAGAGTTGGGCGCTGGCGCGGAGACCGATTCGAACCTCGGGCGGCTGGCGAACGGAGCGGTAGCCGTTGTTTCAGGGCAGCAGGTTGGGTTGTTCGGCGGGCCCGCGTACGCCGTCTACAAAGCGCTCACCGCGATCCAGATTGCGGAGGAACTAACGCGCGGCGGAATCGAGGCGGTGCCGGTTTTTTGGATGGCCACGGAAGACCACGACCTCGAAGAAGTGCGCCACACAAGCTGGTTTGACGAAGGAAAACTGATTCGCTTTGAGCTGCCCGACGGGAATGAAGCAGACAAGCCGGTTGGGCGAATCCCGCTGGGAGCGGAAGGGGAACGACTAGCGCGGGAAGCTGCCGCGTTACTCGAGAAAGACGGCGGCGAACTGCTCGCGCAGTATCTCGTTGAAAGTTACAGGGCGGACGAAACCTACGGAAGCGCTTTCGGAAAACTGTTTGCGCGATGGTTCGCCGAGCAGGGGCTGATTCTGCTCGATCCGCTGGATACGGGTCTGCACAAAGTCGCGGCGCCGATGTACCAGCACGCGTTGGCGGAGCGGGACGCTCTGACCGAGAAACTGATGCGGCGTGTAAAGGAATTGGAGCGCGCGGGATTTGATGCCCAAGTGAAGGTAGCGTCGAAGGGTACGCTGCTGTTCTACATGGGCGACGGCTCGCGCCAAGCCATCCTAGCGGGCAACGAAAAGTTTGTTGCGGGCGAGAAAAGCTGGGGGCGAGAGGAACTGGTTCACCTGACGCACCAGGAGCCGGAGAACTTCAGTCCGAATGCGCTGTTGCGGCCCGTGGTACAGGATTATTTGCTGCCAAGCGTGGCCTTCATTGGCGGGCCGGCGGAGCTTTCCTACATCGCGCAGTCGCAAGTGGTTTACGAGCATCTGCTCGGACGCATGCCGGTGATGCTGCCACGCGCCGGGTTCACTCTTGTGGACGCGAAGGCAAACAAGCTGCTCGACAAATATGATTTGACCATCGAGGAGGTCTGGGCAGGCTCGCAGGAATTGCGGCGCAAGATGGAAGGCGCATCCGTGCCGAAGTCGTTGTCGAAAGATTTTGACAAAAGCCAGAAGCAGATCGCGAAGATGCTGGAGAAGCTCGGCAAGCCGATCGAAAAACTGGATTCGACCCTGGCGGGCACCGTCGAGAGAACCAAAAAGGGAATTGAGTTTCATCTCGAGCAATTGCGGCAGAAAGCCGGGCGCGCGCAGGACCAGAAGCTGGGCATCATTGGTTCGCATGAGCAGCACCTGGAATCGCTATTGAACCCGCATAAAGGACTGCAAGAGCGGGAGCTTTGCCTGCTGCCGTTTTTGGCGCGCTGGGGCGCGAGTGGCTTAAGCGAATTGCAAAAGTTATGCACCAGCAAGAAACTAGGCCATCACTTCATTGTTTCCTTTCCGTAGTGACCGCGCTCGGACTCCTGTAAAACCAAGACTGTTTATCCCATGGAGTGCTCCCCTTGTGTCCGGCTGAGAATAAGACCCGCAGGGCTGCGCAGACTAGGCCCTGCGCTACAGCCCGCGCTACACTGTGGCTCTAGAATGTCCAAGGCGCAATTTCCATGCAAACACTGATTGTGAAGACCGAGCGTCGGACGCAGCTTCTGGACGTAACCGCGCATGTGCAGAAGGCAGTGTCCGCGGCAAAGATTTCCAATGGCACTTGCTATTTGTACGTGCCGCACACTACAGCGGGAGTAACCATCAACGAATGCGCGGACCCGGACGTCGCCAGGGACATGGAGGGCGCGCTGGATCGCCTGATACCGAAGACGGGCCCTTACCGGCACGGCGAAGGCAACTCTGATTCGCATATTAAGTCAGTGCTCGTAGGCGGTGCGCAAATCGTGTTCGTCGAGGATGGCCGGTTGGCGCTGGGTCGCTGGCAGGGAATTTTCTTCTGTGAATTTGATGGGCCGCGCGAGCGGAAACTGGTCGTGAAAGTCGTTGCTGAATAAATCTAAGCGCAAAGTTTGTAAATCGAGACGCGCCGATTTTATGGGCGCGTCGGGCCGCCTAATTTTAGAAGGATTAGGGCTAAGCATGGCCGACGCGGCGCAGGAGGTGCTTAAAGCGTGGGTCACAAAGGCAGCTGCTGGCCGCGTCGGCGCCCTTACCCTACGATCAGGCTCTCTAAGAATGCGTGCTGCACGATGAGTTGGGAATGGTGGGGCAAGTCATTGTGCTGCCTTGATGCGCGAACGGCTTAGCTAAGAAGGCAAGTCTTCGCTTCTCGCGCGATATTAAGGCAAAGCGAAAGCGACGAGGGAGTCGCCGAGTTCTTCTTCGGTGATTTTGGGATGGCCGCCGGCAGCGATGACCAGGTATTGCTTGTCTGTCCCGCCCAGGCGGTAAGTCATGGGCGTCGCGTTGCCGCAGGCGGGCAGCTTCGCCTTCCACAATTCTTTGCCTGACTCGATGTCGAAGGCGCGGAGGAAACAATCCACTGTGCCAGCGATGAAGACAAGACCGCCCGCGGTGACGATAGGGCCGCCAAGGCTGATGGAACCCGGCGGGATTTGTTGCCGGTGCTCAACGCCGAAGTCCCCCAGCGAGCCGAGCGGAACCTGCCAGCGAATTTTTCCTTCGTTCATGTCTAAGGCGTAAAGCATGCCCCAGGGCGGCGGGCTACAGGGAAAGTTCGAGGGCGATTGAATGAAACGGCGATAGAGGCCGTAAGGGGCGCCGAGCTGGTCGCCGTAGTCGCCGCCTTCGGTTCGCGAGCTGCGGTCGTTGTATTTTTCGCGGGGGATGAGGCGGGCGATGGCGACGAGATTGTTCGTGTTCGTGACGAGGATGCTGCGGGTTGGGTCAAAGGCGCAGCCGCTCCAAGTCATGCCGCCGATGATTCCGGGCACCATCAACGTTCCTTGCACGCTTGGCGGCGTGAAAATGCCTTCGTTGCGAAGATGTGAGATGTAATTGCGGCACCAGTCGCGATTTTCGGGAGTCGGTCCCCAGGCTTGGTCGGCAGAAAGCGTGTGCGGAGCGAGCGGAGGCGGTTTCAGGGGGAAAGGCTGGGTGGGCGAAGCGACTTCGCCGGGGACGTCGCTTTGGGGAACGGGGCGTTCTTCGACCGGGAAGATGGGCTTGCCGGTGTCGCGATTGAGGACGTAAAGCAGGCCGGACTTGTTGCCTTGGATGACGACGGGGACGTCTTTGCCGTGGAGATGCAACGTGGCGAGGAGGGGCGGCGAGGCGCTGTCGAAATCCCAGAGGTCGTGATGAACGAGTTGGAAGCCCCAGACGAGTTCGCCGGTTTTGCCGCGCAGGGCGACCACGGAGTTGGACCATTTGTCGTCGCCAGGGCGTAGACCGCCGTAGTAGTCAGGGCTGGCGCTGCCGGTGGGGACGAAGAGCAAGTCGCGCTCTTGGTCTACCACCATGATGGACCAGGCGTTGCCGGCGCCACTGCGCCAAGTTGGGCCTCGACCTTTGGCTGCTGCTGCTGACCGATTTGCAGGAAGCGGGTCCCAGCTCCAGCGGAGAGCGCCCGTGCGGGCGCCATACCCGCGGACGACGCCGCGGGCCATGTCCACGCGATGATTGTCATTGATGGCGGAGCCTACGACGACGAGGTCATCAATAATCGCGGGTGGGGAAGTCATGTGATACCAGCCGGGATGGTATTGAAGGACGTCGCGGAGGCTGACCTGGCCGGCTTTGCCGAAGTCGGTGCAGGGAGCACCCGTGGCGCCGTCGACGGCGACCAGCCGAGCGTCTTGCGTGGATTCGAAGATGCGGCGGTGGCAGGGCTTGTCGTTGGCGCGGGTGGAGTCAAGCCAAGTGGCCACGCCGCGGTTGATGAGGCCATCGCCGTAGTCGCCATCGAGGTCAATCTTGGGATCGTAGGCCCAGCGCTGCTGGCCGGTTCCGGGATCAAGCGCGACGATGCGGTTAAAGGCGGTGGTGAGATAGAGCGTTTCATCGACGAGGAGAGGAGTAGTCTCGAAGCCGCTGCGTTTTCTGCGGCCGGTAGTTTCCGATATATCCCCGGTGTGGAAGGTCCAGGCTACTTTGAGGCTGGCGACGTTGTCACGATTAATTTGCGTGAGGGCCGAATAGCGCATGCCACCGGCGTCGTGGCCGTAGTAGGGCCAGGAGTCATCGGGGGCTTCAGGCGGGGAGGGTACGACGGCCCAGGTGAAAAGTGCACAAGCCGATAGAGGCAATGCGACAAGCCAGGCGAACTTGAAACGGCGATTCATTTTTTGGCACCCCGAACAGGGACGGAATTGTACACGCGTTTGTTCCGTCTCAGGGGTCAAGAAAAGGGCCTCGGATGACGGCTAACTAAGTCGAAAGAGGAACCAACGAAGGCGCGGAAGAACGGCAACTGAGCGGTCCGGTAGACGGAGTTCCTGCGCCTAATCCGTTGGAGGAAGGAGTTCGTCGAAGAGTTTCTCGATAACGCTGTTCAGAACAAAGGTCCGTGTTGCTGGGCGTAGCGAAATTCGGCGGGGCGGACAGGATTGGTGTCGACGCGAACTTCCAGCCGCACGACGGTATTTTGCCGCGGAGGAGGATTCTCCTGGCGCTTTCTGATCTCGTCGGAAACGAGAGTCCCCCTGCGAACGCGATCCCGGGCGCCGCGAAGGTCGTCGAACATCCCATTGAGGTTATAGAAGATGCGAAGTGTTTCGATGGGGCGGCAACCTTCGGCTAGTTTGCCGTCCGGGCCAAGAGCGTAAATATTTGAAACCGTCCAAATGCTTGGGCTGCGCAACCATAAAAACTGCGCCGTGGCAAAATCGGCGTCACGTAAATTGTGGAGCTCTGCAACAGTGGCAAGACAAGCGCTTCGTCGGAAGCGCCGATCTCCCTCACATATTCGTTCCAGATATCGGCGATGCGCTGTTCGGGAATCAGCCGCGACTGGTCGGACACGGCTTCGTATTCGGCACGGGCAATGCGCTGGCGAATCCCGCGAGTGATCCAGGCCGGAGGAAGAATGTCGGCGAACGTCTCGGCGATTTTGTGCACGAGGGTATCAGCGTCGGCCTCGGAGCGGATGCGGCCGGCGAGGTCGTTGATTTCGATAGCGAGTTGACGGTCACGCGCGATACGGGCGCGCAGTTCCGGGGACAGCTGATTGGACGAGGTGACAGTTCCTTGTTGGGAGTAGGTGGATACCGGTTTTGAAAACAGGAGACAGAAAGCGAGGACCATCGAGTGAAACGCCATGTTGCTGCCTCAGGCCGAACTGCGAACAGGATTTAGGCGAAGAATCTAAGCCGGACAGCCTGATTATCCTATTTCGAATGCTCTATGTGCTAGAGTTTTTGTGCCATGAACAGGCTCGGAATTTACGTGCAGGTGCCCTTCTGCCAGACCAGGTGCACCTATTGCAATTTTCATACAGGAGTGGTGGCAAAAGAGCGGTTTGCGCCGTATGTAGAAGCAGTGTGCCGGGAGATTCGCGGGCACCGGGAGTTGTTGAGGGCGGCGGGAGTGAATTGGGGAAGCGCCGAGTGGCGAGTGGCGAGTGGCCAGAATGAAGAGGCCAGTCATTTGGCGGATACGGTGTACTTCGGCGGCGGGACGCCAAGTTTGTTGGAGCCAGTCCAGCTGCAGAAGATTTTGGACACTATTCGGGAGGTATTCGGGGCGAAAGGATCAACTAGCATTCAAGCACAAGGTGGTTTTTCAACGTCGAGGACGCAGAGAGAAGAGGCACAGAGGGCAGGGAGAGGGGGAACGGACGAAGAGAAGAGCAGAAAGGCGCTACGGTCGAGGCCAAGCGAAACCGGTCCAGGCAGCAGCAACGACGGCGGATCAGCAATCATGGGCGAGGCGGGCAGCGCGGAGTTTGAAGAGGTGACGCTCGAGGCGGACCCGGAGACGGTGGAAGAGGAAAAGGCGGCCGCGTGGGGGAAGGGGGGAATCGGGCGCGTGAGTTTTGGTGTGCAGTCGTTTTCGGACAGGGAGTTGGCAGCGGCGGGGAGAATGCACAGGCGCGCGGACATTTATCGAGCCGTGCCGATTCTGCAAGCAGCGGATATTCGAAATATCAGTTTCGATTTGATTGCGGGGTTGCCACACCAAACCAGGGACAGTTGGAAGCAATCGCTCGAGGAATTGATTGTGCTAGGGCCGGAGCACGTGTCGGTGTATTTGCTGGAAGTGGATGAAGGGAGCCGGCTAGGGAAGGAGTTGCTGGCCGGTGGAACGCGGTATAACGCGGCGGCGGTGCCGAGCGAAGACGAGATGGCGGGGTTTTACGAAATGGCGCAAGAGGCGCTGGGGGCGGCTGGATATCGGCACTATGAAATCTCGAATTGGGCGAAGCCGGGGTTTGAGTCGAAGCACAATTTGAAATATTGGGGGCGCGAGCCGTATTTGGGATTTGGGGCGGGAGCACACTCCTTTTCGGGTAAGCAACGATGGGCGAATGCGCACGATGCGGTGACGTATATGAATGCGATGGAGAGTGGACGATTGCCAGTAGAGCAGTTGGAGACCGTGACGGCAGAGCAGGCTTTGGAGGAGGAGTTGTTTCTGGGTTTGCGGAAGCTGGAAGGGATTGATGTTGGGAAGATTGAAAGAGAGTACGGAGTCACGGTGCGCGGGCGGTTCGAGCCGTTGGCGGCGGCGGGATTGGTGGAACGGATGGGAGACGTAGTGCGGCTGGCGGAGAGAAAATTGAGCGTGTCGAACGAGGTATTTGTGGAGTTGATGAGATGATCAGATGAGCGGCTCGAATGGATCGGCCAGGGTTGAAGTCGGCGCGTGTTTTTAACACCGAGGACACAGAGGGAAAAGCACCCAGGGCACGGAGAAGAGGGGAACATGAGCTACACGGTGGCGAAGGGGAACCAGAGGGTGGATCCGGATGATGTGAGGGTGAGCGGGAAGGCGCTCGAAGGCGTTGTGGATTTGCGAAGCGACACGGTGACGCGGCCGACGGCGGAGATGCGGGAGGCGATGGCAAAAGCCGAGGTCGGCGATGATGTGTACGGAGAGGATCCGACGGTCAACAAGCTAGAGAAGCGCGCGGCGGAGATTTTTGGAAAAGAAGCAGCGCTGTTTGTGCCGACGGGCTGCATGGGGAACCTGATCTCCATCAAGATTTGGACGCACCACGGAAATGAAGTGATTTGCGACGAGCGCAGCCACGTGAATCTGTACGAGCTAGCGTCGATGTCGGCGATTGCTGGATGCATGCCGCGGGTGGCGCGCGGGGAAGACGGGATTTTGACGTGGGAAGAAATCAAAGCGGTAATCCGGCCAAAGATTTATTACGACTCGCAAGCGGCGCTGATTTGCCTGGAAAACACGAGCAACATGGCGGGCGGGACGGTGTATCCGACCGAGCGCGTGAACGAGATCTGCGACGAGGCACACAAACTCGGGCTGAAGGTGCATCTGGACGGGGCGCGGATTTTTAACGCGGCGACGGCGCTGGGAGACCATGTCGCGGTGATGACGAAAAAAGTGGATTCGGTGATGTTTTGCCTTTCGAAAGGACTGGGCGCGCCGGTGGGCTCGATGGTGGCGGGAACGAAAGCGTTCATCGAGAAGGCGCGGATTTACCGAAAGATGTTTGGCGGAGGGATGCGACAGGCGGGAGTGATCGCGGCGGCGGGACTGATTGCGCTCGAGAAATCACCGGCGCGGCTGAACATTGACCATGAGAACGCGAAGTTTCTTGCAGAAGGGATCGCGCAGATCCCAGGATTGAAAATCGATCCGGCGAAGGTGCGGTCGAACATCGTGATCTTTGATTGCGCGGCGACGGGAATGACCGCGGTGGAATTGTGTGATGCGGTGCATGCACAGGGCGTGTGGGCGCAGGACACCGCACTTTATTCGGTGCGCGTGGTCACGCATGGCGATGTGGACCGCGCTGGCTGCGAGCGCGCACTGGCGGTATTGAAGGAAGTGGTGATGAGGAAAAGAAAGGCGGGGGCATGACATTGCGGCAAGCGGTAGGTTTCGGGCAGCGTGTTGGTGTGTCGACGGCGTTGAAGCGGACGGTTTTTTAAACCCAGCGGGCACGGAGAAGAGAAGCAGACATGAGATCAACAAAGGTTGCGATTGTTCTCGGTGCGGCGGTGCTTTTGATCGCGGCGCAGGTGGCAAGCCGCGGCCAAACAACGCCGACTCCGAGCGAAGGCAGCAAACCCGCGCGAGCGGCCGAGGGGGCCAGGAAGTACATCGAGAACGCGGAGAAGGACCTTTTTGATCTTGGCGTGAAGGCCTCCCGGGCGTCCTGGGTAGAAGAGAATTTTATTACCGAGGATACCGAGCAGATCGCGGCCGATGCTGGCGAGGTGGTGAATACGGCAAGCACGAAATACGCCAAGGAAGCGCACCAATTCGACGGGTTGAAGCTGGCGCCGGAACTGGCGCGGAAGCGGCTGCTGCTCGAGCTGTCGGCCGGCTTTCCCGCGCCGGATGATCCGAAGGCGCAAAAAGAGCTGGCGCAAATTCTGGCTTCGCTCGATGGCGATTATGGAAAGGGTAAGTGGTGCCCGGACGGCGAAAGGGGAAAATGCCTGGACGTGACGGCGATGGAGAAATTGATGGCGGAAAGCCGCGATGTCGACGAATTAAAGCGCGCCTGGGTTGGGTGGCACGCCATTGGCGCGCCGATGCGGCAGCGGTACGCGCGGATGGTGGAACTGGGAAATGCGGGCGCGCGCGAACTGGGATACGCAGACGTGGGAGCGTTGTGGCGTTCGAACTACGACATGCCGCCGGACGATTTCGCGAAGGAAGAAGACCGATTGTGGGAGCAGTTGAAGCCCTTGTATTTGTCACTGCACGCGTATGTGCGCGGCCAATTGCGGAAGAAATATAGAAATGATCTGGTGCCGGCGAACGGGCCGATCCCGGCGCATTTGCTGGGAAACATCTGGGCGCAGGAATGGAACAACGTTTACTCGCTGATGGATTCGCCGAAGCCGCCGGAGAGCTACGACCTGACAAAGATTTTACAAGAGCGGAAGACGGACGCGCGGGGCATGGTGAAGTACGGCGAGAATTTTTTCATTTCGCTGGGATTCGCACCGCTGCCGACGACTTTCTGGGAGCGCTCGCTGTTTACCAAGCCCGCCGACCGGGACGTGGTGTGCCACGCGAGCGCGTGGGACGTGGATTCGAAAGAAGATTTGCGGATCAAGATGTGCATCCAGATTCGCGAAGAAGACTTCCGGGTCATTCACCACGAACTGGGACACAACTTCTATCAGCGAGCGTACATGAATCAACCGCCGCTGTTTCAAGGCAGCGCGAATGACGGATTCCACGAGGCGGTGGGAGATACCATCGCGCTTTCGGTGACGCCGGAATACTTGAAGAAGATTGGATTGATCGAGACGGTGCCGCCGGCTTCGGGGGACATTGATTACCTGCTGCAACAGGCGCTCGAGAAAGTGGCGTTTCTGCCGTTTGGTTTGCTCGTGGACAAGTGGCGGTGGGAAGTGTTTAGCGGACAAGTGAAGCCGGAGAACTATAACAGAGCGTGGTGGGAACTGCGCACGAAATATCAGGGAGTCGCGCCGCTGGTGGAGCGGACGGAGGCGGATTTTGATCCGGGCGCAAAGTATCATGTTCCGGCCAATGTGCCTTATGCGCGGTATTTCCTTGCGCGGATTTTGCAATTCCAGTTTCACCGCGCTTTGTGCAAAGAGGCTGGAATTACCGGGCCGTTGCATCGCTGCTCGATCTACGGGAACAGGGCAGCGGGCGAAAAGTTGAACGGCATGCTTTCAATGGGCGCGAGCAAGCCGTGGCAAGAAGCCCTGGAGACGATAGCGGGGCAGAAGCAGATGGATGCAACGGCGCTGGCGGATTATTTTGCCCCGTTGAAGACTTGGCTGGATGAACAGAATAAGGCGAAGGGCTATGCGGTAGGGTGGTAGGGGAGAGCTTTCACTTTGAGGCAGGAAAAGAGGCAGGAAAAGAAGCAGGAAAAGAAGCAGGAAAAGAAAAAGATGACGCCCAGGCGTAGAGGACGCAGAGGCAACCCAGAGAAGAGAGGGCAGATTCCTCGGGCTTGCCTGCCCGGGCAGGCAACCCGGCCCTCGGCATAACACCGAGGGCTATGGCAAGGGTGCCAGGACCAGAGTCAACGCAATCGGAATGCCTACGGAAGATGCGTCAGGAGAGCGGGCCGGGGTGCTTGAGGTAGCGGTCGATGATGGCGTCGGCGCTGCGGTAGACGAAGGCGAGAACCGTTGGCGTAGGGTTGGCGGAGGCGTTTTGAGGAAACGCTGAGCCGCCGAGGATGAAAAGATTGGGTAGCTGCCAGTGCTGGAGGTAGGGAGAGACTACCGAGTGGGCGGGCGAATCTCCCATGATGGTGCCGCCCTGAATGTGCGTGGAGTTGTAGCGTGTGGAATCGTAGGAGCGTAGGCCCGGAAAGGGATTGATCTCACGAGCGCCCATGGCGCGGGCGACCTCCACAGCCTTGGGAGTAGCGAAATCGGCCATTTTGCGTTCGTTCTCCTGCCAGTCCAGGGTGAGACGCAGCAGCGGGTCGCCGAGCTTGTCTTTGTAGACGGGATCGAGATCCATGAAATTGGTTTTGTAGGCGAGATGCTCTCCTGAGAACCCTATGGTTGCCGTGCGGTCATAATAGTGAACCGCAGCTTTCTTCCATTCTGATCCCCAGGAGGCCTTGATGGAATTTGGCAGCACGCCAAAGGCGCCGATGGGCTGAAAGCCGTAGCCGCGCGCGCCGAAATATCCGCCACGAATAAAATTAAGCCCAGCGCGGTCGAGGTCGTCGCGATCGAAGTCACTGAACATGATTCCTGCCGAGCCGGAGCCCATGAAGCGGTTGAGCGGCTGATCGAAAAATGCGGTGGCAGCCGAAACGGTGACCTGATGCGTTAGATTGCTGCCGACCGTGCCGCGGGCGGTGGCGGGGTCGTATGGTTCGCCGATGCCGGAGAGCAGGAGAAGGCGAGTGTTGTTGAAAGTCCAGGAGGCGAGGAAAACCAGGGAAGCGGGCTGGAAGATTTCTTGGCCGGTGGCGTCAACGTAGGTCACGCCGCGAGCAGCAGGCCTAGGAGAGGAGTCGAAGAGGATGCGGCGAACCCAGGCGCCCGTGCGGAGAGCGACGTTGTTCCGTTTTTGAATGACGGGCAGCAGGAGATTCGTGGGTTGCGCTTTGGCGCCGACCATGCAACCGAACTTGGCGCAGAAACCACAATAGGTGCAGCCACCGCGAGAGATGCCGTCGGGATTGGTGTAAGACCGGCTGATGTTTGCAGAGGGTGCAGGGTAAGGATGGTAGCCAAGCGATTTTGCGGCATCGCGGAATAGCGCAGAAAAATAGGGAACTTTCGTGGGAGGCGTGGGATAATCTTCGCTTCGCCAGCCTTCAAAAATGTTGCCGCCATCGATGAGTTTCCCGCGGAGGTTGCCTGCCTGGCCGGAAGTCCCGAGAAGTTTGTCAACACGCGTATAGAAAGGCTCGAGTTCGTCGTAAGTGATGCCCCAATTGCGGAGAGCATGCCTCTCGGGAAGAGCGTTCGCGCCGTATCTTTCTGTCGTCTTCGAGAGCAGCTCAAAGCAGTCGGGAAGAAAGCGGGGAACCTGAGCGTTCCAGTGCTCGCCCGAGCCGCCGATGCCCGCGCCTGGCAGAAAGGCTCCGTGCTGTCGAAGAGGAACGGCACGACGCGTGGCATCATGACGGAGCGTGACAGTTTCTTGAGAAAGGTCCTGCATCATGCGAAGGCGAATCGAGTAATCGAGTTCATCCATGTCGGTCGTGTAATCGGAGGGTTCGCGGGACGGGCCGCGCTCGAGGACGACGATGTTTAGCGAAGTGCGTGTGCCTAGCTCTTTGGCCATGAGCAGGCCGGCCCAGCCGCCGCCGACAATGACGGCATCCGCGCCAGGGAGCGTCTTCACAGCTCCTCCTCGCTGGGGCGAACCTTTGAGCCGGTCGTTTGCCGAAGGCTCATGGGCTTAGGGCGAAACGCCTGGCCGTAGTACTTCTCGATTTCGTCGAAGTTGCTCATGCGCGGGCCGGGAAAGCCCACCAGCTGCCAGCCCACCATTCCCGCGTTGCCGCCATGCATCGGATCGCAGAACATGCCCTCGATGGTGTTTTGGCGGAGCAGAGAAAAGAAGAGCGTCAATTCGATTTTGCGCAACGCATGGTCTTGCCCAGCGGGAGCGAGGAGATGAAAGCCCTCGAGGCCCTTCAAGCCTTGGCGGTAGATTTGGCGCGGGGTGGCGCTGCCTTGATAGCCCAACTCGCGAGGGGCGTCTTCAAATGGCGGCTGGGTGTAACGGAAGCGGTCGCGGCCGTAGGGGCCGGCGAGTTGGCGATCGATGAAGATGGCGACACCGGCTTCCCGCGCGCCAGGGCCAGAGTCGTCCGATGGGAAGATGCGCGATGCCGTAGCGGCGACGATGAGGGCCTCGGTTTCCGTAAAGAAGCGAAGCGGGATGCGGACTGGCTTGTGCGGGGACGCCAGAAGAGAAGCTTTGCGGTCGAGAGAATAAACCAGAACGCCGCCCAGAGTTGCGGCTGAAAGCGTGAGAAAATGACGACGGCGCATGTCAAGCGAGTGTAACAGAGGAACCGGGCAATGGCACCGGCCGCGAGGATTAGGCCTCCGCGTGGTATAAGAGATATTTAGGAGCAGTATAGAAAAAACGGATAGTGGAAAGGGAAGCGTCGTGGAATTCGCGTTTACGGAGGAACAGCAGCAACTGCGGAGGAGCGTGCGGGAGTTCGCGGAGGGCGAAATCACGCCGCACGTGATGGAGTGGGATGAGGCTTCCCACTTTCCGCTGGAAATCATGCCAAAGCTCGCGGGGATGGGTCTGCTGGGAGTGATTTTTCCCGAACAATACGGTGGAGCGGGCCTCGGCTACATTGAATACGCGCTGGCGATCGAGGAGCTAGCGCGCGTGGACGGGTCCGTGGGGCTGATCGTTGCGGCGCACAATTCGCTGTGTTCGAACCACATTTTTAAGTTTGGGACAGAGGCGCAAAAAGAAAAATACCTCGTCCCGCTTGCTTCGGGAAAAGCCATTGGCGCATGGTCCCTGACGGAGCCGGAAGCGGGTTCCGACGCAGGCGGAACGCGAACAACGGCGGTGCGCAACGGAAAGTGCTGGGTGTTGAATGGCGCGAAGACGTTCACAACGAACGGGCACTATGCGAATTTTTGCGTGGCGATGGCGGTAACGGACAAATCGAAGGGCTCGCATGGAATCAGCGCGTTCATTTTGGAAAAGGGAATGCCCGGGTTCAAGCCAGGAAAAAAGGAAAATAAGCTGGGAATGCGGGCGAGCGACACTTCGGAAGTGATTTTCAGCGATTGTCACGTGCCGCAGGAAAATTTACTGGGGCCGGAAGGCGAAGGCTTCACGGGAAGTCTGAAGATTCTGGACGGCGGACGAATTTCGATCGCGGCGCTGGCCCTGGGCATGGCACAGGGCGCGCTTGAGGCGGCGACAAAATACGCGAAACAACGCAAACAATTCGGGCAGGCCATCAGCGAGTTTCAGTCGGTGCAATTCAAACTGGCGGACATGGCCACACAGGTAGAAGCTGCGCGGCTGCTGGTGTACCAGGCGGCGTGGCTTGCAGACAGAAACAATGTGCGATTCACGCGGGAATCGAGCATGGCAAAGTTGTTTGCGAGTGAGGTCGCTGTGCGCGTGGCGAACGAATGCGTGCAGATTCATGGCGGGTACGGATTCATCAAGGACTACCCGGCGGAGAAATACTATCGCGACGTGAAGCTGTGCACGATTGGCGAAGGCACCAGCGAAATCCAGCGGCTGGTAATTGCACGCCAACTCCTGGGTAAGAAATAATAGGCGCGTGCATTCCCGCTCTTTGAATAGCTCCACAGGACAAACATGGCCGTGCCCGTCGTAGCGGTTGACCGATGGGCCGAGCAAGTGCGCGCGGGAGACGTGCGCGCGGTTTCGCGCGCGATTACGGCCATCGAAAATCACGCGCCGGCAGCGGAAGAGTTGCTCCGGCTGCTGTTTCCGCACACAGGACAGGCGTATTTGACGGGTGTGACCGGCGCGCCGGGAACGGGGAAGAGCACGCTGGTCGACAAGCTGGCGGCGTTTCACCGGAAAAATCAGGAACAAGTGGGCGTAATCGCAGTGGACCCGACAAGCCCGTACTCGGGCGGCGCGATCTTGGGCGATCGCATTCGCATGCAGGGGCACGCCGGAGATGCGGGAACGTTTATCCGCTCCATGGCCACGCGAGGATTTCTCGGTGGCTTGGCGCGCGCGACGGCAGAAGTCGCGCTGCTGCTGGACGCGGCAGGGAAGAAACACGTACTCATCGAGACCGTGGGGGTTGGCCAAGATGAAATTGACATTGTACGGTTGGCCGATTGCGTGCTGGTCGTGATGGTGCCGGGGCTCGGGGACGACATTCAAAACATGAAGGCCGGATTGATGGAGATTGGCGATATTTTTGTGCTGAACAAAGCGGACCGCGAAGGGGCGGATCGGTTGGAGCAGCAGCTGCTGGCGATGCTTTCGTTGGTGATACCGCGGGAGGGCTGGCATCCGCCGGTGGTGCGCACGGTGGCCACGGAAAACAAGGGAATCGAAGAATTAGCCGCGGCGGTAAAGAAATTTGAAAAGCATTTTGAAGCCAGCGGAGAGCGGAAGCGCAAGCACGTGGAGCATTGGAAGAACCGCTTGATGGAATTGCTCGAGTCGCGGCTGATGGAGCGCGTCCTGGGCAGCGCGGACGGGGAAGCGCGGCTGACGGAGCTGGCCAGCGAGGTGGCGGAACGTAAGAAAGACCCGTTTACTGCCGTGAACGAGATATTGAAACGCAGCGGATTCGAACGCTAAGAAAAAGGAGAAGCATGGCGCCAAAGAAGGCGGGGAAAGGCAAAAGCAAAGCAAGCGAACCACAGCCAAGCCTCGGCATCATCGGCGGGAGCGGGCTTTACACGATGAGCGGGCTGACTGAGAGGCGGGAGATTCGCGTGAAGACGCCGTTCGGAGAGCCTTCGGACGCCCTGGTGCTAGGAACGCTGGAAGGGAAGCGCGTGGCGTTTTTGGCGCGGCACGGACGCGGACATCGCATTTTGCCGAGCGAGATTAGTTACCGCGCGAATATCTACGCAATGAAGCTGCTGGGAGTCGAGAGGATTATTTCCGTGAGCGCGGTGGGATCGCTGAAAGGAAGTTTGCGGCCAGGCGGATTTCTCGTGCCCGACCAGTTTTTCGACCGGACCAAGAATCGCATATCAACTTTTTTTGGAGACGGCCTCGTGGCGCACGTGGCGTTTGCGCATCCTACGTGCGGGCAACTGTCCGGCGTGCTGTCAGACGCATGCGTTCACGAGGCGGTAGAAGTACATCGGGGCGGGACTTACATCTGTATCGAGGGGCCGCAGTTCTCGACGCTTGCGGAGGCCGAGGTGAATCGCCGATTGGGATTCGACGTGATTGGCATGACCAATCTGACGGAAGCCAAGCTGGCGCGCGAGGCGGAGATTTGCTACGCGGCCATCGCGATGATTACGGATTACGACTGTTGGCATCGGGAGCACGAATCGGTGACGGCCGCGCAAATTATCGCCACCCTCAACCAGAACGCGGCGAACGCGCAGAAGGTGCTACGAACCGCTGTCCGCGAGGTCCCCAGCGAGCGCACGTGCAAATGCGGAGCGGCTTTAAAACACGCGCTGGTTACCGATCTGAAGCTCGTTCCCCCGGCTACCAAAAAGCGGCTGGCAGCGATCATCGGAAAATATATCCGCTAGGGAGAGACACGTGGCCTTATTGGTCGTGGGGTCAGTTGCGTTTGACGCATTGGAAAGTCCATACGGGAAGGTGGACCGTGCGGTTGGGGGAGCGGCCACGTACTTTGCGGTGGCGGCCAGTTTTTTCACGCATGTGAACCTGGTGGGCATCGTCGGAGACGATTTTACCAAGGCGGATGCGCAGATTTTTCATGGGCGGACGATTAATCTGGATGGTTTGGAGCGCGCCGCAGGGAAAACGTTTTTCTGGGCGGGCCGGTATTCTCAGAATTTGAATGAGCGCGTGACGCTGGCGACGGAGCTGAATGTGTTCGCCGAATTCAAACCTCGCCTGCCCGAAAAATACCGCAGCTCGGAATACGTTTTTCTCGCGAATATTGCCCCGGACCTCCAGCGTGACGTATTGCACCAGGTCAAAAAGAAACCAAAGCTCGCCGCGATGGACACCATGAATTACTGGATCGAACGCACCAACGCGGAGCTGCGGGAAACGCTGAAGCACGTGGACATTCTCATGATCAACGACTCAGAGACGCGCCAGCTCTCCAACGAGCACAACCTGCTGCGCGCCGCCAGGCACATTTTCAAGATGGGCCCGAGTATTCTGGTGGTCAAGCGCGGCGAATACGGCGCGATGATGGTGGACAAGCGTGGGGTGTTTTGCGTGCCGGCGTTTCCTCTTGAAGAGCCGCATGACCCGACGGGGGCTGGCGACAGCTTTGCCGGCGGATTCATGGGCTACCTCGCGGGGAGCAAGAGCACAAGCGATGCTTCGCTGCGCCGGGCCATGGTTTACGGCTCAGTGCTGGGGAGTTTTGCGGTGGAAAAATTCGGCTTGGACCGGTTGCGGCATCTAAAGCGCAACGAGATACACGCCAGGGCACGGCATTTCGCAAAATTGACGCAATTCCAATTGTAAGCGGGTAAAATCACGCGCAGGCAGGCGGTGGGACGCCAGAGCTATGCTCACTCTTCGTCAAATTGTCTTGCGTCTGACGGTCGCCGCAGTGCTGGGCGCCGTCATTGGTACCGAGCGCGACTTGCGGCGCCGGCCAGCAGGGATGCGCACAAGTCTCTTTGTCTGCCTGGCGACCGCGCTTTTCACCATACTCTCCCAGGAGCTCGCTCGCTTGTTCGGTGACACCAGCGGCACGCGCATCGCATCGAATATCGTGCAGGGCATCGGCTTCCTTGGTGCCGGAGCAATTCTAAAGGAGGCGGGCGGGCGTGTCGGGATGACCACGGCAGCAACGATTTTTGTCGAAGCGGCGATCGGGATGGCTGCGGGCGGTGGGCTTTACGCGGTGGCAACCTATACGACGGCCCTTGTGCTTTTCGGATTGGTCTGCCTGGGCTGGGTCGCAGAGCGATTCGATTTGAAGTGCCGGCCCGTGGTTTTCCGGTTCACGACGAGCCATGCAGACAATGTCGCGACAGAAGTGCAACGTTTGATGGCCCAGTTGAAAGTGCCGATGCAGCATTTTCGCGTGTCCATGGCTGGAGGAAATTCGATTGTAGAATTCGAATCCGTGGTCAGCCACACGCAGCAGGAGAGGATCGTCAACCAGCTCAACCGCCAGGGCGTCCTCACCGAAGTGGCACCGGCCGAAGGTCGCCACGAATGAGTGCAGGCATAAGCGTGAGCAGCGGGGGGCCGAAAAAACCGAAGGCGCTAATAAAGGGTTCCCGGGTGGGCGTGTTTGCTCCGGCATCGCCCGCGGATTCGGTGGAGACGATCGCGGGGCTCGCGGAACTCAAACGGCAAGGTTTTCAAGTCGTAGCCAGTCAAGACAGCAAGCCGGAGGGCTACTTCGCGGGACCGGCGCTGGACCGCATGAATGGGTTTGTTTCGGGGATCCAATCCGAGCAAATCGACGGGCTGGTTGCGCTGCGCGGCGGTTACGGTTCGAATTATCTGCTGGATTTCGAGCTCGACAAAAATCTAGAAAAAGCCAAGAGCGTGATTGGCTTCAGCGATCTGACCACGCTTCAGATTTATCTCTGGCAAAAATGCGGCTGGGTGACTTTTTACGGGCCCATGGTAGCCGCGGGGATCAACGCTGGAGCAGGTGCCGCGAAAGGTTATGACGAAAATTCCCTCCTGCAAGCAATTGGGAAAGCGGAGTCGGGGTGGAAGCTGCCTCTGAAGGGCGAACCCGTACTCCCGGGCCAGGCGATGGGAAGGGTTTTGGGGGGATGCATGACCCTGGTCGAAGCAACGATTGGAACGCCGTGGGAATTGGACACCAAGGATTCTATTTTGATTCTGGAAGACCGCGCGATGAAGCCCTACCAAGTGGACCGCGTGCTGATGCACTTGAAGCAAGCGGGAAAATGGGAAGGCGTGAAAGGCATCGTGCTGGGAGAATTTCCCGACGGCGCTCCGGTGGCGGCTGGCGCGCCGAATATTCGAGATGTTTGTGCGCGCATTCTCCGGCCACTTGGGGTTCCGATTGTGTTTGGCGCGCCCGTGGGACACACGGCGCGGCCCATGTTGACAATTCCTCTTGGCATTAAGGCGCGGTTAGACGCGGAGGGTGAAGGAACATTGGAATTTCTGGAATCGGCGGCGGGGGCTTAATGGAAGCAAAACATGTCCACGTGATTGGGATCGGTGGCTCGGCCATGGCGCCGCTGGCGGGAATGCTGCGCGAGCATGGTTTTCGCGTAACAGGATCGGATTCAGGAATCTACCCACCGGCGTCCACTCTCCTGGAGAGCTTGGGGATTTCCTACTATCACACCTTCGATGCGGCGCATCTCGAACCCGCTCCCGACCTTGCGGTGATTGGAAACGTTATCGCGCGCGGAAATCCGGAGTTGGAAGAAGTTTTGGACCAGCGGATTCCGTACCGTTCGCTGCCGGAAATGCTGGAGGAAGTCTTTCTGCCGGGAAAGCACTCGGTCGTCGTGAGCGGGACGCACGGCAAGACAACCACGACGGCAATGTTGGCATGGATTTTTCAGACGGCCGGAAAGGAGCCAAATTTTCTCGTTGGCGGCGTTGCGGAGAACTTTGGAAAGAGCTACGGGCTGGGCGGAGGAGAGGAACTTATTCTCGAAGGAGACGAATACGAGACGGCGTTTTGGGACCGTGGGCCTAAATTTTTTCATTATCACCCGGATGACTTGATCGTGACTTCGCTCGAGTACGACCACGCGGACATCTATCCGGATTTTGAGACCTACCAACTGGCGTTTCGGCGGCTGGTGAATCTCGTGCCGAGGCGCGGAAAAGTAGTCATTTGGGGTGACACGGAAGAATCGGGGCCGGCCCTACGCCGAGCTGCGGAAAAGGCTTTTTGTCCCGTCGAGACGTATGGATTTGCTTCGGCGAATGATTGGGTGGCGAAAGAATTCGCTGTGGATGGCGAACGCATGCATTTTCGCGTGGAGCATCGCGGGACGCAGTTTGGCGAGTTTTCGCTGACGGCCACGGGCAAGCATAACGTGCTAAACGCGACGGCCGCGATGGCCGTTGCAAATGGGCGCGGAATCAGCGCCAAACTAATCGGCGAAGCGTTAGCGACATTTCGAAGCGTGAAGCGGCGCATGGACGTGAAAGGCGAAATTGGCGGGATATTGATCGTAGATGATTTCGCGCATCATCCCACCGCCGTGAAAGCCACGATGGAAGCGGCGCGGACGCGCTGGCCCGGGCGGCGTCTATGGGCGATTCTGGAGCCGCGGTCCAATTCGATGCGGCGCAAAGTGTTTCAGGAAGCTTTACCGAAGGCCCTGGCCCTTGGCGATCGGGTCATTCTGGGGGGAGTGTACCGTGCTCAGCAGCTGGGCGACGAGAATCGCATGGATCCGGAAGCGGTTGCTGCGGATGTTCGTAAGCTCGGAAGAGATGCGCACGTGTTTCCAAATTCCGATGCGATTGCGGACCATCTTGCTGCCGAAGCCAAATCAGGGGATTTGCTGCTCATCATGTCGAACGGCAGCTTTGACGGGTTGTGTGAAAAACTTTTGAAGAAACTCAGCTCGGCTGCGCAAATTCCCAGCAAGGCAAAAGCCCGGTGAGGTTTCCACTCGGCCGGAAACGTTTTCAGCCCCCCTTTCTATTTCATCTTTGTGCGTTGCTGGCGGTCTGCGCAAGCAGCAAGGCCACCATCCAATATAGCGTTTCGCTTGAACACCCCGAACAGCATCTCTTTCACGTAACGATGAAAATTCCTGACGTCAAAGGCGAAATCACGGTGCAGATGGCGGCTTGGAACGCGCTGTATCAAATTCGGGATTTCAGCTCGCACGTTCAGCAGGTAGAAGCATTTGCGGGCTCAAAAAAAGCGCCCTTTGAAAAAGTGGATAAGCAGACGTGGAAGGTCAAGGGAAACGGCACAATCACCGTTCGCTACGCTACGTACTGGAACGAAGTCGGGCCTTTTGGGACTCAATTGAACGGCGAACACGCGTTTATCAATCCGGCGATGATCCTGCTGTACGCCCCGGAACGGCGGCCGGAGAAAGTGATGCTCAGCATTCCCAATCCACCGGAAAATTGGCTGCCAGCAAGCGCCTCGGCCGGCGGGATTGACTTTACGGGAGGCGTGCGAGCATTTTTTTTCATGGCGCCGACTTACGATGCCCTTGCGGATGGTCCTATCGAAATCAGCAATTTCCAGGAGTTTGATTTGCCTGGGGTGTCGCCGCGAATCACCGTGGTGATTCACGGCGACAACTGGAGGAAAAACCGCGTCGAAGATGAACTGAGGCGCATCTGCCAGTACGAAATAAAACTGATGGGTAGTGCGCCGTTTGAGCACTACACATTTATCTTGCACATCGGAAAAGGCGCAGGCGGCGGAGGAATGGAGCACTCGAACTCAACCGCCATCGGCGTGCCATCCGATGAGTATTTGGCGAGTGTGGCCGCGCACGAGTTTTTTCATTTGTGGAACGTGAAGCGCATCCGCCCGGCAACACTTGAGCCGGTGGATTACGCGAAGGAGCAGTACACGCGAGCATTGTGGTTCGCCGAGGGCGTGACGAATACGTACGGCTCGTTCACGCTGGTTCGCAGCGGAATCTGGGACAAAGACCGGTTTTACGAAGACCTCGGCGAACAGCTCACCGAACTCGAAGGCCGCCCTGCGAATCGCTGGCAAAGCGCCGAGCAATCAAGTCTGGACGCGTGGCTTGAAAAATATCCGCTTTACAATCAGCCGGATTTTAGCGTGTCGTATTACACCAAGGGGCAAATCTTGGGAGATTTACTGGAGATTCTAATCCGCGACCGCACGGACAACGCCAAGAGCCTGGACGATGTTCTTCGCTCCATGTACATCGATTTCGCCAAGCAGGGCAAATTTTACCGCGATAGCCTCGACGTGCGTTTGGAAGCGGAGAAGATCGCAGGGGGCTCGTTCGAAGAGTTCTTTCAGAAATACGTGTCAGGCACAGAGCCTTTCGCCTATCAGCAAGTCTTGGCGCTCGCAGGACTGGACTTGCGAACCACAGAGCAACGGCGGGCCGTCCTGAGCTTTGGCGCCGAGCGCGACTCGAGCGGTTTGCTGACGGTAAGAAGTGTGGAGCCGGATAGCGCAGCGGCGCAGGCAGGCTTGCGCGTCGGCGATGCCATCGTCGCTTGGAATGGGGGGGAGCCACCGCGGCGCCCTGGGCGCTGGGTCAATGAACAAAATCCCGGCGATTTGCTCAGGCTGCGAGTTCGCCGGGATGACAAAGAGATTTCCATAGAATTGCGACTCGGAGAAATCAAGGAAACCATTTACGAAGTCTCAGAGGATTCGCAAGCAAGCGAAAAAGCACGGCGCATCCGCGAGGGCCTGCTGCGTGGCGAGACATCGGCAGCCCCGCGCAAATAGTTGGGAGTGGCATGCCATGGTGCGCTTGACCAGCTGCGGCCAATTGGAGAGAGTCTAAGCAGCACATGCTGCGAATGCTTTTCATCGCCGTTTTTCTCTCCCTCTACATCCTGATGGTTGGACCGCCGGTGCTACTCTACACACTGATCACAAAAAATCCGGATCCGGTCTATTGGGCCGGGCTTAAAGGAGTGATGTTCTTCGTCGGAGCCGTTGGGGTGAGAGTGCGTGTGAAAGGCGTGGAGCGCATTCCGCCGGGCGTATGCCTTTTTGCCGCAAACCATACCAGTGCCGCGGACGCGCCTGCCGTCATCGGCGCCATTCCACAGCGCATCGCAGTTCTGCTGAAGGAATCGCTGTTTAAGTGGCCCATTGTTGGGCAAGCCTTCCGCTCTGTGAATTTCATTCCCGTCGACCGCGGTGCTCGCGATTCGGCGATTGCCAGCGTCGAGAAAGCCACCGAAGCGATGAAGAAGGGGCAATCCTTTTTGATTTACCCGGAGGGGACGCGCAGCCCCGACGGCCGCCTTCAGGAATTCAAAAAGGGTGGGGTGGTAATGGCCATCAAGGCGGGGGTGCCGATCGTGCCGATCGCATGTTCTGGAGCGCACCGGATCATGGAAAAGCGCTCGCTGGTCATTCATCCGGGAGAGATCGTCGTTGAATTTCTGGAGCCCATTGATGCTTCAAAGTTCAGCTTTGACGAACGGGACATTTTGAATCAGAAAGTGCACGACGCCATGGCCGCGGCTCTGCCGCCGGATCAGAAGCCGATTGGCTTCTGCGGAGCTGCCTAGTCAAACCGCAAGGACTTCCACAGCTCTCTCAGTTTGGCTTCAGCCGCTCGAGTTGCGATTCGAGTTCGCGCACGCGTTTCTGCAATTCCGGGAGCTGATTCAGCGCGGCCATCATCTTGAGCCATTGGCGGTTCTCTACAGCGGGATAGCCGGAGTAGAAGGCTTGCGCCGGAACATCGTTCGGCACGCCGCTCTGTGCCGTAATGACCGTGCCATCGCCGATGGTCAAGTGCCCGGCCGTTCCTACTTGCCCTGCCAGTATGCAGTGATTGCCGATTTTGGTTGAGCCGGCCAGGCCCACCTGTCCGCAGAGCAAAGTATTCGCGCCCACACTTGTCGCGTGGCCGACCAAAACTAAATCATCCAGCTTGGCACCGTGGCCAATGCGGGTTTCTCCGACTGTAGCGCGGTCCACGCAGGCGTTGGATTGTACTTCCACGTCATCTTCAAGGACCGCAGGGCCCGACTGAGCCATCTTGTACCAGGTGCCATCCTGGCTCTTGGCAAACCCGAAACCATCTCCCCCGATAACCGCTCCGTTCTGCAAAATGACGCGGTTGCCAAGGTGGCAGTGCTCGCGCACGACGGAGTGCGAGTGAGCCACAAAATCATCGCCAATCTTCGCGCCTCGGTAAATGCTCACAAAGCTGTGGAGTAGGGCGTTTGGGCCAATCTCGGCCTCCTCATCGACATAACAGTAAGGCCCGATATGCGCCCCGTCGCCAATCTTCGCGGTTTTCGCGATGATGGCGGTCGGATGAATTCCGGGAGCATAGTTCGGAGCTTGGTAAAAGAGTTCGATGGCCTGAGCGAAGGCTAAATAAGGATTTGCCGAGCGCAGCGCGGCTAACGGAGGCTCGGAAGCCTCGCGCTCGATGGCGACGCCTTCCTCGATGAGAATCGCTGAGGCACGAGTCGACTTGAGCAGCGCGAAATACTTGCGATTCGCCAGAAAAGTGAGTTGGCCCGGCGCGGCATGCTCCATGCCCGCGACGCCTGAGATTTCAAGGTCGGGCGGCCCTTCCAGGCGACAGTTCAGTTTTTGGGCCAGCTCAGAGAGTTTCATGGAGGCACTCCTCAAGCAAAGGGAAGTACAAACGCTAAAGGCTCAAGAGTTTAGGAGAAAAGGAAAGAACAAAGATAACGCAGAGACGGGGAGGGCGCAAAGGCGCGGGTGGGGTCTTAAGAGTCTCAGCGGGTGCAAAAGTCTAGGTGTCTCAGAGTCAAAGGTTCCCAGAGAGTCATAGAAGAGCGCGAAGAGGGCATTGGGAGGAATAGTCCCAGTTATTCATTGAAGAGGCGAGGCTGAGACGCGGCCGCCGCCGTGGCGGCAGGTTTGCGCCGGGCGATGCCCACAACGCCAAGCACAGTTACCTCGGCGAGGGCCGCGCGCGGCACAAAGATGCGGTCGGTGGAGGAGTTCAGGTCGGGAGGAGTGATCCGCAGACCGTTGTCGAGGAGGGACAATAGGTCGTTGGGGATGACCCCTTCAAGGACCTCTCCGTCGTTGAATCGCACCCTGACCCACAGGCCGTCCAGCTTGGGACGGCTCAAGAAAGCTTTGCGCTTTGGTTCAAAGTCGTCGGAGAACTCGCGAACGAAATAGATGGAGCGAATCTTGGCCACAGGCAGCTGCACATGTTCCCCCTCCGGCGTGAGCACGTCCACAGGGTCAAGCTGGCCAAGGCGGGCAGGGTTCAAGTAGCCGCGCAGGGACTTCCTGTCGGCGAGGACAAGAACGACCTTCTTGTGCGTCGAGGCTGGGGCTTTAGTTTTCAAAATCGGCAAATCCCGGGTTGGGAAATCACAAATTTGCCAATCGGCGAAATGTATGTTATGTTAAGCACGTTTTTCCTGTCAAGTTGTTGTTTTCATTGGGGTTAGGTCGCTGGAGCACCGCCCTTTGACCGATAAAAAGCATATCCTAAAATCGGCCTCGATCATTTCTTTGGTCACCATCGTCAGTCGCGTCCTCGGCTACGTGCGCGACCAGCGCATCACCTTGCTCCTGGGAACCACGCTTGCCGCAGACGCCTACGTCCTAGCGTACCGCATTCCCAACTTATTTCGAAGGTTGGTCGCCGAAGGCTCGATGACCGCCTCGTTCATTCCGGTCTTTTCTAGCTACATGCAGGAAAAGCGCAAGGAGGAAGTCTGGGACTTCGCCAACCGGCTGTTCTGGACACTCGCTTTGGCTGCGGCAGTCATTACCGTTCTGGGGATGGTTTTTTCGCCCGCGGTGGTGCAACTGTTTTCCGGCGCGAACGTGGCCAGAGACATGGCTGTGGACCTGAACCGGATTATTTTTCCTTACTTGTTTTTCATCGCCTTGGCCGCACTGGCCATGGGAATCCTCAACTGTTTTCATATTTTTGGGTTGCCCGCGGCTACGCCCGTGGTCCTAAACGTGGCCACCATTCTCTTCTCCATGGGAATCGTTTGGCACCACTTTAAGGACGCGGCTACCTCTCTGGCAGTTGGAGTATTGGTCGGAGGAGTTCTTCAGTTCTTGATTCAGGTCCCCACGCTGGTGCAAAAGGGGATGAAGTTCAGTTTTGGGATTTCCTTCTCGCACCCCGCGATTCAGGAAGTAGCGCGCCTGATGCTTCCCCGCCTGTTTGGGATTGGCATAGGCCAGATCAACCTGCTTATTGACACAAAGTTTGCCACGGCCGCGCGAATGCCTGCCGGCAGCCTGGCGGCGCTCTATGTGGCCGACCGCGTCATGGAATTGGTACTGGGCGGCTACGCCATCGCGGTGGCGACGGCGATTCTTCCCATGATGTCGCACCAGGCAGCGGCGAAAGACTACGAGTCGTTAAAGAAGACGTTGTCTTTCTCGATTCGTCTCGTGGCGTTTATCACCATCCCTGCGGCATTGGGATTAATGGTGCTGCGCGAGCCCATCATTCGCGTGCTCTTCCAACACGGGCAGTTCATCGCGGCATCCACGCGCTTAACGGCGCGCGCCCTGCTCTATTACGCGATCGGATTGCCGGCGCTGGCGACCGTGAAACTGGTTGTGCCGGCGTTTTATTCGACGCGAGACACCAAAACGCCGGTGATCGTTGCCTCCATCTCGCTGGTCATTAACATCATCCTGAACATGCTTTTCCTGCAAGTGTTCTTCAACAGGGTGCAAAACGGAGGCCCGGCTCTGGCGACGGCCTTGGCGACATTCTTTGATTTCTTCGCCCTGCTCATCATATTTCGTGTGCGGTACGGTTCGATGGGAATGATGGAAGTCATGCGTTCTTTCGCAAAGATTTCCTTGTGCGCCGGCATCATGGGAGTGGGCTGCTGGGTCGGAAATTACTACGCGGCTTTTGCGATACACTCGCGGTTTCTTGTGCAACTCCTGGTGTTTTCCGGTTTGATTACCGGAGCAACGGTGCTGTACCTGGCGCTGGCGTGGATTTTCCGCTGCCATGAGATTGAGGAAGTCTACGGGATCGCCGTTCGCCGCCGCACGGCGGGCGCCGAAAGCGGATACACAGGTGGATGATGGAAGTCTCTGGTGCCATCTCGTCCTTTTTGACGCACATCCGGGTTGAAAAAGGTCTGGCGTCGAATACCGTTTCGGCCTATCGGAGAGATCTGATGAAATTCAGTGAGTTTGCGCAAAAGCGCAAGCTCTCCGTTGAAACGGTCAGCCGCGACGCCCTGGTGGATTTTCTGGCGGGGCTTTACCGGCAAAAGCTGGAGAGCAAAAGCGTGGCGCGGCACCTGGTCTCCCTGCGAAACTTCTTTCGCTTTGCGCAGATTCAGGAACTTGTCGCCGAGGATCCCACCGTGAATCTCGAATCGCCCAAGATCCGGCGATCCCTACCGGGCTATTTGCGGCTGGAAGAGGTAGAAAGGCTGCTGGTGCAACCGGACGCTAAGACACCTCTCGGCTTACGCGACCGGGCGATGCTGGAAGTCCTGTACTCGGCAGGCTTGCGGGTTTCAGAGCTTGTCGGCTTGCGCGTTAGCGACCTAGATACCAAAGTGGGTTGTGTGCGCTGCATCGGCAAGGGCGATAAGGAACGAATCGTCCCTATTGGGAAGAAGGCTCTAGACATGGTGGAAGGTTATTTGCGCGATGCCCGGCCGAAAATGATCGGGAAGTTTGCGGGGAGCCCGACACTTTTCGTGAATCGGCGGGGCAAGCCGCTGAGCCGCGTTGGCGTGTGGAAGATTTTGTCCGCGTATGGGCGGCGGGCGCGGTTGCGCGTGGCGCTCACGCCGCACATGCTGCGGCATAGCTTTGCCACCCATTTGCTGGAGGGCGGCGCGGATTTGCGGTCGGTGCAGTTGATGCTGGGCCATGCGGATATTTCCACGACGCAGATTTATACCCACGTGGTGGAAGAGCGGTTGAAGCAGATTTACAAGGCGCATCATCCGCGCGCATAGCGCGGCAGGTCGAGGGGCCCATTGCGGGTGGATTCGTGGAGTTGGATGCGGACACCCTGAAGCAGAAGGAGCGCAATGCCAGATTACATGTTTTTGCTGGAGAGCCGGCTCTCACCCGAGCAGCGGGCGGCGATGATGCGCGTGCAGGAGCTTTCCGCCGCGCTGGGATTCAATGTGTATCTTACGGGCGGAACCGTGCGTGACCTGATCACCGGGGCGTCACTGCGTGATTTGGACTTTACGGTGGAAGGAAACCCTTCGCGCATCGCGCGCGAACTCGAAAAAGGCGGCGCAAAAGTCCTTGTTGAAGATGAAAAATATCGACACATCGAAGTGTTGTTTGCCGGTGACTGCGAGGGAAGCATTTCCGCGGCCCACGACGATTATTATGTGCGGCCGGGAACGCGTCCGGAAATCCGCTGGTCCACCATCATGGAGGACCTGCGGCGGCGCGATTTTTCGTTGAACGCCATTGCCATCTCCTTGAACCCCGCCTCGCGTGGATTGCTTTTGGATCCCACAAATGGCCTCTCCGACATCGAGCGTGCCGAAGTGCGAGCGCTGAGCATCCACAGTTTTACGAATCAGCCGGTGCGCTTGCTGCGTTTGCTGCGATTTGCCGCGCGTATGGGCTTCAAAGTCGAGCAGCGCACGCAAGAGTGGTTCGATTTGGCCATCGAGCGCAACTTGCACCACTCCATCGAGCCGGAAGACGCCGGCAGCGAGCTTCGCGCCGTGGCCCGGGAAGAGCGGCCCACCGTGGTGCTCAAAGCCTGGGAAGAAGCCAAATTGCTGGAAGTGATCAATCCGATCCTAGCTAAAAAGCACCCGGACTATGAGGCCATCAACCGCCTCATGAAAGTGCGCGAAGACCTGTTCACCGCGGGATTTCGCCCAAGGCTCAGCATGCCGACGCTCCTAGCTATTTTGGGTCGTTTGAAGGATCGCGAGCTATCGAGCGTGCTTGCGAAAGCCGGGTTCCGTGCTGCCGAAATGGAGCCCGTCTTAACATTTGAAGAAAAGGCGCTCGCCGCGCAAAAAGATCTGGTGGGCAAGAAGATGCAGGCTCCGGTGGAGGCTTATAGGTTCCTGGAAAAACTCCCGGCGGAACAAACGGCGTATTTACTGGCGGAGTCGAACAAAAGCGGCGCGCTTTCTAAAATTCGCGCGTATCTGCACAAGTGGCGGCCCCTTCGCAACGCGCTGCCGCAGGTGGCCAATGAATTGGAAGCGCTCGGAATGCCGCGTGGGGCGAAGTTTGACCAGATTGTCGAGCAGGTTTTCGCCATGCAGCTCACGGGGCGCGGGAAAACGCCGGAGGAGCGGGAGAAAATCCTGCGCAAGCTGAGCGGCATCAAGGAGCAGCCGAAAAAGAAAGAAAAAGAAAAGAAGCCGGCCAAACACGCTGCCAAAGTGCACGCGGTTGGTGCTGGCGCCGAGCACGGGGGCAAGCAGGCGTCAGGAAAAGCAGAAGTGAAGCCCCTCGCAAAGGCCAAGGAAGCACTCACAAGGCCGGGAGCCAGGGCCGTCGCTGCCAAGGCGCATGCCAGGCACGTGAGCGCGGCCAAGAAGAAACATCACCGCTAAGAATTAAGAAGCGTTACCCACATTGGGGCTTTCAGGGCTTTGGGAAACTCAGTTTGCGTAATGCAAATTTCTCGGGAGAGTCTTAGAATCGTTTTATGGGGCAACCGCAGTTCGTACATCTGCACGTACACACGGATTACAGCCTGCTTGACGGGGCCTGCGAAACGTCTGAACTTCTCGACGAAGCGTCGCGACAGAAAATGCCCGCGGTGGCCATCACCGATCATGGCAATCTTTTCGCAGCTGCGAATTTTTTCTACGAAGCCAGCAAGCGCGACGTCAAACCCATCATCGGTTGTGAAGTTTACGTCGCCAAAGGCAGCCGCCACGACCGCGGCGAAAAAGCCAACGGCAACGGCTCGCCGGATAAGGCCGACGTGGAACCGGGAATGCGCGGCACCAACCACTTGGTTCTGCTGTGCGAGACACAAGAGGGCTACCACAATTTAATCAAGCTCGTTTCCGCCGGGTTCCTGGAGGGGTTTTACTACAAGCCGCGCATCGACTACGAACTGCTCGCAAAACACAGCCAGGGCCTGATTGCGCTTTCGGCCTGCCTTCGCGGCGTGGTCACCGAGGCCGTGGTCGAGGGGAAGTACGAGCAGGCTCGAGAGAATGCCTACCGCCTGCGCGACATCTTTGGAAAAGGGAATTTTTTCCTTGAGATTCAGGACCAGGGGATTGATATCGAGAAGCGTGTGAACCCGGAACTGGTTCGCCTCTCCAAAGAATCGGGTATTCCGTTAGTCGCGACGAACGATTGCCACTATCTGCATCACGAAGACGCGCACGCCCAGGAAGTCTTGCTCTGCATCCAGACGGGAAAAACCATGGGCGACGCGAACCGCATGAAGTTTGCGACCGACCAGTTCTATTTCAAAAGCGCCGCGGAGATGGCCAAGATTTTCGGCGAGATTTCTGACGCGCTCAGCCGCACGGTCGACATCGCGGGGCGCTGCAACGTAAAGATTGAGCGCATCTCCAATCCGTTTCCGGAATTTCAAGTTCCGAGGGGATACGATTCCGCGAGCTATTTCGAGAAGGTGGTGCGGGAAGGTTTTGCAACGCGCGTTCCGCACCTTGAGCGTCTGGCAAAGCAGGGCTTGCTGCGCCATCCGCTGGCCGAATACGAACGCCGGCTGACCGCGGAAATCGAAATGATCAAGAAGATGCGCTACCAAGGCTACTTCCTGATCGTTTGGGATTTCATGCATTACGCGCGCGCGCAGGGCGTCCCGGTTGGGCCGGGACGCGGCTCGGCCGCCGGCAGCCTGGTGAGCTACGCCCTGCGCATCACCGATGTGGACCCGCTGCAATACAACTTGCTCTTCGAGCGCTTCCTAAATCCCGAGCGCGTGTCCATGCCGGATATCGACATTGATTTTTGCATGCGACGGCGCGGCGAGCTGATCGATTACGTCACGCAGAAATACGGACGCGAGAACGTGGCGCAGATCATCACCTTTGGAACCATGGCCGCGAAGGCGGCGGTGAAAGACGTTGGCCGGGCAATGAACATTCCCTATGGGGAGGTGGACCGGCTGGCCAAGCTGATCCCGAATACGCTGGGGATCGAACTGCAGGAGGCATTAGAAGATGCCCCGCAACTCAAGGCTGCTGTCAATTCCGATGAACATCTGAAAGAGCTGATGGCCATCGCGCTGCGCCTGGAAGGATTGTCGCGCCACGCTTCCACGCACGCTGCCGGCGTAGTGATTTCGCCGCGGCCGCTCACCGAGGTGGTTCCGCTTTACAAGTCGAACAAGGATGAAATCACCACGCAATATGACATGAACGCGCTGGAGCGCGTCGGCCTGCTAAAGATGGATTTTCTAGGCCTGACCACGCTCACCGTGTTGCACGATACCGTGCGCATGGTGGAGCAAAACCGCGGCGTAAGAATCGACATTGATAACCTGACGCTGGGGGACGAGGAGACGTACAAACTTTTTTCCCGCGGCGACACCACCGCGATTTTCCAGTTTGAATCGCACGGCATGCGCGACATTCTTCGTCGCTACCAACCGACGCGCATCGAGGATCTTACTGCGCTGAACGCGCTCTACCGCCCCGGCCCCATCCAGGGCGGCATGATCGATGATTTCATCAACCGCAAGCACGGCAAAACGAAAGTCACTTACGAACTCCCGCAGCTGAAGGACATCCTCGAGGAAACCTACGGCGTCATTCTCTACCAGGAGCAGGTGATGCAAATCGCCAACCGTTTGGCGAGTTTCTCGTTGGGCGAAGCGGACATTCTGCGCCGCGCGATGGGCAAGAAGAAGAAAGAAGAAATGGCGGCGCAGCGCGCGAAATTCATGACCGGTTGCGCGGCAAACAAGATTCCCGAGAAAAAAGCCGAGAAGATTTTCAACCTGATGGAGGAGTTTGCCGGCTACGGCTTTAACAAGTCCCATTCCTGCGCGTACGCGCTGCTCGCCTATCAGACCGCTTACTTGAAAACGCATTATCCGGTGGAATTCATGGCCGCGCTACTGACTTCCGAAGCCGGAAACACGGACAAAGTGGTGAAGTACATTAACGAAGCGCGCGGGATGAGTATTTCGATCCTCCCGCCCGACGTGAATGAAAGCGATCTGTATTTCACGCCAGTGGGAGAAGCTATCCGGTTTGGCCTCGCGGCCATCAAGAACGTTGGCGAAAACACCGCTAAAGCCATTCGCGAATCGCGCCAGGCACGGGGAGAATTCAAATCGCTCTACGATTTCTGCGAGCGCATCGAATCCCGTTTTCTGAACAAGCGCGTCTTCGAAAGCCTTATCAAGTCCGGCGCGCTCGATTCATTCGGCCCGCGCGAAGCGCTGCTCGCATCGGTCGACGATGCTCTCGCCACGCTGCAACGCGCTTCGCGCATGCGCGAGTCGGGACAGCACGGATTGTTCATGGCCGCAGCAGCTCCCGCGCCGATTCCTTTCCAGTTGCATGAGGCCGAGCCCTGGAGCGAAGAAGAGCGGCTTGCGAGCGAGTATGCCATGCTGGGATTTTACGTTTCCGGACATCCGCTGGAAAAATACGCATCGCGACTGGCCGGTTTGAAGGTAGTATCACTCGATCAGATCGAGGGCCAGCGAAACGGCAAAGAAATCACCGTCGCGGCGCTCGTGGTCAGCAGCCGGCCCATGCGCTCGCGAAAAGGAGCGCGCTGGGCCATTTTTACGATTCAGGACATGACCGGCATCCAGGAATTGCTGGCGTTTCCCGAGAGTTTCGCGCGGCTGGAGCAGATGCTGAAGCCTGGCAAGCCACTGCTCATGAAAGTTCGCGTACAGGTGGAAGAGGCCGGGATGCGCCTATCGCTCGAGGAAGCGCGGCTGCTCCAGGACATTGCCGACCGGCCCGCAGCCAGTGAGTTTCGCTTGCGGCTTGATTTGCGAAAACTGAGCGAGGAGGCGATGGACCAGCTGAACCAATTGATAGAGGACGCGCCAGGGGTCTGCCCGGTCGTGTTCGAGTTGCGCCGGCCGGACGGATCCGTGTGCGTGATGCGCGCGCAGCAGCGCGTGAATCCTTCCCCTGAATTAGTGGAAGCCATCCGGCGAGTCTGCGGGGAACATGCTGTCGTGGTGGGAGCATGAGAACGAAAGAGAAAGAAAAAGAAAAGGGCAAGCAACAGGCCGAACGCCAGAAAGTGATCGAACATCTCGAGAAAGATGTCGAGGAACTGCGGCGCTTGTCCGGCGATGGGAACGAAGAGGCAGAGCTGGAGCGCATCCGCCGGCAAGTGGCGGAGCTGCGTCGCGAGTTTTATACCCATTTGGGGCCCTGGCAGCGCGCACAAATCGCGCGGCACCAACAGCGACCCTACACGCTGGACTACGTCAATTATCTTTTTACGGATTTCATGGAACTGCATGGCGACCGCGGCTTCGCCGACGACAAAGCCATCGTTGCGGGCCTTGCGAAGTATCACGGCCGGCCCGTGGCGATCGTCGGCCATCAAAAGGGACGCGACACCAAGCAGCGCCTGGCGCGCAACTTCGGCCAGCCCAAACCGGAAGGATACCGGAAAGCGCTGCGCGTAATGCAACTCGCGGCCAAGTTCGGCAGGCCGCTTCTCAGCTTTGTGGATACGCAAGGCGCCTATCCCGGCATCGATGCGGAAGAACGCGGTCAGGGCGAAGCCATCGCACGGAACTTGCGGGAAATGGCGCGGCTGGCCGTGCCAATCATCGTTACCGTGACGGGGGAAGGGGGCTCGGGCGGAGCCTTGGCCATTGCCGTCGGCGACAAAGTGAACATCCTCGAGAATAGCTTCTATTCCGTCATTTCTCCGGAGGGTTGCGCATCCATCGTTTGGCGCGACGCGTCGAAAGCGGAAACCGCGGCCGCGGCTATGAAGATTACGGCGAAAGATTTGCGCGAGCTGGGCATTGTGGACGAAATCGTTCCCGAACCGGACGGAGGTGCGCATACGGATCACGAAGCGGCAGCACGCCTGCTAGATGAGGTGCTGGACCGGCAGCTCATGACTTTGATGAATCAGCCTCCCCGCGAATTGCTGGAAGCGCGCTACGAAAAATTTCGCCGGATGGGCCAGTTTTTCGATTTGGCAAACACCTAGCGTCGGCTCCCCAAATCCCACCGCGCTGACTTTTTGACCCCGTAGCACATTGGAAACGCGCACAACCTGAGGCGTTGTGCGCTCCCATCGTGCGTTTTACTCTGTTGGCGCACTCACCCCGGCGAGTCGTAGCTGTAAAGAGAGCTTGTGGGCCCGTCTTAAAGGACCTTTGCTGGTCCTTTGGAGGACTTTGCTGAGTCTTCTTGAGGATCTTGCCGGTCCATCCGGTCCGCAGAGAGCAGGAATCGTCATGTCCGAGCCCTTCCGTCCTTACGAAAAGCTGGTTGATATCGTCATCTTCGGGAGAAAGTTCCAGGTTCCGGAGCGCAACTCGCTCCTGCGCTGCTTCCAATTCATCAGCCCGGAGACGATTCCCTACGGGCGGTTCTGCTGGAATCAGGATTGCCAGTATTGCCGCGTGACCTGCCAATTGCCCGACGACAACGAACCGCGCGAGATGCTCAGTTGCAAATTCATCGTCATGCCGGGTATGGAAGTCCTTGAGATGAGCCAGGAACTCAAATGGTGCCTGCGCTCCAAGCTGCCCTCGGAAGCCGCGGCGATGCAAGACTAGCCTACTCCGAGCGCAGGGCTTGCATGACGTCTACGCGGGCAGCGCGGGCTGCCGGCAAGGCCGACGCGATCGCTGCGGCGGCTAGAAGAATGATCGCCGAACCCACCACCGGCAAAACGCTGGGCATGCGCAAGTCCGGGAAATAGCGCTCCGAAATGCGGGCAAGCCAGTATCCGCCGAGAGCACCCGCAACTAATCCGATGACGGCCATGGCGGCTCCTTCGGCAATCACACCGGCGAGAAGCCGCTGCGGCGGGGAACCGAGAGCGAGGCGGATACCAAACTCACGCGTGCGCGCGCTGACGGAGAAAGCGAGAACGCCGGCAACGCCGACCAGCGCGATCGTAAGCGCCACCGCTGCGAAGATGCCAAAGACCACGGTATTGAGGCGATCCGGGGTCAGCACTTCCGCACGAATGTCTTCCAAAGTGGCGGCCTTCTCGACAGGCTGCTCCGCGGACATGCCGCGAATGATATGCGTGACCGGGGTCACAAACGAATACGGATTTACGCTGGTATGGACAAAGAGGCGCCCGTTGAACATCGGACCGTGGTTAAAGGTAGTGTAAACAGTGAGAGTAGGCTGCGGAACCACGTGTTCTTCGTCAATATCGGCAGTGACGCCAATGATGCGCAGCGGCTCGCTCTTGAACCCGGGGATGAACTGCAACACCGGATCGGTCCAATAGACATGGCGATTCAGGGCGTCCTGGCCCGGGAACATGCGCTTGGCAACACTTTCGCTGACGATGACAACGGGCTGTTTCGATTGGGTGTCGAGGTCGTCGAAATCGCGCCCCGCGAGGATGGGAACGCCGAGCGCGGCAAAAAATCCCGGTGAAATGACACGGAACTGCGCGCGCGGATCATTTTCGATGCTCTGGACGTGGCCATCGCCGGAGAATTGTAGGCCGGGACCGAATGCACCGGCGTCGCGCCACGGGGCCGACACGCCGTAAGCGGTCCTGGTCACGCCGGGCAGGGCGTCAACGCGGCGGATCATTTCTTTGTAAAAATCCACGACTTGCTGAGGCGTTTTTTGGTATTTCAATACGGGAACGTTGATGGCCAGGACGTGGCGCGTGTCCATGCCGGTCTGCGCGGTCTGCATGGCGATGAGGGTTTTCAGAAGCATGCTTGCGCCGGCGAGGAGCATGAAGGAAGCCGCAATCTGGACCACGGCGAAGGCACGAAGACGGCGATTGGTGCTCCCGGTGATGCGGACGCTGCCGCCGGCGAGGCCGGGGGTCTGCGAAACGTTGGCGCTCGGGAGGCGCGGAACAAAGGCGAGAAGAACCGAGGCGACAACGGCAAGAATCGCGCCCACCCATAGCATGCTCGAATCAACAGTTAACTCGACGGCGCGGACTGAAAAACGCGAGGCGTAGCGCGCCAGGACGTCGAGCAGGGGGCGCGCGATCATCACGCCTAGCGCGGCTCCGGCAACGCAGAGGACCAGGCTTTCTGCCAGCAGCGTCCGGCGCAGGGCGCCGCTGGTGGCTCCGAGGGCCGCGCGAATGCTCAACTCTCCTTCGCGCCGCACGGTGCGCGCTAGGATGAGGTTGGCCGCGTTCGAGCAAGCAATGATGAACACAAGACCGGAAGCGGCCAGAAGAACAAGAAGGACCGTGCGAGCGCCGGAAGTAATCTGGTCGCGGAGAAGCCTCGCATCAATGTGGAAGTCGCCGTTGGTGGGGTAATCTTTGTGGTGATCGTTCTTCATCGCGGCATAAACGGAACGCAGCTCGGCGCGAGCCTGTTCGAGCGTTGCGCCGGGAGCTAGCCGGCCGAAAAGTTCGGTCATGCGATGGACGCGGCCAGTGACCATGGTGGCGTCGAGGTGGTGCGCGCTCGTAACGACGTTGGCGATGATGGCGGTATCGGCGGGATAAGGGATGGAGGGTTCGAGGACGCCGATGACCGTGGCAGTGCGGGCATCAAAGCTCTCGAGGCGAACCTGTTTGCCGATGACCGAAGGATCTTTCTTTAGAGCCGTGGACCAGAATGGATAAGTGAGAACGACAACCCCGGCGGCTTTCGGACCATCGTCTTGGGGTTCGATGAGACGGCCGAGAACCGGGTGGAGGCCGACGACCGCGAAATAGTCGCCGCCGACAACGCCGGCTTGCACTTCGCGAGGTTCGCCCAGGCCCACCATAGAAAACCCAATCTCCGAGAAGTCTCCAAATTCGGAAACTGTCTTAACGCTAGCCTTCAGGTCTTGGATTTCGGGGACGGAGAAATGTTCGTCATCCATGCCGATTCCGCGGGCGCTCTGCTGAATGTAGATGAGCCGGTTTTCATCAGCATTGATGAGCGGCCGAAGTAACACGCCACGCACGAGGCTGAAAATAGCGGCGTTCGCGCCGATGCCCAGGGCAAGAGTCGCGATGACCGTTAGAGCTAGCCCCTGGGAACGCATCAGGGAACGAATCGCCAGCCTAACGTCCCGAACGAATAGAACTAGTGTCTTCATCGATGACTCCTTGCTCCGAACTCGGATTCCAATTCCACCCCAGACTGCCGGAAAGTCAAATTCTCGCCACAACGCCCGTTGAAGGCAAGGCTTCGATTGGGAGCCCCCTGGTTGGCTGCCTGCTTCTATAACGCGGCAGGCCCCATTGTGTTTCAGAAGAAAGCTTGCCCTGGGCGGCTGTGAGGTGAATCCTATAGGGTAATGATAACGCCAAATCCCAATGGTTTGCGGTGCGATGGATGTGGGCAACCGGCGTCGGCCGAGCATATCGCCCGGAGGTTGCGACGGCTGGAAGGGGCGACGCGGTATAGGCCCGTGCACATCCAAACCCTATTGCTGGGCAGCGTGGCTCCGCGAGAGGACCAAGAGTTTCTGTACTCTCCAGCCGGGGAGTTCCGGGGAGAAGCAGCGCAATTGCTTCGCGCCGTGGGGATTTCCTTTGAAGGGAAGTCTGCCGAAGCGGTTCAGGCGGAGTTTCAGAGCGCGGGGCTTTTCCTGGCGCATCTCCTGGAATGCCCTTTGGAGCAGGGCCACAATTCCGGGCCTGAGGTAGTGGATTTGCTGCGCAAACATCTCCCGGCGGCGGCCTCACGGATTCGGCGTTCGCTGAAGCCAAACAGTGTGATGTTGGTCAACGATGTGCCTCAACTGATCGTCCAGGATGTCCTTTCCGTGGATGTCGGCTGTAGGATTGTTTCCGATGGCGGGAAGCCCTTCAGCTGGAGCTCCTCGGTCGAAGAAATCAGTCTTTCCCGCTTTCGGGAAATGCTATCCAGGCCAGGGCGGACCTGAACGAAGGTACAACCATGGGCGATGTTTTGGACGTTGTACTTCGCGGCACTAGAAGGAGATAGACCGCATTCTTGCCTGTGGTAGAGTAGAATTGACAAAGAGCAAGGATCATGAAAAAACAAGCTAAATTTGGTCTGGGGATGGGGATCATCGTGGCGGCGTTGGGATTCCTGGCCTGGCTCGGCTATGGCGAGAGCAAGACCTACTACCACACGATTGTAGAATTGCAAACGCTGAAGAGTTCGGAGCGGTCGCAGCGCATGCGTGTTGGCGGCACCGTTGCCGTGGGCAGCATCCGGCGCCTTGCCGGGCGTGTGGATTTCGTCTTGGAAGGCGAAGGCAAAGCCCTTCCGGTAAGTTACTCCGGCAGCGATCCGCTGCCGGACACGTTTAAAGACAAGTCGCAAGCCCTGGTGGAGGGCCACCTCAGCACCGATGGCCGGTTTATGGCCGAACATGTACAAGCAAAATGTGCGTCGAAGTACGAAGCGGCTCCGGGGGGAGATACTAAGGGGGCCGCAGCCGGTTCTACGCAGCAAAGCAGCATGTAAAACGCCCGGATGACCGGGGGAGAGGCGGGGTCGTTGTGGATGTATTTGGTTCCTTTGCACTCCTGCTAGCTTTCGTGTGTGCCGCGTATGCCCTTGTGGGAGGCATAGCGGCGATTATCACGCGCCACCCACTGCTGGTTAAAAGCACGCGCCAGGCAGGAATGGCCACGTGCGGATTGATTTTCCTTGCCACTTTCAGCCTCGAATATCTATTTTTCACCGATAATTTTTCCGTTTCCTATGTGGTTTCGCACAGCAACCGGGACCTTTCCACGTTCTACAAAATTGCGGCGCTGTGGTCGGGTATGGAAGGGTCGTTACTGTTTTGGAGCTTCCTGCTGGCCATCTATGTTCTGTCCGTTTTGATCACCTACCGTAACAAAAATGGCGAGTTAATGCCCTACGTCGGTGTGGTGATGGCCGGCGTGCAGCTCTTCTTTCTGGCGCTGAGCAATTTCATCGAGAGCCCGTTCAAGGCACTAGGGACATCGGGGGCGGACGGCGTGCTGAGCTTTGTCACGCGGAGCGACGGAAACGGCTTGAATCCGCTGCTGCAATACCCGGAAATGGTGATTCACCCGCCGAACCTGTATTCCGGCTACACCGGATTCACGATTCCGTTTGCGTTTGCCCTGGGAGCGCTGCTGGCGCGGTACCCGGGTGAGAAGTGGATCCACCTGACGCGCAAGTGGACCATGATTGCGTGGATGTTCCAGTCGCTGGGGATCATGCTTGGAGCGCATTGGGCGTATGCGGTGCTGGGTTGGGGCGGATACTGGGGCTGGGATCCCGTCGAGAATGCGTCGCTGCTTCCGTGGCTGACGGGAACAGCCTTTTTGCACTCGGTTATGATGCAGGAAAAGCGCGGGATGATGAAAGTGTGGAACGTGTGGCTGGTGTTCTGCACGTTCCTGATGTGCATTCTCGGCACGTTCCTCACGCGAAGCGGGGTGGTGAGTTCTGTTCATGCGTTTGCGCAGTCGAATATCGGGCCGTGGTTTGTCGCGTTCATGGGAATCACGCTGGCGGTTTGTTTAGGCGCGTATTTGAAGAACCGTGATTATCTGGCAAGTGAGAACCATCTGGATGCCGTAGTCTCGCGCGAGTCGAGCTTCCTATTCAACAATTTGCTTTTCCTGGTGGCGTGCATTGCGGTGATTTCCGGAACGCTTTTTCCTGTTTTCTCGGAGTGGTTCACCGGCAACCGGATCAGCGTGGGCGCACCTTACTTCAACCGCGTGAATATTCCCATCGGGCTGCTGATTCTGTTCCTGACCGGGGTCGGCCCGCTGCTCGCGTGGAGAAAGACTTCCACAGAAAGCTTGAAGCGGAATTTTGGATGGCCACTGCTCATCGGCGCCGTGGTTGGCACGGTGGCTCTTGCTTTGGGATTCCGCGATTTTTTTTCGGTGGTCTGCCTCATCCTGTGCGCTTTTGTGGCCGCGACGATTTTGCTGGAGTTCTACCGTGGCGCGAAAGTGATTCGCGCGCGTTCGGGCGCCTCCATTGCCGCGTGCGCCATTGATTTGACGATGCGCAACACGCGCCGCTACGGCGGCTACATCATCCACATAGGCATGGTGTTCGTGTTTATCGGCTTGGCTGGCAACGCATTCAATCGCGACGTGCAGAAGGCCATGCGGGTGGGCGAGACGATGCAAATCGGCTCCTATACCGTGCTGCTGCAAGGCGTAGACACCAAGCCGGAGCGGAATTACACGGCGCAACGCTTACTGGTGGAAGTGTTGCGCGACAATAAACCGATGATGATGCTGTTTCCGGAAAAACGAAATTTTATCACCAACAAAGAGAACGGCACGATGGTGGCCATTTATTCCACGCTGAGGGAAGATTTGTACGTGGTGTTCGCCGGAATGGATCCCGATGCGCAGTTGCCGGTAATTCATACTTTCCTCAATCCGCTGGTGAAATGGATTTGGTTTGGAGGCGTCACCGTGGTGTTTGGAACGCTCATCGCGCTATTGCCGAATCGCCGCTCGGTACTCGTGCTGGCGCCCGCTGAACAACCTTCTGCCGTGCAACCGCTGCCGCATGCGGTCACTACATCGGTCGCCTTGCGAGAGGGCCATGATTAAAGCTCTTCTCCGGATAGCCGTTGCTGTCCTGCTGGGATTTGCCACACTGCCGCTGTTGTTTCCGCCCGTCGGTGCGCAGAAGATTTCCGACCGCTCGAAGCAAATAGGAATGAAGCTCAAGTGCATGTGCGGCTCGTGCAGCATGACGGCGGGCGGCTGTTCGCATCCTGGCGGCGAGTTCTCCGGTCCGTGTCAAGCCTGGGCGCTGCCTGCACTCCAGCAAATTGACACGCTTCTCGCGCAGGGGAAGACCGAACAGCAGGTCATGGACTCCTTGGTCGCGCAATACGGGCCCACGGTCTACGCGGAACCGCCAAAGTCGGGATTCAGCATGGTCGCGTGGATGATGCCGACGTTCTATCTTGTTGTTGGAGCGGTGGTCGTGATTTTCGTGATTTCGCGGTGGGTAAAGAAAAACGAGCCGGAGACCGTTTCGAGCAGTGCTCCAGCAAAGTCCCTTCCCCCGGAACTCTTGGAGCGGGCCAGGAAGCTGGCTGCGCGCGAGACGGAGGACTGAGCAGTGGTGCGGACTCTTCTTTTTGCAGCGATGGTTGCAGATTCCGGAGACTGGGCCGTCCTCGGAGCATGCCTGATGCTCGCCGTGGCCGTTGCGCTATTCATTTTTTATATTCAGCCGGATGCGTCGGACCTTGCGCCGCACCGCACCAAGCTGGATCAGTTGCTGGAGCGGCGGGACACCATTTATGACAATTTGCGGGATTTGCGGTTTGAATACCGGTCGGGAAAATATTCGGAAGGCGATTTTGAGGCCATGAAGACCGCTCTGGAAAATGAAGCAGCGCTAGTGCTTTCGGAAATCGATCAAGTAACGGAAGCGCAGGTTCGGCGGCCAAGAACCGCACATCCCGCTGACCGGAGCGCGCAATGAAAACCAGTGGCCAATGGCCCCTCGAAGCTCGCAGTAAACGCTTACCCCCTCGAAGCTCGGGGCCAGCGAGTGGCCAGCAGCAGGCAACGCCTGGCGCACGATTGCTGCTTCTTTTTCTGCTCCTCGTACCGTTTTCCGCAGCACACGCTGGCACGGTGCACGGAACAGTACGAAACGGCACGACCGGGCAACTTGCCGCGGGCGTGGAGCTTACTTTAGTCCAGCCGATGGGCGGGATGCAGGAGGTGGCTCACGCCAAGAGCGGATCACAAGGCGAATTCAGTTTTGACCATCCCGACATCGGCGCGCAGCCGATGCTGGTGCGCGCGACCTACAACAACGTTCATTTCAATACCATGGTGCCGCCAGGCACCGGCAACGTGCAGGTGGATATTTTCGAGCCTTCCAAGGATCCGAAGACGATCAACGTCACTTCGCACTTCGTGATTTTCGAGCCGAGTGGGACGGCTTTGAAGGTGGCGGAGGAATACCAGATCGAGAACAAGTCGCAGCCGCCACACGCGTATTTCCGTACGGACGGAAGTTTTAGCTTCTCGCTGCCGGAAAAAGGCGAGTTGGAAAACGTGGCGGCCGCCGGGCCAGCCGGAATGCCGGTGACGCAACTCCCCATCGACAAGAAGCACAATCGTTATTCGATCGCGTTCGCATTTCGCCCGGGCGACAGCACCGTGCGCTATTCCTACGGCCTACCATATCAGGACAATGCGGCGAGTCTTAAGATTCCCACGATTTATCCGGGAGCGCGCTTGTTGCTGGTGGCTCCTCCGACGTTGCAAGTGAGCGGCGACGGGTTTGCGGCTGCGGGCCAGGAGCAGGGAATGAACCTCTATCTGCGGCAAGACGTCCCTGCCGGTACGCTGGTGGCGGTGAAGGTTACTGGCACTGCGCCCTCCGGGGGCGGAGGAGCAGAAAGCGCGCCGCAGGGCCGGGAGGCACAGGACGCCGGAGCAGAATCCGGCAGCGCGACCATCCAGGCGGTTCCGGGCAGGCTCGACAGCCTGAAATGGCCGCTGCTTGGGGGCTTTGCCGTCGTATTCGGATTGCTTGCGTATCTGCTTTCCCGGAAGACTGTTGTGGCCGTTGGCGGTGGTGCGGTAGCGGCAGAAGCGGTTCCTGCGGGGAAATCCAAAAAGCCCAAAGGGCAACCTACGACCGCGCCTCCTTCCGCTTCGTCCCCGGCAGGTAAGGCGCCCTCCAATGGGCCAGCTAGTTTGTCAGTTGTAGACGCGGCCATCGGAACCAGCCTCGATGCGCTGAAGGAGAGTTTGTTCCGTCTGGAGTTGCGGCATCAGGCCGGTACGATCACCGAGGAAGAGTACACGCGGGAGCGCGCGAAGGCCGAGAAGGTGCTGCGAGACCTGGTGCGGGCGTAGGAAAGAGTCTGCTTTTGGGGGTCAGGGAAACCCACACCCGGCAGTTTTCGCAATAGTGAGAAACAAAGGACTTAGCCTATACGGAACGGAAAAGAACCTACCGAAGAATGGAGGGAGTGAGGTAGCGGCCCCCCGTACTGTTGCAACACTATCAAAACAAGGGCCTTGCAAATTCGGCAGTTTGTAAGTGCATGAAAACAAAGGGCAGCAACATGTCGTTGCACCTTATGTTCGGCAAACGCAACTTGAAAGACACCTGGGGATGCGCTGAAGTGCGCCCCTCGGGCGGCCTGTTCACTGGCTTTTGCAACCGCTTGCGGCTGTCCAGGTCACCCGCAACCTATGCCTTTCAGACGTTGGCCGCTCTCGAGGCTGCACGGTGACGGCAGCGGGCTTTACCCCCAGAGGAATCCGGTTTGACAACATCGAAAAACGCTACGGCGGGCTTTACGCACTGAGACGAGTGTCGCTAGAAATAGGCGCAGGCGAATGCGTTGCGTTCGCGGGTAGAAACGGGTCGGGGAAGACGACGCTGCTGCGCATCGCGGCGCGATTAGTTCGGCCTTCGGCTGGTTCTGTCCGTTTTTTTGGCCAGACTGGAAACGATGGTCAAGCAGGGGACGGCCGGGTAAACCCGCCGCAACAGGCGGCGACCCCAGCAGACGTCCCCATCGGTTTTGTGGCGCACGCCACGATGGTTTACGACGAATTGACGGCCGAAGAGAACCTTTCGCTCTTCGCCAAGCTGCAGGGAATTGCGGAATCGAGCAAACGGGCGGCGCTACTACTAGAAGAAGTCGGACTTTCCGAGCGGCGCGCCTCTGTGGTGCGGACATTCTCGCGTGGAATGAGGCAGCGCGTGGCCATTGCGCGGGCGCTGCTCAACGAACCTTCGGTGCTGCTGCTGGACGAGCCGGCGACTGGCCTCGATCCGGAGGGAATTACCTGGCTGGCGAATACGCTCGGCCGGATGCGGGACGCGGGGCGCACGATCCTGATGAGCGTGCACGGCGAATCGGAGATCTCCGCGCTTGCGACGCGCGCGATTCGGCTGGATGCAGGGTCGGTGGTGGCCGATACGCGCGCGGGCTCGGACATGCACGCAATTCTTTCGCTTGCAGGCGCATAACGTAAGAGGTCGAAAGTTGAGAGGGGGGACGGGGGCAGAGAGTGCTCCCAGGGATCTGCTAATGCGACCGTCGCATGACCGAGTTTTTCAAGTAGCAAGCGCAGTGACGCGGCGTACTGGCTTGATTCCTTTGAACGCAAAACGATGGCGCTGATTGCTGACATGGCGGTGCTGCTGGGCAAGGAACTTCGCACAGAGTTCCGTTCGCGGGAACTGCTGACGACGACGGTCGTATTCATTCTGGTGGTGGTGGTGCTTTTCAGCTTTACTTTTGATCCCAGCATCGGCGAGTCGCGAAGGTTTGGCCCCGGCCTGTTGTGGCTGTCCTTTTTGTTTGCGGCATCGCTGATGCTGCAGCCGTGCTTTTTGCGCGAGCAGAACAACGATACGCTGAGCGCACTGCGGTTGTCGGTGCCCGATCCGTTTTCGATTTTTCTCGCCAAGCTGAGCGCGAATACGTTATTCCTGCTGCTGACGGAAGTATTGATGCTGCCGGTTTTCGCGGTTCTCTATAACCTGCCTGTTCTTCCGGTTTTCCCGCAGCTTGTGCTAGTTTTGTTTCTTGGCAGCCTGGGGGTAGCGATCCCGGGAACGGCTTTTTCGGCGATCTCGGCGCAGGCGCGCATGCGCGAGCTGATGTTGCCGCTTCTTCTTCTTCCACTTTTGACGCCCGTCCTCATTGCCAGCACGGAGGCCACGGGCGCTCTTCTCGAGGCCAATCCAGAGTTGCGTCGCGACTGGCTCGGGTTTCTTGCTGGTTTTGATGTCGTGTTTTTAACGGCGATATGGCTTTTCGGCGAATACCTGCTGGAAGAGTGAGGGGTGACTCGCGGAAAAGCTTCGCAACGGACGGCTTGAGGAGCTTTGAAGATGCGGTTTGATTGGAAGACAGTCCGCAAAAGAGGTCACTCGCAATGACGAAGAGCATCCTGCGCGCCGCGGTCTTGTTTGCGCTGATTGCTTCCACGGCGTACCTAGCTTTTTACTACGCGCCCATCGAGAAGACCATGGGCGTGGTCCAGAAGATTTTCTACTTGCACATTTCCTGCGCGTTCAGCGCGTTCGTGGCTTTCGGGACGTGTTTCTACGCGAACCTTCGATACGTGTTTACCCGCGAGCCGAAGTCGGATTGGCTGGGCGTGTCGGCGGCGGAAGTGGGGCTGGCGTTCATTACCGTGGTACTGATTACCGGCCCGATCTGGGCGCATCCGGTGTGGGGAATCTGGTGGACCTGGGACGCGCGGCTGACGCTGACGTTTGTGCTCGGGCTGCTCTATCTTTCCTACCTGCTGCTGCGCTCGATGATTGAAGAGCCGGACAAGCGGGCGATGTTCAGCGCGCTGTTCGGCATTTTTGCGTTTTTGGACGTGCCGCTGGTGTATTTTTCGATTCGCTGGTGGAGGACACAGCACCCGCAACCTGTGATCCTGGGCGGACCGGGTTCGGGGTTGGAACCGCGGATGCGTGTTTCGTATTTGTTGATGTGGGGGGCGCTGACGGGGCTGCTGATTTTGCTTTTGAGCGCACGGTACCGGCTGGAGGCATTGCGTGCCGGGGTAGAGGACTTGCGAAGGGAGGCAGAGGTTCGATGAAAAATCTGGATAGTGTGCTGGCGGCATATCTCGCGGGCTGGGCCATTTTCTTCGTGTATTACATTTCCGTCTCGCAGCGCATGAGCACGTTGCGCGAAGAAGTAGAGCGGCTGAAGGCGATGTTGAATAAAGGAAAGTGATCACCGTTAGAAGGTTCCTGCTGGAGAAAGAAAGAGCACGGGTCTTCCCGGTGCGAACCGGGACGCAAAAGTCGCGAAAAGACCCGCAACAACGATCTAGGAGGGTCAGCTTGGCCGGGAAGAAGCGTATCGGAATCGTATTGTTCCAATTGGGAGGGCCGGATTCGCTGGATGCCGTCGAGCCCTTTCTTCTCAATTTGTTTCTCGATCCGGACATTATTCCGCTAGGGCCGCTGGGATGGTTGCGGCGCCCCATCGCCAGGCTCATCTCCTCGAAACGCTCGGTCCCCGTGGCCGGGAAATACAGAGAAATCGGGCGGCGATCTCCGATTCGGCTGCTTACCGAGCGGCAGAGGGTCCGCTTGATGGACGCTCTGGTAGCTCACATTGACCCGGTTATCGTGACGGCCATGCGCTACTGGCACCCGATGACGGCAGAGGCAGTGGAGGCACTGCGGAGGGCAGGCCCGCTGGACGAAATTGTGCTCTTGCCGCTTTATCCGCACTTTTCCTACGCGACGACGCTGAGCAGCCTGAAAGAATGGCGGCGCGTGTATGGACAACCTAACGGCGGGCCGCCGGAGCGCACCATCGATCATTTTTACGATCATCCGCTCTACATTCGGGCGCTGGTTGAAAAAATTGGCTCGGTGTTGCGGCAGTTCGAGGATAGTTCGCGAATTGATTTAGTTTTCAGCGCGCATGGATTGCCGATGAGCCTGGTCGAGAAGGGGGATCCGTATCCCAAGCAGATCGAAGCGACGGTGAGCGCGGTGTGCGAGTTCGGTGCAAAGCATTACTCTAGCTGGCCACGGACCCATTTGCTTTGTTACCAAAGCCGCGTTGGGCCGGCAAAATGGCTGCAGCCGCCGCTGACGGGGACCATTGAGCAACTTGGCCGTAAAGGCGTCAAGGAAATTCTGGTGGTTCCCATCTCGTTTGTGACCGAGCACATCGAGACGCTGCACGAAATCAATATCGAGGCCCGGGCGGATGCAAAGAAGTTTGGAATTAAGACGTTCCGCATGATGCCGGCGGTGGGAGATTCGCCACTTTTTATCGGGGCGCTCAAGGATCTTGTGCTGCGAGCCGTGGGAATAGAACCACCCTCGTCCTCCACGCCGGTGGCCTCGGCGCAAATGGGTGGCGCGACAGTTTAACGGAGTGCAGTTCTAACTGCTTTCCTGCGTGGGCCCTTCACCAAGCCGCCTAAGGACGTAGCGAGCCTTTTCGGAGTCTTCTCCCCGCACCGACAGGCGAAACCGGAAGTCGTTCGAGGTCAAGGATAGAGGGACACCAGCGACGGTATCCTGTATCGCAGCGAGAACGCCTGCGGACAAGAGCGCGTTGTTAGCATGATCCGCTTCAGCCTGCGTGCGGAATGCTTGAACAAAAACAAGCTCACTCTCGGGCGGAGGCTGAAGTACATGGTGCGCCTCAGAAGCTTCTTCTTCACGGACCAGGACTTTGAAACCGAGCCCACTCCATGCCAAATGGTCACGCATGCCACCCGCTCTATCGGCCTGAATCATGGCGTCAATGCCCGCGGATTCGAGCGCAGTCTTGGCAAGGTCGGCTTCGACCTGCGAGGCAAAGCGGTCAACGACCACGAGTTTGCTGCGATCCATGCGGCCATTATACGCCTGCACACCCCTGCCCGGTTGTACAGCGGTGTTCCACAACGGGTCAGGGTCAAGCGATTCTTTACGTTGAGATGCTTTGTCGCTGGAGCATGACAACTCGCAGTAAATGGTGCCTTAATGACGTGGTGGCTTTTCGGAAGGGATTCGATTTCGCAAAATCGCGGGAACTCAAGGTATAATCCGCCGCTGGGCCGCATCTAACAAGAGTCGATGACAGCTAAGTACAAATCAGGTGTGCACAAATTTGCCGTTTTCACCGTTTGCTGGACGATTCTGCTGTTTGTCGCAGGCGCGCTGGTGACCTCCAAAGACGCGGCGCTTTCGGTGACGGACTGGCCGAAATCGCACGGCGCCTGGGTGCCTCCGCTCAGTTCGCTGCAAGGCGGTGATTTCTTTGAGTTTTCGCATCGCTTTGTAGCCGGAGGTTTGGGGATCTTTACGCTGGTCCTGGCGGTATTGCTGCTAGGGGAGGAGAGCCGCGTTTGGCTGCGCTGGCTGGGCGGGATTGCCGTGCTCGGAGTTGTAGTGCAGGCAATACTCGGTGGCCAGGTTGTGATTCAGCTTCTGCATTACTGGCTGCCGGTGATTCACGCTTGCTTTGCGCAGATTGTCTTTGCGGCGGTGCTGGGGATTGCGGTTTTCACAAGCAAGTGGTGGGTTTCGGAACGGCCGCAACTCGAAGACAAGGGTTCGCCATCGATTCATTCAGTCGCGATATGGAATGCCCTCGTGATTTATTTGCAGGTGATTCTTGGCGCAGGATTCCGGCATAAGGACTTTGCGATCTGGCCCCACGCCGCAGGGGCGTTGGTAGTTCTTGGCACGGTAACTTGGACTGCGGTGGCACTCCGCAAGAGGTTTGGCGCTTCGCCGGAGCTCGGCAAGGCGCGCATTTTGCTGCACGCTATCTTTGGGGCGCAGTTCTTGCTGGGGCTGCTGGCGTATTGGTCGCGGCTCACGACCGCCGACGCGCCGCAACCGATGCCGCTGATGGTTTGGCTCACGGTGATTCACACCGTGGTGGGGGCGATTTTGTTTGCGTTTTCCGTCCTGGTTGTGCTCCTGTGCTATCGCTTGGTGCCGCGCGGCGCGGAAGTGGCCGCGACGGCGCCACCGGTGACGGCGGGATGAGCACGGTTCGCAGTGTCGATCTCACACTTGCTTCGCGCGCCAATGCGTACATTGCGTTGACGAAGCCGGACGTATCGTTTCTCGTGCTGATGACCACGGCCGCCGGGTATTACATGGGCGCGCGTGACCCGGTCAACTGGCTGCATATGAGCCACGTGATTTTCGCGACGCTGCTCATCGCCGGAGGAACGGCGGCGCTGAATCATTACGTGGAGCGCGAATCCGACCGCTATATGCGGCGGACAGCTTCGCGGCCGCTGCCGAGCGGCGTGCTGGAGCCGGGGCGTGCGTTGGAGTTTGGCTTGGCGCTGGCCGTTGCCGGAGCCATTGATTTGTATTTGGCGGCGGGGCTACTTGCTTCCGGGCTGGGTGTTTTGACGTGCCTCAGCTATTTGCTGGCGTATACGCCCCTGAAGAAGCGCACGGTTTGGGCGACTTTTGTGGGTGCTTTTCCTGGCGCGATTCCGCCCATGATTGGGTGGGTGGCGGCGACCGGTTCACTTGGCCGCGGAGCGTGGCTGCTGTTCGGGATTCTGTTCCTGTGGCAGTTTCCGCATTTCTACGCGATTTCGTGGATGTATCGCGAAGACTACGCACGCGCGGGAATCGTGATGCTACCGGTGGTGGACCGTGAGGGCAAGCGCACGTTCCGGCAGATCATTCTTTACGCCGCTGCGCTGGTGGGTGTAAGCCTGCTACCCGCGGTGTTTGGGCTGGCGGGCATCGTGTACTTTTTCGGGGCGCTCGTGGTGTGCACCGCGCTGGTGCAAATCTGCCTGTGGGCGGCGAGCAACAAAACGAATTCGCGTGCGAAATGGCTGATGCACGCGACGGTCTTGCACATCCCACTGCTGCTCGGGCTAATGGTCTACGATAAGCTGCCGCGCTAAAGACGGTGACTAGTGACTGGTGACTTGTGACTCGTGGAAGACAGCCTACGCCATACAAAGCGCGACTATGATTTCCAATGCTGCGCTAAATGCGTGCCTGAACGGGCTTAGCGGGATTTTGCTCGCTTGCGGGTATGCGGCGATACGGAGCGGTAAAAAAGATGTGCACAAGGCGTTCATGCTGTCTGCGTTTGCGGCGTCCGTGATTTTTCTGATTTCTTATGTGACCTACCACGTACGCGTGGGCAAAGCTGTTCTGTTTCAGGGTCAAGGGTGGATTCGGCCGGTTTATTTTACGCTGCTGACGTCACATACGATTCTGGCGGTGATGATTGTGCCGTTGATCCTTCTGACGCTACGCCGCGCGTGGCTGGGACGGTTCGATAAGCATCGTCTGATTGCACGTTGGACGCTGCCGTTGTGGTTCTACGTGTCGGTGACAGGCGTGATCATTTATCTTATGGTGTATCAGATTTATGCGCCCAGGTAAGTCAAATGGCCGAGCGGCTGAAGTTCAGGGATCGAAATTCACAGAAAAACCCCCACCCCTAGAATCCGAAGGGTGCGGCACCCCCTCTTCCATCCACGAGTGAACGCTCCAGCGTCCGAACTCCGTAGCCGGTTCAAAAAAACTGAAACAACGCAAGGTAATAGGAGTTAAAACTGGTTGTTGTCGTCCTGGCGGAATCCAGGGGGAACCAGCGCGCCGGTCTGCGGGGAGCGGACGGCTTGGCGCGTGCCGGCCTTGGGGAAGACGATGTGCCAGAAATCCGTATTGGGCGAAGCGAAGGTAATCCCCACGAAACGGCGCTCGCGCTTCTCGCGCAGAGAAGTGACGTGGCATTCGGCGGACTCGGCGGTCATTTCATTGAAGATGCGGATACTTTGTCCGGGGATGAGCGGCGTGTCCATTAGCAAGAGAGCGCCATGCGCGCTGACGACGTAAGTGGAGGCGTGCAGGTCGATAGTTTCGCCTTCAGGAAGGCGGCAGCGCACCTTCACGGGAATCTGAAGGGGGAGGCGAACCGTGCGGCGACGCTCTGGATAACGCGTTCTCTGCATAGAAGAGCTTTCCGAACGGACAAGGACACAAAACGTCTGGATCGATACTGCCACAAAAAGTCACAAAAGGCAAGCCGAATAACCATTTAAAACTGCTAGTACTTGGCTGGGTGTAGCATGCTGCTCCCTAAGTGAAACGGGCAGCCCGCGCCCGGCAAAGGCAGCGACAGCGCATTTACTTGGGAGTCGCCGCAGCGAGGCCGTCCAAGACGGCGTTGGTGAACTGCTCGGTGTTGGCTTTGCCGCCGACGTCCTTCGTGAGGTAGATCCCGTCGCGGTAGGTCTTCAGGATGGCCGCTTCAATCCTTTCGGCGGCAACTGGTTCTCCGAGGTGCTCTAACATCAAAACGGCGCTTAGAAGCAGGGCCGTGGGATTGGCCAGACCCTTCCCGGCGATGTCGGGCGCGGTGCCATGGACGGCTTCAAACATGGCGCAGCGGTCTCCAATATTGGCGCTAGGAACCACGCCCAAGCCGCCGACGAGACCTGCGGCAAGATCGCTCATCACGTCGCCATAGAGATTAGGCAGCAAAAGCATGTCAAACTGGAGCGGATCGATAACCATTTGCATACACGCGTTGTCGACGATCAATTCCTTGTACTGCATTTCGGGGAATTGCGCGGCTACGGTGCGGACGGAGCGCAAAAACAAGCCATCGGAAAGCTTCATGATATTGGCTTTGTGGATGGCGTGAATCTTCTTGCGGCCATGGCGGCGCGCGTAATCAAAAGCAAAGCGAGCAATGCGCGTGGAGGCCTTTTCCGTGATGATTTTCAAGCTTTCGACGACGCCGGGAACGACCTCATGTTCGAGGCCGGAGTATAAATCCTCGGTGTTTTCGCGGACCAGAATCAGGTCCACGTCCTCGAAACGAGATTTGACGCCGGGAATGTTCTTTACGGGCCGCAAATTGGCGTATAGGTCCAGGGATTTGCGGAGCGCTACGTTCACGCTGGGGGCACCTCCGGCGATGGCGGTGGCCATGGGACCTTTCAGGGCGACGCGATTACGGCGCACGGATTCAATGGCCGCCTGATTGACACGCTGGCTTTGGTCGGTCGATTCATCGGCACGGCCAGCGATGACTTCCCACTCGATTTCCACGCCGGCCGCTTCCAGGACGCGGCGGGTAGCGGCGGCCACTTCAGGACCGATGCCTTCGCCAGGAATGAGCGTAACTTGATGTTTCATGGTTGCATCTCATTGTATGCGAAGCGTTTGAGGATGTGGAAACCGGGCGCGAAATCGGTGTTTCCAAGCTCAACACAGGGGGTCGGGAAAGTGTCCTGGAAGGTGCCCCGGTTGCAACGTTTTGCTATAATCTAACTGTAGCTGGCGTCCCGACCGGGTCGGGGCGCGGAGGCCAAAGGAATTATGCTGAGTTTAACGCCCGTTGCGAGTTCCAAGGTTAAGGAAATCATGAATATGCAGAGCCCTGTGCCGGCCGCCTTGCGCGTGGCGGTGGTGGGCGGAGGATGCTCCGGATTTCAATACCACATGGCGTTCGAGAACAACACCACGGAAGCCGACCAGGTCTTCGATTTTGACGGCTTGAAAGTAGCCGTGGATCAAATGAGCTCGATGTACCTGGACGGAGTCGAGATTGACTACATCGAGACGCTCGAAGGCGCTGGATTCAAGTTCAACAACCCGAATGTGAAGAGCACCTGCGGCTGCGGCAGCTCGTTCAGCGTTTAATTGGTGCAGGGAAGCGCCAAGGCACTTCGGCGAGTTTTGGGGCTCCTGGACGAAGGGTTCAGGAGCCTTTTTTGTGCCTTCTGCTTCGTTTTATGACTTTCAGTCGATCAGATTGGGATGCAAAGCATAGTGCGGCGGCGACAGAAGCCGCTGAGGCGCCAGCGGGGATTCTGAGCGAGCTGTGGCCGCTGCTGCCCGCGGGAGCCGCGCTGGATTTGGCGTGCGGCAGAGGAAGAAACGCGCTTTTCCTGGCCGAGCATGGGCGGCACGTTACGGCGGTGGACTGGTCGGCGGTGGCGTTCGACATCGTGGAAGAACGCGCGCAGGCGATGAACATTCCCGTGCGCCGAGTACACAGGATTGGAGAAGCAAAACACGCTGCGCCCGCGGGAATTGACTTGGTGCAGGCTGATCTCGAACGCGTGCAGCTGCCAGCGAACAGCTATTTGCTGGTTTTGTGCGTGCGCTATTTGCAGCGATCGCTGTTTCCGCAAATTTGCCGCGCGCTGCGTCCGGGAGGAATGCTGCTATTGGAGACCTACACGAAAGCACAGCTGGATTTTTCGGGCGGACCGCGGGATCCGGAGCACCTTTTGGATAAGGGTGAACTCAGGCGGGCCTTCCCAGAATTTGAGACAGTTTTTTACCGCGAGCTGCGGGCGGGGCAGGGAATTGCCAGCCTTGCGGCGAGGAAGCCTACAGTCGCAAGCAACCATCACAAATAGGTGAATAGGCCAGATTGTCCCAGCTTCACGAAATTGCACTTCGCCAATGGCAGGCCGAAGTAACCGGCAAAGAAAAGCGGCAGCAAGGCTGCCCTTCGCGGCTCAGGTGAACCCGTACTCCACAAATGCCTGCAATAAATGTCCATGGCCCCGTCAAAGCGGTATTGCGCAGATTGCGCAGGGCATTGTTTGCAATCTCGGGCGACAGTTCGTATGCTTTAGTTCGAGCATGAAAATAGCTCTTGCTCAGTTCAATCCCACAGTCGGGGACTTCGCGGGGAATTCTGCGCGCATCCTGAGCCTTTCAGCCGAGGCCTACGAACGAGGCGCGGGGCTCGTGGTGTTCTCCGAACTGTGCTTGTGCGGCTATTTTCCGCTGGACCTGCTCGAACGGCCCGCCTTCATCGAACGAAATCATAAACAATTGAAAGAGCTTGCGGGCAAGATTCCGGTGCCGTCAATTGTGGGCTATGTGGGAAGGGTGAAAAATGGAACAGGGAAGTCCATTGCGAACAAAGCCGCGCTGATTTGCGGTGGGCGGGTGGTTTTTGAGCAAAGCAAAATGCTGCTGCCCACTTATGACGTGTTCGATGAAACGCGTTACTTCCAGCCGGCGGATCGCCAATACGTGTTTGGCCTGGACGGCGAGCAACTGGGCATCACCATCTGCGAAGACGTCTGGAACGACAAGAATTTCTGGGCCAAGCAGCTTTACGAACGCGACCCGGTCAGCGAAATTATCCGGCAGGGAAGTACGGTGTTGCTGAATCTCTCCGGGTCCCCCTATTCGCTCGACAAGCGCGCGCTGCGTTTCGAGATGTTGCGCTCCATTGCTCTGACACACAAAAGGCCCGTGATCTACGTGAATCAGGTAGGAGGAGATGACAGCCTCGTTTTCGATGGTGCGAGCATTGCGTTGACGGCGGACGGAAAAGTAGCCGCTCAAGCCAAAGCGTTTGAGGAAGACCTGGTCATCTTCGACACCGCCACCGGGAAAGGCGATGTGCATGAACAGCCGCGCGAAGAGATTGCTTACGCGTATCGCGCGCTGGTTACGGGGACGCGCGACTATGTTCGCAAATGCGGTTTCAAGAAAGTGCATGTCGGCTTGAGCGGCGGCATAGACTCCGCCGTGGTGGCGACCATCGCTGTGGATGCGCTGGGCGCGGAAAATGTGCTAGGCGTGTCCATGCCGGGGCCATTCTCGTCGCCAGGGAGTAAGGCCGACGCGCAGGCGCTGGCGAAGAATCTTGCGATTGAATTCCTCGCCTTGCCAATTACCGATGTATTTGAAGCCTACAAGCGAACGTTGACGCCCGCTTTCGGGGACCGGCCCGCAGACGTCACGGAAGAAAACATTCAAGCGCGCATTCGCGGGAATTATTTGATGGCGCTGTCCAACAAGTTTGGCTCGATGGTTCTGAGCACGGGAAACAAGTCGGAGATTGCCGTTGGTTATTGCACGCTTTATGGCGACATGGCGGGGGGATTGGCGGTGATTTCCGATGTGCCGAAACTCATGGTGTACGAGTTGGCGCGCTGGATTAACCGCCAAAGGGAAGTGATTCCCACTTCGACGATCGAGAAGCCGCCGTCCGCGGAATTGCGCCCCAATCAGAAGGATGAAGACAGCCTGCCTCCGTACGAGGTGTTGGACCGCATCCTGAAAGCCTACATCGAGGATTTGCACAGCCCGCATGAAATTGCGGACCACTATGGATTCGACCTAAAGCTGGTGCAAGACATTGCCCTGCGCGTGGACCACAATGAGTACAAACGCAAGCAAGCGGCGCCGGGGCTGAAAATAACTTCGCGAGCGTTCGGGTTTGGCCGGCCGTTTCCGATTGCGCAGAAGTTTGTTCCTTAGTTTGCAAAGAAAGTTGAAAAGTCGACCGTTGAAAGTTTAAAAGGAAAGCAAAAAAACAGTGAGACGCCGACAACATGAAATGAGGTCGTTTGTGAAAATGCTAGGTCAACTTACCGCAACCCTGGCCGCCGCTCTGTTTGTGTCCGTCGCCGCGGCGCAGCTGCCAAGCGCACCCGCAACCGGGTCGTCCGCGCCGACCCAGACGCAGAAGAATATTGAAGCCTATTTGCGGAACCTCTACGCGTTTGGGTCTGACGTGAGCGTGATTGTCGGGCCGCTCAAAGAGTCGCAGGTAGAAGGAATCCTGGAGACGAACATCGACGTCACCGTTGGTGACAACAAGCAGAAGGCTAAATTCTACGTGAGCAAGGACGGGAGGTACCTTTTCCGCGGCGAGCTCTCGGATATGACCAAGGACCCGCTGGCGGAAAATCTTACTCAGATCCACATGAGCGATGCGCCCACGCTGGGTGATCCCAAGGCGCCCGTGACCATCGTGGAATACTCCGATTTCGAGTGTCCCGTATGCCGTAACCTCCACGACGTTTTGAGAGGAATGCTGCCTAATTACGCGGGCAAGGTGCGCGTCATATTCAAAGATTTCCCCCTCGAGCAGCTCCATCCCTGGGCGCGAACCGCAGCGATTGCTGGCCGCTGCGCTTACCAGCAGAGGCCGGAAGCGTTCTGGAAGTTGTACGATCTCGTCTATGACAACCAGGAGGTCATCTCGGCGGCCAACGCGTGGACCAAGATGGTCGACTATGCCAGCCAGTCAGGTCTGGATGCCGAAGCGTTTAAGGGTTGTATGGCCGGCCCTAAAGCGGCAGCCGCCGTGAATGCGAGCCATGCCAACGGCGAACAGCTGGAGGTCAACAGCACGCCCACCCTCTTTGTAAATGGCCGCCGGATGGTAGGCGCCGATGAGCGCCTGCTCCAGCAATTTATCAACTACGAACTCGCCAAACTGAACCCGACCAAATCAGCGGAAAGAGCTAGCAAGCCCTAGAAGAAGGGCATCCGGTCGTGAACAACCGCACCCTTAGTGGAGGGATTTGTGCCCGCCTATTAGTTAACATAATATTCCTTATGGGACGCGCCTCCCCCGAGTCGCCATTCAGCTCGCGGGCGAGACTCTTCGGCGATTTCTTTCGCCGTGGTATGGAACTGGTCCGTCCGCTTGTCGCCGAGACCGATCACGCCGGTGCATCCGGGGGTGGGCGTGAACGGCGTACGGTTCGCCGAGCTCGGGCGACCGCACAGCCAGCGAACCGAAGTAGGTGCGCTGGCACGGAATATTGACGAGCGACACTACTTCCCTTGCCTTGGGCGGCTGTTCGCCAGGAGGGCTGCACCAAGGCAAAGGAGCGCTCCGTCCCGCACTTTCGAGCGATGCACCCCTCCCTTCTTCCCCGTCGTCCGCAAGAAGCGCCCCAAGCCGGGCGGATGGACTCCGTTAAATAACAAGGCGCCGTATACCCAAATCCGAACAGCTATCCAAGTCTTTACGTATCTCGCGCGCCAGCCTCTTGACGCGCATGAATCATCGGCAGATAGTCCGCGACAAACAAATTGTCCTGTTTCCCCGGGATGTTCTTATCTGTACAAAGTGTCCAAGGAGGTTTGTCATGCCTTTCTTTCTTCATCAAGTCAGCTACACGCCCGAAGCCCTGGCCAAGCTCATTGCGAATCCGCAGAACCGGTTCGACGCCGTACGCGCACCGATCGAAAAGCTCGGAGGCAGAGTGCTGAGCTCGTACTTTGCGTTCGGGCAGTACGATGCCGTGCTCATCACGGACATGCCGGATAACGTCTCGGCGGCGGCGATTGCTCTGGCGTTTGGCGCCGGCGGCTCGTTGCGCGAATGCCAGACCACGGCGCTGCTGTCCAACGCGGAAGGGTTGGAAGCCATGCGGAAGGCCGCGACGTGCGGTTACAAGCCCGTCCAGGCCGCCGCCAGCGCTGCCGCAATGCCGCCGCGCTAGGGAACGGCACTGCCAAGCGAGCAGCCACTTCCGACTCGCAGGAACAACCCTGTCGGCCTCGCGCTAACAAAGCCGAGCCTTTGCGTGCCGGGCGAGTTTAGGGTCCTGGGCGGCGGACCGGCACCGAAGCTTATCCGCCGGGCCGCAGGAGACCCCAAACAGTGCAAATTTTGCTTGACATTTCTTGGTTTGTACAGTATTGTACAAATCTTAGTATTTGTATGTTTATGTACAACAATATGTATTTGTACATTATTGCGCAAATGCTTAGATTTGCCCGTTTGTACAAATGAAAGAAAAGCCCGGAAATGGGCATACCATGTCTTGCGCAATCCACGGAGTGCTGATCGCTGACGTCCTGGCCTCCAGCGACCGCAAGGACCTGCGGACGCTGCTGGGCAAGAAGCTCGCCGCGGCTTCAGAAAAGCACTTGCGCGAAAAGCTCATTCGCCTGCCCTATAGCGTGACCGCCGGCGACGAATTCCAGACCGTCACCGGAGCCCTGGCGTCGCTTCCCGCGCTGCTTTTGGATTTGCGCGTCTCCTTTCAGCCTTTGTCCCTTCGTGCAGGAATCGGTATCGGCGATGTTGCCGACCGCATCCAGCCTCCCGTCAACCGGCTCACCGGCCAGGCCTTTCAGTTCGCGCGCGGGGCCCTCGAAAATGTCAAGGCCAGCGGCCTCTTCAAATTCGAGGTTCTGACCGCCTTTGCTTCGCATAACGAAGTCTTTGACCAGACCATCAATCTGCTTTACGGCTTGCACGATACCCTGGTGGCCCAGATCACCGCGAAACAGTGGGAAACGATTCGCCGCTTCCTGGACGAACCGGCTCTCGAGCAAACGGCCAAGCGGCTCAAGCTGGATGTTTCGACGGTTTCCCGAAACTTGAAACGGGGATACTATTGGCAACTCGCCGAAACTGCTAAAGTAGCCGGGGCGTTCATCGAACGCTCTTTTCGTTAGTTATCATTTGTTGCACAAAAACGTACAAATCGGGAAATTTGTACAAAGCTATGCAAATCCTCTTCCGGGCGTTCCTGGCGATTTACCTGGCTCATCTGCTGGCCGATTTCGTTTTTCAGACACATCGCCTTGTCGAACAAAAGCGGCGCGGCAAATTCTTTGCCTATTTCCTTCACGGCCTCATCCACTACCTCGCCGCGGTCATTCTCGTAAGCTTCTTCCTCGCAGGATCCGGCTTACAGTTGCGTACGCATTTAGTCCTTCTCGTCCTTACGCTTGTCCATTTGCTCATCGACATGGCGAAAATCCGCTTCGCCCAAATGGCTTTTGTCAAGGACGGGGCCATCGCCTATGTTTCCGACCAGTTTCTTCACTTTTTGACCGTCGCCTTGGCCGCCTGGCTGCTTTCACCGGGGCCTTCCCTCGCGGAAGCAGCCGCGCTGCTTGCAAGCGGGCGCGCCATTCCGAGCAAGCTGTTGGTGGTGCCCGTCATTTACATCACCGTGATTTTTGGCGGCGGCTATCTGATTCGCGCCCTGACGCGTCCGCTGGCGGAAAGCGTCAAGCTGTATCCAGAGGAAAAAGGCAACGACCCTATGCAAAACGCCGGCCTGTACATCGGTTGGCTCGAGCGCTTTCTGCTGCTCACCGCCTTGCTGCTGCAATCTCCGGGTACGGCTGGACTGATCCTGGCCGCCAAAGCGATTGCGCGTTATCCCGAATTCAAGTCCGAACACTTCGCAGAATATTTTCTGATCGGCACGCTTCTGAGCTTCTCGATCGCGGTTCTCGGTGGTGCGGTCCTCGCACGCATAGTCCTGGGCCAGTTTCACGTCACGGGATAAATTTCCACAGCGCCGTTCCCCATGCGCTGCTTTCCTTCTCAGTTTTGTTAGAATCTGGGCGTGGAAACCTCGACGGTTTCGCCGCGGCTTGCCATCATTCAGTTGCACCCGATTAAGGCGCTCGATCCGGTGCAGGTCAGGGAAGCTCGCATCGGGCCAGGTGGCGGACTGGAATTTGACCGCGTCTGGGCTCTCTACTCCGCGGATGGCCAATGGGTGAATGGCAAGCGCACTGCGGCTGTTCATCTGATTCGCGCAACCTATGCGCCGGACTTCAGCTCCGTCACCCTCTCCGTTCCCGACCGCCGCGGCACTCCCACGAAAACCCTCGACTTTCCCGGCGGGTTCGCCGACGCCGCGCAGTGGTTTAGCGCTTTTTTCGACCAGTCCATCACCGTGCGTTATTCACCGGAAGGCTTTCCCGACGATGCCGTCGCCAACGGCCCTACCATCATTTCGACCGCCACGCTTGATGCGATGGCGGCTTTGTTCCCCGGATTGACCGCCAACGACATGCGGCTGCGTTTTCGCACCACGCTGGAAATCGACGGCGTCCCGCCCTTATGGGAAGACCAGCTCTTCGCCGCAGAGCCAGAGAAACTCGTGCCTTTTCGCATCGGTGAAGTGCAGTTCGAGGGCAGCAATCCCTGCGCGCGCTGCGCCGTCCCTCCGCGTAATCCGCAAACGGGAGCGATTATTCCTGGTTTTCAGAAGATTTTTTCCGACTATCGCCGCAGCCACATTCCCAGCTGGACTCCCGAAGCGCGCTTCGATCACTACTACCGCCTGGCCACGAACACTCGCGTCTCGCCTTCCGAAGCCGGCAAGCTCCTCCGCGTCGGAGATTCTTTGCTGCGTTAGCGTAGGCTGCCCTGGGAATCGTGGGACGCACCTTTATAATAGGCGCCAACCGAAGGCCGCTCGGTGCGACGCTCCTCCCCGGAGCGCCGCACTCTCGGGTCTCGCTTCCACCAATTCCCATCCTGGGCCGTGCGTCTCCCACGTTTTGCTCCGCCTTCTTACGTCTTGGCAGCCTTATAGGTATTAGGAGACCCTGCGAAGCGTCGCGAGCACTTCACGCCGAAGACACAAGCGCTGAGATTGCGCACAAACGTAGGCAGCCTGCGAAACGCCAATCAGATTATAGGGGAATCTAGACTAGGCTAGCGGCCGGAAACCGCGGCAACTGCCGCCGGCGTTTTCTCAAGTAGCTGCTCTTTGCGGTAGACCAGGGAATTGATGTCGTAGGTAGCTAACTCAAATCCGTGGCCATGCGTGATCGCATCCGTCGGGCATGCTTCGACGCAGTACCCGCAGAAAATGCAGCGCGAATAATCTATGTTGTACACCTTGGCGTACCGCTCGCCAGCCGAAATCCGGTTCGCATCCGTGTTTTCCGCAGCTTCGATATAAATGCAATTCGCGGGACAAGCTGCCGCGCACAAAAAGCAACCTACACACTTCTCCAGCCCGTTCTCGTCGCGGTGCAACACATGAATCCCGCGATACCGGGGCTGAAAATGCACGGACTCATGGGGGTAGTTTTCCGTCACCGTTTTCCGGAATATGTTCCGGAACGTCACGCTAAAACCCTTGACCAGCGCTTCGAACGTTTCACCCACTTCACGCAATACCGATGGCATAAGCTAGCAGTCTAACAAAGCGCACGGGACCGGGCAAATGAGCCATGCAACGATTTCAGCGGGATTTCCGCGCAAGGCCTCATTTTTTCAGCGCTCCGATGATCTGTTTCCCGTGAAAGCGCCCATTTTCGATGAAAATTTCTCCCGTATGTCGTCCTCCGATCACCACTCCCGCCAGATGAATCCCCGGAACGTTGCTTTCGAGAGTATTCAGGTCCAGCGCCGGCCGCTTGCTCTCCGGATCGAGTTGCACCCCCATGCTTTCCATAAACGAAAAGTCCGGGTGATATCCGGTCAGCGCAAAAATCTGTTTCGCAGGAATCCGGTTTGTCTGCGCGTGATTCTCCACCACCACCTCATCCTTGGTGATCTCCTCGACCCGAGTATTCAGCAGCGCCTTAATCTGCCCCGCTTTGATGCGGTTCTCGATATCCGGGCGAACCCAATACTTGATCGTCGCGCCCAATTCCCTTCCCCGGTGCACCAGAGTCACGTTCGCTCCGTTCCGATACAGGTCCAAAGCCGCTTCCGCCGCCGAGTTCTTTCCACCAATCACCACCACGTCCTGCTTCCAGAACGGGTGCGGCTCCGTGTAGTAATGCGAAACGTGGGGGAGATCCTCTCCCGGCACTCCGAGCAGATTCGGTAAATCATAATAGCCCGTCGCCACCGCAATCTTTTTCCCGTGATATCTCTCCTGTCCTCCCTTCTCCGTCTTCGTCACGACCGTGAAGTTCCTGTCATTTCCATCCACGTGGATCACGCGCTCGTAGAGCCGCACTTCCAACTCATAATGTTCCGCAGCTTTCCGGTAATACTTCAGCGCCTCCCCGCGAGTGGGCTTCTCCCCTGCACTAACCAGCGGCAAGTCCCCGATTTCGAGCAACTCCGGCGTGGTGAAAAACACCATGTTCACCGGATAGTGGTACAGCGAATTGCACACGCAAGCCTTGTCAATCACCAGGGGTTGCATCCCCGCGCGTTTCGCTTCGATGGCGGTCGCAAGCCCGGTCGGCCCCGCGCCGATGCAGATAATGTCGTAGGTTTTCATGAGAATTTGAGTTTGCCGCGAGGCGCGAAGAATTGCAATTCGGGCGAATTATTGCTTTGCGGCGGACTCCAGAATGTCCTGAAGTTCCGTGCGGAAGGATTCCAGCTCGCGCACCCTCTCTGGCGTAGCCTGCACTTCCTTCTTCTTCCAGACGAACGCTTCGCCAGACGCGCACCTCAGCTTCACGCTGAAATTTCCATCCACCAGATACGCGGGCGGCGCGAGCAGCTTCAATCCCCCATTCGAAACTGGCGCCAATGCCGCGACGCAATCGCCCTTTCTCATGCACAGTGCGTTTTCGTAAGGCGGAATCGCGATTGGGCGAAAGCCAGCTTCAAAAAGCCGCTCCATCACCTGCATTTGCTTCGGAGAGAGTTCAACCATTCCATTGCATTATTGGCCGGTTTCAACATGTTTTCGCAAGCAGCGGCGCTTATGCGGCTGGGCTTACGCAGCCGTGGTATCCGCTTCCGAGGAACTTCCTTCAAGCTGCGCCAGAATTTCCCGCAGCGTTGAAATCAGTTCATCGCGCGAAACATGGCTTTTCTTGAATTGAATCCGGAACTTGAAGGTTTCGCTCGGCGGCTCGAATTGGAAGATGAAGGGCCTGGGCCGCTGTGGACCTGTTCGCTCTTGCCTGCGTTCGCGCCGCGCCTCATCGCGCGTCAGCCCTCCCTGCAAAATGCGCTGAAGCATCTCGGCCATTTTCTTTTCGTTGGGTTGGCGCGCAATTTGCAGCAGCAGCGATTTGGACATAACTCCATGATCGACGCACTTTCTGCGCAACAAATCGGGGATGCTTCGCAGCGAGAGCGTTTCCGTCACAGAAGAACGCGCCCGCCCGATTTTCTTCGCGATGTCTTCGTGCGTGTATTCGAATTGTGTGCTCAGCCGGTGCAGCCCATCCGCTTCTTCAAACGGTGTCAGATCTTTGCGCTGGATGTTCTCGATTAACCCGAGTTCGAGAGTTTCCGCGTCATCCGCCATCTTCTCGATGCACGGCACTTCCCGCAATCCAGCCGTACGCGCCGCATGATAGCGGCGTTCGCCGGAGATGATGTAGTAGCAATCCTCGCGCGGTACGTAGCGCACCAGCAGCGGCTCGAGCACGCCTTTCTCGCGCACCGACTCAGCCAGTTCGCGCAAATCGCCCAGCGCCTTGCGCGGCTGATCTGGATTCGGACGGATCTGATCCAGCCGGATCATCCGCCCGACGGCCGCCCCGCTATAGCTTGTCAGCGATTCTACGTAGTGCGCGTCATGCCGCATCTTCAGCGTGACTGGCAACCCGATCCTCTTCGACACGTTGAACAACCTCCCCCGCGAGTTTTTTGTACTCGGCGGCGCCGGGTGATTTCGGTGCAAATGTAAAAATCGTTTCCTTGTAGGCCGGGCTCTCCTCCAGCCGCACGTTCTTGGTAATTTTCGTCTTGAACAGCACTTCCCCGAACACGCTGCGAATCTGTCCGTGCGTGTCCTTGGATATGTTCGTGCGCTTGTCGTAAAGCGTGATGACCACGCCGAGCACTTTCAGCCCGGGATTCGGCCGCGCGCGAATCCGCTCGTAAGTCTCGAGAAGATCGTCCGTTCCTTCGATCGCGAAGTACGCCGCTTGGATGGGCACAAGCAAATGGGTCGCGGCCACCAGCGCATTGACCGTCAGAATCCCAAGCGAAGGCGGTGTGTCCACAATCATGTAGTCGTAGTCCTTCTCTACCGGTGCCAGCGCATCTTTCAACCGGAAAGGTGCGTCAAATTGTCCCGCGAGCGCTTGCTCCAGCTTCGCCAAAGCCAGCCGGCCAGGGCACAAGAACAGCAAGGGATCCTTCGTGGCCCTAATCACCGTGGGCAATCCTGCGCGGCTGTCGCCCAACACGTCAAACATGGACGTAGAGACTTCCCCGGCATCATAAAATGCGATCGTGGAATTCGCTTGCGGATCGAGATCAATGAGGAGTGTTTTCTTGCCGCGAAGTGCCAGCGCCGCTGCCAGGTTGATTGCCGTTGTTGTCTTGCCTACGCCGCCCTTTTGGTTCGCAATCGTGATGATGGCAGTCATCTTCTTCTGCCTCCGCTCGCACGCCCTCGCCGACAGCGATGGGCGCGCCCACAAGCACGCCGCGATCTGGCAACTGAGTTCCTATATATGGGTGCCGCCTCCTGAAAACCCCCAAGGCCTAGGTTAACTCTACGTTTTCAACCCGTTCGTTGGCAAGGAAAAAAGTACAGGATTCAGCGATTTTCGGAAGGCGTGTGGAAATCTCAGGGTTCCCAAACGGGCCGGGCCGGCGCTCCCCGCCCTGCCCGCATCCTAAAAATCGAGTCCCCAGAAGTCTTGCATCGGCTCTTGCAGCTCGACCCCCAGCTCCCATCCCGCCGGGCTCTGATGTCCCCGCCAAATCAAGTACGCATCGCTGGCATTCTGGTTCACCAGGTTGATCACCCGCACCTTTTGCCCCACCGCAAAAGCATGCGGCACAACTGCCAGGCAGCCTTTCCCACTGATATCTTTCGTATATCCTTCTGACCGGACAACCTGTCCGTCTTCGGTGCACTGGATGGCCACTCGCACTCGCGAATTGAGGCGCCCACTCCCACGGATTTCCTTCCCTGTTGCTTCAAACTTCGCGTGTTCTTGCAGTGGCACGATCAGCCCCCGGCTTTTGCGCTAATTCTGGGAAACGTGAAGACCTTCAAAACTGCTTCAGTCAGCCTACGAGCCGTCTCTTTCCGGGTCAATGGAACTTCGCTCCCAGTACACTCGCAAGTTAACCCCCACGGGAGCGATCTGGTCTCGGACTCTGCCACCTTGTAACATCGAGCCTCTCGTGCTCCGGTTTGCTCCTTTCCTGTGTCGCCCTTACACTCTTTAGTTCGCACCCATGATCACCGTCCAGGCACTTCGCCACGAACTCCGTCCCACAATCCGGCTTGCATTGCCCTTGGTTCTGGCCGAAATCGGATGGATGAGCATGGGCATCGTGGACACCGTCATGGTCGGCCACCTCCCCGACAGTGCGCGCGCCATTGGTTCAGTCAGCATCAGCTCCAATCTTTTCAGCGTCTTAGCCTTCTTCGGTGGCGGTCTCCTCATTGGCCTCGATACCCTCGTCACGCAAGCCTTCGGCGCGGGCCGCCGCGAAGACTGCCACCGCTCTCTGGTCAACAGCATTTATCTGAGCATGGTGATGACGCCCTTCCTGATGCTTCCAGTTTGGTTGTTCGCTCCTCTTCTTCGGCGTCTGCACATCGAACCGCAACTCGCCGCGCTCGCCGTTCCCTACATGAAGGCGCTGGCCTTCGGCCTTTTTCCTCTCCTGCTTTATTTCGCTGTCCGACGCTGCCTGCAGGCCATGAACATGGCCCAGCCGATTGCCTTCGCGCTCGTGAGCGCCAACGTCATCAACGCCTTCTTCAATTGGGTTCTCATCCACGGCAAATGGGGCGCTCCCGCGATGGGCGTGGTGGGTTCGGGCTGGTCCACAGCCATTTCCCGCTTGTATTTGGCAGTCGTACTCGTCAGCTATCTGCTCTGGTACGATCGCCGTCACCGCACCGAGCTGCTCAAGACTCCGATCAATATTGACTTCACTCGCATCCGCCGCCTTATCTCGCTGGGGCTTCCCGCAGCCGTTCAAATCGCCCTGGAAATCAGCGTCTTCGCTCTCGCCACCGCCCTTATCGGCCGCTTGGGAGCCGTCGCTCTTGCGAGCCACCAAATTGCGCTCAACACCGTTGCCTTCACCTATATGGTCCCGTTGGGCATTTCCTCCGCTGCCGCCGTTCGCGTGGGCCACGCCATCGGACGCGGAAAGCCCGATTCCGCGGGTCACGCCGGCTACACCGCCATTCTTCTCGGCGCTGGATTCATGACTCTAGCCGGAATCGCGCTCTTGGTCTTTCCTCGCTGGATCGTCCGCGTGTATACCCCGGACGAGACCGTCATTCACCGCACTTCCCTGCTCCTGATTGCTGGCGCGGCTTTTCAGTTGTTTGATGGGATTCAGACTGTGGCCACCGGCGCTTTGCGCGGCGCGGGAGACACGCGCACTCCCATGGTTTGCCACTTCACGGCTTACTGGGTGATTGGTTTGCCGCTGGGCGCCTGGCTCTGCTTCGCTCGAAACTGGGGCGCCTTTGGGATTTGGTCAGGGCTCAGTCTCGCGCTCATCCTGATCGGCATCATCTTGCTGTTCGCCTGGCGCCGCATGGTGTATCGTCTTGCTGAACACTGTCCCCAAGCAAGGCCCGGTGACCACTCCAGCCCAGTGCCGGTATTCAAGTCAGCCAATCAGAGGAGGAATCCGTGAAGCACAAGCACTTCATCCTAATTACGGCCATGACGCTTGCCTTGAGTTCGCCGGCGCTTGCCCAGCGCGGCCATGGCGGCGGCCCGCCCGCAGGTCACGGTCCCAGCGCCGCGAACTCGAACGGAGGTGCGCCCGGCGCTAAGGCAATGAATCATACAGACATGTCGCACGCTTCTCCCGGCACGGTGCTCAGCCATAACACCGCCATCGCCGGCAAAATCAAAGCGTTGACCAACGAAGATGCGGCTACCGCCTGCAAAGGTTTTAAGAATCTGGGCCAGTGTATGGCTGCGGCCCACGTCGCAAACAACCTGAATATTCCCGGCGGGTTCGATGCTCTGAAAGCCAAAGTCACGGGAACAGGCGCAATGAGCCTTGGCAAAGCTATCGAGGCGCTTGAACCAAGCGCTAACGCAAAGTCCGAGGTCAAGAAAGCCAACAAGCAAGCCACTGACGACATGAAGGAAGCAGAGACCAACTCGTAAGCTCGCAATATGGCAAAGCCACTATTCAGGTGGCGAAGCACCTCCTTCGCCACCTTTTTCTTTTCCGTCCTGATTTTTCGAGGAACTGCTTAAAAGTTAGGTGGTTATATGCGTGAGGTTTTCACAACTCACCGCGAGTCACAACTAACCAGTCCCCCCTTTCACATCTTATACCGGCCAAGGTCCTCGTCGGAGAGCCCTTCCAGCCAGTTGCGTAGTTGCTCGTTGGTATTGCGCTCGGTAAACGCGCTCGAAACCTTGGAATTCTTGAGCACTGCGTCATCCACATAGATGGGGCAATCCATCCGCAGGGCCAGCGCCAAAGCATCGCTCGGTCGCGAATCAATGGTCATCATCTGCCCGTCGCGCTCCACCCAGATTAACGCGTAAAACGTATCGTCTTTCAGGTCATTCACTACAATTTTCTGAACGCGCACTTCGAGCCCAAGCAGCACGTTCTTCAACAAATCGTGGGTCATCGGCCGGGGCGTGTGTACTTTTTCGATTTCCAGCGCGATGGCGTTGGCCTCGTAAACACCAACCCAGATCGGGAGGATTGCCTGGCCTTGCACGTCTTTCAGCACGACAATCGGCATGTTCGTCACAGGATCCATCATCAGGCCGCGGATTTTCATTTCCACTTCCATGGAGGCCTCCCCTAGGTCAAACCACGTGTTCTCCCACCAGGCTGTTCGGTGTCGCTCCTGTCACACGGACTTGAACGTAGGTTCCCAGAAGTTCTTGCTCTTGTGAAGTGAAATTTGCCAACCGATTCGAACTAGTATATCCCGACCACTGGTTCTCGCGCCGCGACTTCCCGCTCACCAGCACCTCAAACGTATCTCCGACCAGCCTTGCATTGCGCGCTTTCTGGATTTCCCGCTGCCGGTCTTGAAGAATCGCAAGGCGCCGGCTCTTCTCCTCCTCCGGAATCGCGTCGTCCATTTTCAAAGAAGGCGTGTTGGGCCGCGGCGAATACTTGAACGAAAACAAGCTTTCGTACTTCACTTCATCCAGCAAACACAGCGTTTCCTCAAAATCCGCTTCCTTTTCGCCCGGGAATCCCACAATGATGTCCGTGCTAATCGCAATGGGCCGCGACACTCCGCGAATCATCGCGATTTTCTCGAGATATTCCTCGAGCGTGTAAGTCCGCTGCATCGCGCGCAGAACCCTCGTCGAACCCGATTGCACCGGCAAGTGCACGTGCTCACAGATCTTCGGCTGCGCCTCGATGGCTTCCACAATATCCTTGGTAAAGTCGCTCGGGTGCGAAGTCGTGAATCGCACCCGGCGAACTCCCGGAACGCCCGCCACGGCCAGCAGCAGCTCGGCAAAACGCATTTTCCTCGGCGTAGGGTCCTTATAGGAATTCACGGTCTGCCCCAGCAGTTGAATCTCCGAGTATCCCAATTCCGCGAGTTGCCTCACTTCCCGCAATATCGAATCGCTCGCGCGGCTGCGTTCCGGCCCCCGCGTGTAGGGCACGACGCAATACGAACAAGCCTTGTCACAGCCCTCGATGATGGTCAGATACGCGCGAAACGGATTGTCGCGCCGGGTAATTTCCGTCTCGAACGTTTCCTCCGTGTCCGTATCCAGTCCGGTTACGCGATGATTTCCAGACTCCAGTTGCGCAATCAACTCCGGCAGCTTCCGGTAACTCGCCGAGCCGCACACCAGGCTCACCCACGGCGCACGTTCGAAAATGTCCTCGCCTTCCTGCTGCGCCACGCATCCCAGCACGCCGATAATTTTCCCCTGGCTCTGCTTGGCGCGGTACTCCCCCAAACGCGAAAAAACCTTTTGCGCCGCTTTTTCGCGAATACTGCAAGTGTTATAGAGGATCAAGCCAGCTGCCTCCGGCGTTTCCACTTGCCGGTAGCCGCGCGCGAGCAGTACCCCAGCCACTTTTTCAGAATCGTGGTCGTTCATCTGACAGCCGAAAGTCTCCAGGAAAAAAGTGCCGCGCTCCGGCGTCTGAGCAAAGTCCGCCGGCGGTCGGCCGGAATAATTCGCCTCGCCGGTCAGTCTTCCAATGTCGAAGTCAAACGGTTTACTCATGCTCAATTCGCAGTTTACCACACCTGCTTTTTGGGAGTGCGGCAGCCTTCTTTACCCTGAGCGTCTTTTGCAATGGGCCGCCGCTTTTCTTTTGGCCACGGCACCTTCCATTACTTCTCGTAAGGTTCCCCGCATTCTTTATTCGGCGTAAAGTTGCAATCTGCAAACCAAGGGAAAAAGGGTCAACATTGAGGATCATTATGAAACCCATTCGCATCGGGTGCCTGCTTGCCCTCATATCCATTTCTGTTTCCGCTCAGGAAACTCCCAAGGAATATCAGCAGGTCCTTGCCCTTTTGGGTCGCTGCGGCGATTTCAAAGCCAACGTCCTGAAAGTGAACATCCCCCGCAGCGATTTGCACGTGACGATTTCCGGTCAGCCCACGCCAACGCCCTTCGGTTTTGGCGGGTGGGTAGCCATGACCAAAGACGACGCCGGTATGGATGTCCTGATGGGCGACCTCGTCCTCACGCAAGAAGAAGTCAATGCGGTTCTTTCCGCCCTGCTCGATCACGGCATTGAGGTCACCGCCCTTCACCATCACTTTTTCGTCGAGGAGCCGCGTATCTACTTCATGCACGTCCATGCTCACGGCGACGCCGTGACGCTTGCAAAAAGCCTCAAGCCAGCGCTCGATCTCATCCCCAAGCCGCCCGCTCCCGCATCGGCTCCCCCAGCCGCGTCGCCCGCATTCAACCTCGTCGCCCGCGACAAAATAGTCGGCCAAAAGGGTGAAAGTCTCGGGCCGGTTTAGAAATTCACTCTGGACGCGACGACCTTGGCCTCAAAGAGAACGGAGCCGCAATCAACGCGCGCATGGGCCTCAACTCCTGGGCCGCCTTTGCCGGGAACGACTCGGACGCGCAAATTGCCGGCGACATTGCCATGCGCGAAGCCGAACTCAATGCCGTTCTCAAAGCTCCCCGCGAACACAAACTGAACGTCGTTGCCGTCCACCACCACATGCTGGGGACGCAGCCGCCCGTAATCTTTTTGCATTACTGGGGCCGAGGAGCTTGCCGCTGGCTTCCGCGCCGCCCTCGACCTGTTAGGGAGGTAAACTCGGCTCTCGCTTTTCGAGGCGAGCCGACCTGCCCACACGAAGCAAGCATCAACGGCTTGTACGACCGAATCGGAGGATCACAAGTCACCAGTCACGAACACGAGTCACGAGCCATGTTTCCTCATAAGCATCAAAATCCGAAACTCTCGCATCGTATTGGTTGCGGGGGTTGGGTGCGTATGCTACGGTTTTTACGCCCAGAAAAAATTTCCCTTTCGCTGAGGGGCACATCATTTTTCTTTTCAACGCGATTCTTGCGACCGATATTACGGAAATTCTCGTGCAGACCGGATGGGTCGCCCGCGGCGTTCTTGCGATCCTTCTTCTCTTCTCCCTCATTTCCTGGGCCATGATTTTTCAAAAATGGGGCATGTTCGGCCGCATCCGCCGTCAAAGCGCCCAATTCCTGCACATTTTCCGCTCGACCCACGGGGTCACCAATCCTCAGGCGCTCGCGTCCTCTGGCTCGCCCTTCGCCAATGTCTATGCGGCAGGCTATCGCGAACTCCAGGCGCAAGTGGGCGGCATTGCCCCGAATCCGCATCCGCCGAGATTGAAGAGCCTGTCGGCGGTCACGGTCAGCATGCAGCTCGCTTCCGCCGAAGAAGTGCGCCGCGTCGAGAAAGGGATGGCCTGGCTTGCCACCACCGGCTCCGTAGCCCCCTTCATCGGCCTTTTCGGCACGGTTTGGGGCATCATTGACGCGTTCGCCGGCCTCGGCAGCGCCGGCGCCGCCAGCCTTCGCGCCGTCGCACCAGGTATTGCCGAAGCGCTGATCACCACGGCCGCGGGCCTGGCTACCGCCATCCCCGCGGTCATCTTTTACAACCAGTTTTTGCAGAACATTCGTGACCTGGGGCAACGCTTGGACAATTTCGCTATGGAAGTCACCGCGCAGGTCGAGAAGGCATTTAACTAATTTTTCGCGGCCGTCCCACCAGCCGCGGCGCAAAATCACAATGCAAATCGTCAAATCAACGCAAACTTCGCTCTCCGAAATCAATATGGTCCCGTTTGTGGACGTCGTCCTCGTTCTCCTCATCATCTTCATGATCACCGCGCCCATCCTGCAATCCGGCATCGAAGTCGACGTCCCCAAGACCAAGACCATCAAAGACATCAGCCAGGACCGCCTCGTCGTCAGCATCGACAAAGCGCAGCGCATCTATCTCGGCAACGATCCCATCAATATTCATCAGCTCGGCCCTAAGATTCACTCCCAACTGAAGGACACCCGGCAAAGTGTCTTCTTGCGATGCGACGAAGCCGTTCCCTTCGGCGTTTTTGCCTCGGTCGTCGACACGCTCCGCGTCTCCGGCATCAACAACATCAGCATTGTTACTGAGCCGCTGACGGAGCGTGCGCGCTCGAAGTAAAATAAGGCTATGGCAACCGCTCTCGCCATCCCGAACGACCTCGCGCTTAGGAAATACTTTTTCCACTCCATCTTCTTCCATGTCTTGCTGATTGTCGTGGCCTTGAGCGCTGCCTATTTTGACCGTCGTGGGGCAGGCTGGGGCGGCGTCGGCGGCAAACTCGGCGGCACTAAAGTGAGTCTCGTCAGCCCCGCGGGCATTCCCATGCCCAGGGAAGAAATGGTCACGGAAAGCAAAGCCGTCGATCCCACCAAGAGCCTCCACAAGGAAGACCCCAAACCCCTCCCACCCGAGCCAAAAACCAACGCCACCAAGATCCCCAAGTTTGAAAAAGAAAAACCTTTGCCGTCTTCTCGCAAGACTCGCACTCTCGAAAACAAAACAATTGAAGCGGACAACGCCATCCCCGGCCACGGCGGCAACCCGGACCTCCCCACCGGCTTTTCTCCGACTCCCGGTCCTTCTTCTGCTGGCGAAAAGGTCATCGGCCAGGGCGGAGGCGACTTCGGCGGCCGCTATCCCTGGTATGTAGACTCCGTGCGAAGCCGCATTCGCCAGTCCTGGGACCAAAGCACCATCGAAGCAGCCGTTCGGGCAGTGCATGGCGCGCACACGGTAATGACGTTCCGAATCAATGCCAACGGTTCAATTTCCAACATCCGCATCGCTCAAAGCAGCGGCAACTCGTCCATGGACTATTCCGCCATGCGCGCGCTGCAGAGTATCGATGCATTCCGTCCGCTTCCCAACGACTATATGGGGACGTATGTGGACGTCACTTTTGACTTCGATCTTTCGTTGACGCAGTAGCCGCTCTCGCTCGAAGGGCAGGGTTTTCAGTACTTAAGGGGGAAACTTGTTGAAATCCGCAACAAGATGTGCAGGACTGTTCTTCTTCACTGCTGTCGTTTTGTTGACCGGCCGTTGCGCTTCTGGCCAAGACTGGTTCCGCACGGGCACTGGCCTTGGCCAGGCCAAGCCGCGCCTGGCCATCGCCGACTTCGCGGCCCGCTCCGACGCCGCAAAACCTCACGCCACGCTCTTCACCCAAGTCGTCCGCGACGACCTGCAATTCAGCGGCATCCTCGATCTCGCCAGCCCGAGCTTCTATCCTTCTGAAGTGCCTACCGTCCCATCGGAATTGAAAGCTCCCGCTTGGGTCGCGCAGCCCACCAACGCCAATTACGTCGGCTTCGGCAATTTGACCGAGTCTCCTTCCGAAGTCACCATTCAGGCTTGGCTGTTCGACGTTCGCAATCCTTCTTCTCAGCCTGTCGTCGGCAAAGTTTATCGCGGCGGCCCAACAGACCTGCAGGTTCGCAAATACGCGCACGAGTTCGCCGACGAAATCATCAGCAAGCTTTCCGGCGGCTTGCCCAGCGTCGCGCAAACGCAGATTGCCTTCGTTCGTTCCACAGGCAACGGCAACAAGGAAATTTGGGTCATGGATTACGACGGCGCCAACCAGCACCAGCTTACGAACCTTCACTCCATCGCTCTCACGCCTCGCTGGGCGCCTGACGGTTCGCGCATTGCTTTCACCTGCTTCGCCCCCTACAAAGGCATCAACAGCCCGCAGATTTGTATGTATTCCATAGACACCGGGAAAGTTATCTCTTTCCCTCGCTTCGCGGGCACCAACATCACCCCCGCCTGGTCACCTGACGGCGCACAAATCATTTTCTCCTCCTCCATGCAGGGCAATCCCGAGCTTTACGTTTGCGATGTCAACTGCAATCGTCCCAAGCGCCTTACCCCGTCCAATGGCGCCAACATGTCCCCCGTTTGGAACCCCAAGACTGGCCAGACCATCGCCTTCGTCAGCGACCGCGGCGGCACTCCCCAGCTCTATCTCATGAACGCCGACGGCACCGGCGCAACAAAAATCGATCTCCCGGAAAAGGGCTACGTCATCGACCCCGCCTGGTCGCCCAACGGCCAGCTTCTGGCCTTCAGCTGGCGCCGCCCCAGCGACGACTACGATATCTACGTCATGGACGCTGCTTCCCGCCAGCTCGTCGAATTGACTCGCGACCAGGGCCGCAACGAGCGTCCCAGTTGGGCGCCAGATGGCCGCCACATCGTCTTTGAGTCCACGCGTACTGGCGTCGGCACGCGCCAGATTTGGACCATGCTCGCCGACGGCTCCCAGCCGCACCAGCTCACCTTCACCGGTCACAACGAATCGCCCAACTGGTCCACCCATTAGCAGAGCCAGTGCAGGAAGCGCTAATGCGTTTCATTCCGAGGTGCGAAGCGACGAGGAATCCTGGCTTGCTCTATGCGGCTTTCGACTCTATTGAAAGATCCTTCGAAGAAGCTGCTGAGAATCAAATTGGAACTTGGGGAGCCGCCCATGCATCTCATGAGTGGACCCGCGGTAAGCAGCTGTTGCTCCCCTGGAAATTTGGGTTTCGGTTGTTGGTTTCGCTTGCCTCTTGCGGCTGTCTATAATATATCGTGTTACGATACTTTGCGCCCGCCCAGCCCGCTGGTGTTAGGATAGTGGCCCTGTTGGGGTGAATACGGGGATTCTACAGTTCAGGAGGATTTGATGACTTTGGCTTCACGCTTGTTCCATCGAACTGGTTTGGTTGCCTTGCTCGGTGCTGCTGTCCTTGGTCTTGGTTGCGCAAAAAAAGTGACTCCGCCTCCGCCACCCAAGCAGGAGGCTCCTCCGCCCGCTCGTCCCACCGTGACGCTGCAGGCCAATCCAACCACCATCAATAAAGGTGAATCCTCCACGCTGACTTGGAATTCCACCGACGCTACGCAGCTTTCGATTGATCCCGGCGTCGGCACGGTGACCGCGGAAGGCTCCACGAAAGTCTCGCCCACCGACTCCACGACTTACACCATTACCGCTACCGGCCCCGGCGGCTCCGCTACGGCCACCGCGGCAGTTTCCGTGAATGCCCCTCCGCCACCGCCGCCAAAGCCGGAGCCATCCATCGACGAGCTATGGGCGAGGGAAGTGCAAGATGCTTTCTTCGATTTTGACAAAGCGGACATCCGCGCCGACGCCCGTACCGCGCTCGCTCAAACGGCTGAGTTCTTCAAAGCGCATCCCTCGGTTAAGGCGACCATCGAGGGCCACTGCGACGAACGCGGCTCGACCGAATACAATCTCGGTCTCGGCGACCGCCGCGCCGCCGCCGTGAAGCAATATCTTGTTTCCCTCGGCGTCTCCGCGAGCCAACTCAACACCGTCAGTTTCGGCAAGGAGAAGCCCTTTTGCATGGAGCACAACGAGACCTGCTGGCAGCAGAATCGCCGCGGCCATCTCGTCAAAGCCAACTGACGGCCGTGGTCGTTCATCCGTCGGGAGAACAATCCCCATGTGGCGGCAGCTTAGTTGACGGAAGTCATCGGCGGTAAGGGTCAATTCTTTTCCTTTGCCTCCTTTCCTTCCTTTGCGTCCTTTACTTCCCTGGTAATCGATAAGGCCGCAAGGCCGGGCAAACTCTTGCCTGCTTGCGGCCTTCTTAATTAGAGTGGAGACGATTTGTTGAGTCTGTGTGGCGCGTGGGGCCCGGACTGGACACCCGGCACAACGGTCCGCAATTTCCATCGAGCTTTAACCCATGAGAAAATGATTCTGCGATTCCACACGGCTTCTTCCCAGGCGGTTCTGGATTCGGATCCTTTAGGAGGATTGGTCATGCGTACACGCAATGTCGCTATTTTTAGTGCCGCCGTTTTCGCCGGTGCCGTTTGCGGAAGCCTCATCGGCCCCCGCCCGGTCGAAGCCGTCGCCCGCGAAATCATCGACCTCCAACGCGACGTCACTTCCCTGCTCCAAGGACAAAAAGATATCTCCACGCAGATGATTCAGGACCACGCTGCCATCAAGGCCATTGTTGGCGGTTTCAATGACAACATCAACAAGCTGAACGGCACTATGGGCTCGCTGCAAAAATCAGTGCAGGACGTGCAGGCCAATTCCGGCGCTCGGCTGGATACCATGTCCACGCAAGTCCAGGGCCTCTCGGACAATCTTGAAGAAATAAAGTCGCGCCTCGGCAAGCTCAACCAGCAGCTCGTTGATCTTCAAAACGCCGTGCAGGGCCTCGACGCCAAAATTTCTTCCGGCGGCGCACCAGCCACCGGTGCTGGAACTCCCACGCCGACCGCAGGCAATCTACCGCCTTCGGGTTCCTCAGGCTCCGCCGCTCCTTCCGGCCACGCCCCGTCCGCCGACACTCTCTATTCGAACGGCTTGAAAGACATTCAGAGCGGCAAATATGATCTGGCGCGCTCGGAATTTCAGGACTACCTGAAGCATTACGGCGGCACCGATCTTGCTTCCTACGCCCAGTTTTATATCGCCGAAATCGCTTACCGACAGAAGAACTACCAGCAAGCTGTTGCCGAGTACGACAAAGTTTTGAACAACTATCCAAAGAGCATGAAGCTCGCTCCCGCCCTCCTCCACCGCGGAATGGCGATGCTCGAACTCGGCCAGAAAAGCTCCGGTGTCCGCGATCTTCGTGAAGTAGTGAGGCGTTTTCCGGGCAGCGAAGAAGAACGCTACGCCCGCGCGAAGCTTAAGGAATTCGGCGTCCCCGTGTCGGCTTCGTCACGGTAGCGTCTGCTCGCATCCCCGTTCCACAGCTTTCTCTCGCTGATCGTTCCCCGCTCGCCCAGCCCTCCTCCGCTTCGCAGTCGTAAGTCCTAAGTTGTAAGTTCTCCGTCGAAGAAGAAGCCTACGAGCGCGCAGAACGGCGGGCGCGATGCCTTCCTGGAAGAGGGCTTCCGATTGGGTGGGAAACCAGCGCCGGGATGAACTCCATGAGCGGTAAAACGGTTGTGAATACCAATGTACTGATCTACTCGCACGACGTGGATGCCGGACGCAAGCACGAGATTGCGAAAAAGCTGATCGGCGAGCTGTGGAAGGAGCGCGAGGGCTTTTTGAGCATGCAGGTCCTGCAGGAGTTCTACGTGAAGCCTTTTTGCCCTATCAGGTTTGCCAGGCGACCGACGGCTCGGTATGGATCCTCGGAAGAAACCTGGATTCTAGCAATTCCCCCAACCCTGATAATAACGTTTTGCGCGACTTCAGTTTTGAGAAGGGGCTGCTAGGGAGATTTATTTCCCTCGATTCCCTTTCCAAATCATCTGACGCCGTTTTGCTGATTACCGAGGGGAGCCGTAAAGCCCCTTGCCTTCAGATTTCTGAGGAATGCTGTCAAGGAGAAATTGACTTTCCACAGGAAAATTCACCCCCCCTCCTGCACAATTTTCAAACACGTTTCTCACAACGCCACCGCTTTCGTTGCTGCCACCAGCGGCGAGTTGTGTTTGGCCAAGGCCGCCAGGTAGACGTTCTCGTTGTACGCCACCTGCTCCTTCCAGCAGCGATAGAT
>Ga0209804_1000077_pt1 | contig 82535 bp, 66 predicted proteins | sample GraSoiAngelo_139_FD_185896 | JGI IMG/M metagenome (GOLD analysis project Ga0209804, IMG submission 185896) | Grasslands soil microbial communities from the Angelo Coastal Reserve, California, USA - 14_0929_12_20cm (SPAdes) (version 2) | ecosystem: Environmental > Terrestrial > Soil > Grasslands ... | reverse complement strand
GGTACGGGAAAGTCACGAATCTCAACAAAGCGCCGCGCCCCTGGCGCCTGCTATAGAATCCGCGGCCGGCGCGTGTCCAACCACGGAGGATTCGATGTCCATTCAGCCCCGCACCCGCAGCGGCGTCCTCGCAACGCTGCTGCTCACCGTCGTGCTGCCGCACGGCGAGGCGCGCGCCGAGGAGCCGAATCCGCAGGTGAAGGTCACGACCAATATGGGCGAGTTCGTCATCGAAGTGCGCCAGGACCGCTCCCCCCTCACCGCGGCGAACTTCCTGCGTTACGTGCGCGAGGGCTTCTACTCCGGCACCCTGATCCACCGCGTGGTGGCGAACTTCGTCATCCAGGGCGGCGGGCACGATGCCGCGAGCTACGCTCTCAAGGCGACGCACGAAAACGTCGTCAACGAGTCCGGCAACGGCCTGCAGAACAAGCGCGGCGCCGTCGGTCTGGCGCGCGGGGAGGGGCCGCACTCCGGCAACGCACAGTTCTACGTCGACCTGGTCGACAATCCGGATCTGGACCCGGTGCCGACCCGCTGGGGCTACACGGTCTTCGGCCGCATCCTGCAGGGGATGGACGTCATCGATCACATCGGCGAGACGCCCACCGGCGCAGCCGGGCCCTTCAAGTCGGATGCGCCGCTGAAGCCGGTCATCATCGAGAAGATGGAGATCGTCGCCGCCGGCGCCACCCGCGCGGCTCCGGAGCTCACCCCGGTGCTCCCGCCGCGGCAGGACACGATCCTCTCGCCGAAGTAGCGCACATGGCGCGCCTGTTCGTCTCGGACGTGCATCTGGATGCCGGCGCGCCCGAGGCCACCGAGCAGTTCCTCGCCTTTCTCGCCAGCGAGGCCGCCGCCGCCGAGGCGCTCTACATCCTCGGCGACCTGTTCGAGGCGTGGGTGGGCGATGACGACCCGGACCCGCAGAAAGACCGCGTGTGCCGCGCACTGCACGCCCTGACCCGGCGCGGCGTCGCCTGCTTCGCGCTGCACGGCAACCGCGACTTCCTGCTCGGTGAGGGTTTCTGCGAGCGCAGTGGCTGCCGCCTGCTCACCGATCCGGTGGTGGCGCAGTTCGATGGCGAGCAGGTGTTGCTCACGCACGGCGATGCGCTGTGCACCGACGATCATCCCTATCAGGAGTTGCGCAGCCTGGTGCGCAGCGGCGACTGGCAGCAGCGCTTCCTCGCCCTGCCGCGCGCGCACCGCGAGCTGCTGGCGGATGAGGCGCGCGCCGGCAGCCGGCGGCACACCGCGCGCACGGTACCCTACATCATGGACGTGAATGCCGCCGCGGTGGCCGCGGCGTTTCGGGCCGCCCGGGTGCGGCGCATGATCCACGGGCACACGCACCGCCCGGGCGTGCATGACATCCAGACCGAGGGCGGTCCGGCACAGCGCATCGTGCTCGGCGCCTGGTACGAGCAGGGGAGCTACCTGAGCTGCGAGCGCGGCAGATACCAGCTGCGCGAGCTGCCGCGCCCGCGGTGAGCGGCTTGCGCCCGCGCTTTCCGCGCGCGGCGCGGTCAGTTCTGTGCGGGGGGCGGCGTGCTGGGGCTGCCCGGGGGTGCGCCGTGCCCGAAGTGGTGCCTCATCTCGCCGTGCATCTCCTGCAGCGTCTGGAACTTCTTCAGCTGCGCGGGCGAGAGCACCGGTGTGAGCTTCTGCAGGGTTTCCTGCTTGATCTGCTGGTGCAGGGCCTGCATCTGCTGTGCATCGGGCTCGGTGCCGGACGCCATGGCCTGCTCGTGGGCGGCCCTGATCTTGGCGTGCTCCTCCTGCAGGATCGCCTGCACCTGGGTCTTCTGCGCATCCGTCAGATCGAGCAGCGTGGCGAGCTTCTCCAGGTGAGCGGCGTGTTGCGGCGGCGGGGCCGGGGTCTGGGCGATGAGTGCGCCGGCCCATAAGGCGGTGAGTGCGAGTACGGTGGCTTTCATGAGTCTCTCCTTGCCTGGCGGTGCGAACATCGCACGGCGGTGGCTACGGTAACGGGCCGGCGGCGGCGGTAGCCGTGAGCAATCGTTAGGGAGTGTGAAGGGGAGCCCGCGCTTACGATGAGCCGTGCGTCAAATGCGGTGCAAGCCATTGCCCCTCATCGCTCCCGCGGCAGCAGCAGCGCGGCTTCCAGCCCACCGCCTGGCAGGTTGGACAGGCTAAGCGATCCGCCGTGCGCCTGCGCGATGTCGCGGGCGATGGACAGCCCCAGGCCCGTGCCGCCGCTGTCGCGGTTGCGGGAGGACTCGAGGCGGTAGAACGGCTCGAACACCCGTTCCAGCTCCTGCGCGGGAATGCCGGGACCGCGGTCGCGCACCCGGATCGCGACCACCGGCCCATCCTCGACCAGGATGTCGGCGCGCGCGCCGAAGGTGGTGGCGTTGGCCACCAGATTGGTGAGACAGCGCTTGAGCGCCTGCGGCTTGGCCGTCAGGGGCTGCACGACGTGGCCGGCGAGGGTCACCTGCCGCCCCATGTCGGTGAACTCCTCGCGCACCTTGTCGAGCAGCGCGTTCAGGTCGAGGGCGGCCGGCGGCTCGCCGTCCTCGATGCCGCGGAACAGCGCCAGCGCCTCGCGGACCATGGCCTCCATCTCGTCGAGCTCGCGGCCGATGCGCTCCTGCATGGGCGGATTGTCGAGTGTCTCGACCTGCAGCCGCAGCCGCGTCAGCGGGGTCTTCAGGTCATGCGACATCGCGGCCAGCACCCGGGTGCGACTGTCGAGGTAGCGCCGCAGGCGGTCCTGCATGGTGTTGAAGGCGCGTGCCGCCTCGCGCAGCTCGCGCGCACCGCGCTCGCGCAGCTGCGCCGGGCGCGCATCGCGGCCGACGCTGTGTGCGGCGCGCGCCAGCTCCGACAGCGGCCGGGTGATGTTGCGTGCCGCGACGTACAGCACGGTCACCAGGATCAGCAGCAGCAGCACCAGGTTGGCGAACAGATGCCGCGGGAGCGGTGCCCCCTCCGGCAGGCGCGTCACCCGGAACAGCAGCGCCGCGCCGTCCGCCAGATGCACGCTCACGTCGTAGCGGCGCGCACTGCCCTGGTGGGTCGCGAGCTCGTGCGCTTCGAAGAACGGCACCGGCACCGCGATCGCCGGCGGCGCGGGCTCCGGTGTCGCGCTCACCTCGACCGCGTACGCCGGGCCGAGCGCGCCGTGCACCTGATCCTTCAGGGTGCGCTCGAAATCCGACAGCAACGGCAGGCGTACGAAGCCGCGCTGGCCCGCGCCTCCCGGGTGCCCGTGAGCCCCCGGGGGCGGGTGCGGCAGGTGCAACGGCTCGGGCGGCGCCGACAGCCGGCCGAGCGCCGCGGCACGCTCGGCGCCGTCCAGCGCCTGCAGCATGAGGGTGGTCTCGGCGATGCGGCGCGCCCACTCGCGCACGCTCCCTTGCAGCACGAAGCGCTCGCGCTCCTGGGCGATGAGCAACAGGCCCGCCGCCTGCGCCACCAGCACCGCCGCCACCGATGCCGCGAGCAGCCTGCCGAACAGCGATTGTGGCCACGCGGACAGGCGCATCGCTTGAGCCCGCACGCTCAGTCGCTCACGACAACGACGCCGACCACGTAACCCTCACCGTAGACGGTCTTGATGATGTGCGGCGCGCGCGCGTCATCGCCCAGGAGCTGCCGCAGGCGGCTGACGCGCACGTCGATGCTGCGGTCGAAGGGATCGGCGTCGCGGCCGCGCAGCAACTCGGTCAGCTGCGTGCGGCTGAGCACGCGGTTGCCCGCTCCGAGCAGCACCGCCAGCAGCCGGTACTCCGCGCCGCTGAGGGCGACGACCCGCCCGGCGGCGTCGGTGAGGGTGCGGGTGACGGTATCCAGCCGCCAGCCGCCGAAGCAGAAGCCGCGCACGCTCTCGGGGCTCGGGTCGCGCGGCGCGTGCGCCGCGCGGCGCAGGATCGCCTTGATGCGGCCGAGGAGCTCGCGCGGGTTGAAGGGCTTGCCCAGGTAGTCGTCCGCCCCGAGCTCGAGCCCGACGATGCGATCGACGTCCTCGCCGCGCGCCGTGAGCATGATGATTGGCACCTGCGAGCGGGCGCGCAGCTCGCGGCACAGTGACAGGCCGTCTTCCCCCGGCAGCATCAGATCGAGCACCAGCAGGTCGACGTGCGAGCGCTCCATGACGCGCCGCATCTCCTTACCGTCGGCCACCGCGGTGGTGCGGAAATCGTGCTTCTCGAGATACTGGGCGAGCAGGCCGCGAATCTCGCGGTCGTCGTCGACGATCAACAGGTGCGCACGCTCGCTCATCGTGCCTCGCTGGGGGCTTCGGGTTGTAACCAACTGTCAGGTCGCGGTCAGGCGCACATGCAACGGCCCGGAGTGGAAACGCAGCATGCGGTCGGGGGTTGTCACCAGCTCCGCCTCGCGCGCCGCGAGCACCCCGAGCCGCGAGCGCCATTCTGCGGGGGCGACGCCGCACGCAAGTCCGGTGTACACCTCGAAGTGTCGCGCCTCGGAGGCTCCCAGCTCCTGGTACAGCCGCGCGAGCGGGGCCGGCACGCGCGCCGCGAGCAACTGGAAACGCTCGGCCGAGCGCGCCTCGATCAGGGCGGCGGCGAGCAGCAGATCGAGCTTGCGCCCGGGATCGCAGCTGCGCAGCGCGCGGCGCAGCTGCTGCGCGTAACGGCCGGGGCGCTGGCGCGCGAAGGGGACCCCGAGCGCGCTCATGGCTCTGACCACCTGCTCGAAATGCCGCAGCTCCTCGCGCGCCAGGCGCGCCAGCGCCAGCGCCAGCGCGGTGTCCTCGGCGTAGGCGAACATCAGGGCGAGCGCGCTCGAGGCGGCCTTCTTCTCGCAGTTCGCATGATCGAGCAGCAGCTCGGGCAGGTGGCCGAGGGCATCCTCGACCCAGCGCGGCGGGGTCGGCGCGCGCAGGATCGAGGCGGGCGCCGCCGCGCCGAGCGCGCCTGGCGAGCGCGCGCTCACGGCTGCGCTCCGCGGGCCAGCCACCGATCGAGCGTGCCCTGCAACGCCTCCGCCGCCTGCGGCGCGCCGGCGAAGCGATCCGCGGGCGCCTTCGCCAGCAGCCCCTCGAGCACCGGTTGCACGGCCGCGAACTGTGGCGGCAGCTGCGGCACCGGCTCCTTGCGGTGTTTGTAGACGATCGCCATGGGGTTCTCGGCACGGTAGGGCTTCTCCCCGGTGAGCATCTCGAACAGGATGACGCCGAGGCTGTACAGGTCGCTGCGCGCATCGACCGGCTCCCCGTGGCCCTGCTCCGGGCTCATGTAATGCGGGGTGCCGAAAATGGTGCCGCTGTCGGTCACATCCAGCGCCAGCGCGGCATCCTTGGACAGGCCGAAGTCGATGAGCGCGATGCCGCCGTCCTCGCGCAGCATGATGTTGCCGGGCTTCAGATCGCGGTGCAGCACCCCGGCCGCGTGAATCGTGGCCAGGGCGCGCGCGATCGCGGCCGCCAGGCGCAGCGCCTCGCGCGGCGTGAGACGGGTCTGCATGCGCCGGCGCAGGTCCCCGAGCGCGAGGTATTCCATCACCAGCCAGGCGTGCTCGTCGCTGACCCCCAGGTCGTGCGGGCGCACCACGGCCGGGTCGTTGATGCGCTGGCCAATCTCGTACTCCTGCAGGAAACGGCGGAACATGTCGAACGTCGGCTGCTGCTCGTCCTGGCGGTCGCGCGCCACCTTCAGCGCGACGAGCGTCCCGGCGCGCTCGCTCTCGCCGACGAACAGGTCGGTCATGGGGCCCGCCGCCAGTCTGCGGATGCAGCGATAGCCGCGGATGAAGGCATCGCCGAAGCGCTGCGTCTCGCGCCCCGCACGGCTGGTGCGCCACACCGCGCGCGCGTGCGCCTGGCGAGCCTCGGCCGCGGTCAGCACCTGCGCGAAGGTGTCGCGATCGAGGTCCTCGTGGCTCAGGGCATAGGCGCCCAGCGCCGCGGCATCGCGCGCCGCGGCGGCGTCCGCGCCGCACAGCAGCACCAGCGGTGCAAACCCCGTACGGCCGGCGAGCTCCCGTGCCCAGGTGAGACCGCGGCCGCCGGGCCAGACCTCCGCCAGCAGCACCGCATCGAAGCCCTGCGCCAGGAACTCGGGCGCCAGCGCGCCCTGCGATACCGGGCTGTGCACCACGAGCTGCGCCTGCGGCCACCAGGAGGTGAGCCGCTCCCGGATGTGCGCGCAGCGGCGCGCGTCCTCCTCGATCAACAGCAGTCGCATCGGGGAAATTACAGCACGCGCGAGCGCGCCCCGCCATGACGGTCCGCGACGGCGCGCGCCGCCGCCGCCGACAGCTTGAGTCCAATCACCAGATCCCCGACATTGGTTCCGGTCGGACCCGTATGCACCAGATCCTCACTGGCGGCGAGCGCGCGCCCCGAGTCCGCTTGTTGCAGACAGCGGTCGGCGTCGAGCTGCGCGAGCGTGATTCGCGCCCAGGTCTCGGCGTCCACCAGGGCGCCGGCGTCCTCGGTGACGCCGTCGACGCCGTCGGTGCCGGCGGCGAGCAGCATCAGGTCAGCGTGCCCGGCCAGCAACCGCGCCGCCGACAGCGCCAGGTGCTGGTTGCGCCCGCCGCGACCGGCGTGCGGGGGCACCTGCACCGTGGATTCGCCGCCCCAGACGCACAGCTGCGCGCTCGTGAGGCACAGCTCGTGCGCAAAGCGCGCCGCCAGCCGTGCGGCATCGCCCTCGAAGCGGCGCGCGGGCGCCTGTACGGTGAGGCCGAGAGCGGCGGCGGCGGCCGCCACCGCGGCCACGGCGTCATCGACCGAGGCCACCACGCGGCGTTCGACCCGGTCCTCGCCGCTCGCCGCCGGACCCATGAGCCCCGAGCCGATCACGCGCGGATCGTCCTGCGGCACGTCCGACACGAACAGCGCCCGCGCCGGCCGGCCGCGCAGACGCGCCGCGAGCCGCCCGCCCTTGATGCGCGAGACCGCCGCGCGGCGCGCGTTGAGCTCGCCGATCGCGATCCCCTGCGCGAACGCCTGGCGCGTGAGCTCCTCCAGATCGTGCAGGGTGGCGCCCGCCTCGAGCACTTCCACCAGGCTGGACGCGCCGCCGGAGATGAGGAACAGGGGTTGCACCTCGGGCGGCAATGCGTCCACCCACTGCAGCAGGCGCTCGCCGGCGGCGAGCGAGCGCTCATCGGGCAGCGGGTGAGCGCCGAGCAGGACCTCGAGCGCGCCGCCGGGGGCGAACTGTGCGCCGGGCGGATCGCGGGTGATCAGGAGCGTGCGCTCGATGGCGGCGCCGAGCGCCTCGTGCGCGCCGTGCGCCATGGACTCGGCGGCCTTGCCGATCGCGGCCAGCCACACGTGCCCCGGCGCAGCGGCGGCCGCGATGGTGGCGGGTTCGGTGAGCGCCGCGCGCACGCAACGGCGGCCGTCGACGCGCTCAAGCCCGGTGCGCAGCAGGGAAAGCAGCAACGCGCGGCGCGGGTCGGAGGAGTCGGTCAGTTCAGCTCCCGCGCACCACTTTGAGCTTGGCGCGCTGCTCGCGGCGCGCGTGCTTCGCCGCGTCGGAGCGCTCCAGCTGCAGGCGCTCGAGATATTCGGGGGTGACGTCGCCGGTGACGTATTCCCCCGAGAAACACGAGGTGTCGAACTCCTGGATGCGCGCATCCTCGTGCTTGCACGCGGCGATCAGGTCCTCGAGGTCCTGGTACACGAGCCGGTCGGCGCCGATGAGGCGCGCCACTTCCGCCACGGTGCGGCCGCTCGCCACCAGCTCGCTCACCGCCGGCATGTCGATGCCGTAGACGTTCGGGAAGCGCACCGGGGGGGCGGCGGAGGCGAAGTACACCTTGGCGGCGCCCGCCTCGCGCGCCAGCTCGATGATCTGCGCCGAAGTCGTGCCGCGCACGATGGAATCATCCACCAGCAGCACCGTCTTGCCGCGGAACTCCAGATCGATGGCGTTCAGCTTGCGGCGCACCGACCTCTCGCGCTCATCCTGCCCGGGCATGATGAAGGTGCGGCCGATGTAGCGGTTCTTGATGAAGCCCTCGCGGTACTTCACGCCGAGCCGCTGCGCCAGCTGCAGCGCGCTGGTGCGGCTGGTATCCGGGATCGGAATGACGACGTCGATGTCGTGTGCGGGATGCTCGCGCAGGATCTTGTCCGCCAGCCGGTCGCCCATGCGCATGCGCGCCCGATACACCGAGATGTTGTCGATCTTCGAGTCGGGCCGCGCGAAATACACGTACTCGAAGATGCACGGCGTGTGCCGCAGCGTCGCGACGCATTGCTGGGTGTGGAGCCTGCCCTGCTCGTCGATGAATACCGCCTCCCCCGGCGCCACGTCGCGCACCAGGCGGAACGACAGGCTGTCGAGCGCCACGCTCTCGGAGGCCAGCATCCATTCCGTGCCGCGCGGCGTGCGCCGCTCACCGAGCACCAGCGGACGGATGCCGTTCGGGTCCCGAAAGCCGAGTATGCCGTGGCCGATGAGCATCGCGACCACCGCATAGCCGCCGCGGCAACGGCGGTACACGGCGCTCAGGGCGGCAAACACGTCCGCGGGCGTGATGCGCGCGGTTCCGACCCGCTGCAGCTCGGAGGCGAACACGTTCAGCAGCACCTCCGAGTCGGAGGTGGTGTTGAGGTGGCGCCGGTCCTCGCGGATCAGGATCTCGGCGAGCTCGGCCGCGTTGGTGAGATTGCCGTTGTGTCCAAGGCAGATGCCGTAGGGCGCGTTGACGTAGAACGGCTGCGCTTCGGAAGCGCTGTCGCAGCCCGCCGTCGGGTAGCGCACGTGGCCGATGCCGGCGTTGCCTTTGAGCTCGAGCATGTGGTGCTGCTGGAACACGTCGCGCACCAGGCCACTGCCCTTGCGCACGTACAGCTCCCCGTCGCCGGAGGTGGCGATGCCGGCGGCGTCCTGGCCGCGGTGCTGCAGCACCGTCAGCGCGTCATACAGGCGCTGATTGACGGCGCTGGTCGCGACGATGCCGACGATCCCGCACATTCTTAGCCGCTCTCCTCAGAAGCGGACCCGCAGCTCGCCGGCGGCGCGCCGCACGCGCTCCTCGCCCACCAGCATGCGCAGCCCGTTCGCGATCGACTCACCATAGGGAATGAGCATCGAGTGCTGCCACCAGCGCTCCTCCGGCAGGCGCAGCAGCTGGCCGAGAATGACGAACACGCCGAGCAGCACCAGGCCGCGCAGCAGGCCGAAGGCGAAGCCGAGCAGCCGATCCATGCCGCTGAAGATCGACAGCCGCACGAAGTGTCGGAGGGCCGCGCCGACGCCGGCGCCGAGCAGCAGCACCAGCAGCACGATGATGACCCGCGCCGCCCAGGGTCGCACCCCGGAATCCGACATCAGTCCCCCCAGGTGCGGCGCGATGAGATCGGCGAAGTGCCAGGCGAGGAACAGCGCGATGACCCAGGCTGCCAGGGCGACCGCCTCGCGCAGGAAGCCGCGCACCGCACCCACGATCGCGGAAGCCACGATCGCGGCAATCACCAGGTAGTCGGCCAGGTTCATCGCAGCCCATCGTGAGCACGCTCATCCCGCGCGGCGCGGATTGTACAAGAGCAGCGCAGGCGTTGCCCACGCGGCGCCTCAGGCGAGGCGCGCGCCGCTATTTCGGCACGATCGCGCCATCGTGACCCGCGGCCCGCAACTGCGCCGCGAGCTGCGACGCCGCCTCGCGGTCGTGCGCCGGGCCGACCCGCACCCGAAACAGGCGGCGGCCGGACCTGGCCTGCGAGAGGCTCACCTTGAAGCCCCCGGCCCGCACCTGCCGCGCGAGGCGCTCGGCGTTGGCGCGGCTGGCGAAGCTGCCGAGCTGCACCATCCAGGAACCCGCCGCGACGCCGTTCGCCGCGCTGAGCGCTACGCTGCTCGGCGCGGCGGCGCGCGCCGGCACGCTCTGCGGCGGCAACACCGGGGCCGGCGGCGTCGACTCGACCGCCGCCGCTTGCGCCGCGCCGCTGCCGAGCGGCGCGGGGGCCTCCAGCGGCGTCGGTTGCAGCGGTCCAGTCGGCGCCGCGTTGCGCGAATGCGCGTCGTCCGCGAGATTGATGGTGTAGGAGCGTAATGGCGGTTCCTCGGCCGATGGCGCCACGGAGGCGATCCGCGGCGCGACGCGGATGGGTCCTGTCAACAGCTCGGGCACCAACAGCACCGTCAGGGCCACGAGAATGATTGCGCCCGTCAGCCGTTCTTTCACCTTGAGTTACCCACAATGGGGGCGAGGACCGCGAACGCCAAGCGCAGCGGACGCCGCGCGACAGTGGCCGCTCGCCAAGGGCGGCCGGGTGTCGTTAGTATATCCGAAGCCACTGCAGCGCCGGCCCCACGGTGTACACGGAACCGCACACCACCACCCGATCTCCGGGGCGCGCCGCGGCGCGCGCCCGCTCACAGCCCGCGGCGACCGAGTCCGCGAGTGTCATCTCGCCCGCGGGGCGCCCGAGGCGCTGCGCCAGCTGCGCCGCGCTGCCGCCGCGCGCACCGGGCAGCGCGCACACGATCCAGTGGTCGATGAGGGCGCCGAGCGCCGACCCGATCGCCGCGGCGTCCTTGTCCGCCAGCACGCCGATGACGGCGAAGGTGCGTCCCGGTCCGCCCCCGCCGTGCCGCGCGCGCGGCAGCGCTCGCTCGCGCAGCTGCCGGGCGAGCACCTCGGCGGCGGGCTGGTTGTGCGCGATATCCAGAATCCACTCCACTTCGCCCGGCACCACCTGGAAGCGCCCGGCGAGGCGCACCGCGCGCAGCGCTGCGCCCACGGCGCGCTCATCGGGCCGCGCGAGCCGCTGGGTGAGCCGGCGGACCGCCGCGCGCGGCGCGTCCTCAGCCGTGAGCGCCTGCAGCGCGGCGATCGCCGTCGCCGCGTTGCGGTACTGGATGGCGCCAGCGAGGGCGGGCGGCGGCAGCTCGTGCAGCGACACCCCGAGCCCGTCGTAATCCCAGCGCTCGCCGCTCACCCGCCAGGTGAAATCCCGCTCCGCCACCAGCGCGCGCGCACCGAGCGCGGCGATGCTCGCAAACACGCTCGCGGGCATGTCCGGCGTGCCGAGCACCGCCGGCTTGCCCGGGCGGAAGATGCCGGCCTTCTCCGCGCCGATGAGCTCGAGCGTGTCGCCGAGCCAGTCGCGATGATCGAAGCCGACGGAGGCCAGCACGCCGACATCGGCCGCCACGAGATTGGTGGCGTCGAGGCGGCCGCCGAGCCCCACTTCCAGGACCGCGACGTCCACGGCCCGCTGCGCGAAGATCAGCAGCGCCGCCAGCGTGTTGTATTCGAAGAAGGTGAGCGTGATCGCGCCGCGGGCCGCCTCGATGCGCTCGAACGCCCCGATGAGCTCCTGATCGGCGACCTCGGCCCCGTTCACGCGGATGCGCTCGTTGTAGCGGATGAAGTGCGGCGAGGTGAACATGCCGGTGGAGGCCCCGAGAGCCGCGAGCAGCGCCGCCAGGTGCGCCACGGTGGAGCCCTTGCCGTTGGTGCCACCGACGGTCACCACCGCAAATGCCGGCTCGGCGATCCCGAGGGCGCGCGCGACCGCGGCGACGCGCGTGAGCTCCATGTCGATGCTCTTCGGATGCACCGACTCCTGCAGCGTGAGCCACTCGGCGAGCGTGCGCATCGGACTTGCGGCTGCGGTGAGCGGCGCGCCCGTTCAGGCAGCGGCGCCCGGCAGCTTCAGCAGCAGCCGCAGCAGCGCCGCGATCTTATCGCGCATCTCGCGGCGGTCGACGATCATGTCGATGGCCCCGTGCTCGAGCAGGAATTCGCTGCGCTGGAAGCCCTCCGGCAGCGTCTCGCGCACGGTCTGCTGGATGACCCGCGGGCCTGCGAAGCCGATCAGGGCGCGCGGCTCGGCGAGATTGAGGTCACCGAGGAGCGCCAGACTCGCCGACACGCCGCCGGTGGTCGGGTCGGTGAGCACTGAAATGAACGGCAGGTGCGCCTGCGCCAGGCGTGACAGCGCCGCGGCGGTCTTCGCCATCTGGAAAAGCGAATACAGCGCCTCCTGCATGCGCGCCCCGCCGCTGGCGGAGAAGCACACGAACGGCCGCCGCTCCTGGATGCAGTAATCCACCCCACGCTTGAAGCGCTCGCCGACCACCGAGCCCATCGAGCCGCCGAGGAACTGGAATTCGAAGGCGCAGGCCACGATCGGCAACGCGTGCAGCGTGCCGGCGAGTACCACCAGCGCATCACTCTCGCCGGTCGCTTTCTGCGCCTGGGTGAGGCGGTCGCGGTAGCGCTTGCTGTCGCGGAACTTGAGCGGATCCTCCGGCGAGATGGAAGCGCCGATTTCCGCGCTGGTGCCCGCATCGAGAAAGCGCTCCAGCCGGTCGCGCGCCCCCATGCGCATGTGATGGCCGCACTTGGGACAGACATACAGGTTGCGCTCCAGCTCGGCGCGGTACAGGACCGCATCGCACGCCGGGCACTTGATCCACAGGCCCTCCGGGACCGAGCGCGTGCGCCGCTCGGTCTTGATGCGGGAGGGCATGATCTTGTCGAACCAGGACATTCGGGCGTGAGCGTGCGGCGGTGAGGCCAAGGGGCGCCGATCATAGCCGATCGGGCGCAGGCTCCTCAGGCGGGCATGCCGCCGGCAGGGCGAGCGCCGCCGGCAGGGCGAACGCCGCCGGATAGCGTACCGACACCAGATACAGCCCGGCGGCCGGGGCGGTGGCGGCGTTACGGGTGCGATCGCGCCCCTCGAGCACTTCGCGCGCCCAGGACGGCGGCGCGTCGGCCTTGCCGATGGCGATCAGGAGCCCGGCGATGTTGCGCATCATGTGGTGCAGGAAGGCATTGGCGGTCGCCTCGATGAGGACCCAGTCCCCGCGCCGCTCCACGCTCAGGCGCTCCATGCGGCGGATGGGCGAGCGGGCCTGGCATTCCGAGGAGCGGAAGGCGCTGAAGTCATGCTCGCCGAGCAGGGCGGGCGCGGCCTGCGCCATGCGCTCGTGATCGAGCGGCCGGTGGACCCAGGCCGCACGTTGCGCCAGCAGAGCCGAGCGGGCCAGTCGGTTCAGAATCAGATAGCGGTAGGTGCGCGCCTCGGCGCAGTAGCGCGCGTGGAAGTGCGCCGGCACCGCCGCCGCCCAGGACACATTCACGTTAGCCGGCAGTTCGCTGTTGGCGCCAAGAACCCAGCCGCGCGTGCTGCGGATCGCGCGCGTGTCGAAGTGCGCGACCTGCCCGTACGCGTGCACCCCCGCGTCGGTGCGCCCGGCGCACACCAGAGTGACCGGCTCGCCCGCAACGCGGCTCAGCGCGATTTGGGTGATGTGCTGGATGGTCGGCAGGCGCCCCTGCGCCTGCCAGCCTGCGTAGGCGGAGCCGTCGTACTCGATCCCGACGGCGATGCGGCTCACGCGCAATCCACCCGCAACGACAAACGCCTGCTGCAAGCGTCGCAGGCGCTTGCAGCCAAGCAATTACCCCGGGAGCGACTCCATCAGACGCTGCGCTTCCTGTTTCTGCGCCGCCGAGCCTTCCGCGAGCACTTCCTCGAGAATGTTGCGCGCACCGTCCGGATCGCCCATGTCCATGTAGGCACGGGCCAGATCGAGTTTCGTGCCGACTTCGCTCATGGTCACCGGCTCGAGGTCCGGCAGCGCCAGGTCTTCCGAGGACAGCCTCTGCGTGGCCGCGAACTCGCTCTCCGGCAGCGACGCGGTGCCCACGTCGAGGTCCAGCCCTGCGCCGTTGGCGGCATGCGATCCGGTGGACTCGCCGACGTCGAGGTCCACGTCCCCGCTGTGCACCGCCGGGTGCGTCCCGCTCGCATCCCCCAGGTCGACATCCACTTCCTGCGCGCCGAGCGCCGCGAGCCGCGAGGTCGCCGAGCTGTCCGCCATGGACGGGTTGGTTTGCGTGAGGCCCGCCTCGAGTTCGTCCTGATCGAATTGCCATGTGTCGGCGCCGCTCCCCTGACGGCGGCGCTGCTGCGCATCCTCCATGACGCGGCGCGAGTGATCGTCGAGGCCCGCGACCAGCGTCGGGGCGTCCGGAGTGGAAGCCGCCGCGAGGCCGGGCTGATCCACCGTGTCGACCTGGCCCACGTCCAGGCCCAGATCATCGATGGCCAGTTCCGCGGTCTGGTCGCTCCCGCCTTGCTTGAGCGCCGACTCGACTTTCTGCCGTATGGTGGGGAACTCCTGGGTGGTGGCGATCGTGGGCTGCTCCACGGTCGGACCCTCGTGCTCCCCGGTGGCGCCGGGGCTGCCGTCCTGGCGCATGCGCGCCGTCATCTGGCGCGTCGTGCCGGTGGTGCTGAGGAAAGCGTTCTCGAGCAGCGCGGCGTTGCGGTCGGTGACGTTGGTCGGCGACTCCGACCGGTCACCGAAGGCAGCGCCGAGGTCCAGATCCACTCTCTCGGTCGCATCCCCCGCGATCGTCTCGCCCGCCAGGTCGAAGTCGACGCGGCTCTGTCCGCCTTCCAGGTCGAGGTCCACGCCGCCGGCCGTCGCACCGCTCACCGCCCCGGCACCCGAGAACAGCGGATCCTCGGGCGCGAGCTGCTTGCCCATGATGAGGATCTTCTCCCACTCCCCGGGCGCGGCCTCGCTACGGGTGTCCGCCAGCTCGCGCGCCGCCTGCAGGAACTGATCCTTGTTGCCCCACACGAAGAATACTTCGAGGAGCTTCAGTCTCAGATCGCGGCGCGCGGGTTCGCGGGCGATGGCGATGCGGATCAGATCCGCGGCCTGGTCATACAGGCCGTACGCCATGTGGAAGTCAGCCTCCGCGAGCGGGTCGCCCTGGTCGAGGTTGATCGCCGTCTCGCTGCTGATCGTCTCATCGCTCGCGACGCGCCTCGCCGTGGCCGCCGCAGGCGCCGCTCCGGCCGGGAAGCGCGGCCGCTCGTGCGCCGCGGTTTCCTCCACCAGGAAATTGGGCTCGGGGCTCGCGGACTGCAGTGGCGCCTCCGCGGACGCAAAGCCGCGGCCGCCCGCGAAGGCCGTCTCCGAGGCCGCGCCCGTCAGGCGGCCGAGGGAATCGTCGAACTGCGCCGCGCGGCGCGCACGGATGATCCTGGACGCGGCAAACGCGACGAGCGCCACCAGCAGCAGCGCGATCGCCCACCAGTAGCCCAGGAGGGTGTCAACGAGTGAGCCACCGGCGGCGGGGGGAGCGGGCGTCGGAGCGGGCGCCGGCGCGGGCTCCGCGCTCAGCGGCGGTGGCGCTTCGGCGGGCGGGGACGGTTTCTCCTCGGCCACGGGCGGCGGGGCCGCCTGCGGTGGCGGAGGCTGCTCGGCAGGGGGCTGCGCGGCAGGGGCTGGCGCGGCCTTGGGTGGGGCTGCTTCGGCCGCGGGCGGCGCGGCCGGGGCGGCGGGCGGCGGGGCCTGCCTGGCTGCCAGCTGCGCCTGCAGATGCGCCAGATCCGCGTTCTTCAGCTCCAGCAGCCGTTTGGATTCGGCGAGCTGCCCTTCCAGGTCGTGCACGCGGCCCTGGAGCTGCCCGACTTCCGCGCTCGGCGCGGCTCCGGGGGTGGCGCCTACGGAAGGCGACTCCGAAGGGGTCACCAGCTTCAACCGCCCGGGCCGCTCGCCCGAGGGCGCCGCCGGGGTACTGGTGCGCCACGCCGCGTACTGGCGGCGAATCTCCGCCGCCGCTTCGCTCGGCGACACCGCGGCCGCCTGCGCGGCGTCCGGGATACGCAGCACGGCGCCGGAGTGCAGCACGTTCATGTTCTTTTCGAAGGCGCGCGGGTTCGCCTGGTAGATGGCCACCATGAAGCTGCGGGTGCGGGAAGTATTGGCGCCGGCGGCTGCCGCGTCGCTGGCGATGGCCGACAGAGTCTCGCCCCGCTGCACCACGTGCAGCGACTCACCGCCCCCCTCCCCGCCGGCGGCGCTCGCGCGTGTCGGGGGCGCGGTGCTCACCGCGCTCGATTGCGGCGCCGGCGCCACAGGCGCCGGGTCGGCATCACGGTCGATCGCCCCTTCACGTGCGCCGGAGCCGGTCGCGGGTGCACTCACCGGTGCGCTCGCCACGGCCGAGCCGCCGGGGGTGTACACGGGCGGATCGAGCAGCACGGTGTATTCGCGCACCAGGTGCCCGCGCGACCAGTTCACTTCCAGCAGCAGCGTAATAAAGGGCTCGGAAATCGCCTCCGTGGATTTGAGCTTGAGCATCTGGCGGCCGTCCAGCGCGCGCAGCGTGCGCACCTGGACGCCCGCGAGGTAGGCGGGCCAGTCGAGGCCGTAGCGGGCGAAGGTCTCGCGTGAGGCAAGCTGCGCCTGTACGGTATTGGCTTCATCGGGCGCGACGTCGACGAGTTCGACTTCCGCGTCGAGCGGCGCATTGAGGGGCGAGAGGAGACGGATGTCTCCCAGACCCAAGGCAAGCGCCGCCGACGGCAAGGCCAGCAGCAATGCCAGCGCCCGGAGTGAGCGTTTGGCGACCATCAGGGCACCCCAAAAGGCATTATTGGACCAAATGTCCTGTGAAAACAAGAGGATGGGGCCCAGGATATGAGCCCCCCGTGAATCCCGCGGCAATATAACTTAAATCGGGCGTTGCGCCCAAGCCTCGGCGATCTGCACGCTGTTCGTGGCGGCCCCTTTTCGTACATTATCCGCGACAATCCATAAGTTAAGTCCTCGATCAGGGGCGAGATATTCCCGGATTCTCCCGACATAAACTGTGTCGCGTTTCGCTGCCTCGGTAGCCGCCGCGGGGTATCCGCCCGCCACGCGCTCGTCCATGACGCTGACGCCGGGCGCTTTGCGCAGTAGTTCACGCGCCTGGGCGGCGCCGAGTGCGCGGCGCGTCTGCAGGTGCACCGCCTCGCCGTGTCCGTAGAACACCGGCACCCGTACCGCCGTGACATTCATGCGCAGCGCCGCGTCCCCGAGGATCTTGCGGGTCTGCCACACGAGCTGCATCTCCTCGCGCGTGTAGCCGTTGTCCTGGAGGGCGTCGATGTGGGGCACGCAGTTGAAGGCGATCTGCCCGCTGCGGGCATCCGCAGCCACGGCCCCCCGGCCGCTGAGCGCGGCGATGGACTGGCGCGCCAGCTCCTCCACCGCCGCGCGACCCTCGCCCGACACCGACTGGTAGGTCGCCACGTCGATGCGCTCGATGCCGGCCACGTCTTGCAGGGGCTTGAGCACCAGCACCGTCTGGATGGCGCAGCCCTCGGGGCTCGCGACGATCCCGCGCTGACCGCAGCCCGCGAGGGCGTGCAGGTTCACCTCCGGTACCACCAGCGGCACGTGCTCCTGGTAGCGGAACTCGGAGCTGCTGTCGATGACGAGGCAGCCGGCCGCCACCGCCTTCGGCGCGTACTCGCGCGACACCTGCGCGCCGGCGCAGAACAGCGCCAGGTCGCAGTGCGCGAAATCGAAGTCCGAGAGCTCCTGCACCGGGTGGCTGCGCCCGCGGAAGCTCACGCTGCGCCCGAGGGAGCGGTTGCTGGCGAGCGCGTACAGTTGCGCGACCGGAAAGCCGCGCTCCTCGAGGACCGTGATCAGGGTCTCGCCGATGAGGCCGGTGGCGCCGATCACGGCAACTGCGAACTGTCCGTCCATGCGCGTGAGGCGCCCGCCCAATCAGCCGCGCGAGGCCGCGCTGATGTCCGGTGTCGCTGACTTCACGTCCGCGTTCTGCGCGCGCTGGCGCAGGTAGTGGTCCATGAGCACGATGGCGAGCATGGCCTCCGCGATCGGCGTCGCCCGCAGGCCCACGCACGGGTCGTGGCGGCCCGTGGTCACGATCTCGACCGCATTGCCCTGGGTGTCGATAGTGCTGCCCGGCACCTGGATACTGGAGGTGGGCTTGAGCGTGAGGTGCGCGATCACGTCCTGGCCGGAGGAGATGCCGCCCAGCACCCCGCCCGCATGGTTGCTGCGAAAGCCCGTGGGCGTGAGCTCGTCGCGGTGCTCGCTGCCGCGCTGCGCGGCGGCGCGCGTGCCGGCGCCGATCTCCACGGCCTTCACGGCGTTGATGCTCATGAGGGCGTGGGCAATGTCCGCGTCCAGCCGGTCGAACACCGGCTCACCCAGTCCCGCGGGCACCCCGCTCGCCACCACCGTGACGCGCGCGCCGATCGAATCCCCGGCGCCGCGCACCTTCCAGATCAGCTCCTCGAGCTCGGCGATGCGCGCCGGGTCCGGACAGAAGAACGGATTCTGGTAGGCGAAGGCGGGTTCCACCGGCTCGAGCGACAGCGAGCCGACCTGACTGAGGTACCCGTAGATGCGTACGCCGAGGCGCGCGGCGAGGTAGCGGCGCGCAATCGCGCCCGCGGCGGTGCGCATCACCGTCTCGCGCGCCGACGAGCGCCCGCCGCCGCGGTAGTCGCGCACGCCGTATTTCTGCTGGTAGGTGTAGTCGGCGTGTCCGGGTCGGAAGCGATCCTTGATCTTGTCGTAGTCGCGCGAGCGCGCGTCGGTGTTATCGATGAGGATGCCGATCGGGGTGCCGGTCGTGCGGCCCTCGAACACGCCCGAGAGGATGCGCACCTGGTCGGCCTCGCGGCGCTGACTGACGAAATGCGACGTGCCGCTGCGGCGGCGGTCGACATCCTGCTGCAGATCCGCTTCGCTCAGCGGCAGGCCCGGCGGGCAGCCGTCGACGATGCAGCCCATGGCCGGCCCGTGGCTCTCGCCGAAGGTGGTCACCGTGAACAGCCTGCCGATGGTGTTGCCGGACATGTTTATTGGCTGAACGTGGCCTGCGGCCCTTGCAGTTGCTCGCGCGAGAGCAGGAACACCCCGCCCCCGCCGCGCGCGAATTCAAGCCACACGAAGGGCAGGCGGCGGAATGCCCGTCGCACCGCGCGCTCGGTGTTGCCCACCTCGACGATGAGCACTCCGCGCGGCCGCAAATGCCGGCGCGCCTCCTGCAGGATGATCCGTACGGAGTCGAGCCCGGCGCTGCCGGCCGCGAGCGCCACGCGCGGCTCGTGCCGGTACTCCGCTGGCAGCCCCGCAAGCTCGCGCGCGCCCACGTAAGGCGGATTGGAGAGGATGATATCGTAGGTTGCGCGCCCGAGCGCGCGGAAGTGATCGGACTTCCTCAGCCTCACCCGGCGCGCGAGACGGTGACGGCGCACGTTGCGGCGCGCGACTTCGAGCGCGGCATCGGATATGTCGACCGCGTCGATGCGCGCACGCGGCAGGGCGCGGGCGCAGGCGATGGCGATGCAGCCCGAGCCGGTGCCGAGATCGAGCACCCGGCGCACGCGGCGCGCATCGATCCAGGGGCCAAAGCCGCGCTCGATCAGCTCGGCGATGGGCGAGCGCGGCACCAGCACGCGCGCGTCGACGTGCAGAGGCACACCCGCGAACCAGGCGACCCCGGTGAGGTAGGCGGCCGGAATGCGCTCCCTGATGCGCCGGGTCACGAGCGCGCGGGCGCGGGCCTGCGCCGTCCGCCCGACGCGCCGCCCGAGGCCAGGCGCACCGCCGCCGGGCGGCAGGCGCACGGCGTGCAGCACCAGCGCCGCGGCCTCGTCCCAGGCGTTGTCGGTGCCGTGTCCGAAGTGCACGCGCGCGCGCGCGAGCCTGCCGGCGGCGCGCGCGATCAATGCGCGCAGCGTGACCGCGCGCCCGGTACGCCGCGCGGGGCCGCGTACGGCGCGCGTGGCTGTATGAAATAATTCCCTGGTGACCATCGCACGTGCCCGTTTGCTGCTGGCCGCCGCCGCGCTGTGCGCAGCGCTGGGCGGCTACTGGCTGGCGCAACAACTTGACAGGGCGAGCCCGCGGCTGGCAAGCGGTACGTGGCTGCCGCGGCCGAAACCGGTCGGCGACTTTCGCCTCACCGACACCTCGGGCCGCCCCTTCACCCGCGCTGAGCTCGGCGGCGCTCCGACACTCATGTTCTTCGGCTTCACCCGCTGCCCCGACGTGTGCCCGACGACGCTGACGAAGCTCGCGCAGGTCAGGAAGCGCGCCGCGCTCGCCTCCCTGCGGGTGCTGTTCGTCAGCATCGACCCGCAGCATGACAGCGCGCCGCTCCTCGGCGCCTACGTGCACGCGTACGATCCCGCATTCCTCGGGCTCACCGGCGATGCGGCGTCGATCCTGGCGCTCACCGCCGACTTCGGCGTGGCGGCGAGCCGCGTGCCGCTGCCCGGAGGCGACTACACCATGGACCACTCCGCGGTGCTGTTCCTGCTGGATGCGCGCGCGCGCATCGCCGCGATTTTCACGCCGCCCTTCGAGGTGCCGGCGCTGGCGGCTGACCTGCGCCGGGCGGCGCCGTATCTATGAACGCGACTTCTGCCGGTGGCGTGCGCTCGCGGCTGTTCATCGTCCTGCAGTACCTGCTGCCGCAGCACTGGCTCTCGCGCCTCGCCTACCGCATCACGCGCAGCCGCGTGCCGCTCATCAAAAATGCACTCATCAGTGGCTTCGTGAACCGCTTCCAGCCGGACATGAGCGAGGCCGAGCAGCCCGATCCGCTCGAGTACGAGAGCTTCAACGCCTTCTTCACGCGCGCGCTGCGCGCGCCGGCGCGCCCCTGCGATCCGGACCCGGCGGTGCTCATCTCCCCGGTCGACGGCAGCGTGAGCCAGATCGGCCGCCTGGAGGGCTCCTGGCTGGTGCAGGCCAAGGGCCACGCCTACACGCTCGAGTCGCTGCTGGCGGCGGACCTGTCGTGGCCGGCGCAGTTGCGCGGCGGGGCCTTCGCGACGCTGTATCTTGCGCCGTCCAACTATCACCGCGTGCACATGCCGCTCAGCGGGGTGCTGCGCGCGGCCTGGTACGTGCCCGGGGCTCTGTTCAGCGTCGACGCCACCACCACCGCCGGCGTCCCCGGGCTCCTGGCCCGCAACGAGCGCGTGGTGTGCGTGTTCGCTCATGAGGCGCTCAGCTTCGCCGTGGTGCTGGTGGGAGCCCTGTTGGTGGGCAGCATGGCCACCGTGTGGCACGGCGAGGTGACGCCGCGCGCGCTGCGCGGGGGCGCCGATCTGCCCCTGGATGCCGCGCGCGCGCCGCTCACTCTGGAAAAGGGCGCGGAGCTCGGCCGCTTCAACATGGGCTCCACCGTCATCCTGCTGCTGCCGCCCGGCGCGAGCGAGTGGCTGTCCGGGCTCGTGCCGGGCAGCAGCGTCCGGGTGGGTCAGGCGCTGGCGCGGCTCACATGAGCCGCGGCGGAGACTGGCGGCCGAGTGCCTCACGCGAGCGGCTCATCGAGCGCGCGGCGCTGCTCTCGCGCACGCGGGAGTTCTTCGCCGCCCGTGGCGTGCTCGAGGTCGACACGCCGCTGCTGGTGAATGCGCCCGTGAGTGACGTGCATATTCACTGCGCCGCGGTGCAGCTTGCGCCGGCAGCCGGGGCACGGCCCGCGCCCGCCTCGCTGCTGTTCCTGCACGCCTCGCCCGAGTACGCCATGAAGCGTCTGCTCGCCGCCGGCAGCGGCGACATCTACCAGATCTGTCACGTGGTGCGCGCCCGGGAAAGCAGCCGGCTGCACAACCCGGAATTCACGCTGATCGAGTGGTACCGTCTCGGGTTCTCGCTGGAGGCGCTCATGGAGGAGGTGGAAGCGCTGGTGCGCGAGCTGCTCGGCCGGGTGGGCGCAGAGCGCGCCAGCGAGCGCATCAGCTACCGGGACGTCTTCGCCCGCGAGCTCGCGCTTGATCCGTTCACCGCCTCCGACGCCGAGCTGGCGCAGGCGGCGCAGCCGCTTGGCTTCGCGGGCGCGGGCGCCGACCGCGACGTGTGGCTCGAGCTGCTCATGGGTTCGCTCATCGGCCCGCGGCTCGGCCGCGAGGCGCTGACTTTCGTGCACGGCTATCCCGCTACCCAGGCGGCGCTGGCGCGCCTCGATCCGCGCGAGCCGCGCGCGGCGCGGCGCTTCGAGCTGTACTGCGATGGCATCGAGCTCGCCAATGGCTTTCACGAGCTCGCGGCGCCGAACGAGCAGCGTGCTCGCTTCGAGCGCGACAACGCGCAGCGGCGGCGGCTCGGTCTGCCGGTCTTCCCGCCCGACGAGCGGCTGCTGGCGGCGCTCGCCGGCGGCTTTCCGGACTGCGCCGGTGTGGCGCTCGGCTTCGACCGCACGCTGATGCTCGCCACCGGAGCGACGCACATCGAGGAGGTCCTGGCGTTCCCGACCGCGCGGGCGTGAGTGCAGCCCATGAGTCACCGCGAATGACGGCGGCGCGGCTCTCGCCCCGGGGGCTCGCGGCCGCGACCGCGGCGTTTGGCATCTGGGGGCTGTTCCCGGTCTACCTGCACCCCTTGAGCGGCGTGCCGGCGCTGCAGGTGATCGCCCACCGCGTGGCCTGGGCATGTGTGTTCATCTTCGGGTGGCTGCTGCTGCGGGGTGAGCTCGCAGGAGTGTCCGCCACACTCACCAACGGCAGGCTGGTGGCGCGACTCACGCTCACCGCGCTGCTCATCAGCGGCAACTGGCTGGTGTACGTGTGGAGCGTGACCCACGCGCACATCGTCGACACCAGCCTCGGCTACTACATCAATCCGCTCGTGAACGTGGTGTTGGGAGTGTTCGTGCTGCGCGAGCGGCTGAACGGCGCACAGTGGACCGCGGTGGCGCTGGCAGGCGCCGCGGTCGCCTATCTCACCGTGCTCGCCGGGCGTCCGCCGTGGATCGCCGGCACGCTCGCGATGAGCTTCTCCTTGTACGGGCTGCAGCGCAAGGTGATCAGTGTGGATGCCCTGCCGGGGCTGGCGACCGAGACGCTGCTGCTGCTGCCGCTCGCGCTGGGCTATCTTGCCTGGTGCCAGGCCGCCGGCGATGCCGCGCTCAGCCTCGAGCGCCCCGGCATCGGCGCGCTGCTGATCGGCAGCGGGCTCATCACGGCGATTCCGCTGTTCCTGTTCGCCTATGGGGCCCGTGCGCTGCCGTACTCGACGGTCGGAGTGCTGCAGTACATCGCGCCGAGCCTGCAGCTGCTGTGCGGCGTGCTCCTCTATCACGAGAGCTTCCGGCCGGCGCTGGCGGCGGGCTTCGCGCTCATCTGGGTGGCGCTGCTGATCTACGCGGCCGATGGCCTGTGGCGCTCGCGCAGCGCGCCGCGCGCGGCTCGCGCCTGAAGGCCCCTACCCCTTTGCGCGCGAGATGTATTCGCCCGTGCGGGTATCGATGCGGATCACTTCGCCCTCGTTGATGAACAACGGCACGCGCACCACCGCGCCGGTCTCGACCTTGGCGGGCTTCTGGCCACCGGTGGCGGTATCGCCGCGCAGACCCGGGTCGGTCGCGATGATCTTCAGCTCGATGTGCGGTGGGGGCGTCACCACCAGTGGCACGTTGTTCCACAGGGTCACGATGCACACCACGCCGTCCTTGAGCCACTGCGCGTTCTCGCCCACCGCCGACTTGCCGGCGGTGTACTGCTCGAAGCTCTCCGGCACCATGAAATGCCAGAAGTCCCCGTCATGGTAGAGATACTGCATCTCGGTATCGACCACGTCCGCGGCCTCCAGCGATTCACCGGACCTGAAGGTGCGCTCGATCGTGCGGCCGGTCTTGAGGTTGCGCACCTTGATGCGATTGAACGCCTGGCCCTTGCCCGGCTTGACGAACTCGTTCTCGATCACGGTGTAGGGATCGCCGTCGAGCAGGACTTTCAGACCGCCGCGGATCTCGCTGGTCGTGTAACTGGCCATGATGTGTCTCGCGCTCTCGAGGCCGCGGCCGGCGCGGCCGCCAAAAAGGGCCGCGTATGATAGCGGCATCGCCCCACCCCCGCCAGCGCACCAAGCCGCCGGTGAGCGCTTTCCGCGAGTTGGCGCACACTTCGCGCACACGGAGCGGTGCTATGCGGGTGCTAGAATCCACCGTCATCGCGCTCGCCCGGCAGTGGAGGCTGACTTGACCGAGCAGAACGCCGTTCCGCTCATCGTGCTGAGCTCCGCGCGCGAGCCGGTCGAAGCCGTCAACAGCATCCTGCGGCGCGCGGGCCAACCGGTCCATTGCACCTGGATCCCGGCGCTGCGCGACCTCGCCGACGCGCTCACGCAGCTCAATCCCGAGATGCTCGTGCACGTCGCCGAGAGCCGCGGGGAGTTCGAGGCCGCCGTCCGGGTGCGCGACAAGCTCGCACCCGGGGTGCCGCTGCTGCTGCTGGCGCCGGAGGTCGATGAGGCCGACATCGCGGAAGCGATGGCACTCGGCGCACGCGACGTCGTGACGCTGGCCAACACCGAGCGGCTGCGGGCGGTGATGCTGCGCGAGCTCGAGGTCTTTCGCACCAGGCGCACGCTCGATGCCACGCTGAAATCCGCGCAGGAGGCGCGCAGCCAGCTCGGCACGGTGCTGCACCGCTCCAACGACGCGATCATCCAGGTGCAGGAGGGAATCGTGGTCGACGCGAATCCCGCCTGGCTCGAGCTGTTCGGCGTCGAAGGCGGCGTCGCCGGCGAACCGGTCATGGACCTGTTCGACGACACGACGCACGCGGCGCTGCGCGGGGCCCTGGCGGCGTGCCTGCAGGGACGCTGGAAGGCCGATCACCTCTTGCGCGCCAACGCGCTGCTCGCCGACGGCAGCGTGCTGCCGATCGAGATGACGCTCGCGCTCGCGCAGCACGAGGGCGAGCCGTGTGTCAGCCTGATGGTGCCCTCCAGGCCGAGCGAGGAGCGCCTCAGCCTCGAGCGCCCCGCGGTCTCGGCCGAGAGCGGCGCGGGTCTGCTGCCGCGCCCCGAGCTGCTGGCAGCGCTCGCGCGGCGCCTGGCGACCCCGGTCGCCGGCGGCATGCGCTGCCTCGCGCTGCTCAGGCTCGACAAGTTCGCGGATGTCGAGCGCATGGTCGGCGCCACGGCGAGCGAGGAGGTGCTGGCGGAGTTCGCGCGCCTGCTGAAGGATACCTTGCATCCCAAGGAAGTCGCCGGGCGCTTCGGCGGCGTGCGCTTCATGGTGCTGCTCGAGCGCGGCAACGAGCACGATATCAACGCCTGGGGCGAGCGGCTGCTGGCGCGCATGCAGAAGCAGGTGATGCGCGTGCGCGACAAGGTGGTGTCGGTGACCCTCACCCTGGGACTGTCGGTCGTGCCGCCCGGCCAGGTCAAGGTCGACGCGGTGATCGCCGATGCGCTCGAGTGCGCCCACAAGGGCGCCGCCCGCGGCGGCAATCAGAGCATCATGTCCGAGCGCGCGGACAACGACAGCCGTGTCATGGCCTATGACAAGGTGTGGGTCAAGCACATCAAGGCGGCGCTGATGGAGAACCGCTTCCGGCTGGTGCAGCAGCCGATCGCGAGTCTTCAGGGCGAGCCTCCGGGCATGTTCGACGTGCTGGTGCGCATGATCGACCACCAGGGCCGGGAAGTGCTGCCGTCGGAGTTCATGGCGGCGGCCGGGCGCAACGATCTGCTCAAGAACATCGACCGCTGGGTGGTCGGCGCGTCGCTGTCGTTCGCGGCGCAGAGGAAACCCGAGTGTCTGTTCGTGCGCCTGTCGAAGGAGACCGTGCGCGACGCGGGCTTTCTCGAGTGGCTCGACAATCACCTGCGCTCGAGCCGCGCCGAGCCGCAGCGGCTGTGCTTCCAGATCACCGAGGAGAGCGCGGCGAGCCACCTGGCGCAGGTCAAGGCGCTCACCGCCGTGCTGCGCGCGCGGCGCTTCCGCTTCGCGCTCGAGGGTTTCGGCTCCGGACGCGACAGCGCCGGCATGCTCGAAGCCCTGCAGCTCGATTTCGTGAAAATCGACGGCACCATCATCCAGGAGCTGGCCGCGGATCCGCAGCTGCAGCTGCGCGTGCGCACGCTGGTCGAAGCCGCACGCAAGCGCAACATCCAGACCATCGGCGAGCGGGTCGAGGACGCCAACACCATGGCCGTGCTGTGGCAGGTGGGCGTGCAGTACATCCAGGGCTACTTCATCAATGAGCCCGAGGAGGTGGTGATGGCCGAGCGCTGATCGTACGCCTTCAGAAGCTCACGCCCAGACCCAGGTCGAAGCGCCTGAAGCCCGGGTTGAGCTCAAACCACTGGTAGTCGCCCTTCACCACCAGGTGCGCGCCGACGTACAGGTTGGCGCCGGCGCTCCACACCCGATCCTCGCTCCGCGGCCACTGCGGCAGCAGTCCCGCAGGGATCGCAGGCCCCCGGGTGCCGGCGTACCCGGCGCCGAGGTTGTAGCGCTCCCAGCGAACGAACGGCGCCGCCCGATACTCGCCCTGCTCCCACAGCCGCCAGGCGCCCTGCAGGAAGTATCCGTAAAACGATGCCGGCAACGGGTTCGCAGAGCTCGGATGGGCCGCGTTCAGGGGCCCGGTGTTGCTGATCGAGCCGCGCGCGTAGAGGGCGGAGAGGTCGAGCTTCGCGGGTGTCCAGCGCGCATGCGCCTCCCACAGCGTGACGCGCGGATCGCCCGGCGCGCTCGACTCGCCGGTGCTGATCGCGCCCCCGAGGAGTAGCGCGGGAATGCCGTAGTAGCCGAGCGCGGCGTACTGCGACAGGTGGCGGGCGTTGGCGAGCGAGAGCTCCTGGTGCGTCGCCTGCAGTGGCGCCGCGCCGCTGTTCTCGAGCCCGAGCGCGCTCGTGTACGGCGGCACCGCTGCGGCGAAGTCCCACTTCGACACCTCAAAGCCGGTGGTCAGCCCCAAGCTCCAGCCCAATCCCGCGCGGCTGTCGCCGTGCAGGCTCAAGCCGCCCTCGCGCCAGGTGCTGGGGATGATCAGAGTCTCGACGAAATTGCGCTGCACGCCGTAGAAGCGCGTGGGCTCGTGATGCTCGTTGAGAAACCCGAAGGGCATCAGGATGAGACCGGCGCGCACGCCCAGCGCCTCGCTCACGCGGCGGTCGACGTAGAACTGCTCGACCTCGAACTCCCCCGCGTCGCTCCCCGAGGCCACCGCGTGCTCGAGCTCGTATTCGGAGTTGAATTCCGTGCGCTCGTCAAAGGAGTACCCGAGGCCGAACACCGCGCGCGCCAGATCCGCCCGCGCCTGGTTTGCATCGCGCGTCGGATCGACGTAGTACATCTCACCGTAACCCCACAATCGCACCCCGCCGGTGAGCGGCGCAGCGCCCGCCGTCGAGGGCATCGAGGGCGTTGGGGGTGTTGGCAGGGCGGATGAGTCTGCGACCCGTGGGGCTGGCACGCCCGCTGATACGCTCGCGGACGGCGGCGCGAGCGCGCCGGTGAGCTGCGCCAGCGAGCGCTCGATCCGCGCGAGCCGCTCGCGCAATGCGCCATTCTCCTCTCCCAGCTGCCGCAGCTGCGCCTGCACCCGCGCCATTTGCCCCTGCAGCTCGATGAACCGCGCATCCTCCGCAGCGGCAGCGATACCAGTGGCGCACGACGCCAGGGCGCAAGCGAAGCCTGCGAGCACCAGGGCGCCGGCTCTTCGGGCGACGCTGTTCGGCATGACTCCCTCACTTCCAGGGCTTTCCCCAGTCCAAATGCTAATGCGAATCATTCCTATTAGCAAACAGACGGGCGTTCGCTGCAGTACCGGCCCTGCTGATACGTGTCCTTGCTGAGTGCGGGCCTTTGTGGATTTGGCTCGCGGCCGCTCGGGCGGCGGCGCTTGAAGCCGCTCAGGGCGGCGGCGGCAGCGCTTCCAGCCGCTCGATCCGGCGCGGCCAGCCGCGCTTGAGCACCGCGCCGCGCTGCGCGCGCTGCCCGAGATAGGCCTGCAGGTCGCGCCAGTCGAGGCTCTTCTGCTGCTCGCCGGACCAGAGCACCAGAGTCGCCTTCGGCGGCACGACGGCCACCGCGGTCATGAGCTCGGCGCGCGCCGCGGCCTTCTTCGCCGGGATGTCGTAGAGCTTGTTGCCCTTGCCGCGCGGCATCTCGGGCACCTCCCCCACCGGGAAGGCCAGGAGCTTGCCTTCGCTGCTGACGACGGCGACCAGGCACTCCGCCGACGGTACCGGCGCGGGCGGGAGCACGTGTGCATTCTCCGGCACGTTGAGCACGGTCTTGCCGGCACGCCGGTCGGTGATGAGATCCTTCAGTCGCACGGTGAAGCCATAGCCCGCATCGCTCGCGAGCAGCCACAGATCCTCGGGCTCACCGATCATGACGCCGGCGAACTTCGCGCCGTCGGGCGGATCCAGGCGCCCCGAGAGCGGCTCGCCCTGCCCGCGCGCGGAGGCGAGCGAATGCGCCGGCAGCGTGTAGGTGCGCCCGGTGCTGTCGATGAACACCACCGGCTGCAGGCTCCGTCCGCGCGCGAGCGCCTGAAAGGCATCGCCGCTCTTGTAGGAGAGCGCGCGCGGCTCGATGTCGTGACCCTTCGCCGAGCGCACCCAGCCGCCGGTGGACAGCACCACGGTCACCGGCTCGTTGGGGATGAGGCTCGTCTCATCGATCGCCTGCGCCGCCTCGCGCTCGATGATCTTGGTGCGCCGCTCATCGCCGTACCTGTCCGCATCGGCGCGGATCTCGGTGGCGATGAGCTTACGCAGCTTTGCCTTGCTCTTGAGGAGGCCCTCGAGCTCCTCGCGCTCGACCGCGAGCGTCTTCTGCTCCTCGCGGATTCTCAGCTCTTCGAGCCTGGCCAGATGGCGCAGGCGCGTGTTCAGGATCTCCTCGGTCTGCTCGTCGGAGAGCTTGAAGCGCTTCATGAGGACGGGCTTCGGCTCGTCCTCGCGGCGGATGATGCGGATCACCTCGTCGAGGTTGAGGAAGGCGATGAGCAGGCCATCGAGGATGTGCAACCGCTTGCCGACCTTGTCCAGGCGGTACTGCAGGCGGCGCGTGACGGTCGCGGTGCGGAACTCGAGCCACTCGCCCAGGATCTCCTTCAGGCTCATCACGCGCGGGCGGCCGTCGAGCGCGATGATGTTGAGATTGACGCGGTAGTTGCGCTCCAGGTCGGTGGTGGCGAACAGGTGGTTCATGAGCTCCACGAGATCGACGCGGTTGGAGCGCGGCACGACGACCAGCCGCGTCGGATTCTCGTGATCGGACTCGTCGCGCAGGTCCTCCACCATCGGCAGCTTCTTGGTGCGCATCTGCTCGGCGATCTGCTCCTGCACGCGCGTCGGCGACACCTGGTACGGAAACGCCGTGATGATGACGTTGCCGTCCTCGATCTCCCAGGTCGCGCGCGCCTTGAAAGTGCCGACGCCCTTGTCGTAGAACTCCTTCAGGTCCGCGCGCGGGGAAATGATCTCGGCGCCCGTCGGCAGGTCCGGGCCCTTGAGGTGCTTCATGAGCGCAGCAAGCGTGGCTTCCGAGTCCTCCAGCAGGTGCACTGCGGCCGCGGCGACCTCGCGCAGGTTATGCGGCGGAATGTCGGTCGCCATGCCGACCGCGATGCCCGAGGTGCCATTCAACAGCAGGTTCGGCAGCCGCGCCGGCAGGAACACCGGCTCTTCCAGCGTGCCGTCGAAATTGGCCGTCCAGTCCACCGTGCCGTCGGCGAGTTCCCCGAGCAGCACGTCGGCGTACTTCGTGAGCTTCGCCTCGGTGTAGCGCATCGCGGCGAAGGACTTGGGGTCATCCTGCGAGCCCCAGTTGCCCTGGCCGTCGACGAGCGGATAGCGATAGGCGAAGGGCTGCGCCATCAGCACCATGGCCTCGTAGCAGGCCGTGTCGCCGTGCGGATGGAACTTGCCGAGGACATCCCCGACGGTGCGCGCGGACTTCTTGTGCTTGGAGACCGCCGACAGCCCGAGCTCGCTCATGGCGTACACGATGCGCCGCTGTACCGGCTTCAACCCGTCGCCGAGTGCCGGCAGCGCGCGATCGAGAATGACGTACATCGAGTAATCGAGGTAGGCCTTCTCGGTGAAGGTGCGCAGCGGTTGGCACCCGTCGCCGAGTGCCGGCAGCGCGCGATCGAGAATGACGTACATCGAGTAATCGAGGTAGGCCTTCTCGGTGAAGGTGCGCAGCGGTTGGCGCTCGACGCCTTCGAAGTTCAGTTCCTGATTCTGCGGCATGCCTACACCTGCACTTGCGCGAGGTTGCCCTTCTCTTCGAGCCATTCGCGCCGGTCGGCGGCGCGCTTCTTGGCGAGCAGCATGTCCATGAGCTGATCGGTGTTGTCCTTGCCGTCGATGGTGAGCTGCACCAGGCGGCGCGTGCGCGGGTCGATGGTGGTCTCGCGCAGCTGCGTCGGGTTCATCTCCCCCAGTCCCTTGAAGCGGGTGACGGTTGCCTTGGTGCGCGGGCTGTCCTTCTCGATCCTCTTCAGGAGCTGGTCGCGCTCGGCGTCATCGAGCGCGTACAGCACCTGCTTGCCGGCATCGATGCGGTACAGGGGCGGCATGGCGACGTGCACGTGCCCGTGCGCCACCAGCGGGCGGAAGTGCCGCAGGAACAGCGCGCACAGGAGCGTGGCGATGTGCTGCCCGTCGGAGTCCGCATCCGCGAGGATGCACACCTTGTGGTAGCGCAGCTGGGAGAGGTCGCTCGAGCCGGGCTCGATGCCGAGCGCCACGCAGATGTCATGCACCTCCTGGCTGCCGGCGATCTCGCCCGCATCGAGCTCCCAGGTGTTCAGGATCTTGCCGCGCAGCGGCATGATGGCCTGGAAGTCCTTGTCGCGCGCCTGCTTGGCGGAGCCGCCGGCGGAGTCGCCCTCCACCAGGAACAGCTCGGAGCGCTTGGGCTCCTGGCTGGTGCAGTCGGCGAGCTTGCCGGGCAAGGCGGGTCCGCCGGTGAGGCGCTTGCGCACCACGCGCTGCGCGGCCTTGGCGCGCTCCTGCGCGTTGGCGATCGCAAACTGCGCGATGCGCTCGCCGGCATCGGGGTGGCGGTTCAGCCACAGCGCCAGGGAGTCGCGCACGAAACCCTCGACCAGCGCGGCGGCATCGCGCGAGCCCAAGCGCTCCTTCATCTGCCCGGCGAACTGCGGCTCGTGAATCTTCACCGACAGCACGTAGTTCGCCTTGTCCCACACGTCCTCCGGGGTCAGCTTGATGCCGCGCGGCACGAGATTGCGGAACTCGCAGAACTCGCGCACCGCCTGCGCGACTCCGGCACGCAGGCCGTTGACGTGCGTGCCGCCCTCGATGGTCGGGATCAGGTTGACGTAACTCTCACCGATCGGGTTTTGCGCATCCGGCGCCCAGCACAGTGCGTAATCGACCGCGTCCTCATCGCCCGCGCGCGTGCCGGTGATGGCTTCCGCGGGAATGCGCTCGAGCTTGCCCAGCTCCTCGATCAGATAGGCGCCCAGGTCCCCGGTGTAGAACCACTCGTCCTGCTCGCCGCTCGCCTGGTTCTTGAAAGTCACCCGCAGCCCCGGACACAGCACCGCCTTCGCCTTGAGGGTGTGCTTGAGCTGCGGCACGGAGAATTTGTCGGAATCGAAGAACTTCGGATCGGGCCAGAAGCGGATGGTGGTGCCGGTGTTGCGCTGGCCGACGGTGCCGCTCTCCTCGAGCCTGGAGGCGATCTTGCCGTCCTTGAAGCTGATGTTGTACTGCTTGCCGCCGCGCTTGATCCAGCACTCGAGGTGCTTCGACAGCGCATTCACCACCGAGACGCCGACGCCGTGCAGGCCACCGGAGAACTTGTAGTTCTTGTCGGAGAATTTGGCGCCGGCGTGCAGCCGCGTGAGTATGAGCTCGGCTCCACTCACCTTCTCCTTGGGATGGATGTCGACCGGCATGCCACGGCCGTCATCCTCCACCTGCAGCGACCCGTCCTTGAAGAGCGTGACGTCGATCTGTTTGCAGTAACCGGCGATCGCCTCGTCGACGGAATTGTCGATGACCTCGTGCGCGAGGTGATTGGGCCGTTGCGTGTGGGTGTACATGCCCGGCCGTCGCCGGACGGGCTCGAGGCCGGACAGCACCTCGATATCGGAGGCGGTGTAGGACTGGGTCATGCGGCTGCGTGGCTCATCCGTGGCTTGGCGCCGCGCGGGCGCGGCGCGATCTTAGCTGAAGGCCCGCGCCGGCGCGAAGCGTTACGCGAAGTCGGCCGTCACTGCGAGCCGCACCGCCGCGGGCACCTCGTGCACCACGTACCGATAGTGCTCGTGATCGACGCCGGCGGCGAGCGTCGCCCCAAGGCGCAGGCTGGCGATCATGCCGGAAGTCAGCTCGAAGCGCAGAAAATGCACCGCCGAGGTCTTCTCCTCGTTCTCCCGCTCCAGATCCTCGTCGGCAATGGCGAACACCCGCGCGTGACCGGCGACCTGCACCCAGCAAGCATCCCCGATCCCCTGCAGCCGTGCGAGCGCGCGCGCGCGCTCCGCGGGTTGCGCAAACTCGATCAGCAGCGTCACCTTCCAGTTGCGCCCGTCCGGGATCAGCGGGTTGTAGGCGCCGAGCTCATCCGCGATGCCCTGCGGCTCGAAGATCCGTTCGCTGCGCAGCATCTCCTGCACCTGGTACTGCACCGTGAGCCGATCCTCGAAGCACCAGGTGGCGTTCGGCCCGACCGCGAGCCGCCGCTCGCCCTTGTGACGCAGCACCCGCGCGCGGAACGCCGGCCGCTCGCGCGCGTACTGCTCGAGGGACATGAGGTCGGTGGCGGCGAGCTTGTCCATGTCAGGTGAGCCCGTACGCGATCCGCAGCAGCCGCAGCGGATGCTCGGGCGCACGCGGCTGCCCGAGGCCGCTCGCGATCTGCTGCGCCGCCATCGGGCAGTCGCTGGCGTAGTGATCGGCCTGCGCGCTCTCGACCCGCTGCACCACCGCGCGCCCGATGCGCACCGACGCGGCGCGAAACTCGTGCTTCACGCCGTAGGTGCCGTTGTGCCCCGAGCAGCGCTCGATGGTGTCGACGCTGGTGCCCGGCACGAGCCGCATGAGATCGCGCGTCTTGAGCCCGAGGTTCTGCACCCGCAGGTGACAGGGCACGTGGTAGCTCACCTTGCCGAGCGGCGCCTTGAAGTCGGTGCGCAGCAGCCCCGCCTCGTGGCGCAGCATGAGATATTCGAACGGATCGAACATGCGCGCGGCGACCCGGCGAACCTGCGCATCCTCGGGGTACATGAGCGGCAGCTGCTGCTTGAACATGAGCACGCACGAGGGGATCGGCGCCACCAGGTCGTAGCCGGCCTCCACCGCCCGCGCCAGCGGCGGGATGTTGAACTCCTTGAGCCTCGCGACCGAGCGCAGGTCGCCGAGCTCGAGCCGCGGCATTCCGCAACAGCGCTCCTGCGCGAGCAGTGTGATCTCGATGCCGTTGTGCGCGAACACCGCGACCAGGTCCTCGGCGAGCGCGGGCTCGTTGCGGTTGCCGTAACAGGTGGTGAACAGCGCCACCCGTCCGCTGGTCGCCGCCGTCGCCTGCGCGGCGCTCGCCTCGGGCGCAGCCGCAGCGCGCGCCGTGGTGCCAAGATGCGCGAGGCGCCGGCGCGCGCTACGCGCGTGGTACTGCGGCAGCGGCGCCGTGCGGTCGACGCCCAGGGTCTTCTCCAGCAGCGCGCGGCCGCCAGCCGTGCGATTGACCGCGTTCACCAGCTGCGCCACCACCGGAATTCCGGCGAGCCTGCCGACGGTATCGGTGGCCGCGAGCGCGCGCTCGCGCAAAGTCAGGCCCGCGGTGCGCGCGCGCACCGCCTTCGCCCGCAGCATCAGGTGCGGAAAGTCGACGTTCCAGGGATGCGGCGGCACGTACGGGCACTTGGTCATGAAGCACATGTCGCACAGGTAGCAGTGATCCACGACCTGCCAGAACACCCGCCGCTCGAGGCCGGCGACTTCGCCGTGCGCGGAAGCGTCCACCGCCTCGAACAGCGTGGGAAAGGCGTTGCACAGGCTGAAGCAGCGGCGGCAGCCGTGGCAGATGTCGAACACGCGCTCGAGCTCCGCCTCGAGCGCGCTGCCGTCGTAGAACTTCGGGTCGCGCCACTCGAGTGCGTGCCGGGTGGGGGCCTCCAGGCTCCCCTCGCGCGAGCTCAAATGCTGTCCAGGGCTTTCTGGAAGCGATTGGCATGCGAGCGCTCGGCCTTGGCGAGGGTCTCGAACCAATCGGCGATTTCTCCGAAGCCTTCCTCGCGCGCCGCCTTCGCCATGCCGGGGTACATGTCGGTGTACTCGTGGGTCTCACCGGCGATGGCGGCCTTGAGATTCTGCCGCGTCTCCCCGATGGGCAGCCCCGTGGCCGGATCCCCCACCGCCTCAAGATACTCGAGGTGCCCGTGAGCGTGGCCGGTCTCGCCTTCCGCGGTGGAGCGAAACACCGCCGAGACGTCGTTGAACCCTTCGACGTCGGCCTTCTGTGCGAAATACAGATAACGCCGGTTGGCCTGCGATTCCCCGGCGAACGCATCCTTGAGATTCCTCTCCGTCTTGCTGCCTTTGAGATTCATGGCTTCCTCGCTTAGACTTAGACTCGGTCTAACCCGTGCGCGCGACTCTATCGCCGCACCGCAAGTGGCGTCAACCCCGCGTTGACCCTCGCACCGCGCGCTGTGTAACGTTGCGCGCCCTTGGCTCACCCCCGCCAAGCTCTTCAGGAGTGATGCCACGTGACGCGCAACAGCAAAGGCCCCGACTTCGAACAGGCGCTTGCGGAGCTCGAGGGCCTGGTGGAGCGTCTCGAGCGCGGCGATCTGCCCCTCGATGAGGCGCTGAAGATCTTCGAGCGCGGCGTCGCGCTCACGCGCCACTGCCAGGCATCGCTGCAGGCCGCGCAGCAGAAGGTCGAGATCCTCCTGAAGCGCAGCGGCCAGCCCGGCGCCTCGATCGAGCCGTTCGAGGAGGCCACCGACCCGGCTGCCGGCGCTGCGCCCGACCCGCAGTGACGGACGTGTACACTGATGCGCCGATGAGCTCACCGCCCGACAACTATCCGCTGCTGTGCGCGATCGAGTCGCCGGCGGATCTGCGCCGCCTGCCGGCGGGCAAGCTCCCGGCCCTGGCCGCCGAGCTGCGCGCGTTCCTGATCCACAGCGTCAGCACGCGCGGCGGTCACTTTGCCGCAGGTCTGGGCACGGTGGAGCTCACGATCGCCCTGCACTACGTGTTCGACACGCCGCGCGACCGTCTGGTGTGGGACGTCGGCCATCAGGCCTACCCGCACAAGGTGCTGACCGGGCGGCGCGATCGGCTGCACACCATCAAGCAGGACGGCGGCCTGGCGCCCTTCCCCGCGCGCCACGAGAGCGAGTACGACACCTTCGGAGTTGGACACTCGAGCACTTCGATCTCGGCGGCGCTGGGCATGGCGGTGGCGGCGGCGCGCACCGGCGAGGAGCGGCGCGTGGTGGCGGTCATCGGCGATGGCGCCATGACGGCGGGCATGGCGTTCGAGGCGCTGAACCACGCCGGCTCACTGCCCGCGGACCTGCTGGTGATCCTCAACGACAACGACATGTCGATCTCGGAGAACGTCGGCGCCCTTTCCAATCACTTCGCGCGTGCGCTCTCGGGCCGCGTGTACGCGCACCTGCGCGAAGGCGGCAAGAAGGTGCTGCGGCAGATGCCCACGGTGTGGGAGCTGGCGCGCCGCTCGGAAGAGCACCTGAAGGGCATGGTGCTGCCCGGCACGTTGTTCGAGGAGATGGGGTTCAACTACATCGGCCCCATGGACGGTCACGACGTCAAGGCCCTCGTCAGCACGCTGCGCAACATCCGCAAGCTGCGCGGACCGCAGTTCCTGCACGTCGTGACGCGCAAGGGCAAGGGCTACGCCCCCGCCGAAGCCGACCCGATCAAGTGGCATGGCCCCGGGCCGTTCGACCCGGTGAGCGGCACGATCTTCAAGGAGAAGAGCGCCGGTCCCACCTACTCGCAGATCTTCGGCCAATGGCTGTGCGACATGGCGGAGGCCGATCCGCGCATCATCGGTGTCACGCCGGCGATGCGCGAGGGCTCCGGCCTGGTGGAGTTCTCCAAACGCTTCCCCGATCGCTATTTCGACGTCGCGATCGCCGAACAGCATGCGGTGACCTTCGCCGCGGGGATGGCCGCGGAGGGACTTAAGCCGGTAGTCGCGATCTACTCGACGTTCCTGCAGCGCGCCTACGATCAGCTCATTCACGACGTCGCCCTGCAGAGCCTGCCGGTGGTGTTCGCGGTGGACCGCGCCGGCCTGGTCGGCAGCGACGGCGCGACTCACCAGGGAAGCTACGATCTGTCCTACCTGCGCTGCATACCCAACACGGTGGTCATGGCGCCGGCGGACGAGAACGAGTGCCGGCAGATGCTGTACACGGCGAGTACCCTCAACGCGCCGGCAATCGTGCGCTATCCGCGCGGCGCAGGCCCCGGAGCCGCGGTGAGCGCGCACCTCAGCGCGCTGCCCCTCGGCAAGGCGCAGTTGCGGCGCGAGGGCAAGAGCGGGCTGGCGCTGCTGGCGTTCGGCGCGCTGGTGAGCGCGGCGCAGCCGATCGCGGAAGCCCTGGACGCCACGCTCGTCAACATGCGCTTCGTCAAGCCACTCGATGAGGATCTGGTGGTGTCGCTCGCCGCGCGCCATCGCGCGCTCGTGACCATCGAGGAGAACGCCACGCACGGCGGGGCCGGCTCCGCGGTCCTGGAGGTGCTCGCCGCCGAAGCTGTGCAGCTGCCGGTGCTGCAGCTCGGCATCCCCGACCGCTTCATCGAGCACGGCTCGCGCGAGGGCTGCCTGCGCGCCGCCGGGCTCGACGCCGCCGGCCTCGGCGCGAGCATCGAGCGCTGGTGGGCACTGCAGGCGCCGGAACGCCTGCGCTCCGCGGGCGGGGCGTGACGCCGCCGCCGCTTGCCACCAACAGCAGCTGCGTACCCAAAAAGAGGTATTTCGCGGCCCCGCCGCGTCCCTAACAATGCAATTATCCGGGCGTTTCCTGTAGGCTTTCGCTCATGACTCCGCCGCTCACCACCGCCAAGCTCGCGCGCACCGCCGTCACCGAGGTCGAGGACGTGCAGGCGCGGCGCGACACGCGCGAGCTGCCCATCCACCGCGTGGGTATCAAGGACATCAGCCACCCGGTGCGGGTCAAGGATCGATCCGCGGGCGAGCAGCACACCATCGCCAGTTTCAACATGTACGTGAGCCTGCCGCACAACTTCAAGGGCACGCACATGTCGCGCTTCGTGGAAATCCTGCACGGCGAGCGCGAGATCTCGGTGGAGTCGTTTCGCGGCATGCTGCGTGCCATGAGCGAGCGTCTCGAGGCCGACACCGGGCACATCGAGATGAGCTTCCCGTTCTTCGTCATGAAGCGCGCGCCGGTCTCCGGCGTCGAGAGCCTGATGGACTACCGCGCCAGCCTCATCGGCGAGCACCGCCACGGCCACACCGAGATGTGGGTGCGGGTGTCCGTGCCGGTCACCAGCCTGTGCCCGTGCTCGAAGAACATCTCCGACTATGGCGCCCACAACCAGCGCTCGCACGTGACCATCACCGCGAAGCTGCGCAGCCACATGTGGATCGAGGAGCTCATCGAGATCGCCGAGAGCGAGGCCTCGTGCGAGCTGTACGGGATTCTCAAGCGCCCCGACGAGAAGTACGTGACCGAACGCGCCTACGACAACCCGAAGTTCGTCGAGGACATGGTGCGCGACGTGGCCACCCGGCTGAACCGCGATGCGCGTGTGGCCGCCTACCTGGTGGAATCGGAGAATTTCGAGTCCATTCACAACCACTCGGCCTACGCGCTCATCGAGCACGACAAGGACGCCTGAAGGCTCAGGCGCCTTGAGGCACGGCGCAGGGGTCTCCCGCCTCCTGGCCCCGAGCGGGCCCGCGTGCGCCGCACGAGTCAGCGCGCATGAAGATTTCTTAATGCGGCGTTCATTGCGGCACGAGGTCCGGCCCTCTAACTTCTGCGCTGGTCTCCAGGCTCGTTCACCTGAGGAAAGCGCGCATGAACATCATCACCGCATTCACCGCCATCGCCATCGTGGGTTGCGGCGCCGCCGTTGCCGCCGCTCCGCCCGCGGCGCCGTCGGCGACGCCGGTGAAGCATGCCTCGCTCAAGGTCTGCAACAAGCAGGCGGACGCGAAGAAGCTCGCCGGGCCGGCGCGCGCGCAGTTCGTCAAGGACTGCCGCAGCGGCAAGAGCTCTTAGACCCTAGGCGGGCAGCTCGACCAGTACCTTCAGACCCGGGTCGTTGCTCTGCAGCTCGAGCCGCCCGCGGTGCAGGCGCGCGATGGCCGCGACCAGACTCAGGCCCAGGCCGCTGCCTTCCTGCCCGGCGCCCGGCCCGAAGCGCACGAACGGTTGCACGGCGCGCACCCGGTCCTGGGTGGCGATGCCCGGACCGTTGTCGCTGACGGTGAGCTGCACGCAATCACTCAGCGGCCGCACGGCGACCTCGATGCGCCCGCCCGCGGGCACGTACTTCAGTCCGTTCTCGATCAGATTGGTGAGCAGTTGCGCGAGCAGCTGGCGATTGCCCTGCACGATGGCCGGGGCCTCGCGCCGGCAGCCGAGCGAGAGGCCCTGCGCTGCGGCGAGCGGCTCGAACAGCTCGACCAGCTCGGCGGCGAGATCGGCCACATCCACCGACGCCGCGGCAGCGAGCGGCGCGCCGGATTCGGCGAGTGCGATCTGCAGCAGCGTGGCGAGAGTGCGCTGCAGGTGATCGACTTCCCGCAAGGCCGATTCGATCGACTCGCGCACCGCCGGCTCGGGCGGCGGTGAGCGCAGCAACAGCGCGTCCATGCGCGTGCGCAGCCGGTGCAGCGGCGCGCGCAGGTCGTGCGCAGTGCTGTCGAAGGTCGCGCGCAGCGTGACGGCCTGCTCCTCGAGACGATCGAGCACCCGGTTGACCGACTCCGCCAGCGCGTCGAACTCGTCATTGGCGCCCGCCACCGGCAGCCGCCGCCCGGTCTCACCCGCCATGATGCGCTGACAGGTGCGGGTCACCTCGCCCACCCGCCGCGCCAGCTTGTAGCTGAACCAGAAACCCGCCAGCGCCGCCGCCAGCGTCGACAGGCCGATGCCCCACAGGGCGGCGAAACGGAATTTCTCGGCAAAGCGCCGCCCCTGTGAGATATCGGTTCCCACCAGCAGCAGGTGCCCGCCCGGGAGCGTGCGCACCGCGGCGCGTACCGGGTGCACGGCGCGCCGTCCCGGCTCGATGGTGGCGATCTCGAATTCCGGCCAGCGCTCGGCGGGCATGCCATCGAACGGCCAATGGGTCACGTTGCCGGCGATGCGCTCGAAGTTGGCGTCGGCGATCATGTAGACGGCGCCGATGCGACCCCAGCTCTCGATGCGCAGGTTGATCTCGTCGGTGACGCCCGGCACGCCGCTGCGCGCGAACTTCTGCTCGAGGCTCTTGAGCTCGGTGTCGATGATCAGGTCCACCTCGTCGGCGATCAGGCTTTCGGTGAGCAGGTAGGCGCTGCCGAGCGTGACGCTGACCGCGAGCGTCACCAGCAGCGTGTAGCCCACCGACAGGCGGAAGGCCGTGGTATTGATGAGGTCGAGCCGCACGGGCTAGGCGTCGGTGCGCAGCACGTAGCCCGAGCCGCGCACGGTGTGGATCAGCGGGTGGTCGGTGCCGCGATCGATCGCCTGCCGCAGGCGGCTGATGTGTACGTCGATGAGATTGCTCTGCGGGTCGAAGTGCAGATCCCATACGCCCTCGAGCAGCATGGTGCGCGTCACCACCTGGCCGGCGCGGCGCATGAGAAACTCCAGCAGCTTGAGCTCGCGCGCCGTGAGCTCGACCTCGCGTCCGCCGCGCGTCACCCGCCGGGTGAGCAGGTCGAACTCCAGGTCCTCCACCTTGAGGCGCGTGGTGTGGGGCGAGCCGGCGCGGCGGCGCAGCAGCGCTTCGATGCGCGCCAGCAGCTCCGCGAACGCGAACGGCTTGGTGAGATAGTCATCGCCGCCGGCCTTGAGCCCGCGGATGCGGTCATCGACGCTGCCGAGCGCCGACAGCACCAGTACCGGAGTCAGGATACCCTTGGCCCGCAGCAGCTCGATGATCGCCAGCCCGTCGATGTGCGGCAGCATGCGGTCGGTCACGATGAGGTCGAACTGCCCCTCGGTGGCGCGATTGAGCCCTTCACGTCCGTCGACGGCATGATCGACACTGTAGCCGCTCTCGCGCAGGCCCTTGACCAGAAAGCGCGCGGCCTCGGCGTCGTCCTCGATGAGCAGTACCTGCACGGGCGACAGGGTAGGAGCCGCCGCCGCCGCCGCGCAAGAGTCGCTTGGGGGCTTCAGGAGGCGGGAGGGCGGGCGCGCTCGGCGCTTTGCAGTCGGCCGATCAGCGCGGAGAGGAACACCCGGTTGAATCGCAGCTGGCAGGACGCCGATACCTGCTCGAGCAGCGTCGAGCTCACCTTCAGCACCGTCACCGCCGCGGCCGCGCGGATGGTGGCGGTGCGCTTGGCGCCGGGCACGTAGCTCGCCTCGCCGAAGCAGTCGCCGGTATCGAGCCCGCCGACGCGCTGGCTGTGCCGCTCGACCACGCAGTTGCCGGTGACCAGGATGTAGAAGCGATCGTCCATCTCGCCTTCCTTGACGATCTCCTCGCCCGCCGCATAGTCCTGCCAGCTGCTGGCGCGCAGCACTTCCCAGATCTCGGCATGCGAGAACTCGTGGAAGAACTTCAGGCGCCGCAGGACGCCGAACTGTTCCTGGCGGTCGATGCGCGCGTTGGCCTCGCGCAGCCGCTGGTGTACGCGGGTGAGGTCGGCGGCGAAGTCCAGGCCGCTCTTGCAGCGCTTGGCCGGATCCTTCTGCAGCGCCAGCGCCACCACCGTTTCGAGCTCCTCGGGCACGTCCTTGCGCATCGTGTGGATCGGCGGCGCGGTCGCGTACACGATCTGGTGCAGCAGTTTGTGCAGATTGCCGGCGCGGAACGGACGCGCGCCGGTGAGCAATTCGTACATCACCGCGCCGAGTGAATACAGATCCGAACGGTTGGTGAGCTCGAGACTCTGCACCTGCTCCGGCGACATGTAGGAGGGGCTGCCGGCGATGCCCTCGATGCGCGAGATGTCCGAATCCGACACCAGCGCGATGCCGAAGTCGATGATGCGCACGTCGCTGTCCTGCGTGAGCATGATGTTCGAGGGCTTGACGTCGCGGTGGATCACGCCGCGCGAGTGCGCGTAGTGCAGCGCCTTGGCGCACTTGAACATGATCTCGACGGTGTCGTCGATGCGCAGCAGGTTGTCCGGACGGCAGTAAGCCGCCAGCGTGCGCGCGCCGTGCACGTGCTCGGTGACGATGTAGCAGTGGCCGTTTTCCTCGCCGGCATCGTAGATGGGCAGGATGTGCGGATGCTGCAGCATGCCGACCAGGTGCGCCTCGGAGAGAAACATCTTGCGCGCAATGCGCGCGCGCTCCTCGTCGCCGCCGGTGTCCATGTTGTAGACCTTGATGGCGACGTCGCGGCCGTAGTACGCGTCATGCGAAAGGTACACGATGCCGGTGCTGCCGCGGCCCACCTCCCTGACCACCACGTACTTGCCGATCTTGTCCGGCATGCGTGTGTCGGGCCGTGCGAGTGGAACGGATTTTGGTACCGAGGTTGACATTGGGCGCGGCGCAGGTACGAGAAGGCGCGTCAGGATACGGTCTCCCCACGCCACGCGACTGTGATGCAAGCCTCACGCGCTCCCGCACGGGCCGAGCGCGGCGGCGGCGGCGTGCGCGTCGGCTCGGGGCCGCTTCAGGGGAAATGCTGATAACCGGAATGCGAGAACTCCATCACAGTACCGTCGCGCACCACCACCGCGCCCGGGGCGGAGCGCAGCGCGCCGATGCGGCTGTAGCCCCAGCTCTGTGGCGGCAGCTCGCTGAGCAGTGCCGGCAGCTTCTCCGCAGGCACCGTGAAGCACAGCTCGTAGTCGTCCCCGCCGGTGAGCGCCAGCTCGCGCGCGCGCTCCTCTCCGAGCGTGCGCAGCAGCGTCTCGGACACCGGCACGGCGCCGAAGCAGATCTCGACCCCGGCGCGGCTCGCGTCCGCGAGCTTGCCGGCGTCCCCGAGCAGTCCGTCGGACACGTCGATGCAGGCGCTGGCATGGCGGCGCAGCCGCTCCCCGAGAGCGATGCGCGGCGTCGGCCGCAGGAAGCGCTCGCGCAGGTACGCGAGCGCCTCGGGGCTCGCGTGCAGGCGCCCCTGCTCGAGGGCCAGTCCCGCGGCCGCATCCCCCGGTGTGCCGGAGACGAACAGCGCATCCCCGGCGCGGCCGCCGCAGCGGCGCAGCGCCTCACCCCGCGGCACGTGTCCGAGCAACTGCACCGTCACGCACAAAGGTCCGCGCGTCGTGTCGCCGCCGACGAGGGCCACCTCATGCGCACGCGCCAGCGCGCCAAAGCCCGCCGCAAACTGCGCCAGCCAGCCCTCGTCGGCATCCGGCAGCGTGAGCGCGAGCAGCGCCCACGCCGGGCGGGCTCCCATCGCCGCCAGGTCGCTCAAGTTCACGGCGAGCGCGCGGTGGCCGATGGACGCCGGCGGGGATTGGTGCGGGAAGTGCACACCGGCGACCAGCGTATCGGTTGCCGCGACGAGCTCGGCGTCGGGCGCGACGGTGAGCAGCGCGGCGTCGTCACCTATGCCGGCAAGCACGTCGGGGCGCTGCGCTCCGCAGCCGCGGAAGTACCGCTCGATCAGCGCGAATTCCGACAGCGGCATGTGCGCTGAGCCCGCTTCAGTGCTCCGCCGGCCGCAACACGCGCGCGGCGCGATCCAGCACCGCGTTCACGAACTTGTGTCCGTCGGTTGCGCCAAAGCGCCTCGCAAGTCCCACCGCCTCGTTGATGGCGACGCGGTACGGCACCTCCCGGCGCTCGCTGAGCTCGTACAGGCCGATGAGCAGGATGGCGTGCTCGATCGGATCGAGGAGCCGCGGCTCGCGGTCGGCGAGCGAGGCGAGCTGGGTGTCGAGCTCCAGGCGTGTGCGCCATACGCCCTCGATCAGGGCGCGGAAATACTCGCGGTCGGCGCGCGCCATGTCCTCCGCCTCGCCGAACTCCTGCAGCAGCTCCTGCCACGGGCAGGCATTGAGCTGCCAGCGATACAGCGCCTGCAGCGCCAGCTTGCGCGCGACGGTGCGCGTGCCATGGTGCTCGCGGGTCGGCGGTGCGCTCATCGGCGTGCGCCCCTCACAGGCGCGCCATCAGGCCGGCCATCTCGAGCGCGCACTGCATCGCCTCGCCGCCCTTGTTTCCGGCCGTGGTCGCGGCCCGTTCCAGCGCCTGCTCGAGCGAGTTCACCGTCAGCACGCCGAAGGCGATCGGCACGCCGGTCTCGAGGCTGGCGAGCTGCAGTCCGCGCGCGCATTCACCGGCGACATAATCGAAGTGCGGTGTGTCGCCGCGGATCACGCACCCGAGGGCCACGAGGGCATCGTAACGGCCGCTGCCGGCCAGCTTGCGCGCCACCACCGGCAGCTCGAACGCGCCCGGCACGCGCACCACCTGAAGATCTGCGGCCGCGCCGCCGCGCTCGAGCCATGCGCCCGTGGCGCCCTTGAGCAGACTCGTCACGATGACATCGTTGAAGCGCGCCGCCACGATCGCGATCTTGCGCCCGCGGGCAGTCACTTCGCCCTCGATGAGTTGCGCGGCCGTCACCCCTCTTCCCCGACGTAACCCTCGACCTCCAGGCCGAAGGCGGACAGGCCGTGCATCTGTTTCGGCGCCGACAGCACCCGCATGCGCTGCACGCCGAGGTCCTTGAGGATCTGCGCCCCGACGCCGAAGGTGCGCAGCACCGCGCCCTCGGCGCGCGCCTGGGCCGCCTCCGGCGCCGCCGCGGCGGGGGCGAGCGTGCGCAGCGAATCGGTGAGCTCGCGGGCGGACTCCTGCTGGCGCAGCACGATGACCACGCCGTCGCCCGCCTCGGCGATGCGCCGCAGGGCCGCCCGCAGCGTCCACGCGCGCGTCGCCCCCTGTATGCCGAACAGGTCGCGCAGGGTGTCGGCGAGGTGCACGCGCACCAGCGGAGTCTGCGGGCCGTCGAGCCGCCCGCGGGCGAGCGCCACGTGCACCTCGAGGCTGGCGCGGTCCCGGTAGGCATACAGACGGAACTCGCCGAGCTCGCTCTGCACGCTGTGCTCGCAGATGCGCTCCACCGAGCGCTCGGTGCGCAGGCGGTGGCGGATCAGATCGGCGATGGTGCCGATCTTGAGCTGGTGCCGGCGCGCGAATTCCTCGAGCTGCGGCCGGCGCGCCATGCTGCCGTCCTCGTTCATGACCTCGCACAGCACGCCCACCGGCTTCAGTCCCGCCAGGCGGCACAGATCGATCGCGGCCTCGGTGTGCCCGGCGCGCACCAGCACTCCCCCACGGCGCGAGCGCAGCGGGAAAATGTGCCCCGGACGGGCAAAATCGCCAGCCACCGACGCCTCGGCCGCGAGCGCGCGGATGGTCGCGGCGCGGTCGGCCGAGGACACACCGGTGGTGGTTCCGGCGCGCGCATCCACCGACACGGCGAAGGCGGTGCGCTGCTGTTCGTCGTTCACCGGCACCATCTGCGGCAGCTCCAGGCGCGCCAGGTGCTGCTCCTCCATCGGCACACAGATGATGCCGCTCGTGTGGCGGATCATGAAGGCGACCGCTGCGGGCGTCACGCGCTCGGCGGCCATGATCAGATCGCCCTCGTTCTCGCGATCCTCATCGTCCATGATGACGACCATGCGGCCGGCGCGCAGCTCGGCGAGAATCTCCGCGATGGAATTGAGCGCCGGCGCCTGGGGTGCGGGTGCGCCCTTGCCGGTCAGTGGCAGGATCTTGGACATGGTGCGCCGCCGGGTGATACGGCAGCTCAGTATACCCGAGCGCTCCCCGCCCCCGCGCGCACCAACTCATGCCGCTGAGGCGGGCCCGCGCACAGCAACCGCGGCTTCAGCTCCCCGGCAGCGCCAGCAGCCGCGCGAGGTAGCGCGCTACCTGGTCGACCTCGAGGTTCACCCGCGAGCCCGCGCGCAGGCTCCCGAGAGTGGTCGCCGAGCGGGTGTGGGGAATGAGGTTGACGCCGAAGCGCGCCCCCTCGACCTCGTTGATGGTGAGGCTCACCCCGTCCACGGCGATCGAGCCCTTGGGTGCGAGGTAGCGCGCGAGCGCGGCCGGCGCCTCGATGAGCAGGCGCAGGGAACGCGCCTCCGGGCGCGCCTCGATCACCTGCGCGACGCCGTCGATATGTCCGGACAGCAGGTGCCCGCCGAGCGGCTCCCCGGCCCGCAGCGCCGGCTCGAGATTCACCGCCGCGCCCGGCACGAGCTCCCCGAGCGTCGTGAGCGCGAGCGTCTCGCGCGAGAGGTCGGCCACGAAAGCCGGCGGCCGCACCTCGGTAGCGGTGAGGCAGCAGCCCTGCACGCAGATGCTGTCGCCGAGCTGCGCGCGCGAGAGGTCGAGGTGGCGGCAGGCGATGGTGAGGCGCACATCGCCGCCGCGCGTCTCGAGCGAGCGCACCTCGCCGATGTCCTGAACGATTCCGGTGAACACGGCCGCCGCTGCCGCTGCCTCGGGCCTCAGCTGCCCGTTGGCGCGGGCGCGACGCGCGGCCGCAGACGCAGCCGCAGGTCCTCGCCGAGCTGGCGGGTCTCGATGAGCGTAAACGCGCGCGCCTCGCTCAGGAAAGACGGCGCCGGAAGCTCCAGCAGCGGCCGCGCGTCATCGCCGAGCAGCCGCGGCGCCATGTAGAGCAGCAGCTCGTCCACCAGCGAGTGCCGCACCAGCTCGCCCGCCAGAGTGGGCCCCGCCTCGACCTGCAACTCGTTGATCTCGAGCTCCCCCAGCCGGTCGAGCACCGCCCCGAGCGAGAGCCGGCCGTTCACCTCCGGCGCCGACTCGATGCGCGCTGCTCTCGCGGTGAGCCGCATGCCCGACTGCACGTCCTTGAGCGAGCTCTGCGCCGTCAGGATCAGTACCTCGCCGCCCCCGGTGAGCAACCGCGCGCCCGGCGGAGTGCGCAGGTGGCTGTCGAGCACCACGCGCAGCGGCTGGCGCGGCGATTCCGCAGCCGTGCCCGGTTGCCCGGCAGCCTCCGCAGGCAGACGCACATCGAGCCGCGGATCGTCGGCGAGCACGGTGCCGATGCCGGTGAGAATCGCGGAGCTGCGCGCGCGCCAGTGCTGCACGTCCTCGCGCGCCGCCTCGCCCGTGATCCAGCGGCTCTCGCCGGTGGCGAGCGCGGTGCGCCCATCGAGGCTCATGCCGAGCTTGAGGCGCACCCAGGGGCGCCCCTCGCGCATGCGCTTCGCGAATCCGCAGTTGAGCTCGAGCGCCTCGTGCTCGAGGAGGCCTCCCTCGACGGCGACGCCGCCGGCGCGCAGCGCCGCGGCGCCGCGTCCGTTGACCTCGGGGTTGGGATCGGTGGCGGCATACACCACGCGCGCCACGCGCGCGCGCAGCAGCGCCTCGACGCAGGGGGGCGTGCGGCCGTGATGGCTGCACGGCTCGAGCGTCACGTACACCGTCGCCCCGGCGGCCTGCGCGCCGGCGGCCTCGAGCGCCATGACCTCGGCGTGTGCCTCGCCGGCGCGCTCGTGCCAGCCCTCGCCGACGATGCGCTCGCCCTGCGCGATCACGCAGCCGACGCGCGGATTCGGGTCGGTGCCGGCGAGGCCCCGCTCGGCGAGGGTGAGGGCGCGCTGCATGGCCTCGCGGTCGAGCTCGGAGAACGCGCTCACGGTCGCCCGCTCGCTGCGGCGCGGTACGCGGTCATTTCTCCTCCCCCGAGCCCCCGGTGGCATCGTTGGCCGCGGGCTCCGGCGGCAGCAGCGGCAGCTGATCGCGGTCCACGGCGCGCGGCGCGTGGCGCTTGCGCCCGCGCGGCTGGGTCGGCGGCGCGGAGCGGGCGCTGCGCAGCCGCTGGATCTCCTCGTGAAACGCCTCGACGTCCTCGAACTGGCGGTACACGGAGGCGAAGCGCACGTAGGCCACCTCGTCCAGGTGGCGCAGCTCCTCCATCACGAGCTCCCCGATCGCGCGCGAGGACACTTCCCGGTCGCCGAGGCTGCGCACCTTGTGCACCACGCGACTGAGGGCCTCGTCGATCTGTGCGCGCGGCACCGGGCGCTTCTGCAGCGCTTTCTCCATGCCGGTGCGCAGCTTCCCCTCATCGAAGGCCTCGCGCCCCCGATCGCCCTTGATCACCATCGGCATGAGCAGTTCCGCCGCTTCGAAGGTGGTGAAGCGCTCGCCACACTTCAGGCATTCGCGGCGGCGGCGGATCTGCCGGCCTTCGCCTGCGAGGCGCGAGTCGGTCACCTTGGTCTCGACGTGGCCGCAGAACGGACAGTGCATGCGGTTTCCGCGCGCTCGCTACGGCCCGTAGACCGGGAAGCGCCCGCACAGCTCGATCACCTGGGGCCGCACGCCCTCGATCACCGCCGCCGATCCTTCCGCGTCCAGCACCTGGGCGATGAGATCCGCCACCTGCTCCACCTCGCGCACCGTGAAGCCGCGCGTGGTGCACGCGGGCGTGCCAATGCGCAAGCCGCTCGCCACCATCGGCGGGCGCGGATCGTTCGGCACGGCGTTCTTGTTCACCGTGATGTAGGCCGCCCCGAGCGCCGCGTCGGCGTCCTTGCCGGTGATGTTACGGTCGGCGAGGCTCAGCAGGAACAGGTGATTGTCGGTGCCGCCCGAGACGATCTGGTAGCCGCGCTGGGTGAGCCGCGCCGCCAGAGCGCGTGCGTTCATCAGCACCTGGCGCTGGTAGTCGCGGAACTCGGGCCGCAGAGCCTCGAGCAACGCCACCGCCTTGGCGGCGATGACATGCATCAGCGGACCCCCCTGGGTGCCGGGGAACACCAGCGAGTTGAGCTTGCGGGTGATCTGCTCGTTGGCCCGCGCCAGGATCAATCCGCCGCGCGGACCGCGCAGCGTCTTGTGAGTCGTGGTGGTCACGACGTCGGCGTGCGGCAGGGGATTGGGGTACAGGCCCGCCGCCACCAGCCCCGCGACGTGCGCCATGTCCACCACGAAGTACGCGTCCACGCTCCTGGCGATGGCTGCGAAGCGCGCCCAGTCGATGACGCGCGAGTACGCCGAGAAGCCCGCGACGATCATCTTCGGGCGATGCTGCTCGGCGAGGCGCTGCACCTGCTCGTAATCGATCTCGCCGCTGTCGGGTCGGATGCCGTACTGCGCCGCGCGGAAGAGCTTGCCGGAAAAGTTGACCTTGGCGCCGTGCGTCAGATGGCCGCCGTGGTCGAGACTCATGCCGAGAATGGCGTCGCCCGGCTGCACCAGCGCGAGGTACGCGGCCGCATTCGCCTGCGATCCGGAGTGCGGCTGCACGTTGGCGTAGTCGGCGCCGAAGAGCTGCTTGGCGCGGTCGATCGCCAGCTGCTCGACCACGTCGACGTACTCGCAACCGCCGTAGTAGCGCTTGCCGGGATAGCCTTCCGCGTACTTGTTGGTGAGCACCGAGCCCTGCGCCTCCAGCACCCGCGGACTGGCGTAGTTCTCGGACGCGATGAGCTCGACGTGCTCCTCCTGGCGGCGCCGCTCGCCCTGTATGGCGCGCGACAGTTCGGGATCGAAGCCTTCGATGGTCATGGTCGTCCGGAACATGCGCGGCCGCCTGTCTAGAGCAGATTTTCCACGACCGCGGTCCAGGCCTGGGCGAGGTTGTCGCGGTTGTATCCCCCGCCGCCCAAGGCGAGCACCCGGCCGTGACCGAGACGGTCGGCGAGCGCGCCGAGATCCTTGGCCGCGCGTCCGTGCGCGCGTGGCGAGAAACGCAGGTGGGTGATCGGATCGCCCGCGAGACTGTCGGCGCCGCACTGCAGGATGATGAATTCCGGCGCGAACTTCTCCAGGTGCGCGATGACGTGCGGCCAGACGCGGGCGAACACCTCGTCGTCGGCTCCCGGCGGCAGCGGCACGTTGAGCTTGGTGCCCGCGGCGGCGCCGCGGCCCCGCTCCTCGAGTGCGCCGCTGCCCGGATACAGGTAGCGCCCATCCTCGTGCAGGTCGGCGAACACCACCGCGGCATCCTCCTCGAAGGCGTAGAACACGCCGTCGCCGTGATGCGCGTCGATGTCGACGTAGCCGACGCGCTTCAGTCCCGCGCGCTTGAGCAGCTCGATGGCCACGCCGCAGTCGTTGAACACGCAGAAGCCGGCGGCGCGATCGCGCGCCGCGTGGTGCAGTCCCGCGATGGGCACGAAGGCGCGCCGGTTTTCGCCCTGCATGATCGCCTCCATGGCGCTCAAGGTGGCGCCGACCACGTCGGCGGCGGCTTCGTACACGCCGCGGAAGGCCGGCGTATCGCCGGCATCGAGAAATCCGCAACCGCTCTGCGAGCGCTCGCGCACGAACTCGAGGTAGGCGGGACTGTGGAAGGAGCGCAGCTCATCGTCCGAGGCCGGGCGCGGCTCGAGCACGCGCACCCGCTTGTCGAGGCCGCGCGCGTCGAACTCGCGCACGAAGGCGGCGAGACGGTCCGGGCCGAATGGATGGCCGTCGCCGAATCCGTAGCGCGCCAGGCGCTCGCTGACGACCACAGCCACGCTGCTCATGTCGGTCGTGAGGCTCCCTCAAGAGGTGTGTCCGCAAGCCTAACACAGCGCCGCTTCATGCGGCCTGCAAGGCATCATGCGGCCTGCAAGGCATCGCCATCGACGCCGGCCTCGACCATAATCAATCGCATGGCTCAATACATCTACACCATGAACCGTGTCTCGAAGGTGGTGCCGCCCAAGCGGGTCATCCTGCGCGACATCAGCCTGTCGTTCTTTCCGGGCGCGAAGATCGGCGTGCTCGGCGTGAACGGCTCGGGAAAATCCTCGCTGCTGAAGATCATGGGCGGCATTGACACGAACTTCGAGGGCGAGGCGCGCCCGCAAAGCGGCATCCGCATCGGCTTCCTGCCGCAGGAGCCGCAGCTGGATGCGGCCCTCGACGTGCGCAGCACGGTGATGGAGGGAGTCGGGGAGAGCTTCCGGCAGCTGGAGGAATTCAACCACATCAGCGAGAAGTTCGCGCACCCCATGACGGACGAGGAAATGAACGCGCTGCTGGCGCGCCAGGCGCAGCTGCAGGACGCGATCGACGCCGCGCAGGGGTGGGAACTGGAGCGCAAGCTCGAGATCGCCGCGGACGCGCTGCGCCTGCCGCCCTGGGATGCGAGCATCGCCACGCTCTCGGGCGGGGAGCGGCGGCGCGTGGCGCTGTGCCGGCTGCTGCTCTCGGCCCCGGACATGCTGCTGCTGGATGAGCCCACCAATCACCTGGATGCGGAGTCGATCGCCTGGCTCGAGCGCTACCTCGAGGAGTACCCGAGCACGGTGATCGCGGTCACGCATGATCGCTACTTCCTCGATAACGTCGCCGAATGGATCCTCGAGCTGGACCGCGGCTTTGGGCTCCCGTGGCACGGCAACTACTCCTCGTGGCTCGAGCAGAAGGAGCAGCGCCTGGCGCTCGAGGAGCGCGAGCACGAGGCGCTGCGCAAGAGCCTCGCTCACGAGCTGGAGTGGGTGCGGCAGAACCCCAAGGCGCGCCAGGCGAAGAGCAAGGCGCGGCTGCAGCGCTACGAGGAGCTCGCCGCGCGCGAATTCCAGGAGCGCAACGAGACCAACGAGATCTACATTCCGCCCGGGGAGCGTCTCGGGGATCTGGTGATCGCGGTCGAGGGCCTGCGCAAGGGCTACGGCGAGCGGCTGCTGATCGATGACCTTTCTTTCAGCCTGCCGCGCGGCGGCATCGTCGGCATCATCGGCCCGAACGGCGCCGGCAAGACCACCCTGTTCCGCATGCTCACCGGCGCCGAGCAGCCCGACGCCGGCGAGATCCGCTTCGGCGCGAGCGTGCGTCTGGCGTACGTCGATCAGTCGCGCCACACGCTCGATGATCGCAAGAGCGTGTGGCAGGAGATCTCCGGCGGGCTCGATGTGATCAAGGTCGGCGCTTACGAGACGCCCTCGCGCGCCTACGTGGGGCGCTTCAACTTCAGGGGCGCGCAGCAGCAGCAGCTGATCGGCGAGCTCTCGGGCGGGGAGCGCAACCGCGTGCACCTCGCCAAGGTGCTGCGCTCCGGCGGCAACGTGCTGCTGCTGGATGAGCCCACCAATGATCTTGACGTCGAGACGCTGCGCGCGCTCGAGGAGGCGCTGCTGAGCTTCCCCGGCTGCGCGGTGGTGATTTCCCACGACCGCTGGTTCCTCGACCGCATCGCCACCCACGTCCTCGCCTTCGAGGGCGACTCGCAGGTCGCGTGGTTCGAAGGCAATTACCAGGAATACGTCGAGGATTATCGGCGGCGCAAGGGCGAAGACGCCGTGCAACCGCATCGCATCAGGTACAAGCCGCTGACACGCTGAAGGACGCCTCAAGCCTTGTCTGCCACGACCGCAGCGCCGACGCAGGCTCCCGAGGAGCGGACGCTGTGGCGCTGGGTGGGGCCGCTCGCGACGCTGCTGGTGTTTGCGGGCGTGGTGCTGGTGCTGCATCACCAGCTGGCGCGGCTGCACGTCCGCAGCGTATTGCAGCACCTGCACGCCATCGCGCGCGCGCGGGTGCTGGCCGCGCTCGCCTTCACGGCGCTCAGCTACTGGCTGCTGACCACTTACGAGGTGCTGGCGCTGCGCTACCTGCGCCGCTCGATCCCGTACACACGCATCCTGTTCACCTCGTTCATCGCCTACTCCTTCGGGCACACGCTCGGGTTCGCCGCCTTCACGGGAGCTGCGATCCGCTTCCGGCTGTACGCGACCGCCGGCATCACCGCCATCGACGTGGCGACCATCTCCGCATTCTGCAGTCTGTCACTCGCTATCGGGCTGGCCACGGTCGGCGGCCTGTCGCTGCTGTTCGCGCCCGCGCCCGCCGCCAGGGTGCTGCATCTGCATCACACCTGGTCGCTGCTGGTGGGCACGCTGCTGCTGATCGCGGTGAGCTCCTATGCGCTGTGGGCGTCCCTCGCGCGCGGCACGCTCGAGATCCGCGGCTGGGCGCTGCGCGCCCCGGGAGCGGCGCTCGGCCTCACCCAGATCGCACTCTCGGTCATGGACCTGTCGCTGTCCTCGGCGGTGTTGTGGTGGCTGCTGCCGCCGCCCACGCACATCGGCTTCGTCACCTTCCTCGGCGTGTACGCCGCCGCGGTGATCGCCGGCATCGTGAGCCACGTGCCCGGCGGGGTGGGCGTATTCGAGGCGGTGATGCTGTTCGCCCTGCCGGACGTGCCGGCGGACGCGCTGCTCGGCTCGCTGCTCGCCTACCGCGGCGTGTACTACCTGGTGCCGCTGCTGTTCGGCACGCTGCTGTTCGCCTCCAAGGAGCTGTCGGCGCAGCGCTCGGCGCTCGCCCGGGCGCAGGAGCTGGCGGGCCTGTACATCGCACCGGTGGTGCCGCAGATCGCCGGCGCCCTCACCTTCCTCGCCGGGGCGCTGCTGCTGTTCTCCGGCGCCACGCCGGCGATCGACGAGCGGCTCGCGTTCCTGCACCAGTTCCTGCCGCTCGCGGTGCTGGAGGTGTCGCACCTCGGCGCGAGCCTCGTGGGCCTCGGGCTGCTGGTGCTGTCGCGCGCGCTGTTCCGCCGCGTGCAGGCGGCCTATCACATCTCGGTGTGGTTGCTGCTCGCGGGCATGTTCACCTCGCTCCTGAAGGGGCTCGATTTCGAGGAAGCGATCCTGCTCGCCCTGGTGCTCGGCGTGCTCATGCTCGGGCGCCGCGCCTTCTACCGCCCTACCGCCATTCTCGCCGAGCGCTTCACGCCGGTGTGGGTGGTGAGCATCGCCGGCGTGATCGTCATGGTGGTGTGGATCGGCATCGTCTCGCACCGGCACGTCGGCTACTCCGATGAGCTGTGGTGGACCTTCGCCCTGTACGGTAACGCGCCGCGCATGCTGCGCGCCTCGCTGGCGGTGATCGTGCTGGGCAGCGCCTACGTGCTGCTGAACATGCTGCGGCCGGCGCGCCCCGAGCCCGCGGTCGCCGGCCCCGAGGAGCTGGCACGGGCGCGCGCCCTGATCGCCGGTGCGGATGCCACGCTCGCGAACGCCGCGCTGACCGGCGACAAGCGGCTGCTGTTCAGCGACGCCGGCGATGCCTTCGTGATGTATCAGATCGCCGGCCACAGCTGGATCGCGCTCGGGGATCCCGTGGGCTCGCAGCAGGGCGCCGAGGAGCTGGTGTGGCGACTGCGCGAGATCTCCGATCACCACGGCGGGCAGACCGTGTTCTACCAGGTGGGCCCCGAGCGCCTCGCGCTGTATGTCGATCTCGGGCTCGCAGCGCTGAAGATCGGCGAGGAGGCGCGCGTGCCGCTCGAGGAGTTCTCGCTCGAGGGCGCCGCGCGCGCGGAGCTGCGGCAATCGCACCGCCGCGCGCAGCGCGACGGCGCCACCTTCGAGATCGTGCCGCCGGCAGGCATCGAGCCACTGCTGCCGGCGCTGCAGCGCATATCCAGCGCGTGGCTCGCGAGCAAATCGACCGGCGAGAAGCGCTTTTCCATGGGGGCGTTCTCGGCGCAGTACCTGCGGCAGTTCCCGGTGGCCGTGGTGCGCTGCGGTGGAGCTGCGGCCGCATTCACCAACCTGTGGACCACGGGAACCCGGGCCGAGCTGTCGTTGGATCTCATGCGCTTCGGTCCGGAGGCGCCGCGCAGCGCGATGGATTACCTGTTCGTCGAGCTGATGCTGTGGGGGCGCGCGGCCGGCTATCGCTCGTTCAACCTCGGCTTGGCGCCCTTGTCGGGCCTGGAAGCCCATCCGCTCGCACCCGCCTGGCACCGGGTCGGCAACTTCATCTTCCGCCACGGCGAGCACTTCTATAACTTCGAGGGGCTGCGGCGCTACAAGGCGAAGTTCGCGCCGAGCTGGGAACCGCGCTACCTGGTGGCGCGCGGCGGCATCGCCCTGCCACGGGTGCTGGTCGATGTGTCGGTGCTCATCGCCGGGGGCATGAAGGAGTTGTTCGCCGGATGAGCCTGCAGCCGCGCATCCTCGCCTTTGCGAGCAGCGCCCAGCTGTGACATAACTCGCCCGCGATGGGTAATACAATGCAGGGCACGGGACGAGCACTCGGGCGCGCGCTGAGGTAACATGGGTTCGACGCGGCACACACAACAACACGAGCCGCCGCGCACGGCAATGTCCTTGTACATAGATTCCGCGAGCCATCTGCACCACGACCAGGAGAAGAACCTGGTGGTGACCTGCCCGCATTGCCAGGCGGTGGCGCACATCACCCCCACCGCCGTGCCGCGCTTCGAGGACCTGCAGCTGTACCGCCCGAACCAGGTCGGCCTGGTGTACATGTGCGACGCCTGTCACGCGCCGATCTTCCTGCGCTTCACGGTGCGGGTGTATGGCACGACGCGCATCGAGCTGTCGCCGCAGTTCACCGAGGTCGAGCGGGCGCGGGAGAAGTTCAGCTTCGCCTACGTCCCGGAAGACGTGGAGCTGCTGTTCCGCGAAGCGCTCACCTGCTTCTGGCAGGGGGCCTTCAACGCGTTCGCCTCCATGTGCCGCCGCACGGCCCAGGCGATGTTTGCCGACCTCGGTGAGGCCGGCCGGCTGCGCCTGTTCGATGAGTTCAACGCGGTGCGCGAGCTCGCCGACATCGCGCCGGAGGTCTTCGCCAAGCTGAAGAGCGTGCTGTTCGGCGCGGAGCTCGACGCGCGCTCCGCACTGCCGCTGCTCGACGGCTACGAGGCCGGGATCATGCTCGAGGTCGCCAAGGACCTGCTGTACGAGGCCTACGTGCGCAAGGGCAAGCTGCAGCAGGCGATCATGGTGCGGCGCTTCTTCCTCGACGAGACCAATCCCAACATCCCACCCATGGATCAGCGCGCCCAACTCTCGGCGGGCTGATTCTGCGCCGGCTTCAGTCAGTCCACGAAGCGGCGCGCATTGCGGAACAGGCGCATCCAGCCGCTGTACTCGCCGGCATCCCGCGGCCGCCAGGAATTCTGCACATGGCGGAACGAGCGCTCCGGGTGCGGCATGGTGATGGTCACGCGGCCATCGAGGTTCGAGAGCGCCGCGATGCCGAAGGGCGTGCCGCTCGGATTGGCGGGATAGGAGCTGGCGAGGCTGCCGTCGTGGTTGACGTAGCGAAACCCCACCAGGCCACTGGCCGCGCAGGCCGCGGCGGCGGCGGGGGATTCGAACTCCGCCCGCCCTTCGCCGTGCGCCACCGCTACGGGCAGAATCGAGCCCGCCATCCCGGCGAGCAGCACCGACGGGCAGCTCAGCACCTCGACCTGCGAGAAGCGTGCCTCGTACTGCTCGCTGCGGTTGCGCACGAAGCGCGGCCAGTGCGCCGTGCCCGGGATGATGCGCTTGAGCGCGGCGAACATCTGGCAGCCGTTGCAGATGCCGAGCGCGAAGCTGTCGGCTCGTGCGAAGAAGCGCTCGAACTCCTCGCGCACCCGCGGGTGGAACAGGATCGATTTGGCCCAGCCCTCGCCCGCGCCCAGCACATCGCCGTAGGAAAAGCCCCCGCAGGCCACCAGGCCCTTGAATTCGGCGAGCGAGCGAGCGCCGCCGAGCAGGTCGCTCATGTGCACATCGTGCGCGGTGAAACCGGCGCGCTCGCAAACGGCCGCGGTCTCGATGTGGCTGTTGACGCCCTGCTCGCGCAGGATGGCGAGTGCCGGGCGTGCTCCGCGCGAGAGGTAGGGGGCGGCGATGTCCTCCTCTGGATCGAAGCTGAGGGAGACCGACAGGCCGGGGTCCGCTTCCGCGCTCTGCGCGGCGAACTCCTCGTCCGCGCATTGCGGCTCATCGCGCAGCCGCCGCAGGCGCCACGAGGTCTCTGACCAGGCACGCTTGAGATCCGCCCAGGACTCATCGAGCTGCGTCTCGCCGATCCTGATCTGTACGCGCAGCGCGCTCACCGGCGCACCCAGGTACAGGGCGGCATCGGCGAGCTCATGGCGCGCCAGAATCTCGGCGAACCTGGGCTCATCCGCGGCCGCGATCTGCACCACCACGCCGGGCTCCTCGCAGAACAACTGCGCCAGCGGCGTGCCGCGCGCCTCGGGGAGCGCGATGTCCAGTCCGCAGTGTCCCGCGAACGCCATCTCCAGCAGCGTCACGAGCAGTCCGCCGTCGGAGCGGTCGTGATACGCGCGCAGCATGCCCGCGGCGCGCGCTTCGGCCAGCGCCGCCGCGAAGCGTGTGAGCCGCTGCGGCTCGTCGAGGTCCGCCGGCTGCTCGCCGAGCTCCCCGTAAACCTGCGCCAGCGCCGAGGCGCCCAGGCGGTTGCGATGAGCAGACAGGTCGATGAGCCACAGTGAGCTCGGGCGCACATCGAGCTGCAACGTGGGGGTGAGCGTGCGGCGCACGTCCTTCACGGGCGCGAACGCCGAGACGATCAGCGACAGCGGCGCCACCACGCTCTTCTCGACGCCGCCCTCGCTCCAGGCGGTCTTCATCGACAACGAGTCCTTGCCGACGGGGATCGCGATACCGAGCTGCGGGCACAACTCCTTGGCCACCGCGCGCACGGTCTCGTAGAGCGCCGCATCCTCGCCGGCCTCACCACAGGCGGCCATCCAGTTCGCCGACAGGCGCACCTGCGAGAGCGAATCGATATCGGCCGCGAGGATGTTGGTAATCGCCTCGGCGACCGCGAGGCGCCCGGAGGCCGGCGCATCCAGGACCGCGACCGGCGTGCGCTCGCCCATCGCCATCGCCTCCCCGGCCGTGCCGTGGTAGTCGGCGAGGCTCACCGCCACATCGCTCACCGGCACCTGCCAGGGCCCCACCAGCTGGTCGCGGCTGATGAGGCCGCCGACGGTGCGATCGGCGATGGTGATCAGGAAGGTCTTGTCGGCGACTGCCGGCAGGCGCAGCACGCGGTAGGCGGCCTCGCGCAGCTGGAAGCGGGCGATGTCGAGGCGCCGGCGCCGCACGGCTACGCTGCGCACCTCACGCGTGAGGCGCGGCGGCTTGCCGAGCAGCACCTCGAGCGGCATGTCGACCGGCTGATCGCCGAACAGCGGATCGCGCACCGTCAGCTGCCCGCTCGCCTCGATCTCCCCGATCACCGCGAACGGGCAGCGCTCGCGCTCGGCGATGGCGGCAAAGCGCGCCAGCCCCTGCGGTGCGATGGCGAGCAGGTAGCGCTCCTGCGCCTCGTTGCACCACAGCTCGAGCGGCGACAGGCCGCTTTCCGCGCTCGGCACGGCGCGCAGATCGATGCGCGCGCCGCGGCCGCTGTGGGCCACGGCCTCGGGCACGGCGTTGGCAAGGCCGCCCGCGCCGACGTCGTGGATGAGCGCGATCGGGTTGTCCTCGCCCGCCGCCCAGCAGCGATCGATCACTTCCTGCGCGCGGCGCTGCATCTCGGCATTGCCGCGCTGCACGGAGGCGAAGTCGAGGTCGGCACTCGAGCTGCCGCTGCCGACCGAGGAGGCGGCACCGCCCCCCAGCCCGATGAGCATGGCCGGCCCGCCGAGCACGACGAGCTTCGCGCCCACGGGCACGTCGGCCTTGTCCACGTGCGCGCGCCGCACGTTGCCCAGGCCTCCGGCGATCATGATCGGCTTGTGGTAGCCGCGCAGGCGCTCGGGCGGGTCGCCGGCGGCGCGCTGCTCGAAGGTGCGGAAGTAGCCGCACACCGCGGGGCGGCCGAACTCGTTGTTGAACGAGGCGGCGCCGATCGGGCCTTCGAGCATGATCTGCAGCGCGGAGGCGATGCGCGCCGGCGCGCCGAATTCCTGCTCCCAGGGGCGCTCGTAGCCGGGGATGCGCAGGTTCGACACCGAGAAGCCGGTGAGCCCGGCCTTGGGTTTGGCGCCGCGACCGGTGGCGCCCTCGTCGCGGATCTCCCCGCCCGCGCCGGTGGCGGCGCCGGGGAAGGGCGAGATGGCGGTGGGATGATTGTGCGTCTCCACCTTCATGAGAATGTCGATCGGCTCGGTGCTGGCGCGGTAGACACCGCCGTGCGGGTCGGGGAAATAGCGCGCCCCGGTGGTGCCGGCGATGACCGCGGCGTTGTCGCGGTAGGCGGACAGCACGCCCGCGGGATTGCGCTCGTGGGTGTAGCGGATCATCGCGAACAGTGACTCCGCGCGCGCCTGCCCGTCGATGATCCAGCGCGCGTTGAAGATCTTGTGGCGGCAGTGCTCGGAGTTGGCCTGCGCGAACATCATCAGCTCGACGTCGCTCGGGTCGCGCGCGAGGAGCGCGAAGCTCTCCAGCAGGTAGTCGATCTCATCCCTCGACAGCGCCAGCCCGAGCGCGCGGTCGGCGCTCTCGAGCGCCGCGCGGCCGCCGGTGAGCGACACGCGCGCGAGCGGCCGCGGCGGTGAATGCTCGAACAGGCGCGCCGCCTGCGCGCCATCGAGCAGCGCCATCTCCGTCATGCGGTCGATGAGCACCGGCGCGAGGCGCGCGAGGCGCTCGCTCCCCAGGGGCCGGGTGGCGCGTACGCGGTACTCGATCCCGCGCTCGATCCGCCGCACGCCCGCGAGCCCGCATACGCGCGCAATGTCGGTCGCCTTGCTCGACCAGGGCGAGATCGTGCCGCTGCGCGGCACCACCAGCACGCACTCGCCCGCGCCCGCCTCCGCCGGCGCCTCCGGGCGCGGCCCGTAGGTCAGCAGCTGCGCGAGCACCTCGCGCTCGGGCGCGGACAGCGGTTGCGCGAGCTCGGCGAAGTGCATGAAGCGGGCAGCGAGGGCGGTGACGGTGGGCTCGAGCGCCCCCAGTCGACCCAGGAGCTTCGCGATGCGGAACGCGGACAGCGCCGGCGCACCGGGAATCTGCAGCATGGACTCGCCGCCTCTCATTTCTTCTCCCCCGGCGGAGTCGAATAGATCGGCAGCGGGAACTGCGCGACGTTGGCGCCGGCCTCCAGCACGGTGATCTTGGCCGCGCCGTGCGTCTTCACTTCGTCGATGCGCAGGATCGAATGCATGGGCAGAAAGGTGCGCTTCACGCCGGAAAATTCGCCCTTGATGCGCTCCTCCGCAGGGTCGAGGACCACCGAGGCGCGCTCCCCGAACAACAGCTCCTCGACCTCGATGAATCCGAACAGCTCGCCGTGACTCACTTTGCGGGCGTAGACCTCGTAAACCTTGCCCTGATTCACGAACATAATGCGGAAAATGTGACTGGTTGCCATGGGCTTAAGCGCGGGTCGCTGCTAGTTTTGATGCTGGCATTATATGGCCGGGGAACCATGCTGAGGCTCCGTATCGTCAGTGATCAGCGCCGCTCGCTCGCGGAGCGCAGCAGTGCGACCTTTTCCGTGGCAGGCGGCACCATCGGGCGCTCCGCCGACAACGACTGGGTGCTGCCGGATCCGCTCCGTTACGTCTCTGCGCACCACGCGCGCGTGCAGTTCCGCGAAGGCCACTTCTATCTGCAGGACGTCAGCACCAACGGCGTGTACATCAACGACGACATGGAGCCGCTCGCCAAGCGCGGCTCGAGCGGCTACCGCCTCGCCGACGGCGACATGCTGCGCATGGGCGACTACCACATCGTCGCAGCGCTCGAGGCGCGCCAGGCGCAGGACGCCGCCGTCGCCGCCGCCGCCGCCGCCGTTCCCACCAGCATTCACGAGCTGCGCAGCGTCGGGCGCGGGGCCGACCATGACATCGGCGCATCGCTCGATCTGCAGGAGCTGCTGCAGCCGGCCGACGCATCGGACCCGGTGCTGCCGGTCAATGCCTACGGCCAGTCGGTCGACTCCGGACGGGTGCGCGCGCTCGCCCGCACCCGGCAGGCCGAGCAGAGCCCGGAGGCGCTGCCCGTGTTGCTGCCGCCGGACGGCCCGGAGGCGCAGGCGTTCGGGCAGCGCATGGCACGCCTCGCCGAGGCGGTCGGGCGCGAGCCGAGGAACGGCGTCAGCCTGATCGCGCTCGAGGACATGCGTAGCGGACTGGACGCCTTCTGCCGCGGCGCGGGCATCGAGCCGGAGCGACTGCCGGCGGAGGCCCAGGGGCGGCTGCTGCATCTCGCTGGCCGGCTGTTTCGCGAGGCGCTGGTCGGCTTGAAGGACCTGGAGCGCAGCAGGTGCGAAACGCGCAACCGCTATCGCATCGAGTCCCCGGCGCAGGAGCCCGATGACCCGCGCCCCGCGCTGGCCGACTCGGTGGTGGAGGAGCTGCTGATCGCGCTGTTCCTGCAGCACGAAGGCCGCCGGCTCGACTCGGTGCAGTGGCTGCGCGAGACGGTCCTCGAGGCCAAGCTGCACGAGACGGCCACCGCGCAGGCGACGCGCGCGGCGTTCGTGGAATTCCTCGGCCGGCTCGACCCGGCGGAGCTGGAGGCGCGCTTCGAGCGCGCCGCACGCCGTGGCAAGACCCGCTCCGCCGACAAGGCGCAGTACTGGGACCTGTTCACGAGCTTCTATCGCAACCTCATCGAGATGCCGGCGGAACATCTGCCGCACACGTTCGTCGAGGCGTTCGCCGCGGCCTACCGTGAAGCGTTGAAGAAGCCGCCAGCCTGAAGTGGAGTGCGGTCGTCTCCCACCCTCTCGCTGCAGCCGCTGCGCGGAAAATGTCTTGACTTGGCGACTCTCGCTCGCAGCGGTAGGTAACCGCATGGCGGAGAGGGTGGGATTGTTCGCGGCCGGACGGCCGCTCATCCCTCGCTTCGCTCGGGACCGACCGCAGGACTGCGGTCGTCTCCCACCCTCTCGCCGCAGCCGCTGCGCGGAAAATGTCTTGACTTGGCGACTCTCGCTCGCAGCGGTAGGTAACCGCATGGCGGAGAGGGTGGGATTCGAACCCACGTGCCGGTTTTACCCGACCATCCGATTTCGAGTCGGCGCCGTTATGACCGCTTCGGTACCTCTCCGGCTCCGCACGCATGTTGCGGGGCTGGTATTCTAGCGGAAAGCCCGCGTGACCAGGGGAGGGTTCGTGCGCGCATTCCTCACCGCCCTCATCGCCCTGCTGGGCTCACTCGCGGGCTGCGCCAGGCTGGCGCCCGCCATTGATGCGATCCGCGCGCGCGGCGAGCTGCGCGTCGTCACGCTCAATCTGCCGACCTGTTACTACCTGGGCGCGCAGGGCACCGAGGGGCTGGAGTACGATCTGGCGCGCGCCTACGCCTCGCGCCTCGGCGTGAAACTCACCATGTCCGCGCTCGCCAATGAGGGCGCGATGCAGGCGGAGCTCGCCGCCGGCCGCGCCGATATCGCCGCGGCTTCGCTCACCGACACGCCCGACTGGCGCCGTGCAGGCGATGCGGCCCAACCCTATGCGCGCATCCCGCAGCTGGTGGTCTACCAGCGCGGCGGCGTGCAGCCGCGCGCGACGCTGCAACTGGAAAGTGCGAAAGTCGCGGTGCGCGCCGGCAGTGCGCAGGAGCGCATCCTGCAGCGCCTGAAGAGCACCGTCGCGCCCACCCTGCAGTGGGTGGAAACCGCCCCGAGCTCGGCCGACCCGGTGGAGGACGTCGACTCCGGCGGCGTGGATTACGCCATCTCCGACGCGCGTGAATTCTCCTTCGCGCATCACCTGTATCCGAACGTGCTGGTGGGCTTTGCGCTGCCGGAGGCGCGCCCGGTGCAATGGCTGGTGCGGCACGGGGCGCCGGATCTGCTCGCGAGCGTCAACACTTTCTTTCACGACCTGGAGGCCTCGGGCGCACTGGCGCGGCTCGTGCAGCAGTCCTCCGGCGACACGCGCCGCTTTGCCTACGTGGAATCGCGCGAGTTCCAGACCCACGTCGGCGACCGGCTGCCCGCTTACCGTTCCTGGTTCGAGCAGGCGGCCGTGCGCTCGGGCACCGACTGGCGCCTGCTGGCGGCGATCGGTTACCAGGAGTCGAAATGGGATGCGCGCGCCGAATCCGGCGACGGCGCCCGCGGGGTGATGATGCTCACCGCCGATACGGCACATGCCATGGGCATCAAGGACCGCAGCAACCCCCAGCAGAGCATCTTCGCGGGCGCGCGCTATCTCGCCCAGGTGCGCGCCATGATCCCGCAGCGCGTTCCGGAGCCGGACCGCACCTGGCTCACGGTTGCCGCCTACAACGTGGGCTTCGGGCATCTGGAGGACGCGCGCATCATCACCCAGGCGTTCGGCAAGAACCCCGACTCCTGGACGCAGGTGCGTGAGCGGCTGCCGCTGCTCGCCCAGCAGCGCTGGTACGCGCGCGCCCGGCGCGGTTACGCCCGCGGCTGGGAACCGGTGCAATACGTCGATCGCATCCAGCGTTACCTCAGGCTGCTGGAATGGCAGCCGGGCGAGGCGGTGTCGCGCAGCGCGACGGTCACCCACGCGCCCGTCCCCCGGGGCGGGCCGGCTCCGGACACGTTCAGCCGCGCGATTCCCGGCGCCTGAGGCTTGGTGTGCACACGCGCGCCGCGGTGTGCGCCGCGGGGCGCGGCGTCCGCGCGGCTCGAGTCACTCGCGCCGTGGCACGAAAAACTCCTGCAGCAGGCGTGCGCACTCGTGCATGAGCACCCCGCCGAAGACATCGACGCGATGGTTGAGTCCGGGCAGCGTGAACACGTTGGTGATGCTGCCGGCCGCGCCCGCGCGCGCATCCCACGCGCCGAACACCAGCCGGCGAACGCGCGCGTGCACGATCGCGCCGGCGCACATGACGCACGGCTCGAGCGTCACGTACAGCGTGGCGTCGTTGAGCCGGTAGCTCCCGAGCGCCTCACCCCCGGCGCGCAGCGCCTGGATTTCCGCGTGCGCGGTCGGGTCGTGGCTCGCGATCGGGCGGTTGCCGCCGGCGGCGATGATGTCCTCGCCGCACACCAGCACGGCGCCCACTGGCACTTCGCCCGCCTCGCCCGCCGCGACCGCGTGGCCGAGCGCGATGCGCATGAAAGCGCCGTCGCGAGCGCCCTCAGCCGGAGCCGTCATGCGATGCATCCGAGGGCGGCTCGGGCGGCGCCATGAACAGCGCCGGATCGACGAACGTGGCATTCAGCGCCACCCCGAAGTGCAGGTGCGGCCCGGTCGCGCGCCCGGTGGATCCCACCTTGCCGATGATGGCGCCCGCTTTCACCCACTCGCCCGGCTTCACCGCGATGCGGCTCAGGTGACAGTACATGGAGATGAGGCCCCCGCCGTGATCGAGGAACACCGTCTTGCCGTTGAAGAAATAACGCCCCGTGTCGAGCACGCGGCCGTCCGCTGCGGCCATGACCGGCGTGCCGGCCGGCGCGGCGATGTCCATGCCGGCGTGGGGACTGCGCGGCTCGTTGTTGAAGATGCGGCGCGAGCCATAGGAGCTCGAGCGGATGCCGGCAACCGGCTGCAGGAGCCTGAGAGTCGCCGGCGAGCTTTCCGAGAACGTGCCGATGGCCCGCAGGATGCGTGGCCGCTCGCGCTCGACGCGCGCCAGATCCTTCGCCGACAGATTCACCTGACGCGGCGCGACCGTGAGGCGCTGCACACTGTACTGCTTGTCGGCGATTTCAAAGCCCACCGTGGTCTCGGGCGACGCGCCCTCGTGCACCCGCAGCTGCGCAGGGCCGAGGGCCTGTGACAGAGGAATGCCCACCACGGCGAGCCATTTGCCCTGCACCGGCAACACCAACACCCGCTGCTCGCCGAAGCTCGCCCGTGGCGCGCTCGCGGCGGACGCATCCAGGCTCAGCAGGGCGACGCCGCCCGGAACGAGCTCCTGCTGCGGCAGCAGCGCTGCCGCGGGCGAGTCCGCTGCGACGGGTGAGTCCGGCGCCCCCGCCATGCTGACGACCGTCCCCGCCAGCAGCCCCGCCGCGCAGCGTGCGGCGCCCCGCAGCGCATGCCGCGCGCCCAGCGCACGCCGCCCCAACGGTGTGCCGGCGCCTGGCACGTCAGCCTTCCTGACGGCGCGCGGTGACCCGCGCGCTCAGGCTTCCGCGGGCGAGACGCGCCTCGATCTCCTCCCCGGCCGCGACCGCGGCGGCGTCGGTGAGCAGCGTACCGCTCGTGGCGCGCGTCACGATGGCGAAGCCGCGCGCGAGCGTCGCGAGCGGGCTGACGGCGTTCAGTGCGCGCTGCGCCAGAGCGAGCCGGTGCTGCGCGCGCGACAGGCATTCGCCGGCGGCGTGCTCGAGCCGTGCCCCGGCCCCCTGGTGGCGCACGCGATATTCCCGCACCAGCTGGTCCGGCGAGCGACGCACCAGTGCCGTGATGGCGTGCGCGAGGCGCATCAGATCGCGGTGCAGGCCGGCGTGCGCCGCCCCGCCGAGGCGCTGCGCGAGCTCATCGAGACGCTGCATCTGCTGCTGCAGCCGCACCCCCGGATGCGCGAGCTTCAGGCGCCGTGCGGTGTTCTCGAGGCGCGCGCCGTTGACGCGCAGCTCGCGGTGCATACCCGCGGTGAGGCGTTGCGCGCTGCGCGCCAGCACCTCGAGGCACGCGCGGCGCTCGGGTACCACCAGCTCCGCGGCACCCGAGGGGGTGGGAGCGCGCGCATCCGCCGCGAGGTCCGCGATGGTGAAGTCGATCTCGTGCCCGACCCCCGAGACCACGGGCAGGCGGCAGGCGCGTATGGCGCGCGCGACCCGCTCGTCGTTGAACGCCCACAGATCCTCGAGCGAGCCGCCGCCGCGGGCGAGGATCAGCACCTGGCACTCGGCGCGCGCCGAGGCGGTCTGCAGCGCCGCGACCAGCGCCGGCGCGGCGGCCGCGCCCTGCACCGCCGCCGGATAGACGAGCACCGCCGCCGGCGGGAAACGGCGCGCGAGGATGTGCAGGATATCGCGCAGCGCGGCCCCCGATGGAGAGGTGATCACGCCGATGCGCTGCGGAAACCGCGGCAGGCTTCGTTTGCGCTCCAGCGCAAACAGACCTTCGGCCGCCAGCTTCGCTTTCAGGCGCTCGAACTCGCGCTTGAGCGCGCCGACGCCCGCCTCCTCCAGGTGCTCGACGATGAGCTGGTACTCGCCCCGCGCCTCGTAGACGCTGATGCGGCCGCGAACCAGCACCTGCGTGCCGGCACGGGGCGTGAAGCCGACGAGCGAGTTCTGCGCCCGGAACATCGCGCAGCGCAGCTGCGCGTCCCGGTCCTTGAGGGAGAAGTACCAGTGGCCGGAGGCCGGTTGCGAGAGGTTCGACAGTTCCCCCTCGACCCACAGCACACCGAGCCCGCGCTCCAGCAGCGCGCGCACCTCGCGGTTCACACGGGTGACGCTGTACACCTCCCGGGCAGGCGCGGCCCGGGCGCGGTCATCGGGGTTTACGGGCATCAAAGTACCTTAGCACGAGGTTTACCGGCCCGGGCCGGGCGCATATAATTGCGCATGCGCCTTCTCGAAGAAGCTCTGACCTTCGACGACGTCCTCCTGGTTCCGGCCTACTCGGAAATTCTGCCACGCGAGGTCGATCTCTCCACGCGCGTCACGCGCCGTATCCGCCTGAATGTGCCGCTCATGTCGGCGGCCATGGACACCGTCACCGAGGCGCGCCTCGCCATCAGCATCGCCCAGGAAGGCGGTGTCGGCATCATCCACAAGAGCATGAGCATCGAGGCCCAGGCGCGCGAGGTCGGCCGGGTGAAGAAGTTCGAGAGCGGCGTCATCAGGGACCCGATCACCGTCCCCCCGACCATGACGATCCGCGAAGTGCTGGACCTGACGCGCTCGCGCGGCATCTCGGGCGTGCCGGTCGTGGTCGGCAGGAAAGCGGTCGGGATCGTCACGCATCGCGATCTGCGCTTCGAGGACAAGTTCGAGGCTCCCGTCTCCTCGGTCATGACGCCCAAGGAACGCCTGGTCACGGTGCGCGAGGACGCGCCCAAGGACCAGGTGCTGGCGCTGCTGCACAAGCACCGTATCGAGAAGCTCCTGGTGGTGAACGCCGAGCACGAGCTGGTCGGCATGATCACGGTGAAGGACTTCCAGAAAGCCAACGAGTTTCCGCGCGCCTGCAAGGACGAGGGCGGCCGCCTGCGCGTAGGAGCTGCGGTCGGCACCACCCCTGACACCCTCGATCGGGTCGCGGCCCTCACCGAAGCGGGCGTCGACGTGGTGGTCGTGGACACCGCGCACGGGCATTCCCGGGGCGTGCTCGACACGGTGAAGCGCATCAAGGCGAAGTGGGCGGACAGCCAGGTGATCGCCGGCAACATCGCGACCGCCGAGGCTGCGCGGGCGCTCATCGATGCCGGCGCGGACGCCGTCAAGGTCGGCATCGGGCCGGGCTCCATCTGCACCACGCGCATCGTCGCGGGCGTCGGCGTACCGCAGATCTCCGCGGTCGCCGCCGTCGCGCAGGCGCTGCACGATGCGGACGTGCCGGTCATCTCCGATGGCGGCATCCGCTTCTCCGGGGACATCGCCAAGGCGATCGCGGCCGGGGCGCATGCGGTCATGATCGGCGGCCTGTTCGCCGGCACCGAGGAGTCCCCCGGCGAAGTCGAGCTGTACCAGGGCGCGTCCTACAAGTCTTACCGCGGCATGGGCTCGCTCGGCGCGATGGGCGAACGCCACGGCTCGTCGGATCGTTATTTCCAGGACGCCGCCACCGAGCTCGAGAAGCTGGTACCGGAGGGTGTGGAGGGCCGCGTTCCCTACAAGGGCAGCGTCGTCACCATCCTGCGCCAGCTGTCGGGCGGACTGCGGGCGGCCATGGGCTACACCGGCAGCCGCAACATCACCGACATGCGCACGCGCCCGGTGTTCGTGCGCATCACCGGCGCCGGCATCCGCGAGAGTCACGTGCACGACGTCAGCATCACCAAGGAAGCCCCCAACTACCGGGGTTCCTGAACCCCTCCTCCCATGGCGAGCGTTCCACGACCTGCCGGCACCAGCGGCGCACACCCCGATATCCACGCGCACCGCATCCTGATCCTGGACTTCGGTGCGCAATACACCCAGCTCATCGCCCGCCGCGTACGCGAGCTGGGCGTGTACTGTGAGATCCGCCCCTGGGACGTGAGCGACGCCGAGGTGCGCGGCTTCCGGGCGCGCGGCGTGATTCTCTCCGGCGGCCCGGAATCGGTGACCGACGCAGACCCGCCCCGCGCGCCGAGCGCGGTCTACGAGCTCGGCGTGCCGGTGCTGGGGATCTGCTACGGCATGCAGACCATGGCGCAGCAGCTGGGCGGGCGGGTCACGCCGGGGGTCGAACGCGAGTTCGGCTACGCGGAAGTGACCGTGACCGGCGCCTCGCGCCTGCTCGATCACCTGCAGGACCGCCGCAACCCCGCGGGTGCCGCGGTGCTCGACGTGTGGATGAGTCACGGCGACCGTGTGGACGCGTTACCGCAAGGCTTCGTGGCGACCGCGTCCACCGGCACCATCGCGTTCGCCGCCATGGCGGACGAGCGGCGGCGTTTCTATGGCGTGCAGTTCCATCCCGAAGTGACTCACACCCCGCAGGGCGCGCGGCTGCTGGAGCGCTTCGTGCGCGAGATCTGCGCCACCGATGCGCTGTGGAGCGTCGGCAACATCATCGAGGATGCGATCGCCCGAGTGCGCGCGCAGGTCGGCAGGGGCAAGGTGCTGCTCGGACTCTCCGGCGGCGTGGATTCGTCCGTGGTCGCCGCCCTCCTGCAACGCGCCATCGGCGAGCAGCTGGTGTGCGTGTTCGTCGACCACGGGCTGCTGCGCCTGGGCGAGGCCGAACAGGTGATGAGCACCTTCGCGCAGCACCTGGGCGTGCGCGTCGTGCGGGTCGACGCGCAGGCGCGCTTCCTCACCGCTCTCGCCGGCGTGACCGATCCGGAAGCCAAGCGCAAGATCATCGGCCGCACCTTCGTCGACGTGTTCGACGAGCAGGCGCAGCGCTTGAGCGGCGTGCAGTTCCTCGCCCAGGGCACGATCTACCCCGACGTCATCGAATCCGCCGGCGCCCGCACCGGCAAGGCGCAGGTCATCAAGTCGCATCACAACGTGGGCGGACTGCCCGAGAAGATGCATCTGCAGCTGCTGGAGCCGTTGCGCGAGCTGTTCAAGGACGAGGTGCGCCGGCTCGGCATCGAGCTGGGCTTGCCGCGCGAGATGGTCTACCGCCATCCCTTCCCCGGCCCCGGCCTGGGCGTGCGCGTCCTCGGCGAGGTGCGCAGCGAATACGCCGAGCTGCTGCGGCGCGCCGACGCCATCTACATCGAGGAACTGCGCAAGCACGATCTCTACGACCGCGTGAGCCAGGCGTTCGCGGTCTTCCTGCCGGTGCGCTCGGTGGGCGTCATGGGCGATGGGCGCCGCTACGACTACGTGATCGCGCTGCGCGCGGTGGAGACGGTGGACTTCATGACCGCGCACTGGGCGCGCCTGCCGTACGAGTTCCTCGACGAGGTCTCGAGGCGCATCGTGAACGAGGTCCCGGGCATCTCGCGCGTGGTCTACGACATCTCGGGCAAGCCGCCGGCGACGATCGAGTGGGAGTAGAACCAACGCTCCAGTGCCCCTCCTGCGGCGCCCCAGGCATGGGGCGCTTCTGCAATCGCTGTGGCGAGAAGCGGCACGTTGATCACGATTTTTCGCTGCGACACTACCTGGCGGAAGCCGTTGAAACGTTCACGCATTTCGATTCAAAAATCCTGAGAACCTGTTGGCTGCTCGTGAGTCGGCCCGGAGTGCTGAGCGCCAATTATCTGGCAGGACAGCGCGTCCGCTACGTCAATCCGCTGCGGCTATTTCTCATACTAAGCGTCGTCTACTACCTGTCCAATTCGATCTTTCCGTACAACGCGTTCACGACGCCGCTTGCCGTACAGCTCCACATGAACAACTACTACCCGACCCTTGCGCTGGTCCAGGTTGAACAGACGATGCGCCACGAGGGGTTGCAGTACCCGGCGCTGGAACGGAAATACAACGAGAAAACGGCGATCCTGTCCAAGACACTGGTATTTTCCCTGATACCGGTCATTGCGCTGCTGTTTTACGCGTTCCTGGTCAGGAAGAAGCGATACTTTACCGAGCACCTGATCGTCGCAACGCACTTTTGGTCGTTCGCGCTGCTCCTGATCGGTGTATTCATCCCGATTCTCTTGCTGCTGCTCGTGCGCCTGGACGCGTTGTTCGGCCTGCCGCCAGGCATTGTGACCGCGGACATCGTCCCGACGATCATCATTCAAGCGGTGTTCGCGCCTTACCTATTCCTGATGCTGCGGCGGGTTTATCGCGTGAGCCGCTGGTACGCAGGATTGCTGGCCGCCTCGATTGCGTGGTCATTTTTCCACATAGTCTGGCTGTTCCGATTCTTGTTGTTTGTTGTAACACTGAGGTTACTCTGAGCGCCGCGCACGCTTAGCCGCCGCCGGAAACGCACGGTCCGCTGCCCGCGGCTCACCGTTTGAGAGACAGCCATCGTGCCCGGCTCGTGGCGCGTCGTCCGCGCGCCAGGTGTCCGCGCATCAGGCCACATAGCTCACTCAGGAGCATCGTGGTAGTGCCTACAGCCGAAAGTACAATCAATTCCATGTTTCATCCTCTGTCTTGCGTGGGACCGGAACGGACAGCGTCGCGGTGATCGCCAACCGTATCGGTTACGAGTCTGAAGCCGCGTTCAGCCGGGCGTTCAAGAAGGCAGTCGGCACGCCTGCGAGCCAGTGGCGCACGCACCGCAACGACAGCGGCGGGCGCCGGTTGTAGCCGGGTCCAGATCGCGGGTCAGTCGTTCTTCGATACCGGTGGCATGCCGAGACGCTTCAGCAAGGCGGCGTAGCGTGGATCGCTCATCAGCGGCGCGAGCAGGAAGTCGCGGCGGACATAGATGATCCCCGGGTCGTGCAAGGTGCGCGCTTGTTCGAGCCAATAGAAAGCCTGGTCCTTGTCGCCGAAGAACGCGTAGGTCTCCGCGACCTGAAACTCCGAGCCCGGTGAGTTCGCTACGATGGCGGCGAGTGCTGCTCGTGCCTCCTTGTCATGATGCGTGACGAGGTTGCCGAGTGGCAGTCCGAAACTCCGCCAGGACGGATCAGGCTCGTCCTCGAACGAGGCACGTGCAGCCTCGGGCTCGTTGAGCATCAGCAGCGCGCGTCCCTGCTCGTAGTGCAGGCCGGGGAATTGTGGGTTGAGTTCCATGGCGTGGCGCAACGCGGCGAGAGACTCCGTCGGCCGGCCCGCGTAGTGCAGCGCTCTACCAAGATACTTGCGGTGCAGTAGATTCAGCGGATCGAGGTCGACGGCGCGCCGGAAAAGAGCTACGGCATCGCTTATTCGGCCGACGGCTGCACTCAGATGACCGCCGACCTGATGGGCCAGCGCATTGTTGGGATCGAGCTTCGCAACCTGCGCCAGCGCCTCTGAGGACGCCGCCCAGTTGTGGTCGTATTGCAGGTGCGCGACAGCCAGCGTGACGTAGGGCTCGGGGAGATTCGGGTCAAGGGCGATGGCGCGCTGGGCGGCGCTCGTGACCTTCTCGTAGCCCGCGCCGGTCGTGTCCAGCCCCTGGCTGACCCGTCGCGTATGGCAGTAGGCGAGCCACGCCCAGGCGGGCGCATAGTTTGGGTCGATGACCAGCGCCTGCTGGAAGAGCAGTACCGCCTGATTGAGGTCCGCCGGCGTATCGCGGTCCATCACGTAACGTGCCTGCAGGTACAGGTTGTGCGCCTCGCTACTGGTTGTCTGTTTCGGCGCTACCGGCGCGTGGCCGAGCAGGCTGATCTTGAGCTGCTCGGCCACTGCGTGGGCGATATCGTCCTGCACGGCGAAAACGTCACGGACGTCGCGGTCGTAGGTCTGCGACCAGAGGTGAAACCCGTTATCGGCGCGCACCAGCTGTGCCGCGATCCGCAGGTGCTCCCCTGACTTGCGCACACTGCCCTCGAGCACATGTGTGACCCCAAGGGCACGCGCGATCTCACCGACAGTGTTCGCCTTGCCCTTGAACGAAAACGAAGAGGTGCGCGCCGGGACGCGCAGATCGGGAATTCTCGTCAGGACGTCGATCAACTCTTCAGCAAGGCCATCGGAGAAATACTCCTGATCGTGCTTCTCGCTCATGTCGGCGAATGGCAGGACAGCGACTGACTTATCCATGGAGCCACCGGAGGCATCCGGTGCCCTCGGTCTGTCGCTCATCATCCGCCACGACTGCCATGCGACGAGGGCTGCCATCAGCACCGCCACCAGCAGGCTGGCGACGATGAGGCGCGCGCGCCGTGATTTCGTGGCGAGCTGCGACGGCACCCCGGGGCTGACCGGCATGCCGCGCTCTGCCGGCGCCAGGGCATTGACCACGGAGGTCCCCAGAAGAGTCGCAATCCGCTCGACAAAGGCGCGCGGCGTCGTGCCTCCGGGAAGGCGCGTCCATTGCACGCGCAGGAATGACTCCGGCACGTCCGCGCCGGCATCGGGAGTCGTGTCTACACACACCGGAACGATGAAGGTCCTATTGCGCGCCATCATGTGAGTACGCTGGTCGGCGAGCCCCCATTCGAGGCGGAAGTAGCCCTCCCCGCGCGAGGCGGTGTTCGCGGAGATGATCGGCACGAACAGCGCACAATCGCGGATCTGCTGGCGGATCCTCTGGTCCCACACATCACCGCCACGAAGCTCGCTCTGATCGAACCATACCTCGATACCGGCGCCCCGCAGCGCCTCACAGATACGCCGCGCCGCATCCGCATCCTGCGATGCGTAGCTGAGGAACACAGCCCGTGAAAGTTCGCTCACCAAGTGTCGTTCCTGGAACCGTGTCTGTCGGCAGCAAACGCTCCGGTGCGCCGCAGATCCCCTGCGGCGGCACCGGGTCGTCGCGCCTCGATGGTTCTTATTGGAATCAATACTAAGCCATACGGGTTCGCGTTTGGCGTCCGGGACTGGAACTTTCGCGGACCGATAGCGTTACGCGCTTCGGAACTGCAGTCGCTGCAGATCGTGAGCACTGATTCTGCGTACGATCCTGGCTCCAACGCCGTCCATTCGACAACCACCCGTGGCTTTTCTGTCGGATTCGTTAGACCGATCTGATTCTCACTAATCTGCACTCGCCAAGACCTGGTGCTTGAAGAGCATACGGACTCCGCTCGCCCAGCCGTCGGCGCCGCCGGCGAAATTCGCTTCCTGCTCGTTGAGAATTTTGCCGGTCCGAGCGTCGCGAATTCGAACCAGCACGTAGTAGTCAGTCTGTGTGACTCTTCTCACAACTCCAATAAGGGACTGCTCGGCGCCAAGCTGCAATGCGATGCCGGTCTCGCACCCGTCGCAGTTTCGCAGCGACTTCTCCGTCACGGGCTTTGCGTCGACTTTACTCACATCGATGAGGCTGTAGCGTCCCGACTGCGCTAACACCCGACGTGCCTCGCTGCTGGCCCTCTCCATATTGGCGGCATTACTGGTGGTCTCGCCCAATAGTAACGATGCGGGACTGACATCCTCCAGCTCGAAATCGAATACCGCGATCTTGATTGGTGGTAATTTCTCCGCATCCGCAGCAAACGCGGCGAAGTTAGCACCGCTGAGCAACAGGACGCCGATAGATCCGATCGCCGACAGGGTGCGAGTCGATTTGGTTCCCAGGTGCATGGATATTCTCCCGATTGCGGCACACATGCGGTCGTAGGGATCCCGTAGCCTGGCCATAGTCGAATTCGCATCTCACTGACGTCCGAGCGCCGAGCTTCGGGAGCGCCGGTTAAACAAAGCTTGAATATTGAGCGGTCACCGTTCAATATGCAATGTATGCGGAAACGTCCGCAGCTCCTGGCCAGGCTGCGCGCAGGCCTGAAGATGGGCCCTGCGGTGGCGTTACTGGGCCCCCGTCAGTGCGGCAAGACTACTCTTGCGCGACAGCTGGTAGCGGGGTCCAAGAGCATTTACTTCGATCTGGAAAATCCAGTCGATCTGGCGCGGCTGTCCGAGCCCATGACGGCGCTCGAGCCGTTGCGAGGGCTGATCGTGATCGATGAGGTGCAGCGTCATCCCGATCTTTTTCCGATTCTCAGGGTATTGTTGGACCGCAAGCCGATTCGGGCGCGATTTCTCATCCTGGGTAGTGCCTCGCCGGACTTGCTGCGGCAGAGCTCCGAAACTCTGGCGGGCCGGATCGCGATCGTCGAGATGGGCGGTTTCACGCTTGAGGAACTGGGGAAGGCGGCACTCAATCGCCTGTGGCTGCGCGGCGGTTTTCCGCGGTCGTTTCTGGCGCGCACGGAAGCTGCGAGCACCGCCTGGCGCGAAGACTTTATTCGCACTTTCCTGGAACGAGATCTGGCTCAGCTCGGCGTGCAGGTCCCTTCGGGAACCATGCGCAGATTCTGGACCATGACCGCGCACTACTCAGGCGGTATCTGGAACAGCTCGGAAATTGGACGATCTCTGGGCGAAGCCCATACCACCGTCAAGCGCCATCTCGATGCGCTATCGGACGCATTGGTCGTGCGCGTACTCGAGCCTTGGTACGCGAATGTCGGCAAGCGGTTGGTCAAGTCCCCGAAGGTTTACATTCGGGATTCGGGCCTGTTGCATACCTTACTCGGGATAGCTGACCGCCCGCAGCTTGAAGGACATCCTGTGATCGGCGGATCGTGGGAGGGGTTCGTCATCGAGCAATTACTTGCAGGATTGCCGAAAGCTAATGCCTACTACTGGCGAACGCAGGCCGGGGCGGAGCTCGATCTGCTGCTGTTTCTTGGAGGGCGACGTATTGGAATTGAGATCAAACGGGCAGATGCACCGACGATGACTCCATCGATGGTTTCGGCGCTCAAAGACTTGGAACTACACCGGCTGCTCGTGGTTTATCCGGGTTCGACGCGCTACAAGCTACGCTCAAAGGTCGAAGTCATGTCGCTGGCGGAGTGCATGGCCGAGCTGGCTTGACCTTGCGGGACGCCAGATTCGATGACGGGCGAGGCCGATGCGGCCGCTCACGATGGGATCAAGGCACGTACGTAATGGCGAGCAGGCTGTTCTCGGTGCCGTCAACGACATACAGGGTCGTCCCTGCGTATGCGAGCCCCAGCGGAGTATTTAGACTTGCTGGGAGAGGGCCGGGAGCGACCCCTGCCTTGCTCGCGGCCCCGGCGATCGTCGTCACAACCCCTGACGACGTGACTTTGCGGATCGTGTGGTTGACCGTATCTGACACGTAGAGTGACCCGCTGGGTCCGAGCGCAATTCCGTACGGACCATTGAATTGGGCGGCTGCACCGGTGCCGTCAGCGCTGCCGGCAGTGGATGATCCGGCCAGCGTCGAAACGACAGCCCGCGGAGAAACCGTCCGAATTGCATTACCGTCCGTGACATAGAGCGTCCCGGAGCTGTCGATTACAACTACACCCGGAAGTGTGAACTGCGCCGCCGCACCCGTGCCATCGACAAGTCCAGCCTGACCTGCTTGGCCAGCAAACGTCGTCACGACGCCCGCGGGAGTGACCTTGCGAATCGTATAGTTCAGCATATCGGCGACGTAAAGATTTCCGGCAGCGTCGACTGCGATGCCTGCCGGAAAGTGGAATTGCGCGGCAGCTCCCACTCCGTCCGCACTTCCCGGAGGGGCGTTGACCGCTCCTGCCAGAGTCGTTACTGAGCCCGACGGGCTCACTTCGAGTACCGCATTTTGAACGGCATAATAGAAATTGCCCGCGGTATCCCGACTGAGAGTTTCACCTACACTCAGAGGCGTCGATGTTGGGAGTGCATCCGCAACGACGCCATCCGGCGATACTTTGCGGATCGTGGCGTTGCCCGGATCGCCAACATACAGAGTGCCGTTCCCGTCAGCGGTCAATCCGGCCGGAGCATTGAAGCGCGCTGCCGGTCCGGCCCCATTAACGTGCCCGGGTTGTGGCGCAGCTCCGGCCAAGGTAGTGACTACACCACCGGAGGTGATCTTACGAATGCTTTCGTTGCCTGGGTCGGCGACAAATAGTGTGCCCGAGTGGTCAACGCTCATGCCAGTGGGCAAATAGAAACGGGCCGCCGCTCCGGTACCGTCGCCCGCACTGCACTGGCCGCTCGCGCCGGCCAATATTGAAAGCGCACCGCCCGGCGCTAGTGCGCTTACGGTGCATGCAAACTCATCAGTTATGTACAGCGTTCCGGCTGCGGTGGTCCCCGCCGGGGCAATGCCGAGTCCCACGGGGTTCTGAAATCCGTTGGCAAGCACGGTCTGAGCACCCGTCGATGCGTTGATCGTCACGGCGGCCTTCAGGTTCAGATCGGTCGCGAATATGTTGCCGCCCGCATCGATGGCCGGAAACGCGAGCTGGGTTTGTCCGGTGTAGATGGTTGATACCGTACCCGTCGGCGTGATACTCCGGATCCGGTTATTATCGGCGAGGTAAAGCGCGCCGGACGGAGTCACTCTGATTCCGATAGGGTTGCTGAAGCGGGCGCTGGCCCCCGTGCCATCAGCTGTCCCGCCAGTGTTTGGCGTGCCGGCCAACGTTGTCACGACGCCGTTTTGCGTAATCCGACGAATGGTATTCACGCCCGCATCGACCAGGTAGATGATTCCTGTCTGATCGACCGTCAGAGAGACTGGATTGGCGAACTGAGCCGCGGCACCGGTGCCGTCGGCAGTTCCGTATTGTCCCGGTGTTCCTGCCAGGGTTGTGACTGCCCCGCTCGCGCTAATCTGCCGCACTGTCCTGTTGTAGTCGTCGGCGACGTAGAAATTGCCGGCGTTGTCCATTGCTACGTCCTGGGGGTAATAGAACCGGGCAGCGGATCCCTCGCCGTCTATGTTGCCAGGGCCGCCAAGAGCTCCGGCAAGCACGGTAAGCATCGGAACCCCGCAGGTGATGTCGACATTCGTGACGTTGCTGGCCGAAACGACGCCTGCAGCGTTCGCGAGGAAACACTGTTCGCCGCTCGGCTGCTGAGCGATGGCGATGGTATAACTCGCCCCGGGTTTGAGAGCCGACGGAAACGTGAACATGCCATTGGTGTTGACGGTCAACGAATCGGTACCATTGTCCGAAAGCGTCAACGATGCGCCGCTTGCGAGTCCCGAGACCGTTCCGCCGATCTGAAATGTGCTGGGAGCCGAGCTGGGAGCCGAGCCACCGCCGCCACAGCTGGTAAGAACAAGCAGCGCGAGTACAACAGCGATACGCCGTGTCATCGGCTTTACTCCCTGTCTAAACGACTTCTTCGAGCACCCGGTGAATCCATTCTCCGCTGCCGCTTCGGACCGCGGACTTTCGCGCCTATCGCGGGGTGACTATCTGAGCGTGCGGTTGAATCCGGATCGCTTGTCGCCTCAAGACACGATGCTGGTGTAGTTAGTCCGAATTGGTCAGGTGGTCAATGGGGTGTTCGCCCCCCTGAATATCGCAATCGTCGATTGAATACACAGTGTGGGCTGCTGGTTGCCAGTGGTGAAGCGACCGCATGCTCTGGTACGCTGGCGGCCAAGGTGCGGTGATTCCGTTCCTACTGACATTCCTACTGACATAAGAACCAGAAGGTCGGGCAAGGCGGTCTCTGATGAAGCGCTTCCGGGGTCAGGGATTCGACGTGGTGATCGGTATCATCCCGGCGCTGCTTCTCGCCGGATGCGGCGGAGGGTCCGGAGGACCGCCGGCGCAACCGCCCACCGCAGCAGCGGGCAGTGCGCTAACCGTCAACAAGCGCGTGACGGTAACGCTCGACGGTTCGGGGAGCAGCGACCCCGGCGGTCATTCGCTGACGTTTGCGTGGACTCAAACCGGTGGAACTTCGGTCGTCCTCAGCAGTGTCTCGAGCCCGAAGCCGACGTTCACCGCCCCAGGCGTCTCCGGTGCGCTGACATTCTCTTTGGTCGTCAACAATGGCCAGATGAGCTCGGCCGCCTCGACGGTCGTGATCACCGTGCAAAACCGCGCACCAGTGGCGTCGGTGTCCGCGGCGATGACGGTGGCAGTGGGCAGCCAGGTCACGCTCGACGGCGGCGGCAGCTCCGATCCGGATCAGGATCCGCTCACCTACAGTTGGACACAGACCGGCGGCCCGGCGGTGTCCCTGACCCCCGCAGCGGGCGGAAAGGCCAGTTTCGTTGCGCCGAGCAACCCGGGTACGCTGGCATTTTCCCTGGTCGTCAACGACGGCGAGGTGAACTCGGCGGCGGCGACTGAGACGATCAGCGTGGCGGGGTCGGGTGTGACCGTCCCACCGGTCGCCAGTGCCGGACCGGACATCACGACGTCGAAGCGCACTCCGGTTTCTCTCAATGCTTCCGTTTCCCACTCGAGCGGCGGACCGCTGACGTTCCAGTGGCAGCAGACATCCGGCACGACCGTCACGCTCCAGAACGCAAACACGCCAAACCCGTCCTTCACCACGCCCGCGACGGAGGGGGACCTGACCTTCACGCTCACAGTGACGGATGGGACTCTGTCGTCAACCCCGAGCACGGTTACGATACACGTGCGAAATTTCGCGCCCACCGTCACCGGCGTCGCGCTAACACCCACCGCCCCGAAGCGCAACGACGCGATTGGGGTCACCGCGTTCATCGCCGACCCGGATAACGACCCACTTACCATCACGTATGCCTGGACTCGCAACGGAAGCGCCGTTGCCGCCGCCACTGGCAGCGCCTACCCGCCCGGCAATCAGGTCAAGGGCGATGTCATCGCCATGACCATCACGGCGTCGGACGGTCAGCTCTCGACCGCGGTCACTGCCAGTACGACGATCGCCGACACGCCGGCCGTACTGACGGCGGCGCCGCCCACCACGGCGACCTACGGTGTACAGACCAGCTTCAAGGTGACCGCATCGGATGTCGACGGGGATCCGACAGGCCCCATTGAGGTGGACTACGGACCCGCCGGCTTCAGCGTCGATAGTACCGGCCAGGTGCAATGGATGCCCAGCGGACCGATGTTCGACCGTTCAGTGGACGTCAACTGGGGCGTGCGCCTGGCGAACACGCCTGCCATCAAATTCAGCGGCAAGATCACGGTCAACGATCCGGCGCGCAAGCTGCCGATGATGCGTTCGAACGTCGGCATACCCGTGGGCAACAACGCGATCGATATTCAGGACTTCGACGGCTCGGGCGTCCGTCAGATCCTCGTCGGCACGTATCGCTCCGTCTACCTGCTCGCGATGAGCGGGGCCGACTACCAGCAGACGTGGGTCTATCCCTTCGATATCGCCGCCGGTACAACCATATCCGCGGTGACCTCCGGCGATGTCGACGGTGACGGCCATCGCGAAATTTTCTTTGCCGCCGGCCCCACGGTCGTCAAGCTCGACGGCGTTACCCGGCGCGAGGTAGGGCGCTTCGGCGTGGCCACCAGCAACGGTACGACACCGGCCGGGCCGTATTGCGTGGCGCTTCGATATGCCGACATCGACAACGACGGCAAGGGTGAGCTCGTCTGCCTGGGGCTCGACTCCTCGTCCTACGGCTCGATCGGCGGAATCTACGTCCTCGATGCCGGGACGATGCAGCTGAAGTGGCAGACGGCGGATCTCAATCTCGGTACCTCGATGGCGGTGGGCAACGTCGATTCGGATCCTGCGCTCGAGATCGTCACCAACAACGGCTATGTGTTCGACGGAGCCACCCAACAGAATGAGTGGGCGTACGGCAGCGGCTTCGGCACGGTCGTAGACATCGGCGACGTCAACGGCGACGGCATCGGCAAGATCGTGGGGCTGAACTCCGGTGTTGCGGCACGGGTGTTCGATGCCGTGCTCAAGTCGCCGATATGGGAAATCCCCGCGGGCACGCTTTACTCGGGCGAATCAGCTCTGAAAGTGTTCGATCTCGATGGCGCGCCCCCCGCCGAGATCATCGTGGGCGATGCCCAATGGGGCAGCGTCACGGCCTATCGCTACAGCGCGACGACGAACTCCGCCAGCATGATCGCTCAGGTGCCAGCGCCCGGCGATGGCGTCAGTGGGATCGGGGTCGGCGACGTCAATGGCGACGGTCTGATGGAGTGGGTCTTCGGCTCCGACTACTACAGCAGCGGCCGTGACTACCTGACCGTCGCGTCCTGGACGCCGTCGGCCGCCGCGCTCTGGTCCGGACCGACGCCGGCTCAGCTCGATGGGCCGTTCTACGGCGCGAAACTGGCTCGGCTCACGTCGGCTTCCCAGCAGCTGATGTTCATGACTCCGGGAACTCAGAGCGGCTACGGCGGCACGCGAGTGATCTCGATGAATCCGGCCACGGGCGCAATCGGCGTTTCAGCCGAAGTCGATACCAATTGGTCTCATGACTACGCTTTCAACGTCGGCGATGTGTTCGGCACGGGCACCGATGAGATGCTGATCGGAACGGCCGCTTTGTACACCGACTATTTCACCGCTTTCGATTTCTCGATGAACACCAAGACGTGGTCGTCGGGAACCACGACCGGTGGTGGAGTGGCGGTCGTACACGCGGATCTCAACAAAGACGGCATCGACGACCTGATCGGGATCACGAATGGTGGCTACGTATATGCCTACGATGTCGCGCACCAGACACTCATCTGGAGCAGCACGGGACTCAATGGGGGTCGTGATATCGCGGTCGCGGACCTCGACGGTGACGGCGTCCCCGAAATCATCGTATTGGCTGCAGATCAGGTCATCGCTTACGCGGGATCCGGTGGCACTTATCTGCAGCGCGCGACCTACCCGGTGGCCGGCATCAGCTTGCTGGTGGCCGACACCAACGGAGACGGCAAGCCGGAAATCTACGTTCTGGCAGGCAGCAACATTACCGGCGGAACGACAGTGTATCAGCTCGACAATACGCTCAAGCCGCTCAATTCGTATGCGGTTTCCGGAGCAACCTCGATCTACCTCGAGCAATCCACGTTCGGACGCAAGAATCTGGTTGTCGCGACGAGTGGCTCCGCGCCGGCTGCCCCGACTTCGGTGCTGCAGATACTCGATCCGTCCACCGGCACGCTGATATGGACGTCACCGCCGTTGATCGGTGGTGTGTCGGCCAACAGTCTCGCTTTCTACGATCTCAATGCCGACGGAATGCTGGAAATGACCTTCGGAACGGACATGGGCATGTACCTGACACAATAGGACTCGGCGCACCGGCGATGACTCCATCGATGGCATTGGCGCTCAAGGACCTGCACTGCCGAGCTGGATCATTCTCACCGTGAATGACTATCATTCATGGCCGCCATGACCGCCTACCTCAGCTCCCTGCTTGCCTTGGGTAAGCGACCGAGCGCTTTCGTGCCGATCGCCATGTCCGTCGCTGCCCTGCTGATGGTTCTCGCCAGCATCGCCGTCTCCGGCGTCGTCCGCGAGACCGACGAGGGCGCCGTAGCGCATCTGTGGCAGATCCTCATGGGCGGACAGCTTCCGCTACTGGCGTTCTTCCTGATCAAGTGGCTGCCGCGTGCGCCGAAGGCGGCGCTGTCGATGTTGGCGCTGCAGATCCTTGCGGCGCTCGCGGCCATGGCCCCGGTCTATATTCTCGGCCTGTAGGCGTTGCGTTGCTTCCGGCCGGGCGTCGCTGACGGCGCTCAGCGCCGCGCCTTGGTCCGCGCCCGCCGGCGCGACCTGCCGGGGCGCGCCTGCGTGCGCCGCTCGCGCTCGTATGGGTTGGCATCGGTGCGGTACTCGATGAACACCGGTGTCGCGAACAGGTCGTAGGTTTTGCGGAACACGTTGGCGAGATAGCGCGTGTAGGCCTCCGGAACCGAGGCGGTCTGGTTGCCGTGGATCACGACGCGCGGCGGGTTGCGGCCGCCCTGGTGCGCGTAACGCAGCTTGATGCGCCGGCCGCGCACCAGCGGCGGCTGGTGCACGCCGAGGGCGTGCTCGAGCGTACGCGTCAGCTCGCGCGTCGGCATGGCGCGCATGGCCGCCTCGTAGGCGCGCACGGTGGACTGCATGAGCTCGCCCACCCCGCTCCCATGGCGCGCCGAGATGAAATGCAGCGGCGCAAAGGGCACGAAGTCCAGCTTCAGGGCCAGCTGGCGCTGGATCTGCTCGCGCTGCTCCGCCGCGATCCCGTCCCACTTGTTGACCGCGATGATGAGCGAGCGCCCACGCTCGAGCGCCAGTCCCAGCACACTCGCGTCCTGCTCGGCGACCGTGTCGTGCGCATCGAGCACCAGAATGACCACGTGCGCTTCATCGATCGCCTGCAGCGTCTTGGCGACGCTCGCGCGCTCGACGAGGTCCTCGATCCTGGCGCGACGGCGCACCCCGGCGGTGTCGATCAGCATGAACGCGCGCCCATCGCGCTCGAAGGGCACCAGGATGCTGTCGCGGGTGGTGCCGGGCTCCTCGCTCGCGATCACGCGCTCCTCTCCCAGCAGGCGATTCACCAGCGTGGACTTGCCGACGTTCGGGCGGCCGATGATGGCAATGCGAATGGCGTCGGAGTCGGCGTCCGCAGCCGGGTGCGGCTCGAAGCCGGCCAGCACCCGCTCCATGAGCTCCTCGCACCCGCGAGCGTGGCTCGCGGAGATGGCGAGCGGCTCACCCAGCCCCAGGGCATGGAAGTCTGCAGCGGCGATGTCGGCGTCGAGCCCGTCGGTCTTGTTGAGGGCCAGCGTGACGGGCTTGCCGGAGCGGCGCAGCTCGCGCGCCACGAAATGATCCTGCGGCGAGAGTCCGGCGCGCGCGTCGGCGAGCAATACGAGGCGGTCGGCTTCGGCGACGGCGCGTTCGGTCTGGGCGCGCATCTGCGCCTCGATGCCGATCGGGTTCTCGATCAGGCCACCGGTGTCGATGACGACGCAGGCAACCGGGCCCAGCCGCCCGAAGCCGTACTGGCGGTCGCGCGTGAGCCCGGGCACGTCCGCGACGATGGCGTCGCGCGTGCCCGTGAGCACATTGAACAGCGTCGACTTGCCGACGTTCGGCCGGCCGACCAGGGCGATGACGGGCAACATGGCTTGGGCGCAACCCGGCGGGCGCCCACGCTACTTGCTTTCCGTCGGCTGCGGGACGGGCGTCTGTGGCACCGACTTCCTGCCGGCGCGGGCCGCGAGCGGCGTCACGCGAAACGCGCTGATGTGCCCGCGGTCGTTGATCACCAGCACCATGTTGCCGACCACGACCGGCGCCGTGCTGATGCGCACCTTGCCGGTCGACACACGCGCCGCGAGCGCGCCGCTCGCCTTGTCGAGCCAGTGCACATAGCCCTGGAAGTCCGCGGTGACGAGCGCATCGTCCATGGTCGCCGGCGCGGACAGCCCCCGATGCAGCAGCGCTTTCTGCCGCCAGATCTCCGTTCCGGTACGCGCCTTCAGCGCCAGCAGCTCGCCGTCGGCCGTCGCCACGTACAGTGCATCGTCATCGAGGGTAAGCCCGCGGAAGCTCGAGGCCTCGTGCGACCACCAGATCTGTCCGGTCTCGAGCGCCAGCATGGCCACGCGTCCCTGGAAGCCGACCGTGAACACGTCCTGGCCGGAGACACGGACCGGGGAGTCGATGTCGGCGAGGCGCTCCAGCTCGGTGCGGCCGTGCGGCGGAGTGATGGTCGCCTCCCACTGCACCGAGCCGTCGTTCATGTTGGCCGCCAGCACCTTGCCGTTGTCGAAGCCGCACAGCACCAGATCGCCGGCGATGACCGGGCGTGCGGTGCCGCGCAGCGACAGGCGCGGCACCTGCTGCTCCTGGAACCACAGCTCATGCCCGTCCGCGGGACCGAGCGCATGCAACTTGCCGTCGACCGTGCGCACGGCGATCAGGCGCTCGGAGATGGCCGCCGGCGCCAGTACCTCCCCGTTGAGGCGCACTTTCCAGCGAATCGCACCGTCCGCCGGGTTGAGGGCGAACAACTGCCCGTCGCTCGAGCCCGCCAGCACCAGCTCCCCGCTCGCGGCCGTGCCGCCGGACAGCGGTGCGCGGGTGCGCGTGCGCCACAGGATACGGCCCGAGGAGACATCGATGGCCACGATGTCGCCGCGGTGGCCGGCGGCGTAAACACGATTGCCGGCGACCGACAGGCCGAGCCCGAGGCGCAGGGCCACGGCCTTCTTGTCGTCAACGGAGGCGCTCCAGACACGCTGCACGCGCAGGGTGGCGCTCAAGGGAGTGAGCTTCGCGGGCTGGTCGATGCTCTTGTCCTTCGAGCAGGCGGCGAGCAGCGCCAGCCACACCAGGGCGCCCGCCACGGCATGGGTCGATTTGCCGCTCATTTGCCCGAACCGGGCGTCGTGACTTT